>Ga0065698_100167_pt1 | contig 63426 bp, 56 predicted proteins | sample AntLakMe24m_30um_FD_59087 | JGI IMG/M metagenome (GOLD analysis project Ga0065698, IMG submission 59087) | Hypersaline microbial communities from Antarctic Deep Lake - 24m 3.0um v2 (version 3) | ecosystem: Environmental > Aquatic > Non-marine Saline and Alkaline > Hypersaline | place: Deep Lake... | reverse complement strand
ACGGATCATCGATTACTACGGCGGCGATCCGCAGTACGTTCTCACGACGGCGACGATCGGCAATCCCACAGAACACGCTCTCGCACTTACTGGTGAGCCCGCAGCAGTCGTCGACGAAGACGGATCACCGCGAGGCATCCGTCACCTCGTGTTCTGGGACCCCCCGATGAGTGGTGACGACGGCCTCACGGACGACATCGACTCTCCGGCGCTTTCGAAGCGTCCGGCGACGGTCGAAGCCCCAGAAGTGTGGGCGCATATGTGCCAGAAGAACGTCCAGTCGCTCCTGTTCTGTGACTCGCGGAAGCTCACCGAACTGTCTGTCAACCGTGCGAAGCGGTTCATCAGCGACCCAGAGAACCGATATCAGGGAAGACCGGACCTCGCATCGTACCATGCTGGACACGGCAAACAGTCCCGTCGGGGGACAGAGTACCAGCTCAAGGAAGGACACCTCGACGGCGTCTCGACGACGAGTGCCCTGGAAGTCGGTATCAATATCGGCGGCGTCGATGGGACCGTTCTAATGGGCTATCCGGGGTCGCGGCAGTCGTTCTGGCAACGGATCGGCCGATCGGGCAGAGGAACGCGAGATGCGCTCTCTGTGTTCGTCCCGAGCCACTCCACGCTCGACCAGTACATTCTCCAGCACCCAGAGTACGTCCTCGAAGAGGACCACGAGAGCGCCGTCGTCGACCTCGACAACAATCCCGTCTACCTCCAGCAACTCAACTGCGCCGCGCAGGAACTCCCCCTCACACGCGATGATGCAGAGGATTTCGGAGGCGAGGAACGACTGGAACGTGCCGTCGAGTACGGCCGACGTAAGGGCGACCTCGAAGGATCACTCGACAGCGGCGTGATGTACGCCCATCGCGACCGCCCGCAGGACGCGATCAGCCTGTACTCCTCCGGCGGAAACACCTTCGACGTCCGACTATCTGGCGATGGATCGATTGATCACCAACCGATCGGCCGTGACCGGGCCTACAGAGACTACCACGAAGGTGCAACGGTTCTCCACCAGGGCGAGCAGTACCAGGTCGTCGAACTCCGAGAGGACATCCCACAGCCGTACATCTCGCTCGAAAAAGCCAATGTGAGCTATTACACTCAGTCTCAAGGCCAGGTCAACATCTACGACACGGTCGTCGAGGACTCGCGCGAGGTCGGGCCGTTCACGCTCAACTGGGGGTATGGAACGGTATCTGTCCACTATAGCACGTACCTCAAGCGAGAAATCGGAAGCGGAGACGTACTCGAGCTGGGCAATGAAACTGGTGTGCCTCCGTTAGAGATGCGAACCCAGCTGTGTTGGGCCGAGACTCCCAACAACATCGAGCAGGCGATGCTCAACAAGCACTCGGAGTACCACAATCCAGAATGCATCAACCTCCCACCGCGGCTGCACGGGTACCTCGGTGGGATTCACGCCGTCGAACACGCGATGATCGCCGTCTCGCCACTTGAGCTGAAAGTCGATGGCGGTGACATCGGTGGCCTCGCAACGAATCGGCTTCCTGGAAATCCCGAGAAGAGTGGTTGGTTCATCTACGACGGTATCGAGGGCGGTCTCGGGTTCTCAAGGTCGATTTACGAACACTTCGAAGACGTCGCCCAGCGTGCCCACGATCTCATCGTTGATTGTTCGTGTGGCCGTGACGAAGGGTGTCCCGCCTGTACGATGGACGACCGCTGCGGAAACGACAACCGCCCACTGTACTCTCCTGCAGCTGCGGACGTCCTCGAGCATCTGCTCGGTGATCAGGAGGAGGATGACCTCAACGAACACCTCCCAGAGACAGATAGCGAAGTGACCCCTGTTGAAGAACAGCGACCGCCAGCGTCGATTTCGTAAGGATGAGAGTATGAATAGATTATAGGGTTCTTCAGGTCACTGCGTGGTCTCGTACTCGGTCGTGATAGCCCGATCCCGGCGAAGTTTCTCGTGAACCTTCTCGCTTCGACAGTCGACATCCAGACATCGTCGCTGCCAGTCCTCACCGGCTTTGTCGTTCCACACTCCGTATAACGTCACCTTGGGAAGTCGCAGGACGCCGAACAGCACTGATAGCGTATAGAGGCTATCCTGCAGTTCGTCCCACGAGACCGTGACTTTCCGAGGAATATCAACTGGGAAGCTCACATGTTGTGCGAGTACCCCTTCCTCACGAGCCAGCTCGACGAACCCGTGGTCGTTGCTGAGGAGAATAACTCGCTTTCGACTATCTTGGTCGTACTCCGCGTAGGCGTCCACGATGGCTTCGTCGCCCGTCTCACTCTCGATCGTATCCGCATACCGATGATCGCGGAGACGGCGGTACTCGTAGAGCCCGAGGAACCCTTCACGATTCGCCCCAGCCGGCTGATTGTCCAGCCGAGCGAACTCGGATCCGAACGCATCCTCGAGGGCTCGCGTCTCGTAGTGGTTGTAATGCCAGTTGAGTTCCTCGTAGATACCCGTCGCGAGGGCAAAGCCATTGACTGGACTCCGTCCTTTGTCGTCACTGTATCGCTCCGGATCCAGTCGGAGTACATCCGGCATCCGCCAGGCGAGGAGGTTCGTATCGATGCCCAGTGCCACGGGCTGATGGCCGGCGTCAAGGTCGGGATACCCCTGTCGGCGGAAGAACGTCTCCACGTCCTCGCGATTTTCGATGTCGACGAGGCCGCCAGCAACGAGCGCTCGGATGTAGGTATCCTTGTCGGGCAGGTCGTCGTAGGCCTGTTCATCATACGTCGTATGGAGTTCCTCGCGGGAATCCTGGTACGTGAGCGCGCCCTGCGTGAATCGAACCGTGGTTGCGACGGGATCGGAAAGGTCGATTTCGAGTAGTTCTCCGATCTCCTCACACGGGTGCCGAACACTAACCGACGTAATGCCCTCCGTGTACAGCGCGTTGAGGAGATGAGTGATGTGGTGGCGAGCAAGCTGCATTAGAAGACCTCCTGGAAGTCAACGAGTTCGACAACTGGTCTGGGGACATCGGGGTACAATCGGCCGTAGAAGCGGTTGTTCGATACATAGAGATAGAAGACGTGGTCGGCCTCGAACTGAATCCCCGCTTGGAACGCGATCGCCGACATGAACTTTCGACCGGGGGTGACGTCGACCGCCGCCGTACCCCCGTCGGTCTGTATCTGGGCAATCGGTTCACGGAAGTGCTCGACGATTCCCTGGAAATCCGTCTCCATCTCGAGGTGCGTCACGGAGAGGTCCGGGTCCTCACCGCCGTATTCGACGACAACACGCTCCATCATGGACGTGATATCATCGAACTGGTCACCGACCCCAGGATTCTCCAGCACGTACAGTTCGTCGGGGAGGAATCCCTCTTCACAGGCCGCGATGAGAGGGTTGATGACCGCCTCTAGGTTCGTGCTCATGGTTGTGAGCCACGCATCGACCATTGCTCAGCGACCCCCCGACTGAGCGGTGCTGGCTTGCCATTGCTCGTGCTCGATCTCCGGATGCCGGACAGCTACTCGTCGAAGCGATTCGTACATGACGTGGAGCTCTCCGACCATCGTGTGGGCCGTATCGCGGAGGTCCGCAAGTTGGTCCTCTGGGCTGGTATCCGTCAACGTTCGTTGCTGATGCGGGAGACGAAGCTGTGTAAGGTAATCCAGAATAGCTCCCGTTCCGCTTGCTAATTGTGGGAAGATCTCGGCAACCTCGTAGACGGCGCGTGGGTGGTCAGAAATGACCTCCTCAACGACCGAGATATCGAAGGCTGCTTCGATCTCCGCTGGCGAGTCGTAGCCACCACTCTCGTTGCTTCGCAACAGCGCTTCGCCGGTGTCGGCAAACGTGCCGACTAGCACTCGCGTCGCCCCCGCAATCGGATCCATGCGTTCGATGCCGACCGTGTCGGTCTCGGTTTCAGTTATCGGGTGGCGAATTCCTGCGAACGCCGCGTACGCCCGAACGAACGCGTCCGCTGCTGCCTGCCCGTCACGCTTGATTCGTTGCTGGTCTTGTTCGGGAAGTTCATCGAAGGCGTCGACAAACGGATACTGTGGCATAGGGACGAGCGTCGGCTGCGAGAAGCCCGGTTCCTCATCGAGGTCGATCTGTGGGCCAGCGTAGGTGGAACATCGACCACTGTCGACCGCGTACGCTCGCCGTTCCCAGTCGAGCATCGCAGCCGTCGCCGGCGTCAGCTCATGGTACGCAGTTCTGATAGTGCGATGTGGCGCGGGATGAGGACGGTGTCCAATGGTCGCCTCCTGAAATTCACGAGCGGAAATGTACGCAGGTCCCTCGATGGTGCGTTCCTTGAAAACGAGAGTTCCGTCATCCATAGTCGTGTATCCCCTGCCGGGAATCTGCATCCGGATCGTCAGCAATCGCTGTGCTAATCGCTTGAGGCGGCCAGCTTCCTCGATCTCTTCGGTCCATCGATCCGGTATGTCAGTCGACCCGAATCGAGCACCAGCGACAGCGCCGGCGATCGCACCGACAGTATCCGTGTCGCCACCGCTGTTCACCGCCTGAACGATTGCTGTTTCCGCGGACTCAGCGGTCAAACCGTAGTAGAGCCCAGCCTGGAGCGAGTCGACGACGTATCCAGTAGTCGCAAGCTGGGCTTCAAACGCTGCCGAGTCGCGGTCGCCAGTGACGACTTCCTGCACCTTCGTGAGTGCCGTTCGAAGTTCGTCGGGAGCCGTATAGGTCCTCTTGAGCGCGGTTCCGAGTGGGACGCGTTCGTCGCGAATCAGGTTTGCAAGCGTCCGGTTGAGAATTACACAGCCCCACTGGCAGCGCGGGTCGGCATGTGTGATCGCCGACGAAAGCTGGCTGACCCGGGTGAGTTCTGCATCGAAGTTCCGAAACGCGATCGCGTGTGGTGCACACCGCATTACGCTCCCATTGCCGGCGTTGGAACCCTCCGGGCGCGATTCCCAGACGTCCGCGCCAGCGTCGTCCCACGACGTTCCCTGTCTGATCCGGGACAGGGAATCGCGCGTCATCAGTCCGATATCGAACGGATCAGAATCGATCCAGTCGACGAACCGATCCGCCACATCGGCTGGATCGAACCCGCGGCGGTCGACGAGACTCTCCGCGATACAGAGTGCCATCTCAGTGTCGTCAGTAATCGTCCCCGGTGGCTGGCCGTGCGTGCCGTGACCGAGCATCTCCGTTACTTCGCCGTGCTGTGATGCGATCTCCTCGGTGCTCTTGAATTCGACCGGTCGACCTAGTGCGTCACCACAGGCCAGCCCGAGGAGACACCCCTCTGCGTTACGTTCAATTGTCATGGAATCACGATGTCCTCCCTCTCGTATAATTCTGCACTCGCGAACTCTCCGAACCGAGTCAGCAAGCGGTATGTCGAGACCAGCCTCATTCGTTGATCTGGGCGAGCGCCCACGATGCCCTCGTGCGGACATCGGCATTGTCATCATCGTGTGCTCGGTCTTCCAGAGCCGAGGTGGCGTCTCGAGCACAGAGGTGCCCGAGCGCCCAGCAAGCGTTCTCACGGACGAGCGGATTCTCGTCCGACAGCAACTCCACGAACGTCGGCGTGACGTGTTCGACCGAATCCGGGAAGTCCTCGGCTACGCGGCTAAGAGCACCACTCGCATTGATTCGTGTGTAGGTGTCCTCGACCGTCAGCAATGCGGTGATCTCCTCGGTGTATGGTTCGACCACGTCGGTGTGAACGATCGCCACGTCGCCGATTAGTCCGATTGCGTTGTTCCGGAGCTTGGGGTTATCGGCGTCGAACAGGGTCGCAACGTCGTCGACGATCTCGACGGCGATACTCGGGTACTCGCCGACGATCCGGCCGAGCCCTGCGGTCGCGTTCAACCGAACGCTGTCGGACAACGAGTCACGGAGGGTGACCTCGCCAAGTGTCTCGGCGACCGGTTTGACTTCTTCCGGATACTCGCGCGTGATCCGCGAGAGTGCGTACACCGCGTACTGGAGTCCGTCGGCGTCGTCCTCAACAATCGTTGCAAGCGCCGGAACGGCGTCCACAGCATCGTCGGGGTCTTCCTCAGCAATCGCGGCGATACATCTGGTCGCTTCACGCCTGACGGAGACAATGTTCGATTGCAGATACGGTACGAGTTCGTCGGTGAGCGGAGCGATCGCCCCTGGATCGGCATCACCAATGGCGCGGAGAGTGGCCAGCACGTCGGCCCGAGCGGGTAGCTCATCCCGTGCCAATAGTGACCGGAGGAGTGGAATCGCCGGCGTACAGTCCTCTGGGCGCACTGCCGCCACCCGACGAAGTGCCTGGACTGCGTCCTTCTCCCGGAACAGATCAACGTCTTCGCGGTCCAGAAGAGCGAGAATCGATGAGATACGGACCGCCTCTGGATTCGCATCGGCGAGCCGGCGGAGCCCGGTTGCCTCCTCGGCAGGTGTCTCTGCGCTCGCCGTGTACAGGTTCGGTGGGGGCTCGACCACAGAAAGCAACTCGATTGCGTCGACGCGAACAGTGAACTGATCACTATCAGGGGCGAGCGGCGTGCACTGTAGCGCCGGCGCTGCCGAGGGCCGTTCGAGTGTCACCGCATGGAGCGAGACGCTATGGCACAGCTGCGTTCGCTCCGTTCCGTCGTCCACGTACGTGATCTCGAATCCGGCCGCATCGGTGTGGTCGTCGAGAAACGACGACAGCATCGACGCGTTCGCAGGCATGATTCCGGCGGAAGACGGGAGTCCACCGTCGGTCACTAGGTCACGAACCCACGGGAGATCGGGATGTATTTCTCCCCGTTCAACCGCGGGAACGAACTCCCAGGCGTGGTAGTGCTCCCACCCGTCGACATCACTCAGATCAAGGTCGTCGACGACGACGTAGCTGTCCGCATCCGGGTGCAGGTCGTCGATGAGTGATAGACGCTCGCGCCGGAGCGGAAACTGTTCGTACCGACCGTCAGGCTGTTTCTCGCCGAGCCACTCGTCCCAGTCGTCGGGGTGGCGACCGACGATGTCGACGACACCCGGAATTGCGGCCTCCTCGGCCAGCGTCTGATTGCCGATAGCGTAGACCGCGTGCGGCGTCTCATGCGCGAGATGACGCACCCACTCCAGCGGGACGGCGTCGTGGCGGGGATGTGGATTCACGTCGATGGTCCAGTCGCGGTCGAACGCGAACACGAGCATCAGTCACTCACCTCGTGCGGCGTCGCGGGCGCCTGCTGACACAGTGTCTCCAGGAGTTCCACCTCCTGCTGCATCGACTCATCATCCACAGCCTCCATCTCGTCTGCAAGGTAGCTGCGAAGCTGGTCGAACCGCTCAGTATACCGGTCGGGCACGACCAACGGCACGGACTCGCGCTCGTGCTGGCCGCGCTGGTCGGGGAGCAGCCAGTCGTCGACGCCAGTCGCTGCGTCGGCCCGATCGTGGAGGTCAGCCGCCCACGTCCGGAGTTCACGAGCGTACCTGGCCAGCGCGACCGCCTTCCGGACGCCGTCGTGTGCGTACGTCCCGGACTCGTTGGGAACGTCGACGGTGACGCGTTCGGTGTACTCGCCACCGTCCCGCTCCGTCCACGAGGCGACCAGGTCGAGATCGGCGTCCGAGCTCGTCTCCTTGAGGCGGACGAGGACGACGCCGCCGCGAGCCTCGCCGTCCTGCTTGGCGGAGGGGAAGAGCGTCCCGACGTGCATCAGGCGGTCAGTCGCGGCGTCCGCGGACGGCGACCCGTGAACCGCCTCGATCTCGTAGCCGTCTGCGTCGACGTCGAGGTTCAGGTCGTAGACCAGCGGAGTGACCATGTAGTCGAACTCCTCGCCCAGCCGACGCTCAAACTCCGTGGCCGAGTGGATGAAGTAGTGGTTCGCTCCGCGAATGCCCGACAAGATGTCCGCCAGCTCCGCGTTCGCGTCCAGCCCCATGCCGATGAACGTCGTGTGGACGCCCTCTGCGGCCGCGTCCGCGAACAGCTGCGTGAGTTCACTGTCCCCCGTCGCCCCCGTGTTTGGCATCATGTCGGTCATGAAGACGACACGGCGCTCGACGTCGGGGCTGGGCGTCCCGTCGACCAACATGTCGACGGCCGCCTCGAACCCGTCCGCGAGGTTCGTACTGCCGCCAGCAGCGATCTCGCGGATGTGGCGACGGATCGCCGGCATATCCGTCGTTCCGACATCACGGAGCGGTTTCGCGACGTGGGCGCGGTGGTTGTAGAGGACGACGCCCAAGCGGTCCTCGGCGTGGAGTTGCTCGGTGAGCGCACACAGCGACTGGGTCGCCGCGTCGAGTTTCGTAGCCGCGTCGTCCTCGGCCTCGCGCTTGCGCCCGTGTTCGTCGTAGTAGTACGCGTCAAAGGGGCTGTCCATCGACCCGGAGACGTCGAGGACGGCCACGAGGTCCAGTCGCGGCCGCTCGAACTCGTCGACCGAGAGCGTCGAATCCAGTCCGACCGACAGGTACCGCTCGGCCTTCCCACTGATCGGGTGGTCGCTCACGGAAGCCGCGTAGCGGGGTGCGAACAGGGCGTCCGATTCGGTCCGCGTGCCCGTCTCGAAGTGGTAGTCGTAGAATAGGCCCTCGTCGCTGATCGCCTCCGGCTGTGGCGTATACCCGTTCGCGACGTTCTCCCGGAAGTTGGCCACGTCTTTCGCGCCGCCCGCGGCAAGTCCGACCGTCTCCGGGCTCGCCATATCTGCACTCGCTGGCGCCGGTGATGCGTTCTCCATCACCCGGTTCTCGAGCATATGGTCGACCTCCGCGGTCTCCCGAAGTTCGTACGCGTCGACGTGATGCCCACAGGACTCACAGACGTAGTCGGGTGGGGTGACCGGCCTGTCGTCGTCCATCGGCGTCCAGTCGTCGACGAGCGAGCGGCCCTCGCGAACGCGACAGACGGTCGCTCTGGCATCGATGATCCCGAACGGTTCGTCGAGGGAGAGCTGTGACGCGGCTTGCGTGACGGCTGCTCCAGCTGCGTCGACGACCTGTCCCAGTCGAAGCCGTCCCCCGCAGTCAGGGCACTCAGCCCCGATGTCGTCCGCTGTGGTGACAGGGGCGGCCCCCAGCAGTCCCGAGATGCGGTGGGTTGCCCCGGTTTTCAGGCCCAGGAGTGCCTCGCTGTCAGGCGTGGCGAGTACCGTGAACTGTTTCCCCGATTGATCGGCGACCAGCAAGCGGTGGACGTGTTCTCCGTCGCAGTCGATGGCTCGACGAGTGATGAATTCGACTGCGATGTCGTGACGCTTCCCATCCTCTATGTCCGCGTACGTCGTATCCATGGTTTCTGTGTGGCCTGCCATTCCCCGGACAGCCAACGGGTAATCGACGACGGTGTGTTCGCTCGCCCCGGAAACGAGGAGGAGTAACCACCATCACGATGCGTCTTTTCCGACCTTCACACTCACCAGTGTGCGCTAAGATGTGATAAATGCTTCGCCAACGGGCAAGATAGAGAAGGAATTAGAAAAGAAAAGCGCACTACAGTGTTCCTTATAGTTTGTCTGAAGAGGTATCGTACTCTGAAGAATGGATTAGAGGTAGGTAACCACCTCTATACTGTCGAGTATTAAGCCGAAACAATCATTGCGAAGGGCATCGTGGGTCAGCCAACAAACCAATGTCTATCGACGCTGGTGACGCTCTCGTCCGGGCGCTCCACGACCATAATCCGTGGTGGGAACACGGGACAGAGGCATTCTCACTCCCGGCACGACAGAAGAGCGACTTCTATCATCTCGCCCGTCCCGACGAGTCCGACAGCCAATTCGAGGACCAACCGCTTCTCGGCCTCGTTGGACGGCGGGGCGTCGGGAAAACCACGCTCCTCCATCAGTTCATTCACCATCGCATCGAGGCCGGTGATGATCCAGAACGATTCCTCTATCTCCCCTTCGACGCCGATCCGCTCTACCAACTCCAATCGGACGAACAGCTACGGCGTGCAGTTCGGTATTACGAGAGCAGGATTCTCGGTCGCATCGAGGCAGACCACCCACACTTCATCCTGATTGACGACGTCCACCAGATCGAGCATCCGAACAAGCCGACCATCGATGGGTGGGGCGTCCCAGTCGCGGAATTGCTCAAGGACGTCCCGGGACGACACGTCGTCGTGACTGCCAGCGCCGGCATCCAGGTCGAACGGGAACTCGAAAGCGTCGCGATACCGGCCGAAGACTACGATATCCAGCCAATTCTTCCCGAAAAGTTCCGGGACTACCTCTTCACGCTGTATCCAGATCTTGAGGAAGAAGAGAACCGGGTGAGCCCCACCTCACTGCGAACCGGGGAAAACAGCCTGCCAGCGGCTCTCAAGAGTGGCGAGATCGAGTCATTCGTCGCGGAGCTTCGGCAGAAGTACGAGAAAGTCGCAGGCGTCGAGCGACGCATCCAGTCCCAGGTCGTTGACTACCTCGCGATGGGCGGCACCATCAGCTACGACCTCGACGGCGCCGCCGAGTCGGCAGCGGACCTGACGGCAGATGACTACGCGCAGTTGCGCGAGGACGTTCGCAATGCCTTGTATCAGGAGGTTCCCGGCTTCGAATCGATTCAAACAATTGCGGATCTCGAACGCCTCTGTGCGCTCGCCGCCCGGAACCGGGGGGCTGAGCCGTTCCGGTATCAGGACCTCGTCGAACTGTTCGATGTCGACCGGCGAACGATCGCCGATAGCTACCTTCCCGCGCTGGCAGAGCTGTACCTGTTGACCGGCGTTACTGAGTACGACAACAGCCGCCCCCGGTCGGTGCGACTCTACCTGCGTGACACGGGGCTGGTGACCGCGCTAGCCGACGGCGACGCCTCGACCGTTCGCAACGATTTTGACCGCGAGGCCGACCTTGCCCGCGTCGCAGCGTTCGACCACACGATGCGGTTTGCCTACGGGATCAATGCCATCCAGGGCAACGACGTGACGCCGTCCGTCCAGTACTGGCGCGGGCGGGAGGGTGAGGTCGATTTCGTCTTTGAGGTGGATGGAACCCCCGTCCCGATCGGGCTAGCGTATCAGTCACGCGAGCGTGAGAGGTCACTCGAAGCCGTTCGAGAGTTCAAAGAGTCGTACGACGTGCCACTTGGGCTCCTCCTCGCTGGCGACACAGTTCGAGGCAGACAACCCATTGAAAATCTCGGTGAGGGAATTGTTCAACTTCCATACTGGTTGTACTTGCTCCTATGCTAGGTCACTACGTAATCGGTTGTGAGAACGGAACGAGGGATCTGTCGATTACCGCCCCTGATGGAAGTCGTGATGGGTCGGGGTACCGGGAGACGACAGGGCGTGTTCCCCACGAAAACATTAATACGACTGATAGAGAATAGGTGAGACGAATGGGTGGACTGGTTGATTACGACTACGACTTTTTCGACGAATACCAGTCCGACGTCCTCGCTGATCTACCGTCCATAGAGCAACTCATCCGATTAGATGATGAGGTCGCTAATAAAGTCACGATGCCCCGATATGAGGGGCCAGTCGATCCGATCGAATGGACATTCTTAGAGAACTATTACAGCGGCCTATTCGCGGACTTCATTACTGACCGTATTCAGGGTCTCGTCGACACGGAGCCGATCGAGGCAAATCGGGACAGATTCCACGGTTTCCGGGAGGACATTGTATCCGTAAATCAGAATCTTCCAGCGCAGCGGGCAGCGCGATCAGGAGTGATTTCGAAGCCTGCAGAAACGGTCCTTCTCAAACGACTGCGACAGCTTGGCTTCGATCCGAGTGCCTTAGATGTCAGCCACATCGGCAGTGGTGGCGGTCTCTACCTGTTGGAGCTGTTCGTGACCGCCGCCCAGCAAGAAGCTCTGTCAGATACAGCCCTGTTGACAGCCCTCCTGGACGAAGCCGATTCGCTGGGCAGCATGAGCAAAGAGGCGGCGATGTCCCGCCTGCATCGGCCTGTCCTGATGGTCTCCCTGTGGGATAACCAGGAGGAGGGACTCAACGAATGGCTGGACAACGGTCGACACGGGATACTCGAGATGGCGACCGCCACGGGGAAAACTGTCGCTGGGATCGCCGCCATCGCCGAATGCTGCGGCGTCCTTCCGGAAGACCCCGACCACGAGCCGCGAACCGACGACGCGAAAATCATGATCGTCGCCCATTCGAACGCGATCCTCAAGCAATGGGAGCAGGAGATACAGGAGAAGCTCGGGCTCCCAATGCCTGCTGGACAGACGGGTGAACAGGCAGAGAGCGTGTCCTTTAGCGGTGGGGAAGTCGAGTTCTACACTGCACAGTCCCTCCTACCACGATACGATCGTGATCTCGCCGACCAGTATGATCTCGTCATCTACGACGAAGTTCACCACTACTCCAACTTAGATGGGTACGGGGCCGCCATCGACAGACCCAATTATCGGGCTGCGATGGGTCTTTCGGCGACGATCGGCGACGACGGTGAACTGAAACGAGAGCAGCTCACTGAACTGTTGGGTGACGTCGTCCACACGTACGGGGTTGAGGACGCTCGTCGTGACGGGATCATACCTGAATTTGACTGGACGGTACACCCGACGCCGCTCGATCCCTACGAACGGGAAGAATGGGATGAGGCGACAGAGTCGATCTCCGACCAATTCAAGCACATTCGGCGGTCGGCAGCAACCAAGCGGATTCTCAGACAGGTTCCTGTTCCGTTTACCGAACTCGAAGACCTCGGGGACTTCATTCGCGCACACGAGGCGGCGTCGATGGTCTTTGACGACGAGGAGATACCCGATGAATGGTCGAACCTCCAGGCGACGATTCATTCGCGGACCTGGATCCGCCACCGATCACAGCCCAAGATCGAAGAGGCAATCGAACTGGCGAAGGACTACCTCGAGGATCCGGACCAGCCTGTCAAGCTCGTCATCTTCGCGATGGACATCGACACGGCTGACGAAATCGCAGACCAACTCGGGGAGGTGTCCGATCATGTCTATCGGGCACACAGCCAGCTTGAGACCTCCTCCAAGAAGAACAACGAGACAGTCCAGCGAAACATCAACAAGTTCGGGAAATGCGAGAATGGCGTACTTGTCTCTCCTAAGATGCTAGACGAGGGGATTGACGTCCCGGATGCTGAAGTCGGCATCAACGTCGCGGGGACTAAAACGAAGCTGCAACTCGTTCAGCGGATGGGACGCGTCCTCCGCAAACACGGCGATCAGCGGCCCCACTTCCACCATTTCATCGCCATGCCCGACGAGAACTACCTCGCGGGGCTGGACTCGAAGGAGTACGTACAGGAGCTCAACTGGGTGCGGGAACTGGGGGAGACGATCGGAGTGCAGCCGATCATCGAGGAGGCCGGCGTCGACGCCGAACTGCTGGAGCGCGCCGAACAGCGTGGGCACGAACTGTGGGCCCGCGATCTGCTTGAGGACCTCGAGGTGGAGACTGTCCAAGGGAACGTCAATCTGGAACAGCTTCTTGATGAACTGACCGTCGAAGCGACGGAAATCCTGCTGGATGAGTTATGGCTGGAAGGGGAACGAGTGGCGCAGGATGACTGGGAAGCCGCGATGGAGGCACTTCGTGACTCGGAAGCCCTCTCCGTCGAAGGGCTCCAGCGCGTCTGGTGGCTCTTCCCGCTCTACCGAGAGCGACCGACGGAGTTAGACGAACTATTGACGGCGTCGTTAAGCGCCCTCTCTGAGGAAGCCTCTTCGACACGACAGTCACAACGAGAGACGGCCACCAACCACGAGGGAACATCGAGCGACGGTGAGTCGGCTGATGAGAGCACGTCTGGAGAGAGCGATACACACGAGCAGAAGTCGCCATCGTCGACGTCGGAAGACGACGAATCCCGTGAAGAGACAACCCCGTCGCAAGACTCTGATTCACCAGAGCCCCCCAGTTCCGAATCGACAGAAGACGAGTCACATCTGCAGGTGCCTGAGATCGTGGAAGACGCTGGCACCGATGTCCAGGTAAGGAGTTCCAGTGTGTTTGACGTGCTGGGGGTCGGAGAGCCGCCCACAGCCATTTCGAGACGGCTGCAAGTCGATCCCGACACAGAAGTATCCCTCGACGAGACCCTCCTGACGAGCACGGGCAATGGCGGCCTCTTCTCGACAGGCTATCTGCACCAGCGATCGCTCCAAACGTACCTGCTGAATGGGGAAGGGGTAATCTTCCTGCTGGCGTCGAAACGCCAGACTCCGGAATACACCGGCCAGCAGCTGCCGGAACTAAACGGGTATCGGGCTATTACGGCAATTACCCCCACGCGGGCGCTCTGCGTCGTCGGGAATGACCCAGCGAATCAAACCATCCAGATCCGCCACGAGGACGTCACAAGTGTCGACGTTCAGCAGGCTGGCCAACTCCTCTGGAAGCATCATGCAATCCGAATCCAGACGAACGACCAGACGCTCAAAATTCCCGACGGTACCGATACTGATCTTGAGGCTGCTGCGAGATACATTCGTACCGCTGCGTATGAGGAACGGTGTGCCGCAGGCGAGCGGCTCCTCGAATGCTGCGACGTCGTCGCGACCAGTAACGGGTTCACTACAGTTGACGCCGTGTTGGACGCAGCCAAGACGCGGTTCCAATCCGCTGTGGACTGGGGCGAGCGGTACGATCTCGATACAGCGAGGGCGGAAGCCGGTGTGGAGTTCACCAACACCTGTCTCGAGAGAGCTGACCGGCAGGTACGATTCGAGGAATCGCTCACAGAGGCTCAGCGACTCGTCAGTGATGCGCGGACAGCCTCGATAAACGGCGAGGAAGATCGGGCACAGCAGCAGTACCGTGAGGCGAAGTCAAAGCTTGAGGCGGTGCTGTCCGCCTCAGATGAGAAGCCGAGTTCCTCGGTGGTGGAAGCCAAACAGCTCCATGCGAAACTTGAGGAGGCTCTTGCGTCGGGAGCCGATAGCAGTGAGAGGGAGAAGAAATCGAGTACTGAGACCGAGACAGCGGCCACTGAGCAGTCTTCGAAAAGTGATAGCCAACGACCCACGCGGGACGATCTCATCAACGAGCTCCAGACCTTGACAGAGGACCTCGGTGGCGCTCCAAAGGCACCTGAGATGGACGATCAAGGCTCGTACTCGACTCACGAGTATTATCGGGAGTTCGGATCGTGGAACGATGCACTGGGCGCTGCCGGGATCGACCGAAGGGAGTCGCTCCTCGCTGAACTGAAACGTGTTGCTGCTGACATCGGAGAGATCCCGTCAACCACTCAGATCGACGAACACAGTCGATACAGCTCCGGAATGTATGCCGACGAGTTTGGGACGATAACTGCAGCACGCGAAGCCGCCACCTTCGCCAGCGGTGAAGATTCCGAACAGGAATCGCAAGCCCACGATTCGACCGACGAATCACACGGGCAGCCTGACGACAGCGCCACGGCGCCCACCCCAGATTCGGGACCATCCCGGCAGGCACTCATCAACGAGATTCAGCGTCTTGATGACGGTGAGAACCTCGTTCCGTACGCGTCGGAGATGGATTCTGACGGCGCGTACAAATCGTATGACTGTCTCCAAGAATTCGGCTCGTGGGATGAAGCGCTGGAAGCTGCGGGGATAGACAAACGAGAGCGACTCCTTGAGGAACTCCGGCGTGTTCGTGACGAACTCGGACAATTGCCGAAAACGACGGAGATGAACCATCACGGACGAGTCTCTGCGGGAATGTACGCCAACTTCTTTGGATCGTGGACGGAAGCAACCTCCCTGATTGATGCGAGAGAAGAGTCGACGAACGAGACGACTGAGTCCGATCCATCTCCCGATACCAGAGAAGAATCGAATTCATCGCCCGTATTGAATGGTGACAGGGATTCCATTCTCACCTGGGAAGACATCCCCGGGAACAGTCGGCTTCCGTCTCCAATCGCGGTTCAGGTGAAAGAGAAGAAACCGACGCGGTCGAATCGTGTAGAGGGACGGTATCTGGTCGCTGATCTCAACGGTAAGGAGTTCGAGCTCAAAGTCTGGCAGAAACATGGGCTCAACATCGAATGGGACGTCGATACGTGGTATGTGCTGCGTGAGGCCAGAGGAACGGTCTGGGAGAGCGACGGCGAGGTGCACCGACTGCTCGATAGCACGAGGGATCTTACGGCGAGTGAATGTGAAACACGTCCGTCGACGCCGATCAAGAGATAAGTGTTGGAAATGGATGAAGAAAGCTCGAAGGCTGTTGATTTCCTACCGGCGACACCGCTGAAGATCTCTTATCTCCGTGGGTTTCAAAAGAAAAGCTCAATCGAGGAAATCTGGATCCCCCGTTTCACCACCAGGGACGATATCGACGCTAACGAGAACGAGGTTTGGGACTTGGCTTTCGGCGTGGTTCCCACATCTGGCATCGAAACATTCCTTCTGAAGTGGCAGGGGCAGCTCGCCGTTTTCGAACTGGGTCCGAAGGGGTGGCAAGTCAAGGAATCATTTGAAAAAGCAGACATCCATCCCCAGGTGTTTGCGGAAGTCATCAAACCCTACGTCGGCATCGAACGAGTGATTCGCGAAAAGCAATTTATGGAACGAGAGTGAGCTATTTGCTCCGCTCAACTCCCCCCCTGGTAGGATTTATGCGAAACAGGAGCCGATTTTAACTCAGTATTTCGATGCCATATCTTGGACTGCTAAATAAAGATGAGGTGCTCCCTCCACAGGTACCGGCCGGAACGACAGTTGAGTGTCCAGCTTGCGGTGAAGGAATGTCAGTAGTACGGTCCTACAACCGTGGGAGCACTTTCGTATCTCGGCACTTCAGTCACAAGGGCGGCGGGAAGGGAGGTGGCAGCGGAGCCGGTAGTAATGACGGTGGTTGTTCTGGAGAGTCCGAGATGCATCACAAGATGAAGGCGATTGCATACGCCCGGCTGGAGAACGACTACCCGGAGGCAACAATTGAACTCGAGTCTAACCTCGAGGGGCGCATTCCTGACGTGCTATTAGAATTTCCCGAGCCGTGTAGTCCGTACGGAAAGGGAATTGCAGTTGAAGCCCAGTATCAGAATAAAGGAAAAGACAAAGCAGCAGTCGTAGAGCACTATCTTGATCGGGAGTACAGCGTTGCCTGGCTCGAGGAAGACGCCTTTTCTACCCACGATGTTGACCTCTCCGGCATCCTCTCGGTGTGGCCGTACGCTCTCCCCGACCGGTACGAGACGGAGGGGTATCCCGACGTGACGCGGTGGCTCTGGCAAGAGAAGAATCCAACAGTGGAGATGGAAATCCCGATTCCTGCAGACTACTGGATGTCGTTCGACAAATCGGGAGAGTGGGTTACCATCGCGGAGAAAAGCATCAAGCGGCGAGGAAGCGCTCGAATTTCCAGAACGCCAGATGGGCATCTAACGTTCTCACTCGGGAAAGCAAAGGGATGGGGCGAGAGCGAATCGCTATCCGTACAGGTTGTTCCGAATGACGTTCTGAAACTCAGATCCTTTGCCGATGATTTGGAGCGAAAAGCGTTCGGGGAGGACCGGCCGTCACCGGAAGAGTGTGATCCAGAGTGGCATGAACTCAGTAAGAGGTGGTTTAAGGGGTCGCCAACCGTGACGGCATGGATAACAGCCGCGCTGCCAGACCCAGATGGAGACTCCGATGTTGTGGTGACGTTGTGGAAGAAGCAGAAGGAAACGGAACGGGTGGCGATGCGAGTTGAATCATATGCTGCGGAGAATCTACGTGATCTCGCAGATCTCCTTGACCGGGCCTTCGAGATCGAGAAAAGCTGAGCGCCGTTACCCTCTGCCGACTTTGTATAGCGACATAGGATTCATACAAGTTCAGGCTACTACAGCATCTATTTTCGGTGTTCTCACAGACTCCAACGGTCTGTGTGTCCCCAAAACCTATATCGCATCTGTGAGAAACTCGCTACCAGCCAAATATGCCGGGCTTAGAATTGGAAACCGACTCAGCGAGGCGTCTATCGCTGATTCCTAGCCTCGAACAGCGGACACCAGGGAGGATAGCACTGTGAGCGGCGTAACGACACCAGGGAGTGACCGAGACTGGGAGGACGTCGACGACGTCTCGTGGACTCTTCTCGATCTCGAAGAACTCGTCGACGCGTACTGGGCTGTTGTCGCCCCGATGATGGAGACAGACGAGCTCGATCCAAAACGAGAAAAACCGACACACAGCTGGCTCCGCGACCATGGCTTCCGGCCGCTCCTCTACGCCCTGCGGGAGTACCACGACAGGACCTTCGCAGAGTTTTGGCGTGAGGATCTCGGGGCCGAGGCCGTAGAATCGGGTTACGACTGGGCGACCGACCACGAACGGACTATCGAGGCACTCGAGTCCTTCCTCACGTCACGGCGGAAGCGGAAGGGGCTCGCGGACTCGTCGATAGATACCCTCCGCTACCGATTGAACCGCTACGTCGCCGCCTACTGTGAAGAGAATGGAACCGACGACCTTGTGACACCCGTCGCCCGGGAGGGCGATGTCCCAGCTTACAAAGCAGTTGATGCGTGTTGGGCGGCGTTCGACCGGCTGCATGTGGATCTCGACGGTGGACAAACCAAACGCCGGATTCATCTCGCGGTCTCGAACTGGTATGCGCATTTAGTGCGTCGGAAGTGGGCTGCGGTGAACCCCGCTGACGGCCTCGACGACGAGTTCGATTGGTCGAACGGCGATGACGACGATACGGATACACCATGTCTCGCCACCGAGCACGTTCGCGCACTCTACAATGCGGCAGACGACCAGGAGAACCGCCTCCTGGTACTCGCCCTGTGTGCATGGGGTCTTCGTCCGAATGAGGTGGCCAGCCTACGAGTACGCCAATTCGTTCTTGACATCTCTACCGACGAAGTTCCGTATATTACGTTCGAGGAGCGGAAGAATGGGCCCGGCGAGGTGTCGCTACTCTACGGTAAAGAGGTACTCGAAGACCGCATTGCAATGTTCGCCGATCACGAGGAGTGGGATGGCTATCTGTTTCCGTCGCCACACGCCTCAGGCGGCCCGATTTCCCGGTGGACAGTCTGGAATCGCTTTACCCAACTCGCTGAGCAAGCGGGTCTGCCTGACGAAATTGGTGGTGTATCCCCCTCGCCAAAGATGGGGCGACGCTTCTGGTATGACGCCTATTCCTCGTCACTCGACGTCGTCCTCGGAAGCCTCGACGAGATTGCGGCCGAACAAGGAAGCGCGAGTGCCGACGTCGTATTGCAAAATTACCTCTCAGATTCGCGGGCCCGGAAGCTCCGTCGAGAGTATATGCGTGACCAGCTAGCTGCCGCCTTCGAGGAGGGTTGAGGGTATACTAAACGTCAAAGTAGTCTTATCCAAGTCAGTTATCCCGGCGAATGCGTGAGATAGATGGGCAGTGAATCACAGAGTCATTGAATCAATGAATCACTGAAAACTTGAATCAGAGAATCAAGGAGTTTCTGATTCCTGGAATCCAATATTATGTGGAGAGTCGTGGAGTCAATGAATGCCGGAAGCGCTGAATCAAAGATTCAGTGAGTCCATGGGATAATGAATCAATGAATCTGCTACTGCAGGAGGCACTGAATCACTGATTCAGTGACTGTCAGTATCAGACATCATCCTCCAAGATTACAGGCATTGTGAGGAATCCTGTATTCAGTGAATCCATGAATCAATGAGTTACTGATTTTCAACCAGGAGAAGTAGAATATGGTGGTATTAGAGGTGATACCACAGAATTCAGCACTTTAGAAGTTCTAGTTCGGCATTGGACGTCTGAGGTGGATTTATGAGTCATTGATTCAATGATCGAACCATGACCGAGACACCTCGTGGATGGGGCGTCACCCCATCGACTGGCATCCCCACGATCGCCTTCGGCAACCAGAAAGGCGGGACAGGAAAAACAACGGCGACGATCAACAGTGCCGCGGCGCTGGCTACTCGCAACCACGATGTTCTTGCAATCGATATGGACCCACAAGCCGACATGACGAAAGGGCTTGGACTTGGTCCAGGCGACGACAACGATCCTTCAAGCCCGAAGAACGAACTCCCCAACACATTAGTCACCGATGACGAGAATCTGCTCGACGTACTCGTCGATAATCCCCGCACGCACGATACTAGTCTTTCAGAGATTATGATCGAAGCCGACGAGTACGACCATCTGAACTTCGACCTGATTCCCAGCCACAAGGATATGGGCCTTGCTCGAGATTGGATGGACGATGCGAGTGCCCGACTCTCGCTGAAGCTCGCCCTCGAAGAGATGGTTGACGACGGATACAACTATGATTATATCGTAGTCGACTGCCCCCCTGACCTCTCAGTCCTAACAGATGCGGCGTTCATCGCGGCTCAGAACGTCTTCCTGGCTGCACAGACCCAAGCAACATCACGGGATGCACTTGACGATCTGTGGGACCAGTTGGAGTCCATCGAGGACAATCAACAGATCGAGATTGCAATCGTCGGACTCCTGGCGAACATGTACCGGGACGACGGCCAGTCGAAAAAATTCCTCAACGCCTTCGACGAGTCCTTCGCGTCGATGGCACCAATTTTCAAGCTCCCGATGCGAGTAGCGATTCAGCGTGCGTGGGACAACGGACAAGATATTTTCGAATGGGAAGACGCGAACGATCAGCAAGTAGAGCGTGACCTCTTCCTGGAAGTTGCAGAGACGATGGAACAGGCGTTCGACAAGGCGCAGGTGGAGGCGTAAGAATGCCCCGGGGAATGGACGAACGGTTCGAGGACCCTTCAGATGAGGTGGAAGAGGAGGACGCGGTCGCAGACGAGGAGACCATGGAGACGTCCGTGGAATCGGAAGCGAAGGATCGTGAAACTGCGGCGGCGACCGAAGATCGATCAGATCAGCAGAGGACCGCTTCCACGACCGATAGTGATTCGTCGACCAGTGAGGCAAGAGAGACAGATGACGAGCCGCTGAACATCCGCGAGGATTGGGATTCAGCCACGATATACGTCGAACCGGAGCAAAGCGAAGACGTCGAGATCACGTTCACTCGACTGAAAAAGCAGCTCAAACGCGAAGACATCACGCTGGAGAAAAACAAGCACTTCTACCGTGGGGTTTTCGAGGTGGCGTTCGGCGAGCACCAGGAGGAAACGAAGGAGAAGATTCGCGAACTAGCCAAGGAAGACGTCGATCAGTGAATCACTGATTCACAGATTCTCGAATATTATGAGGATGGCCGGCATCGAACGAGGTGCTCAGAATAGACCCTCTCCTGTTCTTTTGAATGCCAAAATGAATCGTCATTCACGATACTATCGAGTCGTTGGTGAGAAACACAGTTTTGGAGGATGTTCGTTTTGGGTCGGATCACCGTCGACTCGTGGTGCTTTTCGCCAATCGAAAGTGGATTTCGAGTCGTCTGGACGATCTCCTCCTGAGAAGGGCTGATTCTCTTGTGAATCTGCGTCTTCTTGCGTCTCGTCGACGATCTGTGCCTTTGGCCGGACCTCGGATGCGGGGATGTCGTGATCGTGGACTTCCTTGACGACGAAGTGAGCAGCAGCGTAGACGTATTCGTGGGCTGCGTCGTAGGAGCGATTTCGCTACGCTCGTGAGAACGCCGATTCGTCAGGCACTCGGCTGAAGCCGAGAATAATGGCGACTTCCGGTTGCCGGGTGAATCGTGGAATAACCCCTGGTTTTGGTACGGATCGTCCAGTATCGAGATCGGCTACTGGCTCGTGATCAACAAACGTGAGGGCCTCCACACGCACAGCATTCGAGAGGCTTCAGCTCTCTTGATTCTCCGCCAACCGTTCACGGTGTCGCTGGAACTCCTCTTCGCCGATCTCGCCTCGTGCGTAACGGCGTTAGAGAGCTTCTATCGCGGAATCATCACTCCGGGAAGGAGCGTCACCTCACTCCAGTGCCCAGTAGAGGAGTCCACCGACCAGCCCCAGCATTCCGAGTGCCCCGCCGACGAACGGCAGCCCGCCACCCCAGCCACTGTTCCGGCCGTTCATCATTCCAGGGCCAGACCCCATCCCTGGACCCATCATTCCGCCATCGGAGTACCCGTCACCGTCGGTGCTAGATCCATACGCTATCGCGCCCTGTTCAATGATCGCTTCGCTCTCGGGCACGTCACCGTCCGGAATCGGACTGTCTTCTGCTGGACCTCCAGGGCTGCCGACGACGATGCGACCGACCATCCCGACCGACTTGTGTGGGATGCAGTAGTAGTCGTACGTGCCCGGTTTTTCGAACGTGTACTCGAACCCTCCCGACGAGATGACCTCACTATCGAATGCGCTGGCGTCGGACGGAATCCGGTTCTCGTAGGCCGTTGCCGAGTGTGTACCGGCTGCTATCTCGAAGCGAACGGTCGTGCCGGGTTCGATGTGGAGCCCAATCGGTTCGAAGTAGTTGTTGCCCATCTTCACGACGGGCGTTTCCTGTGCGCTCACTGGCTGAGAGAGGCCTGTGCTGGCGACTGCGCCGGCACCGAGTACTCCCAGGAACTGACGTCGATTATAGTTCGTCATGTGATTTGAATTGGTCTGGTGATCGTTATTTTCGAACGACATCGACGAGACGTTGGGCGAGTCCAGACGACTGCTCGGTCGCGCGCTCGATGGCTGACTCGAGGTCGTTCCGCTCGACGATACCGATGAACTCGGCGGTCTGTTTACCGTTCGCGTAGACGAGTGTCGTCGGCGTCTTCCGGACGCCGTATTCCTCGGACGTTTCGAGGTCGGTCTGTATGTCGACCTCCCGGAACTCCACGTCCGGATACTTGTCCTCAAGGCCGTCATTTTTTCCCGCTGTGTTGCGCATGCCCCACACGTCTCTTGAGTGAAGAGGATTACTCCGGTCATATTGTAATCTACGGTCTTGTAACTTAACTGCATTTCTATTCAGAATCGTTAGCTGATAGAGCCCCATCTTCGATTCGAAGGCACGCTCACACAGTGGTGATTGGGAATAGCCTAATGAACGAAGTCGAGTACACAGGCTTGGGGCCTCCGCACCGTGGTATGTACTCGTTGTCTACTCCGACCGTTCGAGTCTCTCGCGGCGGGCTTCGAACTCTTCGTCAGTGAGGTCGCCGCGAGCGTACGCCGTGCGGAGTTCCTCCATCGCGGGATCCTGAGACGTCTGCGTTTCGCTCATGCGCCGGAAGACGAGGTAGCCACCGCCGAGGAGGATGAGGAGGAAGATGAGCGGGAAAAGCATCCCGACGAACGGCCACCACCCGCTGGTGGTCCCGCCGTAGCCCACCATCCCGCCGTAGCCCATCATTCCGCCGAATCCCATCCCCATCGTGAGTAACGGGAGCAAGATGATCGCTCCGAGTATCAGGAGCAGGATGGTCGTGGTGTCGAGTTGGTTCGATGAAGCCATCGTTACTTAGACCTCCGACGCGGGTTCAAACTCGTCAGCGACACTGGCGAGAACACGCTCGAAACGCTCGTTGACCTCGGTCGCGATGGAGTCGAGCGCATCGTTGTCTGCGATGCCGACCAACTGCTCCGGGTCGACGGCACTCACCACGATGTCGCCGTCGTCATTCTCGTAGACGATGACGTTACACGGGAGGAGTGCACCGAGTTCGATCTCCTCGGTCAATCCCTCGTATGCCAGCGGGGGATTGCATGCACCGAGAATGCGGTACTGGCGGAACTCCTCGCCGAGTTTCTCTTTGAGCGTCGCCTGGATATCGATGTCACAGAGGACGCCGAATCCTTCGTCTTTGAGCGCTGCGATCGTCGTGTCGACAACGTCGTCGAACTCGCCGGTTACTGCTGTTTGTATTGTGTATTCCATGAAATATCATACTCCGTCCAGGGAGTTAACAGTTGGGTGCCGCAACGGCGGGCGTTGGGAGTGTGATGCATCTGCTGGAACAACACCTGTCCCGGTCATCCGGAACGTTTGAGCTGTTCTCGCCGTCGATCGAATTCGTCGTCCGAGAGCTCACCGCGGGCGTAGAGCTCGCGGAGAACCGACAGCGACTGCTCATCGTTCCCGCCGGATCCTCGGTTGGGGAGCGCTAGACGATGTAGAGCGGGACGGCGATGAGGAGCCCCATCCAGAGAAGTCCCCAGAGACCAACCGCTCCGCCGGAGAGCCCCAACCGCCGCTCATCATACCGCCGCCGGGGTGTAAATCTACACAGTTAAACGTTCGAGAACGTGTATAGAGTGCTCTAAACGCTTTTCAAGAATAGAATCGTTCATCCGGCTCGAATTCGCCGGGTTGGCACTCAACCCTACTCCCAGACAGGACCACGACCACACGAACGGCAGTGTGAACGATCTAAAATCGGGTCTCCAACCTGGTCACTCGACGTATCTCACGACACGCGCCATCCCTGCGTCGAGATGGTACAGATTGTGACAATGGAACAACCACCGGCCGGGATTATCCGCGTGGAAGTCTATCGTCACCTGCCCTCTATGTCCGGGGACGATGACCGTGTCTTTGATCGCGTTGCCGACTTGGAAGAAGTGGCCGTGAAGGTGCATCGGGTGAACGACTGGGCTCTGATTGGTCATCCGAATCCGGACGTGTTCTCCGGGCCGGATCTGGAGCGAGTCGGCGTCCGGATAGGCCTGTCCGTCGATCGTCCACGTGTAGGACTGTCCCCTGCCACGGGAGAGCGTCAGATCGAACGTTCGATCCGGATCTCCATTCACCCCGTCGAGCGAGGAGATCGCCCGCAAGTCCCGATACCGCAGTTGGTTACTAGCCGGTGACGGGCGCTGTGGGCTTCCCTCGCCCGCTGACTCGTACTCGACGACAGCGCTCGCTGGTGGTTCGTTTCCATCGAGCGCATCCGCTTGCACGGCCCACGTGCCCGGATTCGTCGCCTCAACCACGACGTCGTAGCGCTCACCGGCTCCGAAGACGAACGAGTCCACGTCGACGGGTTCGACAGGTCGACCATCGGCGTGGGTCACCGTCATTTCGTGGCCGGCGATCCGGACACCGAAGACTGTCGCGCTGCCGGCGTTCACGAATCGGAAGCGAATCCGCTCACCCTCCGTTACGTCGAACGTCTGAGGATTCTCTGGGAGTCGACCGTTGATCAGGAGCCCTTCGTATGGCGGCCGAATATCTCCCATCATCCCGCCTCCCCCACCCATTCCACCACCTCCCATTCCCCCGTCCGAAGGGAGTTCCGGCTCTCCGGGGAGGTAATCGTCGACCACGACGACGTACTCGTGGTCGTACTCGACGTGTGGGTCACGTTCTTCGACGATCAGTGGGCCGAGCAGTCCACGGTCGAGTTGGAGTCCGACGTGACTGTGGTAAAAGTACGTCCCGGCGGGTTCGGCACGGAACGTGTACGTGAACGTATCGCCGGAAGCGACCGGGTCCTGCGTTACGTTCGGCACCCCATCGACCGGGTTAGCGACGGGAACCCCGTGCCAGTGAATCGTCGTCTCCTCTTGGAGGTCGTTCGTCAGTTCGACGCTGAGTACGTCACCCTCCTGAACGCGTAGCTCCGGTCCCGGGAACTGTCCCTCGTACATCCAGTTGGTCGTCGACGTGTCGGGGGATGGTCGAATCGACCCGGACGCCGCAGTGAGGCTCACTGATGTATCCGGCTCGGCCGTGACTGTCGCGCGGGGCGACACCTCACGGCCCCTAGCACCGTCGTCGGAGCCCGGTAGCTGACCGGTACAACCCGCGAGCGCGCCGAGGCTGGTCGCCCCCGTCAGCTGGAGGAGGTTGCGACGGGAGAGCAGGTGCTGTGATCTATGCGGCACAGTTGTTCGGTCCCAGTTCGAGTTCCGTCGCCTCACTTTCGTCTTCGACGGTCTCTTTGCCGGTGTTAATGGCGATAACTGTCTCGTAGTTTGGAGGTTTCTCCGGGGTATCCTCGGTCAATCGTTCGACGAACGCCTCGCGGTCGAGCCCGAGGAAGTCGAGTTCGTCGCGGAGATCCCCGAGCCGAGCTTCGAGGGGTTCACCCGGAGAACCGTTCTCGTAGCGGCCGTCGCTCGTGACGGTGAGGTGACCTGGTAGAATCGTCGTGTCATCCGGGAGATTGAGGATCGTCTCGTGGAGCGAGTCGTACAGCAGTTCCGCTCCACGCGAGGCGTCGTCCTCGCCGAACTGGAGTTCGGTCCGCCCGACGGAGTCGACGAACAGCGTATCGCCCGTCAACAGGAGTTCGCCGTCGACGAGATAGTTCATCATCTCCGAGGTGTGGCCGGGCGTGTGGAGCGCCTCGATCTCGACGTCGCCGACTTCGATGACGTCGCCATCCGGTAGCGGGTCGTATTCGTACTCGACACCGCGCTCGCGAGCTGCGTCGCCGAGGTGGTAGGGCACGCCAACCTCGTCGGCGAGGGTCGGACTGCCCGAGATGTGGTCGGCGTGGACGTGCGTATCGAGCACGCGCGCTATGGAGAGGCCAGCGTCCTGCGCAGCGACTTTGAACTGGTCGGTCTGTCTGGTGGCATCGACCACGACGGCCTCTCCAACCTCCTTCGAGCCGACGACGTAGCCGAGACAGCCCTTCGCTCGGCGCTGGACCTGCCGAACGACGAGGTCGTCGCTGGACGTCTCGATGGGGACGACCTCGTAGAGTTTGCTCCACTCCTCCATACCGCCGGTGACGACCGAGATGTCGTCGTAGCCGTGCTCGTCCAACTCGAACGCGAACGGCGTCGACGTCAGACCCTTCCCGCAGATCGCGACGACGGGCCGGCCGTCGACCAGTGTGTCCACCTCGTTCAGTTGGTCCTCGCTCAATCCCTCGTCAGGGTCATACGACACGTTCTCCGCGTCGCGCACGTGCCAGGCCTCGAAGCTGTCTTCGGGACGCACGTCGATGAGCGTGAACTGTTCGTCGGCGTCGATCTTCCCCGCTAGTCGTTCCGCAGTGATGTTGTTGACCATCGTATCTCACCTGTGCCGTATCGAGTGTGCCGTTCGTCGGATCTGTCGCGTTCGCGTCGCCGCCTAGCGCGTTCGATTACGCCCTGCATCGGGAAACGTGTTCCTGCGCGGTATCATGGACGTCTCGCAGTACGCCTCGCCGGCCGCGTAGTCGACGCCGGGCTGGATAAACGGATACGGCCCGTCTGCGGGCGTGTTCTGGACTCGGCCGCCATCCTCGGCGGTCTCGACTAGCCCCATCACCTCGTAGTCGACGGGCGAGTGTTCCTCGAGATACTCGACGATGACGTCGACAGGTATCGTATCGTCGTCGACCTCGACGTCCCGGAACGGGAACCCGCAGTTTCCGAGGTCGCGTTCGGGATCACCGGGTCGGCGGAACGTCGCCACCGAGTACGTCTCCTCCGGGTCGACCGGCTCGCCGTCGATTCGCAGTTCGACGAGGCGGCGGCCACGCTTCGCGGTCGGATCGAGGGTCACCTCGACGTTCGAGGAGAAGTTGCGGACGCGGCCGTCCTCCTGGTCGTAGGGGTACGGTGTGAAGTTGTCCCCGAGGAACTCCTCCATGTGGTTCGTGAGTTGCTGGCCGTAGGCGACGCCACGAGCGACGGGCGTCGTCATCGGGAAGAACGTGTAGAGTTCGCCGAGCGTGATGTCGCCGGGTGGGATGGCAGTCCCGTACCGGAACCCGTGCGAGACGGCGAGGTCGGTGCCGAAGTGTGCACGGAGTGCGTCGTTGAACAGCGCGTTCCACGCGCTCTCAAGGAAGGACTGCCGGTAGAGCGGTTCTTCCGTCCGACCGACGACCGCATCCAGCGGACGGTCGAGCGTGCCAGCCCCTCGCTCGAATCCCGGATCGGCCTCGAAGAAGGGCGCACGCACGGCTTCGACTGTCTCCGCCGCATCGGCGTCCGGTTCCGGCGTGTGCTCGCCGTCCTCGGTCAGACAGTAGAGGTGGTGACGGAACTGTATCTCCCCGTCCCGAACGCGGAGGTCCACACGGCCGATCGCCTCACCCATCCCGGACTCGACGACCACGGTTTCGGTCTCCTCGACGACGATCGGATCGTAGGTGTACTCGTGGGTGTGCGCGCTGAACATCACGTCCACGCTCGCACAGTCCTTGGCGGCTTGGACCATCCACGGGAGGCCGATCTCGGTGACCGCGACCACGACGTCCGCGCCGTCCTCGCGGGCGGCCTGTGCGGACTCCTCGAGGAGTGTGGGGTGTTTACCGAAGCGGTACTTCCCCTCGGAGAACGCGGGTGCCATCCGATCGACGTAGACGTTCGTCATCCCGACGACCCCCACGGAGAGTCCGCCGATGTCGAGGATCCGGTACGCGTCGTACAGTCGCTCGTCGGTCTCCCAGTCGTAGAGGTTGTTCGCGAGAATCGGGGCGTCGAGGTCGTCCATCAACTCCACGAAGTTGCCGTCCTCGGCGGCCTCGTTCGAGTAGTCCCAGTTCCCCGGGACATAGATGTCGGGCGCGACGTGGTCGTTGACGGGATCGAGCATCGCTCGCCCATCGGTGTAGGTGGTCACGGCGGAGCCGTGGAACGTGTCGCCGCTCATGAGCGTACACACGTCGTAGTCCTCGCGGAGTTCGTCGAGTTTCGCTGCGAGCAGGGGGATCCCGCCGCCGCGCTCGACGACGCGATCGTCGTCTCCGAAATTAAAGTCCGGCGTCGACGTCGGATTGTCGTAGTAGACCTGGTAGCGCGGCGTCAGCTGCCCGTGGAGGTCGCTGACGTGAGCGAAGACGGCGTCGGCGTCATCGTTACCGTCTCCGACAGGGGCGCCGCCGAGGGACCGCCACTCGCCGATATCCGTTTCATGCTCGTTCATCGTGATGTGACTGTCGTTACAGACACCGAATGTTCGGAATATCCGGTTATAATTATTTATATAGTAAATATAATATATGATTCACTTACTGCTTCAGAGTTGAGCATTACAATAAAAGATGCAGCCGGAGTATCGTTCATCCAGATGCGTACTCTACCGTGGCAACGGAGGCGCGATCGATGACGAGCGACTGGGTAACGACGGGGCTGTCTGCGGTCGTTATCCTCGCCGCGGCCGCCGTTCACGGTATCGCCGGGTTCGGCTTCGCGCAGGTGTCGATGGGCATAATGCCGCTGTTTCGGTCGCCCTCGAGCGCGTCGATCATCTTCACGGCAACGGCGGTGGTGGCCAACGCCCGCGTCTGGTGGAGCGTCCGGGACGCGTTCGACTGGGAGAAGTGGATCGTTCCTGTCGGTGGGCTCGTCGTCGGGATGCCGCTCGGCATCGTCGTGTTCAGTGGGTTCGACGCGGCACAGATGCGCGTCGCCATCGGGGCGGTTCTCGTGTTAGCGGTCATCGTCGTCGGCGCGACCCAGCAACTCGATGTCGTCACGGACTGGATCGAGGAGAAGGACTACCGACCGGGGAAGATAATTGGCGCGACGGCCGGGCTGCTCGCGGGGATTCTCGGCGGCGCCGTCGCCGTTCCCGGCCCGCCGATGATCGTCTACGGGGCCTTCATGTCGGCGAGCGGATTCTGGACCGACAAGGAGATGAAGGCCACGTTCACTGCCTTCTTCGGGACGCTCATGCTGTACCGCCTCGGGAGTCTCACCTACACGGGAGCCGTGACGACGCCGCTGATGATCGAGGCTGCCGTCGCCGTGCCGATGGTGTTCCTCGGTGCCTGGATCGGTGTATACATCTTCGACCACATCCCCGAGCGCATCTTCCAGTGGGTCGTGCTGGCGCTACTGACCGTGAACGCGTTCGTCCTCCTGTTCACGGCGATTCCGGAACTCTAACCGCGTTCAGCCGTCTTCGTACGGCGGTTTCGGTACCCCTCGACACAGCGGTTGTAGCCAAAAAACAGCGTCGCAACGGTGCTGATTCGTGCGCTATTCGGACGTCGGTCAGGCGCTCATCATGTTGCGACAGCTCTCGGCGCATTCCGTGAGGACCTCGGCACAGACCTGGCAGTGCTCGGCATCGTGACGCTCACATTCTTCGGCACACTCCTCGCAGGCGCCGGCGCAGGCTTCGGCCAATTGCTTGCTGTAGTTGGAGTTGCGAGCCATGAATCGGGCATGCAGCGACGCGATGTCCGCGACGTCGCGACAGAGCCGAGCACACTCTTCCATCTCCTCGTCGCCGAGACACTCGTCGGCGCACCACTCACAGACCCCAGCGGCTTCATTGCAGATCTCGATGCATTCGCGCTCTTCCTCGCTCAGATGATCGATCTTGGAGACTGTTTCGGCAAGTGACATTGCACGTCACCGTACGAGGCCCTTCTAGTTCATCGGCCTGCTTGCCCTTGCGGGGCGATACGATGTCTGTGTCGCTAGAAGGCGTCGAAATTCGTTGGCACTGGCGGGCACAGCAGCAGTCGTCTCTGCCGTCGCGATGCTCCTTCTCGGTGTGTTCGGAACGATCGGTGTCTACGAGGGCGCAGTCGAAGCGATGGAGCAGTGGCACCTGTTCTTCGAACCGACCATCGTCGGGACAGTGGCGGGCATGGTCGAGGCAGCGGTGATTAGCTTCGTCTTGATGTACGCCTTCGCGTGGCTGTACAACGCCTTCGCATCATAAATCGGGGACCCAATCCATGTACGTCACAGATAAAGCCGAAATCGTCATCGACGCATCGTCCGAGGATATATGGGAGTACGTAACAGACCCCGTCCATTGGACGGCGTCGAACCCCGAGGAACACTATGGGCTCGAATACGACACGCCCGATAACCGTCCCCGAGAAGGCGCAACGTTCCACCAGGCCGAAGAGGTTGCCGGGATGTACGCCGACCTGCATGGCCGATTCCAGTATATCGACCATCAGGTGGCGGTCTGGGCGGGGACGGCGTACTATCCGCTCCTTCGAGGACTCGTCACCGTTCGGATTCCCGAAGGAGGGACCATTCGACTCGAAGAGACTGAAGACGGGACTCGGATGTCACACGCCGTCTGGATGGACTTCCCGAACAACCGACGGGGACGGGCGCTGAAATGGGTGTTCACGACCGCTCTCGGTGGAAAGGCAAAGCTCTACGACCATACGAACAGGGAACTCGTCTTCTTCAAGGACCGCATCGAATCAGCGGCACCTGAGAAATCGAAGCCGCTAGGGGCGAGTTCGTAGCAGAATCAGTTTACCAACCGAATCGTGTACACCGACATCTCACCCCAGCCGACGAAGTGACCTTCCACACCGTCACCCCGTCCATGGGGGGGACAATTCAAGAGCCACGTCACCGTAGGACAAGGTATGAACGAACCGTCTCCATTCGACGCAATCCGCGAATTCGAGTTCGACGGCACATCCTACCAGATGGCCAACCTCACAGTCCTCGAAGAGGAGGGTCTCTGTGAACTCGACCAGCTCCCCGTCAGTATCCGCGTTCTCCTCGAGTCCGTTCTCCGCAACGTCGACGGGGAGACGATAACCGTCGAAGACGTTCGAAACGTCGCGTCGTGGCAACCTGACGTTCCGGATGTCGAACTCCCGTTCACACCGTCGCGGGTCGTTCTCCAGGATCTCACCGGTGTCCCCGCGGTCGTCGACCTCGCAGCGCTCCGGTCTGCGGCCGACCGAAAAGGCAAGGATCCCGCCATCGTCGAACCAGATGTACCGTGTGACCTCGTGATCGACCACAGCGTGCAGGTCGACTACTTCGGCTCCGCGGACGCCTACGAGAAGAACGTCAAACTGGAGTACGAGCGCAACGGCGAGCGATACCGTGCGCTCAAATGGGCTCAACAGGCGTTCGACGATTTCCGTGTCGTCCCGCCGGGAACGGGTATCGTTCACCAGGTGAATCTCGAATACCTCGGACAGGTCGTCCACGCCCGCGAGCGTGACGGCGAACAGTGGCTCCTCCCCGACACCCTCGTGGGGACGGACAGCCACACGCCGATGATCGGCGGCATCGGCGTCGTCGGCTGGGGGGTCGGGGGTATTGAGGCCGAAGCCGCGATGCTCGGCCAGCCCATCACGATGAAGCTTCCCGAAGTCGTCGGCGTCCGCCTTACTGGAGAACTCCCCGAGGGCGCGACCGCAACTGACCTCGTGCTTCACGTCACCGAACAGCTTCGAGAGGTCGGCGTCGTCGACCGGTTTGTCGAATTCTTCGGTCCCGGCGTGTCGAACCTGACTGTTCCGGATCGGGCGACCATCGCGAACATGGCGCCCGAACAGGGCTCGACCATCTCGATGTTCGGCGTGGACGAGGCGACGCTCGACTACCTCGAACTCACGGGACGCGACGAAGAGCACATCGAACTCGTTCGAGAATATTTCGACGCACAGGGGCTATTCGGCGAACAGAATCCCGAATACTCTGAAACGGTAGAGTTCGACCTCTCGACGATCACTCCCAGCCTCGCCGGTCCGAAGAAGCCCCAGGATCGCGTCGCGATGGGCGACATGAAGACGCACTTCAGGGGACTGGTCCACGGCGAATTCGAGGAGGAACTCGACGATATCGACGAGGAAGCGATCACCCGATGGCTCGGCGAGAGCAGCGCTTCCGACGACCGACCTGATCCCGATCTTCCGGAACCGGATGTCGGCGACCTCGACAAACGAGTCGCAGTCGACGTGAACAGCGAGGGACGAAGTCCCTCTGGCAGCCCGGCGGAGCCCGGCGACGGCGAGACAACCGAAATCGGGCACGGCAGTGTCGTCGTCAGCGCCATCACCAGTTGTACGAACACGTCGAATCCGTCCGTGATGATCGCGGCGGGCCTCCTCGCTCGTAACGCTGTCGAGCGCGGGCTCGACGTCCCCGCGTACGTCAAGACGAGTCTCGCGCCCGGAAGCCGCGTCGTCACCGAATATCTCGAAGCGTCGGGGCTTCTCCCGTACCTCGAAGACCTCGGCTACAACGTCGTCGGCTACGGCTGTACGACCTGTATCGGGAACGCCGGCCCGCTTCCCGAGCCGATCGAACGTGCGATCGACGCCGAGGATCTCTGGACCACGAGCGTCCTTTCGGGGAACCGCAACTTCGAGGCTCGCATCCACCCGAAGATTCGTGCGAACTACCTCGCCAGCCCGCCGCTCGTCGTCGCCTATGGCCTCGCCGGGCGGATGGACATCGACCTCGAACACGACCCGCTCGGAACGGATGCCGACGGCGATCCGGTCTATCTCGCGGACATCTGGCCCGACGCCGACGAGATCCACGCGGCGGTTCACGACAGTGTCGATTCCTCGATGTTCGAAGAGAAGTACGCCTCCGTGTTCGAGGGAGACGAACGCTGGACGGCACTCGATGCGCCGACCGGTGAGGTCTACGAGTGGGACGACTCTTCGACGTACATCCGCGAGCCGCCCTTCTTCAAGGACTTCCCGCTGGAAGAGCCCGGTGTCACAGATATCGACGACGCCCGCACGCTGATGCTGCTCGGTGATACGGTCACGACCGACCACATCAGCCCGGCCGGCCCGTTCAGCCGTGAGCAACCCGCCGGTGAGTGGCTCGCCGAACAGGGCGTGGAACCCCACGAGTTCAACACCTACGGCGCCCGGCGCGGGAACCACGAGGTGATGATGCGTGGGACGTTCGCGAACGTCCGCATCGAGAACGAGATGCTCGACGGCGTCGAAGGCGGCTACACGATCCATCACCCCACCGACGACCAGACGACGGTCTTCGAAGCCAGCCGTCGGTATCGCGAGAACGACACGCCGCTGGTCGTGTTTGCGGGTGAAGAACTCGGAACCGGATCGAGTCGTGACTGGGCGGCAAAGGGAACGGATCTGCTGGGTGTCCGTGCGACGATCGCCGAGAGCTACGAGCGCATCTTCCGCGACAACCTCGTCGGAATGGGTGTCTTGCCGCTCCAGTTCGACGAGGGCGACTCCTGGGAATCGCTCGAACTCGACGGCTCGGAACGGGTCGCGATCCAGGGACTTGACGACGGCCTCGACGTGAACAACGATCTCACCGCCGTCGCAGAACGTGCCGATGGTTCGACCGTCGAATTCCCGGTCACGGCACAGGTTGGGACGCCTGCAGCCGTTCGATACGTCGAAAATGGCGGTATCCTCCATCTGGTGCTCCGTCGACTACTCAGCGAGGAGTAGCCACCTCTCCGGAGAGTCGCCTTTTTCAGGAACTGCGAAGAACGCTGGTGGTGAAACCAGCGAATTAGCAGTTTGTAGGCGGTAAGCCCCCTTCCTCAAGGAGCGACCAGAGGGAGCGAGTAGGGAGGGATACACCGTCCCCAGAAATCTTCGATTTCTGGTGTGCGAACGAATCGCGCAGCGATTCGTCCACGCCGTCATCATATTACAAACACGTTCGACCCCACCACCCAACCATCCCATCGATACAGTTAAGTTGATATAATGTATAAACACAGGTGATGGATAGGCACGAAATAGAAGGCCACGAAGTCATCGAGGGAGAAGTGAAGCCGACCGGGAACGGCGCACACGTTCTCGTCCCGAAACGGTGGCGAGGAGCTGACGTGAAAATCGTCCGAACGTCTGATCCCGACGAATAGCCAATGCACTACACCTACAGATTTCGGCTTGATCCCACGCCTGAACAGCGTGAACTGTTGGATCATCACCGAGATACCTGTAGGCAACTCTACAACCACGCACTCAACGAATTCAAGCAAATTCCCAAATCGGCGGGTACACTTAACCAACGAGTGCGACAAGTACGCGATCAGCTCACCAGCCTCAAAGACTGGTGGGATGAGCTGAACGATGTCTATTCAACGGTCGCACAAGCTGCTGTCATGCGTATCGAAGACAGCATCAAAGCCCTCTCTCAGTTGAAGCAGAACGGCTACAACGTGGGCAGTCTCAATTGGAAGGCCCCCAAGGATTTCCGTAGTTTCACCTACATACAGTCTGGCTTCGAGTTCGATAGTAAGAACGGCCAACCCGTACTGTCGCTGTCGAAACTTGCGGATATTCCCCTCATCAAACACCGCGCAATTCCTGACGCCGAGACTGTCAAAGAAATCACGATTAAGAAGGAGTCAACCGGTGAATGGTTCGCTTCATTCACCGTCGGCGATAAAGAGACTCCTGAGAAACCGACCGACCCAGATCGATGTGTCGGGATTGACGTTGGCATCTTGAAGTACGCCCATGACACAGACGGCACCGCCGTCGAATCGCTCGACTTATCTGACGAACGCGAGCGGTTGGAACGCGCACAGCATGATCTTTCGCAGAAGGAACGCGGTTCCGCGAATTGGGAGAGACAACGGCAAGTTGTGGCCGAGCGCCACGCCGATCTCAAGCGAAAGCGTCGTGACTTCCTTCACAAACTCTCGAACTACTACGCCACCGAATACGACCTCGTAGCGGTCGAAGGCCTCGACGCGAAGGAGTTGGTCGAACTCCCCGGAAACTCACGGAATCGGGCGGGAGCGGCGTGGGGAACGTTCCTTCGAATGCTTGAGTACAAGTGCGAACGCGAAGGAACACACTTTGCCGAAGTCGATCCAAGGAACACGACGAAAGCGTGCGCGTCTTGCGGCGTCAAGACGGACAAGCCGTTGTGGGTTCGTGAACACTCGTGTCCCTCGTGTGGGTTTGAGGCGGACAGGGACGCGAACGCAGCGTGGAACATTCTTTCTCGCGGTCTTAAAAATATAGGAGTGGTTCACTCCGAATCAACGCCTGTGGAGACTGCGCTCCCTACGGACACCGTTGTGTCTGCAAAGCGCGTCATCGAAACAGGAAGCCCCATCACCAGAAGTCAAAGACTTCGGGTTAGCAGTCAGAACTCGGAGAGTTCTGACGACACCCTCAAGGAGCGAACGGCGTCAGCCGTGAGCGAGTAGGGTGGGGTAGTTCACCGGAGGCGGCCGAGGAGCTCGTAATCGTGATCCGGAGTGTACCGACGGAACAGTAGACTGTTCGACAGCACCGACACACTCGAGAAGGCCATCGCGCCGGCGGCGAGGACGGGCTGAAGCAGCCCGAGTGAAGCCAACGGGATCATCGCCGTGTTGTAACCAAGCGCCCACACGAGGTTCTGCTTGATCTTCTGGAGTGTCGCGTCCGAGATGCGGATGGCCTTCACCACGTCCAGCGGGTCGTCGCGCATCAGCGTCACGTCCGCCGCTTCGATGGCGACGTCCGTCCCGCTCCCGATCGCGGTTCCGACGTACGCGACCGCGAGCGCTGGTGCATCGTTGACACCGTCCCCGACCATCATTGCCTTGCGGCCTTCATCCTGGATGGCCTCGACGGCATCAGACTTGTCCTCGGGGAGCACCTCAGCGTGGACATTCTCGGGGTCGATCCCGACCTGCTCGGCGACGGCACGAGCGGTCCGCTCGTTGTCGCCGGTGATCATCATCACGTCGACGCCGCGCTCCTGCAGCTGGCTCACAGCGTCCTTCGCGCTTTCTTTGACCGTGTCGGCGTCAGCGACCACACCGACGAGTTCGCCCTCGTCCGTGCCAGCGGGCACGCGGGCGACGAGCATCGCCGTCTTCCCCTCGTTCTCGAGGCGCTCCATCGTTTCCTGAGCGGGCGAGGGGTCGATCCCGTTATCGCGGAGGAACTTTCGGTTACCGACCAGCACCTCGCTGTCGCCGACGGTTGCGCGGATGCCGTGGCCGGGGACGTTTTCGAAGTCGTCGGGGTCGCTCACGTCGATGCCGCGATCTCTGGCTCCGTCGACGATGGCCCGGGCGAGGGGGTGTTCGCTCCCGCTCTCGGCCGTGGCTGCGAGCCGCAACACGTCGTTTTCGCTGAGACGGTCACGTCCGGTTAGTTGGCCGCCGTCTGTGATCGGCTGACCGTCACCGTCGAAGACGACGACGTCTGTCAGTTCCATCTCGCCTTTCGTCAGCGTGCCCGTCTTGTCGAAGACGACCGTGTCGACGTCTTTCGCGCGTTCGAGGATGTCACCACCCTTGAACAGAACGCCGTTCTGGGCACCGATCGTCGTCCCAACCATCGTTGCCGCAGGCGTCGCTAACCCCAGCGCACAGGGACAGGCGATCAACACGGACGACGCGAAGACGATGAGCGCGAACTCGAAGACTGAGACCCCTCCTGCGGCGACGGGGCCACCTGCGACGAGTCCCCACAGCGGGATTACCTCGACGAAGTCCGCAAGAGTCGCGGGGAGGAGGTACCAGACGACGCCCCAGAGGACCGCGTTCGCGATGACCGCTGGGACGAAGTACGCCGAGATGCGGTCGGCGAGATTCTGGATGTCTGGCTGGCGGGACTGGGCTTCCTTGACTGTCTGGACGATCTGCTGGAGCGCCGTGTCCGCACCGACCTTCGTCGCCTCAACGACGAGGACACCGTTCTCGTTAATGGTGGACCCGACGACCTCGTCGCCCTCACCTTTCTCGACGGGGACGGACTCGCCGGTGACCATCGACTCGTCAACAGCGCTCTGCCCGTCGATGACGACGCCGTCGGTCGGGATCTGTTCGCCGGGACGGACCTTCATGCGGTCGCCCACGGTGACATCCTCCAGTGGCACTTCCACTTCGATACCGTCCTCGTCGACGAGGGTGGCCGTCTCGGCCTCCATTTCGAGGAGTTTCCGAAGGGCGTCACCTGCCTGCCCTTTCGAGCGGGCTTCGAGATAGTTGCCGAGCGTGATGAACACGAGGATCAGCGCGGCAGTGTCGAAGTACAAACTCCCCGCGATCAATCCGGCAAGTACCGCGACTGAGTAGAAATACGCAGTGGACGAACCCAGTGCGATGAGAACGTCCATGTTGGCGCGCCTGTTGTTGACCAGCGCGTTGTACGAGTTCTTGTAGAACGGCCAGCCGAGCACGACCTGAACGGGTGTCGCCAACAGGAATTCGACCCACCCGAATTCGACGCCGAAGACCGTCTCCGGGAGAATTCCCCCGCCGAGCAGAAACTTCTCTGCGAGGAAAAACAGCATCGGGGCCGACAGTATGGCTCCGAATAGTGTCAGACGGAGCTGTTTTCGAATCTCACCCTGTCGTGCAGTGTCTCGAGCATCTTCACCCGATTCACCGCTGTCGCTGTCTTCACGGACCGGCGAGTAACCAGCGTCCTCGATAGCGTCGTAGAGCGCGTCGAGTGACGTGTCCGCGGGGTTGTACCTGACCTGCGCTTCGTCGGTGGCGAAGTTCGCCTCGGCCGCGATGACACCTGGCGTGTCCTCGAGTGCGGTCTCGTTCGTCTGCACACAGTTGGCACAGGTCATATCGGAGATGCCGATGGTCACCGTGTCAGACACCGCACCGTAGCCGGCGTCCTCGATCGTCTCGTAGATCTCTGCAAGCGATACCTCGTCAGGGTCGTACTCGACGGAGCCTTCGTCCGTGGCGAAATTGGCGTTCGCTTCGATGACGCCGTCGAGTGACTCCAAGGCGTCGCCAACTGTCCCCGAGCAGTTGGCACAAGTCATCCCCGTGACGTCGAGATGTGCTGTGCGTGTTTCCATATCGTACTATAGGGGCTACTCCATTAGATGAGTTTCTACTTGGATAGTGGGGGTAATCAACAGCGTTTACTTTCGATTCCAAACCGAAGTCAGCGTTACATGCCTTCTTCGAGACGCTGATGTCGCTCTTCGAATCGACTCTGACACGATGGACAACAGAAATGATAGAGCTCTCCGCCGACACGACTCGTTTCCCCCTCAGAATCCACAGTATTGCTGCACTCGGCACACGTGAGTGCGAACTCGACGGCGTCGTCGTTTCTGACCCGCTCGCGTACCGCATCGAACGACTCGGACGGGAGATCTAGCTTGACGAGTATCGGCACACCAGCTCTGAGTCGGCTACGGTCGACATTGATAGTGAAGTGGTTGATGATTCCGTCTCTTGGAGCCGTGTGACGCGATCTGAGACGGCTGGTCCCGAGAGGCCGACTTCCTCGCCGATCGCGCTGAACGAGCGACGGGCGTTCTCGGCTAACAGCGAGAGAATCTCCATGTCTGTTTCGTCCAAGTCCCGCATACTGGCAGAAAAGGACGCAAGATGCGATACTATTCTCCAGAAGACACTTTGGAATACGTCGTTTCATGGCCGTTCGAACAGCAGTATCGAAGCAGCAAACGACAAAGAGGAGCCGTCCGTATCTCTCACTGGCATGAGTCACACGATCAGCGTCGAGGGAATGACCTGCAGCCATTGTGAACAGATCGTCGAAGAGGCTGGATACACCGCCCACGCCTGAGAGCACCCAGAACGTTCGCGGACGACCGCCCCGTCGTTCTCTTCCGAGTCCGCTTGCCCTGATCGTCCCGCACAGTATCAGGCTCCGAATAGAATAATGAGGTGCGGTACCAACACACAATCTATGAGCAAGCATCCAGACCACGAGCGTATCCGGGACTCTTCGTCGGAAACTGATTCCGGGGGGCCCGTCTACTGCTGCCGTATCTGCCAGTTAGAAGCAAATGGAGGGAGGCGAGCGCCAGATTCCTCATCCGCCACGGAGCCTCCCCACTCCTCCGAGCACGCGAACCACGACCGGACGGACGAGACCACCACGGAACCCGGAGGCACCGACGAACACTCACACCACGATCACGAAGTCGAGTCCGGACACAGCCACGCCGAGGCTACCCACGCCCATACTGGGGGGGACGAACACGACCACGACCACGGCGCGGACGTTCACGAGGGAGAGCACGAAGATCACGGGGCCCACACCGATCACTCGGGTCACGAGCGGATGTTCCGGCGGCGGTTCTGGGTATCGCTCGCGCTCTCGGTGCCAGTCATCTTCTTCAGCGAGTTCATTCAGGATGTCTTCGGCTACACAGCGCCGACGTTCCCCGGAAGCGTCTGGATCACGCCGGTTCTTTCGGTGATCATCTTCGCGTACGGTGGCGTGCCGTTCCTCTCGATGGCCCGGACGGAACTCGAGAACCGCGAGCCGGGGATGATGATGCTCATCTCGCTGGCGATCACCGTCTCGTTCGTCTACTCCATCGGCAGTTTGTTCCTCGAGGGGACGACGCCGTTCTTCTGGGAACTCGTTACGCTGATCGACATCATGCTCTTGGGCCACTGGATGGAGATGCGGTCGGTCCGACAGGCCTCCGGCGCGCTCGACGAACTGGCGAAACTCATGCCTGACACCGCCGAGCGTATCACCGAGAGCGGGGATACCGAGGAAGTACCCGTTTCCGAACTCGGCGAAAACGATGTCGTACTCGTCCGTCCGGGCACGAGCGTGCCTGCCGACGGCGAAGTCGTCGAAGGCGAGTCGTCCGTCGACGAGTCGATGATCACGGGCGAGTCCCGTCCCGTTGACAAAGCGCCCGGAGTGGAGGTCGTCGCCGGGACGGTCAACCAAGACGGAAGTCTCCGCATCAAAATCACGAAGACGGGCGAGGAGACGACGTTGGCGGGCATCATGCGGCTCGTTGATGAAGCCCAGAAATCGAAATCTCGAACCCAGTTGCTCGCAGACCGCGCAGCTGGCTGGCTGTTCTACGTGGCACTCGGCGTCGCGGCGATTACGGCCGTCGCGTGGGTCGTCGCCACGGGGTTCAACATCGGTGTTCTCGAACGCGTAGTCACAGTTCTCGTCATCGCGTGCCCGCACGCGCTCGGACTCGCAGTTCCGCTCGTGGTCGCGATCAACACCTCGACGGCTGCCCAGAACGGGATGCTCATCCGCGACCGGATTGCCATGGAGGAAGCCCGGAACCTCGATACGGTGATATTCGACAAGACCGGGACGCTCACGAAGGGCGAGCAGGGTGTCGTCGGCGTCGAGACGGCAGACGACTGGAGTGAGGAGCGAGCGTTCGAAGTCGCCGCTGGTGTCGAGGGTGACTCCGAACACATGATCGCTCGCGCCATCCGGGACGCCGCCGAGGAACGAGACGTCCAGCGAGCGAGCGTTTCGAACTTCGAGAACTTTCGCGGTCTCGGCGTCAGAGCCACCGTGGACGGTGAGACGGTTCATATCGGTGGACCGAACCTGATTGAGAAACTCGGTATCGAACGATCCGACGGCATCGCTGCCTTCGCTGAGGAAGCCGGTTCGAACGCAGAGACGGTCATCTATCTGGTTCACGACGAATCCGAAGTCGTCGCAGCATTCGCGCTCGCGGACGTTATCCGGGACGAAAGTCGGCAGGCTATCGAGGCGCTACACGCGATGGACATCGAGGTGGCGATGCTGACCGGCGACTCCGAGGATGTCGCGAGGGCTGTCTCAGAGGAACTCGGTATTGACCAGTACTTCGCGGAGGTCCTGCCCGAGGAGAAGGACACGAAGGTCGAACAACTCCAGTCCGAAGGAAAATTCGTCGCGATGGTCGGCGACGGCGTCAACGACGCACCGGCGCTCACGAGAGCAGACGTCGGTATCGCCATCGGCTCGGGGACCGATGTCGCCATCGAGTCGGGGGATATCATCCTCGTCGACAATAACCCGCTGGACGTGGTGCGGCTCATCCGACTGTCGAAGGCGAGCTACCGGAAGATGCAGGAGAACCTCGTCTGGGCGACCGGCTACAACGTGTTCGCGCTCCCGCTTGCGGCGGGAATCCTCGCTCCCATCGGCATCCTCCTGTCGCCGGCGATCGGCGCCGTGTTCATGTCGCTGTCGACGATCATCGTCGCGATCAACGCTCGCAGACTGGGGAACGTCGACCTCTCAGTACCTGCGTAACCCACAATCTCAGCCATGTCAGTCACTACGACAGTGCTGTTCGGGCTTGGACTCCTGTCCAGAGGGATACTACTCGGTGGGCTTCTCGTTCGTATCCGGAGCCAGTCAGGCCGGTTCTGGCCCCACGGCACCCGCAACTGGACGTTCTGGCTCGGGTGGACAGCATGGACCGTCGCACTCGTGATTCTGTTTGGAGTATCAATGTTCGCCAGCTGGACGCGGTCGCGTTAAGTTAGAGGACGAGGCGCTCGACTGCAGAGTGTCTATGGCCGAAATCGAACGCCTCAACGATGGTATCGCGTGAATTGACTTGTCGTTTGTTGCTGTATACGCGCGTTGTATCTCGCACGGCTATCGGAACTCCTCTTTGAATTGGTGGAACACTCGGTGGTCAATATGGCTTCGTTGCTGAGCGACTGTTCTGCTTGCGAACCGGTCTGAAGGAGTAGGATCCGACAGAGCCGATGAAACTCAATGCTTATATCCTCGCCCTATATTCTTCGGATATGTCTCAAAGCATATCAAGAGATGATTCTACGATAGTAGACCTGGCCGAAGCAGGCCAACGAACACTCCAAATTGGAGCAGGCAACCCGATTCGGATCAGCTCGGGCCACCGAATCCTCCATCACGAGGGGAAGTGCTCACGGCCACACGGGCACAACTACGAGATCACCGTCGAAGTGACCGGCCAACTCACCGAGGAGGGGTGGGTCGTCGACAAAGGCGACGTCACGGACGTCATCGACGCGTGGGACCACCGGTTCCTCGTCGAAGAAGGCGATCCGCTCGTCGACGCGTTCGAAGCGTCGGGCGACAGCGATGCCCTCGTCGTCCTCGATCATCCACCGACGGCAGAGGTGATGAGCGTCCTCCTCGAACAGCGAATGCTCGACGCGTTCCCGGACACCGTCTCGGACGTATCGGTGTCGGTGAGCGAAACCGGCGAGCTCTGTGCATCGTACTGATGCCGGTCGCTAGCGATGTCGAGGAGCCCGCAACGGATGTTGACGCGGCTGGTGAGGGGCTCCCGATCAACGAGGTGTTCTACTCGCTGCAGGGCGAGGGAACGCTTGCTGGTGTGCCCTCCGTGTTTGTGCGGACGTCTGGGTGTAACCTGCGGTGTTGGTTCTGTGACTCGTACCATACGTCGTGGGAGCCGACCGGGGCGTGGCGCGACGTCGACTCGATCATTGAGGAGGTTCACTCCCACGAGCAGGCGAATCATGTCGTTCTCACGGGCGGAGAGCCGCTTATCCACGAGGAGTCCATCGAACTTTTGGAACGACTGGCTGCAGACGGGTATCATACGACGGTGGAGACGAACGGGACGATTTACCGGGACGCGCCGATCGATCTGGCGAGTATCAGCCCGAAACTGGCGAGCAGCACGCCGACACCGGACCGTGACCCGAAGGGGGAGGGTGAGTGGGAAGAGAAACACGAACAGAACCGGATCGATATGGATGCGCTGTCCCAGATGGTCGACGACTACGAGACGCAACTGAAGTTCGTCGTGACAGATGCGTCGGATCTCCCACAGATCACGGACCTGGTTGATCGGGTGCGAGAAGCGACGGCGACGACCGTCGCCGATGATGACGTGTTGTTGATGCCGGAGGGAATGACGCGGGAGCAACTTGATGGAACACGAAGTGAGGTCGCCGAGTTAGCGATGGAGTACGGCTACCGGTACACGCCGCGCCTCCACGTTGACCTGTGGAACGACGCCCCGGGAACATGAGCGTTGTACTGGGCCAGTCTGGTCGAGGTAGTGCGGTACTCCCAACGCGATGGGAGCGTCGCAGTCGGCGTGGTGTACAGAGCGAAAATCGATTCGACGCAACTGAGCAATCATGAGCAACAAAAGCGCGGTGATTCTGGTGTCCGGCGGGATGGATAGTGCGACGGCGGTGTACGAGGCGATCGAGCAGGGGTACGAGCCGTACTTCCTCCACACGTCGTACGGACAGCGCACCGAAGACAAGGAGTACGAGTGTGCGAAAGCGCTTGCCGAGGAGGTCGATGCGGCTGACTTTCTCCATATCGAGACGGGGCATCTCTCTCAGATCGGGGCGTCGAGCCTGACGGATGAGGAGATGGAGGTGGCTGACGCCGATATGGAGAGTGACGAGATTCCGACGTCGTACGTTCCCTTCCGGAACGCGAATCTGTTGTCTATGGCGACCTCGTACGCGGAGGCGACTGAGTCGGAGGCGCTGTTTATCGGGGCGCACTCCGAGGACTTCTCCGGGTATCCCGACTGTCGCCCGGCTTTTTTCGATGCGTTTCAGAACGTCATTGATGTCGGGACGAAGCCGGAGACAGCGATCGAGTTGAAAGCGCCGTTCGTTGAGTGGTCGAAAACGGAGATCGCGAAGCGTGGGTTGGAGCTTGACGTGCCGTACGACATGACGTGGTCGTGTTACCGCGATGAGGAGCCAGCGTGTGGGACGTGTGATGCGTGTGCGTTCCGGCTTGAGGCGTTCCGGAATGCTGGGTCACGCGATCCGATCGCGTACGCAGAGCGGCCGGAGTTTTCGTGATTTACCGGTCACGAAGGGTCTAGTCTTCCGAGGCAAGTATATTTATTCGTCTACCGACACGGGATAAGTATGATTGGTGTCCGATCGATGTGTGGTTGGAACTGTTCAGGGGTGCGTTTCAGATGAGTCTTGATGCTCGGGACGTTCGTATTCTACGCTCGATCGCGGAGAACGACTCTACCAGCCCGGAACGCATACAGGAGGAGACGAATATCCCTAAATCGACGGTCCATTACCGCATCAAGAATATGAAGGACCGAGGGGTGATCAAAAATGATTTATTTGAGATCGATTTCGAAAAGGCTGGATTGGGTCTCACGGTTATTTCCGAAGTGCTCGCCGAGTTCGGAGAAGGGTATCAGGAAGAGGTTGGGAAGGCGTTAGCCGAGATTGAGGGGGTAAATGAAGTTTATTTCATGATGGGAGATACTGATTTCATTGTTATTTCACGGCTTCCGTCTCGTGATATGGTTGAAACGCTTGTTGAGGAGTTTGAGGCTGTTGACGGAATCCAACGGACGAGTTCGAAGTTTGTGATCAGTTCGATCAAGGCAGATGAGAGCGTAGGGATATTGCGCGATTACTCTGAAGAGACGTTACTGAACTCGCACGGACTCGACGAGACGGTAGAAAAAATTGAGTGATCTGCTCTGTTCAATCCGGAGAAGGCGGAAGGGTAGAGCCGATTATACACTGGCGACGAAGCGGAAGTGCTGGACCGGTCGTTTGAGGGCGTCTCCGTGTCAATGTGATGTGGGTTGTGTTGAGAGTCTGCGACGGCCTGCGGTCCGTGGTGCTGCCATCGGTGTCATGTTACTCGACCGGGAAGCGGCATGGAGGCAGTACCAGCACCGCTCGGGTCGCCGTGGACGCACGCTGAAAACGGCGGTGTTCGTCGGTACGGGATCGCGTGTGGTCTCTTGATGCTCACGAGTCGGTACGCTGGTCGCACAACGCTATCTTGGCCGTCGAGTCTGGTGAATCCAGAGTGCACACGCGAGGGCCGCGAAGCCGGCAACTGTGGCGATACCGAACGCAACACGATAGCCTGTAAAGGAGTACACGGGCGTGCCGTCGACGATCTTCCCGGTCCAGAAGACATCGAGCACCATACCCATTACTGCGGGCACGACGGCAGCCCCGAAGTAGCCGACGCTGTTTATTGTCCCGCTCACCGTTCCGCTCACCTCGTCGGGGTGTCGCTGACGCCCGACGGTGAACGCGAGTGACACACCGCCATTGACGAACATGGCCGTGAAGAAGAGAATGCCGACGAAAGCGAGGGGCGGTGTCCCGAGAGCTGAAAGGGTGCCGAAGACGACACAGAACACGAGCGTTGAGATCAACACCAGCGCGGTGTGAGCGGCGGTACGGTCCGCAATCCACCCAAACAGCGGTGAGCCAATAAGCAGGCCGACGTTGCCAACGAGGACGTACAGCGACGCGCGCGCGACGGAAAGGTCGTAGAGGTGGACGAGATACGGGACGCCCCACAGGCCAATGATGGTAAAGTTGACGCCGAGGATCAGAAAGTTGAGAATGCCGAGGGCCCAGACGTCCGAGCCGCCAAGGACGGATCGCAAGTCGTCGCGGAGTGACGTAGGTCCACCGTCGGCGGTTAGTTCTGGTGACTCGCTGTCAGTTTCATCAACCGGTCGGTCACGGACTGACAGGAAGATGAAGAGAGCGCTGACGACGCACAAGGATCCGATAACGAGCATTGATGACCGCCACCCGATGACGGACGCAGCGATGGCGAGTGGTGTTGTGGCGATGATGCCACCGAGCGCTGAAACGCCGATAGTCAGGCCCGTTACGGTGGCGTACTCATCCGCTCGAAACCATGTTACGGCGAATCGGAGGATAGCGAGGAAGATGACGCTCCCGCCGAAACCTACGAGTGCGCGAGCCAGGAAGCTCACGAGGAACGAGTCACTCATTGCGAACGCCACGGCACCGAACCCCATCACGAATGTGCCTGTCCCGGCGACGCGGCGCGGGCCGTACCGATCTACAAGCACCCCGGCGGGCAACTGCATGGCAGCGTAGAAGTAGAAAAATGATGAATGGAGCAACCCGAGTTCAGTTGCGGTGATGTTGAACGCGAGCGTCAGCGATTCCGCTAGTACCGCCGTCGAGACACGGGTGAAACTCATAAGCAAGTACCCGAACGCGAGTACGCTCCACATCACCCATCGGACGCGGCGTGTGTTGAGTCGCGTCAGCACCATTGTCTCAAAGTTCTGACCAACCCGTCTGTCATTTCACGGTAGTTGAGAGTGGTGCTCGCGGTGGTCACTACCGCCTTGAGGAGTGTTTCTGTGTGCTCTCGTCCGCGCTGTAGAGAGTCTCGTCGTGCGGACCAACGAAGGTGCGGAACGCGTCGGAGTCGCGTCAGAGGTACTGTTGAACTTCGAAGACGGCTACAGGGGTAAGTGGATTGAGTGAAAGGAGGCAAAACCAGACACATAGTGGTGTAGGCGATCTAGCGGGGATTGTTCCGTATCCATTCTAGGACTTCCTTTGCGTGTTCGTCCGGTGGGAAGATTGGGTAGAAGACATGTTCGATACGTCCTTCAGAGACGATCAGCGTTAACCGCTTCAGATACTCGTCGCCCTCGATGGTGAACGTCGGCAAGTCAAGTTCGTCTGCAAGCTCCCACTCGGCATCGCTGAGCATCTCGAAGGGGAGGTGCAGACGGTCACGTGCCTCTCGTTGGTACTCAATTGACTGCGTAGACAGTCCGAACACCCGTCTGACTCCCTCATCTCGAAGTTCCTCGTAACGGCTCTGAAAACCACGTGACTCAGGTGTACAGCCACGGGCACCGGGAACGTCTTCCCACCCTTCAGGGATTACGTCCTTATCTGGCCGCCCCGTTAGTGGGTAGACGTAGAGTACTGTTCGTGTCGGGAGTTCCTGGAGATTAACCGTCGTGTCGTTGGTCGCTGGGAGAGACACGTCGCACATCGTCATCCGTTGGAGGTGGTCAGCCGCACCGTCGTCTTTCGGCACTGGGAGGCCGTCTGGCAGCGGGAAGTCTTCAGACATCGTGCTACACAGGACATCCAAAATAAATAAATATTCACCAAATCCTGAATTTTTGAATTTGGTTCAATATCTGGGTTGTTATATGTGGTACATGAGTTCACCTACTGTGGTTTGCGAGGACGTCACGGATCGATTCGGTGATGATATTCATTCCGACCTCCGCTTGGCGTTGCGTCAACACGAGCGGTGGGAGCAGACGAAGGACGCTCTTGTGGCGTCCGGCGTACCACACGAGAACGCCCCTGTGGTAACACTCGCGTTGGATCGACTCGACGAGCGATTTTGAGGGGGTTCCATCTACTTGGAACTCAACGCCCGTGAATTGTCCTTTTCCACGGATGTCGACGATTTCGGGTACCTCTTCGGCCAGTTCACGGAACCGCGACCGGATGTACGTCCCGACTTCTGTCGCGTGGTCGAGGAGGTTATGTGATTCAATATACTCGATTGCGCGGGTCCCGCCGACGAACGCGGGGACGTTCCCGCGGAACGTGCCGACGTGACCGCCCGGCCCCCACGTGTCGTACTGTTCGTGATACATCATCGCACCGATGGGGAGCCCGGAGCCACCGATACCTTTTGCCATCGTCATCGCGTCCGGCGTCACGTCCCAATGCTCGGCTGCGAACCACTCGCCGGTGCGACCGAATCCGGTCTGGATCTCGTCGAAAATGAGTAGCGCATCGTTGTCGTCCGCGATGTCACGGAGTCCCTTGAGGAATCCTTCCGGCGGGACGACGACACCGCCCTCACCTTGGATCGGCTCGACCCAGATTCCTGCGGGTGATTCGTGTCCGCCATACGGGCTCTCGAACTTCCGTTGCACCGCGTCCAGCGCACGCGCACAGGTACCGTTTTGGCAACAGGTTTCGGCGGGGCAGAACGGCTCGACATCGCCGGTTGGTCCCGGCTCGGTAGGGTCCGGAAACGGGACGTGGACGGCGTCGGCCAACAGCGGCCCGTACCCCTCTTTGTACGCTTTTCCGGCGGTGAGACTGAGCGCGCCGGCCGTGGTTCCGTGATAGGATCCCTCGAAGGCGAGCAGGCCATGGCGGCCGGTGTTGTGTTTGGCGAGCTTGATCGACCCTTCGATCGCGTCGCTTCCGCTCGGTCCACCGAATATGACCTTGCTGTTTCCGCTAAGACCGTCAGGTGCGATGTCGTTAAGCCGTTCGATGAATTCGATTCGTGCCTCGGTCGGGAAGTCAACCGTATGAGTGACTTTATCGAGTTGCTCGTGGACTCCCTCAAGCACGTACGGGTTGGAGTGTCCGACGTTCAACACGCCGATTCCGGCGAAAAAGTCGAGGAATGTGTTCCCGTCGACGTCCCTGATGGTTGCACCTTTGGCCTCCTCGATCGCAATCGGTATGCGACGCGGGTAAGCGACGGCGTTGCTGTCGATCTCTCGTTGCCGGGCCAACAACTGTTCCGTTCGTGGTCCGGGGACCGTGTCCACGTCTGGCTCCATCGAAAAGTGGATCTCGTCGATCGGTGGGGTTGCTACCATGTGTCAAGACACTCGTGAGAGTATATATATTTAAGGAATATTCAAAGAAAGGCACACAAAAGAGTTCAAAGACTAGTTAGGATAGTTCAATTGAACTCAGTTCAAGGCAACAGCATCCGCGAGAATCTCACATACGTGTTCGTATCTCAGAGCCGAGCAGAACGTCGCCAGTTCGTGCTGCTACGCGTCCAAACACGAACTCTCGGCGTCAAATCATTACGAAACCCGAGTAAGAATTCTCCAGTGCAAAGCGTCATGAAGATCGAAACCGTTCAAGCGTCATCCGGTCGGGATGCCAACTGTCTCGTCGCCTCCGCGAAGGTTCGTGCGCCGGCAACCGCGTCTTCCCACTCGGTGTACTCCGCCTCGTTGTGAGTCTTGCCGTCAACACTCGGAACGAAGATCATCGCTGCGTCCGTGATCTCGTTGAGATACGTCGCGTCGTGGCCAGCACCGCTAACCATGGCCTGATGATCGGCTTCGACCGCTTCTGCGGCGTCTAGCACCGTCTGGCTCACCCGCGGCGAGAACTCGGTGTGGGGGATCCGCCAAATCTCTTCGAGGTCGTACGAAACGTTTTCACGGTTGCAAGCGGCCTCGATCTCCCGCTCGACCCGATCAACAAGTTCAGCGACGGCATCGTCATCGTAGCTCCGAACGTCGATAGTCAGTCGAGCCTCCGCAGGAACGACGTTTATCGAACCGGGCGAGACCTCAAGCTCACCAACCGTGGTAACGACGTCGTCTGCGACGCGGTTTGAGAGGCGGCGAACCGCAGTGACGATATCAGACGCGGCGACGAGCGCGTCTCGACGGGAATGCATCGGTGACGGACCAGAGTGATCTGCATCCCCATGGATCGTAGCCTCAAGCCACGCCATCCCGAAGACCCCCTCAACGGCACCGACGGCAAGACCGGCCTCTTCCAGTTTCGGCCCCTGTTCGATGTGTAACTCCAGGTAGCTGTCGTACGGCTCCCGCGGCTCACACGGTTCTTCCCCATTATAACCGATCTGCTCAAGCGCCTCTGCGACGGTGACGCCGTCGGCGTCCGTGTGTTTGAGCGTATCTGTGACGTCAAACTCACCGATGAACGTGCCGCTTCCCATGAGCGCGGGCTTGAACCGCGAGCCTTCCTCGTTCGTCCAATTCACGATCTCGATCGGTCGTCGGTGGTCAACTCCCGCATCCTCGAAGGTGCGGAGCGTCTCAAGGGCTGAGAGTACTCCGAGCTGTCCGTCGAACCGACCGCCGTACGGCTGTGAGTCAAGATGTGATCCGATCAGCACAGGGGCTGCATCCGGATCAGTTCCTGGTCTACGACCGAAGATGTTCCCGATCTCGTCAATACGAATATCAAGCCCCAGCGATTCAAGATCCTCGACAAACAGATCCCGTACATTACGGTCCGTTTCCGTCAGCGTAAGACGATGGAGGCCGTCGTCATCCGTCCGGCCGATCTGTGAGTACCTGCGGAACGTCTTCTCGAAGCGATCCGCATCGATAGTGACCATGCGGCGAGGTTATCGCTACCCTATTAATAGGCGAGGATAGCAGCAATTCATAACTGTTTCCCGCCGATAGCGTCGATCATCTTAGCTTCCCGAATCGATACTAGATTCGGTTGCTGCTCAGGGTTACGCCATCATAACGAAGTCTGTCCCGGCAAAGTGGCAGGCGCTCGTGGTCTTAGTATCGGCGGGGCTGTTCGCTGACCTCCTCGTGGTCCCATTCTCCGTGCTACACGTTTACATTTAAAATACTCCACTCCCCGAGGTAATCTCTTCCAGACCGTTCTCGTTGAGATATTTTTGTTCCGAGGTTTCCTAGAAGATCTGAACGTCAAACTAATCTTGGAGGCCGAACAATATCCCTAACTCTCGATATCGCGGGTACTGTTAGACTCTGTCCGATATAGATTCTGTTTATGAAACTAAATCCCATATTATCCCCTTTGACACAGTGATAACCAATCTCTGCCAAACCTTTAAGTACATGCGTTTTAGTCTCGATAGTGGATGTCACACATATGAAATCGAACGACAACTTCGAGATGACTGATCATAGTACCGATTATTCGAATGAAAATAAAAGAGACCGTGGGAGCCGTCGTGATTTTCTCAGGACGACCGGGGCCGGAATTGCAGTCGCCTCTGTGGCGGGCTGTCTGGGAGGGGGCGGAGACGGCGGTAGCGGACTAACAATCGGATTTTACGGGCCGTTCTCGGGTCCCGCATCAAATATCGGCGAACAGAAACAGATAGCCGCCGAGATGTCACGGGATATGATCAACGAGGACGGCGGCGTCCACGGTCAGGACATTGAACTCGTGTTCGGCGACTCGGAGTCGCAGCCTTCGGCGGGACGCAACGAGGTTAACCGTCTGATCCAACAAGAGAATGTTGACGCGATTGGCGGGGGATTCCACAGTGACGTCGCGCTCGCAACAGTCGAGGTCACCGCCGAACAGGGAACTCCACAGATCGTTGATGAGGCAGTCTCGAGCGAGATCGTAACCAAAATTAACGAACAGGAGTTGTGGAACGTCTTCAAAACCACGCCGCCATCGGAGGCGTACGCAGTCGGTTGGCGACAGCTGATCGAGCAGTTCCAGGAGAACGGGACAGGGTACTTCCCCTACGAGGACCAGACTATCGCGCTTATCGGGGAAGATACGTCTTACGGCCTCTCGATCATGGACCTGATGGAGAGTGAGCTCGATGAGATCGGATGGGAAATCATCTCCCAAGACGAAGTCAGCCTCGATGCGACCGACTTCACCTCGCTGCTCTCGCGGATCCAGTCCAACGAGCCCGACGTCGTCTGGGCTGTTCAAACGTCTTCCTCAGGTGCCGGCAATCTCGCCAGACAGTTCTCTGAGGCCGGGTTCGAAGATACCCACTTCTTCCACAACTACGGCCTGACGATCGCCGATGCACGCGAAACTGCAGGCGGAGCAGCCGATGGTGCGCTCACGATGTTGAACGCGGGGCGCGTCGACGCGCTCCTTGAGGAACAGGGTGCACTGGAAGCGTGGAGCGAGCGGACCGACATGGACATGACCGGCAGTGCAGCGCTGTCCTACCAGAACATCAAAGTTATCGCGGAGTACGCCTCCACCTTCGAGAGCCTCGAAGCCTTCCGCTCAGCGAGCGTTGAAGAGTGGGAGTCCACGGTCCTCGATCACGAACCAATCCCTGGAGGAAGTGGGTACATCAGCTATCAGGACAACCACCAAGCTGCTTGGGGGAGTACAGATAGCCAGTCCGCGCTCGGCTACCAAGTTCTCGACCAAGAGCTCAATCTCGTGTGGCCTTCGGAGATCGCAACCACGGAGATCGACACCTCAGTCTACTGATCAGGAATGCAGGCACACGATCGGGTCGGTGACAACGGTCCGTTCCGACCCAATAGAATTCGATCAGAGACTATCGGACTGGGTGGGGAGAAATGCGCATAACGCCCGTCAGTTCAGCTGACGAACGCGCGGCCGTGTTCCCCGTTCTCCAGCAGCTCCGCGACCACCTCAACCGAGAGTCATTTGAGAAGCAGTATGAGTCGATGGCCGAGGAGGGCTACCAGCTGTTCGCAGGTTACGTAAACGACGAACCGATTGCTGTCGCCGGGGTCACAATCTCGACGAACTTCTACCTTGGCCGACACGCGTACGTCTACGACCTGGTCGTCGATGAGAATAATCGCTCGAAAGGGTACGGAGCGGAACTTCTCGAATACGTTCACAACTGGGCCGCGGACAACGATTGCGTGGCTGTCGAGCTCGAGTCGGGACTCTGGCGCGAAGATGCGCACCGATTCTATCTCGACCTCGACTACGAAAAATACTGCTACTCATTTAAATATGACCTCAAGTAACAACCAAACTGATCTCTGTTACGCCTCTGCAACGGCGCTCGCTGCGGACATTCGCCGCGGAGAGCGCTCGCCAGTTGCGGTCGTCGACGCGTTCCTCGATCGGATCGAGCGGGTGAATCCCGAGATCAACGCGTATGTCACGGTGTGTTCGGAGTCGGCTAGAGAGGCCGCACGTGAGGCCGAGCGCGCTGTCGAACGCGGTGACGACATCGGCCCGCTTCACGGTGTCCCGGTTGCGATCAAGGATCTAAACCGCGTCGCTGGCGTGCGGACCACGTTCGGATCCCCGGCCTTCGCTGACCACGTTCCGGAGCACGACGACGTCGTCGTCTCACGACTTCGGGAGGCAGGGGCGATCATCCTTGGAAAGACGAACACTCCCGAATTCGGCCGTAAAACCAAGACGGATAACCCAGTATTCGGCGCGTCCGGGAACCCGTGGGACCCGAGTCGGACGACCGGCGGTTCTTCGGGCGGAAGCGCAGCGGCGGTCGCCGCCGGGTTAGCGCCGATCGCGCTCGGATCCGACGCGGCGGGTTCGATCCGGATCCCGTCAAGCGCCTGTGGCGTGTTTGGGTTTCTGCCGGACTTCGGCCGCGTACCTGCGGGGCCGGTTCGTTCCGACGCGTTCCAAGATCTGCTCCCGTACACGTTCCTCGGCCCGATCGCTCGGACTGTCTCGGACGCGGCGCTCATGATCGAGGCGATTTCGGGACCCGACACCGCTGACCCTAATGGACTCCCTACGCCGACCGGTTCCTACCGCGACGCAGTCGAGTCAGCCCCTGATCTTGCTGACCTCCGGATCGGTTACTCACCGGACTTTGGTGACTTCGTCGTCTCCAAGTCGGTCTCGGAAACGGTTGAATCAGCGCTTGATGACCTATCGGCGGCCGGCGCGACCGTTGAGGAGGTCGAGATTCCCTTCGAAGGAAGTTGGGAGGAGCGTCACGACGCGATCGAGTGGATCCTCCAGTCTCGATACGTGGGGCTATATGAGAATCTCAAGCAGGATTCCGACGTCGATCTGTTGACGATCGATGAACCGATCACGCCCGAGGTCCGCTCGCGGATCCGGGCCGGGCTCGAACTCGATACCACGACTCTTGCGACGGCACGCCGCCGCAGAACTGCGGTATACGACGCGATTACCGAGGCGCTTGAAGACGTCGACGTGCTTGTGACGCCGACGCTCGGCCGAACCGCGTTCGGTCTCGATGTCGACAACCCGACCGTGGACGGAGAGTCTGTTCACCGCATGCACGGCTGGACGCTTACGTGGCCGTTGAACCTCAGCGGACATCCCGCGGCCTCGATCCCTGTCGGGTTTGACGACTCCGGGCTCCCAATCGGAATGCAGGTCGTTGGTGGCCGGCTCGAAGACCGTAAAGTGATGTCCGCAAGTGCGGCGATTGAGGAGACAATCCCTTGGAAGAACGCGTATCCCCCGGAAGCGATCGAAGGTGACAGATGACACCAGTACTCTCAGTCGACAACGTCAAGAAACGGTTCGGTGGTATCGTCGCCGTTGACGGGCTGAACCTGGAGGTAGAGCCTGGTGAAATCGTCGGTCTGATCGGTCCGAACGGGGCCGGTAAGACGACCACGCTCAACCTTATCACTGGGTTCTTGACCCCGAACGAGGGACGAATCTCGCTCAACGGGACCGAGGTCACCGGCGACTCGCCGGACTCGATCTCGAAGAGCGGGATCGGCCGGACCTTTCAGATCTCGAAGCCGTTCGGCCGGCTCTCCGTGTACGAGAACCTGCTCGTTCCGAACGTCTCGTGCGGTCCAACTGAACAAGAGGCCCGGATCGACCGGCTACTCCAAGAGCTACACCTTGAGGAGGTACGGGAGAACCGCGCCGACGAGCTCAGTGGCGGCCAGAAGAAACTGCTCGAACTCGCGCGAGTGCTGATGCTCGAACCCGACCTGATCCTGCTTGACGAACCCGCGGCGGGGATCAACCCGGCACTGATGGACGACATCATAGACGACATTCAGCGTATCAACGAGCAGGGTACCGCGATCCTCGTTATCGAACACGACATGTCCGTAATAAGTGAACTCTGTGAACGCGTCGTCGTGATGAACGCCGGTCGAAACATCGCCTCGGGAACCTTCGAGGAGATCCGTGGAGACGAGACGGTCTGTGAGGCGTACCTCGGGGGAACCTGAGATGAGCCTCATCGAACTCGACGCCGTCGATGCCGGATATGGCGAGAATCAGGTCCTCCACGACCTCTCAGTCACGGTCTCCGAGGATCGGGTGAACTGTATCATCGGCCCAAACGGCTCTGGAAAGTCGACCATGTTGAAGTCCATCTTCGGGATGGTCGACGTCTGGAACGGTACGGTCACCATCCGAGGAGAGGACGTAACGAATGACCATCCTCGTGAGGTACTCGAACGGGGGGTCGTAATGCTCCCACAGGGGGGAAGCGTCTTTCCGGACATGAGCGTCAAGGAGAACCTCCGGATGGGTGCCTACCTCATCGACGATGAGGAGTTTCTCGGCCGTCAGTACGAGGAGGTATTCGATATGTTCCCCGTGCTCGAAGAGAAGCGCGCCCAGCGAGCCGGCGACCTCAGTGGTGGTCAACAGATGATGGTCGCGTTCGGACGGGCGTTGATGCCTGACCCTGATATTCTGTTGTTAGACGAGCCGAGCGCGGGGCTTGCACCTGACCTCGTCGACGATGTCTTCGAGCAGGTGGAGGTCCTGAAGGATCGCGGGCGAGACATGCTCATCATCGAACAGAACGTGCGACGAGTGCTTGAGATTGCCGAGTACGTCTACGTCCTCGACCAAGGACGACTGGAGTACGAGGGCGAGACCGAGTCGCTCCGCAACGAGGAAGACATAATGGAGATGTACATCGGAGAACGCCACAAATGACGGAGACAAGCACACTCGAACAGGCACGGCAACGCGCATCCCTATCGAGGGGTGAACACAATGGTTAGTATCGAACTACTTGTCCAGCAAGTGGTCAACGGGCTGCTATTCGGCGGTCAGCTCGCCCTGATGGCGGTCGGTCTCACGTTGATCTGGGGCGTCGCCCGGGTGTTAAACTTCGGTCACGGGGCGATGTTCATGGTCGGCGGATTTGTGGGCTACTTCACCCTCGGTGCGACCGGAAACATAGTCGTGGCAGTTGTTTCTGCGGCCCTCGTCGTCTTCGCTCTTGGATACCTGACCGAGGTCGCACTCATCAGACCCCTTCGTGACCGTGAAGAGTTCGGAATCCCGTCAATGGTGGTCACCCTCGGACTTGCGTTCTTCCTTGAGAACGCCTTCATCGTCTGGATCGGCTCACAACGCGAATCGTTCCCGCGATTCACCAGCGTGGTCTGGGATATCGGCGGAATTACCTTGAGCGCACAGCGGGTGCTGATCTTCGTTATCTCGCTCGTCGCTCTGGGGCTCCTGTTCTACGTCATCGCTCGAACCAAACTCGGACTCGGTATTCGCGCGGTCTCTCAAGACAATGACACGGCGCTGCTGATGGGCGTTCGCCCGAACCGAATCTACGCGATAACCTTCGGAATCAGTGCTGCGCTTGCGGGGCTCGCGGGAGTCCTGTTGGCCCCGCTTTTTGCCGTCTATCCATCAGTTGGGTGGTACCCGTTCCTCCTCTCGTTCGTTGTCGTGATGGTCGGTGGGCTCGGGAGCGTTCGGGGTACACTGCTGTCGGCGATGGGGCTTGCGATCATACGGAGCGTCAGTACTATTTGGGTCTCCAGTGAGATGGCGATGGTCATCCTCTTCGGAATTATGATACTCGTACTTGCCTTGTACCCAGACGGAATCGGGGGGTACCTCGAATGACCGCGATCGACACGCTCCGGTCCGGGATCGCCCGGACCGCCGAGCGTCTGACCGAAGACGCCCGTTCACGGAACGGCGCTGCCTTCGTGATCGCCGGCGTCTTGGGGCTGCTAGCGCCTGTGCTGGTCGGCGGCTACACCCTTGACTTGGTGATGCAGCTGATCATTCTGATCCTCGTGGTCACGAGTTGGATCTTCATCGCGGGCTACTTCGGAATGTTCAGCTTCGCACACGCCGCCCTCTACGGGATCGGTGCGTACGCGGCGGTCCTGCTAGCCGGCGAGATGGGGATACACCCCATCATCGCTGTGCTACTCGGCGGCGTCGTCGCCGGAATCCTCAGCATCCCGATTGCGCTCCCGGTGCTTCGCTTGTCAGGGGCATACGTCGGAATGGTCACACTGGCGTTCGCGGAGATCGTCTACCGGCTGGTGATCGTCTTCCGCGAAGTCACTGGTGGCCCGACCGGCTACACCGGGTTTCCATCCCTGTTCGGCGGGAATCGGATCGCGTTGTACTACTTTGTGTTCGCGCTCGTTGCCGCACTGCTTGTCGTGCAGTACGGGCTGCTGGTCAATCGCTTCGGTCTCGTGGCGAGAGCGATACGCGAAGCCCCCGACGCAGCGCGGATGCTAGGGAACAACGTCCCGAGATACAAACTCACCGGATTCATAATCGGGTCCGCGATCGCCGGTGTCGCTGGCGGTCTACAGGCTCACACCGTTCTGATCATCTCGCCACCGATGATCGAAGTCAACAGAATGATCGAGTTCATGGCGATGGGCATTATCGGAGGCCTCCGGACAATCGGCGGCGGAATCTTCGGAGCCGTGATCGTCTTCGGACTCTCCGAGGGACTTCGTGACCTTGGGGAAGTCAGACTTGTCATCTGGGGCGCGCTCTTGGTCGTCGTAACGATCTACTTCCCGGACGGGCTCGCTGGGAGTTCACTTGACCCGCGTGAACGACTCCGCGAACTGTTCGATCGGAAGTGACCGGCCGGTGGTCGATCGAACGACCACCTCCCGACCCGGCAGCTACGATGCGGCGGTATGGATAAACGAACACACCACACGAAACGAGACACACTATGACAGATAAAAACACACTGGCGGAAACAATCGAATCGAAAGAATCAGACCTCCTCAACCTGCTCGGCGATCTCGTGGCCGCGAAAACTGTGACCGGCGACGAGGCGCCGGCACAGGAGGTGATAATCGATCGACTTGAGACAATGAACCTTGAGCCAGATGTCTGGGAGCCGTCTGCGGACAACCTCGCAGACCACGAAGGATACTTTGAGACTTCCTCGTACGAAGCATACGGGTACGAAGGGCGTCCAAACGTTGCCGCTCGCGTCGAAGGTGGCAATGGTCCGACCCTGGCGATCGGCGGCCACATCGACGTAGTCGACGTGACCGAAGACGAGTGGACACGCGATCCGTGGTCGCTAACGCGAGAGGGAGACACCCTCTACGGCCGCGGCAGCGCAGACATGAAAGGAGGGCTCGCAGCGGCCCTGATAGCAATAGAGGCACTCGATTCGCTTGGAATCGAGCTCGGCGGCGACCTTCTCTTCGAGTCGACGATTGAGGAGGAAGACGGTGGCGTCGGTGGAGCGTTGTCGGTCCTTGAGCGCGGATACGTTCCCGATGCGGCTGTCATCGCGGAGCCCTTCGATCTCCCGAACGTCGGGATCGCCGGTGCGGGCGTGATGTACTTCCGGGTAGAAGTTCCCGGCAAGAGTGTTCACGCGGCGTGGGGCCATGAGGGAGTCAACGCGATCGGGAACGCCGCCACAATTTACCGCGCTTTAGAAGAGCTCGACACCGAACGGAAAGCGCGAATCGACTACGAGCCGGCCTACCGGGCGAATCCTGGCCTGAAGGGGAACGTCACGAACCTCAACGTTGGGACGATCGAGGCGGGCGACTGGCCGTCTACGCTCCCCTCACGGGCGGTCCTCGAGGGGCGGATCGGTTGGCCGCCCGGAGAGAGTCGGGCCGAGGTTCGGTCGCAGATCGAAGAGACGATCGCCGAAGCCGCCGCCAACGACGATTGGCTCGCCGACCATCCGCCGACCGTCGAGTGGTTCGGCTGGCAGGCCGAACCTCACGAGGTTGACAGCGACGGCGAACTTGCGACGCTCGCCAAACGCGTCGGTGAGGATGTCACAGGCCGTTCCGGCTCGTTCGTCGGCGGAAATGCGGGACTCGACGAGCGCTTCTACGACCTCTATTATGACGTTGACGCAGTCTCTGTCGGCCCGACTGGATCGAACCTTCACGGCGCGGACGAACATACGACTGTACCCTCGCTTCTGGAGACCGCGACGACGATTGCCTCGATCGCTATCGAGTACTGCGGAATCGAGGAGTAAAGGGGAACTACACCCCGCGGTTCCCTCCGGAGTCGATAGACCAAACCAATCGGAAAAAAACACCACCACCAACACACCATGACAACAGACATCACCGTTTATTGGGACGATCAGATGCTCGACCACGAACCGCCGAAAGGGGCCTTCAAATTCCCCTTTACACCCATTGTCGCGGTCCCTGAAGTACACCCGGACCGTCGTGAACGCGTCCAGAACATCCGGGCGATGCTTGACCATGCCTTCGGTGACATCTTCGAGACCGTCTCGCCGGACCCGGCAAGCCGGAAAGCGATCGAACGCGTCCACGATCCCGACTATCTTGACTGGCTCGTCGAGTTTTGTGCTGATGGCGGCGGCCGCATCGAAGACACGACGACTGGATTGAACGAGCACACGTATGACGCCGCTCGCGTCTCAGCCGGGGCTGCCATCGCTGCCGCGGGACAAGCGCTTGACGGGTCGAAAGACGATGGGCAAGAGGCGCTCCCCTATGCGCTGTGTCGCCCCAGCGGCCACCACGCCCAGCCCGATTGCGCAGACGGATTCTGTTACCTCAACAACGTCGCGCTCGCAGCGGAGGCTGCGCTCGCTACTGACGGACCGGCCGACATCACAGCCGACCGGGTTGCGATAATCGACTGGGACGTCCACCATGGTAATGGTACACAAGAGACATTCTATGACCGCGATGATGTGCTCTTCGTGAGCGCGCACAACGATCACGGCTCCTGGCACCCTGAGTACCATCCACAAGAGGGCTCGATTGAGGAGTTTGGCGAGGGTGACGGTGAGGGGTACACGCTCAACGTCCCGCTTCCGCCCGGCACGGGTAACCGGGGTTACGAGGCATTTTTCGAACGGATTGTTAATCCGGCGATTACTGGGTTTGACCCAGACCTCATCCTCGTCAGCGCTGGCCAGGATGCTGGACCGTCGGACATGAACGGTCGAAATATTGTGACCCGTGAGGGATTCCGGAAAATGGGCGACAGGGTCCAACAGCTCGCCGATGAGACGGCAGACGGCGCGCTCGCACTGATTCAAGAAGGTGGCTATCAGCCATCTCACCTCTCGTTCGCTACGCTTGGTGTCTTCGAAGGCGTTCTTGGTCGCACAGTCGACCTTGATGGGTATGGGACCGGCGACCCCTTCGAATTCCTTGACGAGCCGACCGAACTGGTCGACGAGTGGCTCGATCAAGCAGTCGACCATCATGGTAAATCGCCCGTTTTCGCCTAGTGAGGTGCAGCGAGCGCAGCCTGGACGTGGCTGACGCGGATATGGAGAGTGACGAGATTCCGACGTCGTACGTCCCCTTCCGGAACGCGAATCTGTTGTCGATGGCGACATCGTACGCGGAGGCAACCGACTCGGAGGCGCTGTTCATCGGCGCGCACTCGGAAGATTTCTCCGGGTACCCTGATTGTCGTCCGGCCTTTTTCGACGCCTTTCAGAACGTGATTGACGTCGGGTTCCGTCGGATCGTCTGTCGACTCGCCACCCTCTGTGGCGGCACGCTCCCCAACGACAAACACCGAAAAGCCGGGCGTCGTCGACTCGTAACATCGTTCTACTGATGTCTTCAGCACGTATCGTACCGGTGCTACGGTGAGCAGCGGGCGCGCTGTCCCGGCTCTCACCCATAGCGTGGGAGAATCGGCGATGTCTCGCTGTTGACTGCTCTGATGGGGCCCTTGTTCCTCCTCGGGAGACAGCGGACACAACCCCACCGAATCGCGGTCCGATCCGGTGTTGACAACGGATGGACGCAGGTCGCAGCCGCTGTCACCAGACGAACTGTTCGACAGACTGGAGCAGTCTACTGGTTCTGCCGCCGACAAAGACCAGTGAATCTGGTGTGCTGTGCGACACGCTGAAGATATTTCTCTGCGAATACGAGCGTATGCCGAAGGTCAGCGTCGAGATCCCCCAGGAGCTGCTTGATGACCTCGACGAGCACGTCGGTGACGAGGGAAAGTTCGTCAACCGAAGCGACGCGATTCGAGCATCGATCCGCAAAACACTCGATATGCTCGATGAGATCGATGAACGACACGGACGGGTTGAGACAGACGAAGCTGAGTCTCACTAGTCGTACCCACTGGAACAGAAGGTGCACAACGGACTGTGTCTCAGCTGTTAGCTGATAGCATCTGTTCTAGATCCTCCAAATCAACCAAAGAATAGGATTTCAACAGTGTCACGAAAGCCAATTCTCTGAAAGTGGCGACAACTCCTCACTTTATCATCGCGGCTGCTCAACAACCGCCAGTACAGTCCCATGCGAGGAGAGATTAGCATCTTCCGACCGGTCGAAGCGTACGCGGAAGCCGGCTCTTCTAGAACGCACGGTGTCGTCGCAATCATCTCGTTCTGTGTGTTTGTCGGAACCATCGTCTTTGGATTTGTCCCGGTCACGAGGGAAATCGAGACGTCCGGTTATTCGACCGCAGATCTACAGGAGGCAACGACTCGAACCGACGTGGACGCCATCCTACAGGCATTCGAGCCGGTCATGGATTCGGTCGTTCTTCTCTCTGTGCTCGATTACCTCTTTATCATCGCTGGGTTCTTTCTCTTTTTCTCGCTCCACTCTCTCGTGATGAAGCGACTGTCGTTCGACGACCGTCTAGTGCTGGTTCCGAAGCTCGGGATGGTGCTGACCGTCTGTTCACGGCTCCTCGACTCACTGGAGAATCTATGGGTTATCCTGATCTACTCAAACCCCGATAGCTATCCCACCGCTCTCATCAGCTTGATGAACACCACGCAATCAGCGAAATGGCTGGTAGTCACGATCGAATACCCGACCCTCGGACTGGCCATCGTCCTGGTTCTTCTGGTCAGATTCACATCTCTTTTCGATGGGAAGACGCCCCGGATTTGACATCCTCCTCGCCCTGAAGGGCGTCACCAGAACGCTATGCGTTCTGGTTGCCCGCCAGACGNAGTCTGGCGACGAGGATTCCNCNAAGNGGATATTCAGGTTGCGCGTTTCCTCGGNNNTCAAGTACGCTTTNGCGTGNNNCGTCAAAGGTNGCCNNCNAGTTGTGACCAANGNNGTGCGTTACAGCGCGTNNAGCCCTGTCAANGGGGCCTTCCTNCCNGCATACAGCNGGCGTCAACGACGGCTGGCTGTTCAACCAGCGAGGTAGCACGGTTCGCGTCAGCCGAACTGCTACACCGTGCATGGTTTACCCTCCCGTTGTGCGATATTCTCCGACGCGTTCAGGTCAGCATGGCGTCCACGATCACACTCCGAACACCAAAAGTAGTCACCATCACGGGTTCCCATCGAACCACACGCCGAACATCGCTGGCTGGTCTGGTATGCATCGACCTTCTCGACACGAATACCAGCACGTTCGGCTTTGTACGTGAACGTATCAACAGACGTACTGGCATACAACACTCGCTATCGTCCGGTCGGGAGTTTCATACAGCCATCTGACAAAGTGCCTCGTATGCCCGAGTCAGCGACTATCGACCCTGAGACTGCCGACTGGTTAACCCTCGACGAGGACGAAGAGATTGTTTGGTCTGGGAAACCACACGAGAGTAGCTTGATCCCAGCACTTGTCGTCGGACTGCCCCTCGCTCTCATCCTCATAGGGTTACTCATCATCGCTGGGAGCTATCTCCAGCGCGAGAATACACAGTACGTTGTGACGACAGATGGGCTGTACAAGAAGACGGGTGTCCTCTCACGTGACGTCCAGCGCATCGATTTCGGAAAAGTCCAAAACACCTCTTACAGCCAGGGATTCTTCGGCTCCCGATTCGGCTACGGAAACGTCGATATCTCGACCGCCGGCGGCTCCGGTATCGAGATGCAGTTCCGGTCAGTCCCCGAACCGCGCGAGATTCAGGAGCTCATCAATAAACGTGTGAAGGGCAGCCGTGGTGAACCGACGACGGAATCGGGTGAAACGAAGCGTGACGTACTTGACGAGATCCTCGGTGAACTCAGAGCGATCCGCTCGACTCTCGACGCACAACAGGAGACGACAGGAAACACATCAGCCACGACGTCCACCACCGGCAATGCGGCGGACGAACAATCGACTGGTGAGGACAACACCAGCCAGAATGAGTTCGTGAGTAGCAACCCGAAAGCCGAGAGCTCTCCCGCCGACCACGAGTCGGATGATGAACGGTAGCCAGCCATGACGGAGTCGATCGACCCGGCGATCCCGCTCGACACCAACGAATCGGTCGAATGGTCCGGTCGCCCGCGAATCACTACTATCCTGCCGGCAGTCGTGATCGGCGTTCTCCTCCTCGTCTCCGGAATCGTGGTCAGTGTTACTAGAGAGACCCTGCTCTTCCTCGCAGTCGTTCCACTCGGAGTGGCGATCCCGGTTTGGAAGTATTTCGCTCTGCAAGGCGTGCAGTACGTGATAACGGACGAGGCACTCTACGTGAAACGCGGCGTGTTGACCCGGTCTGTCACACAGGCAAACCTCGAAACCGTCCAGAACAGCTCCTTTGGGCAGGATATCACGGGATCGATCTTCGGATACGGCTCAGTTACGTTCGAAATCGCTGGTGGGGACGACCTCTCGTTCCGGGCGATCGAGGACCCTCGTGCAATCCGGGCACTCGTCGATCGAGCAGCATCGAACGACGATGGTCTCGGTGGGGACAGTCGACGGGAATCCGGTATCCCTGGAGATCTGTCGCAGTGGCAGCAAATTCGTGACGAGATCCGAGCGATTCGCAGCTCTCTCGGAGAGTAGTAGTTCGGGAACAGCCAGAAGGTAGATGGTGTACCCACTCTGCAATTGACCTCCTCCCGCGCCTGAAGACGCGGGAATCCCACCACGGGATTTCAGGCCGAGC
>Ga0065698_100022_pt1 | contig 75372 bp, 79 predicted proteins | sample AntLakMe24m_30um_FD_59087 | JGI IMG/M metagenome (GOLD analysis project Ga0065698, IMG submission 59087) | Hypersaline microbial communities from Antarctic Deep Lake - 24m 3.0um v2 (version 3) | ecosystem: Environmental > Aquatic > Non-marine Saline and Alkaline > Hypersaline | place: Deep Lake... | reverse complement strand
GTGGACCGAGAGGAGGGTGGCCGCGAGAACTTGGCGGACCACGGTGTGGAGATGGAGGCCTTGGTGACCGCCTCCGACCTGCTGGCGGACCGNGAGTAACACCACNGTGCAGGNGGANGCGGTGCTGTTCCGCGCCGAAGCTTCGACGTGTTCATACTTGTGCAACCATGAGGAAACGCATGAACCGTGCAGAGAAGGCCGCCCTGCAGCTACGGGCGGTCGCCGTCCTGCGGACGCTGAAGCGGAGCCGAACGTACGACGAGCTCGCCGACCTCACCGGGCTGCCCGCCGGCGACCTGAACCGCTACGTCAACGGCCACGTGCTGCCGGGCATCGAGCGCGCCCGCGAGACCGTTGAAAACGTCGGCCGGAAGGCGCTGGCGGCCGAACTCGAATCTCGCATCGCCGTCGACGACGAGGGATACCTCGACAACAGCGCCGTCGTCTTCGACCAACCCTTCCTCGACCTGGTGGCGCCCGTTGCCGCCGAATCCTTCGCGTTCGAACGGCCCGACGTGGTGCTGACCGCCGCCACCGACGGCATCACGCTGGGCGCCGCAATGGCCTCCTACTTCGACGCCGACATCGCCTACGCTAAGAAGCGCAAGGAGACGGCAGTCGAGGAGTTCATCGAGTCCCGCCAGCGGCTCGCCTCGGGGATCGAACTCACCTACTACCTCCCTGCGCGGGCCGTCGATGCGGGCGACACCGTGCTCGTCGTCGACGACCTCATCCGGTCGGGTGAGACCCAGGAGCTCCTCCTCGATATCGTCTCCCAGTCCGACGCCGCTGTGGGCGGGGTTTTCACCCTCATCGCCGTCGGCGAGGAAGGGCTGGACCGGGCGAGAGAGATTACCGATGCGCCGGTGGGCGCCCTCACCCACTTCGATCAGTAGTAGATATACAGGTTCCTGCATAGATTCGTCCGTAATCGATCCGAAATCTGAAGAATATGCGCATGCATGCGGTTTTCGATGGGAATCCTTATGAGTAGTTCCGCAAGTATGCACAGATACGCATGGGATTGAGCGAGACCCTGGCGGAGTATTTCGACGTCGCGGCCCACGGCTCCGACGTCCGGACTGAACTGCTCGCGGGACTGACTACGTTCCTGACGATGAGCTACATCGTCGTGGTCAACCCCGCCATCCTCTCGGCGGCCATCAACATCGAAGGGATCAGCGACGGCCGCCTCTTCGCCATGTTGTCGGTGGTGACCATCATCTCGGCGGCGACAGCAACACTGGTGATGGCGCTCTACGCGAACCGACCGTTCGCGCAAGCGCCGGGACTGGGACTGAACGCCTTCTTCGCGTTCACCGTCGTGTTAACGCTGGGCGTGCCGTGGCAGACGGCACTCGCAGCCGTGGTCGTCGAGGGGCTGCTGTTCATCGCCCTCACCGCCGTCGGCGCGCGTGAGTACGTCATCAAACTGTTCCCCGAACCCGTCAAGCTGGCCGTCGGCTCCGGTATCGGGCTCTTTCTCGCAATCATTGGCTTCCAGGCGATGCGCGTCGTCGCGAGCGACCCTGCGACGTTCGTCACCTTCTCGCCGGTGTTCGCGAAGGACCCGGTCGCGTTGCTGTCGGTCATCGGGCTCTTCTTCACCTTCGGGCTCTACGCCCGCGGGGTGAAGGGCTCGGTCATCATCGGCATCCTCGTCACGACGGTGCTGGGCTACGCAGCATCTGCGATGGGCTACACCGCCTTCCCCGCCGAAGAGACCGGCGGCGCAATCGTCAGCAGCTCGCTGACCGGCGCCACCCAGACCTACAGCCTGGCCGCCTACAACATCACGCCGCTTGCGGGCGCGTTCCTCGACGGCCTCTCGAACGTCGACGCGCTCACCTTCTCGCTGATCGTGTTCACGTTCTTCTTCGTCGACTTCTTCGACACCGCCGGGACCCTCGTGGGCGTCGGGCAGGTGGCCGGCTTCCTCGACGAGAACGGCGACCTCCCCGACATCGACAAGCCGCTAATGGCCGACGCAATCGGCACCACCGTCGGCGGGATGCTCGGCACCTCGACGGTCACGACCTACATCGAGTCCGCGACGGGTGTCGAAGAGGGCGGTCGTACGGGCCTCACGGCGCTGGCGGTCGCTGGCCTGTTCGTGCTCTCGCTGGCGTTCGTCCCGCTCGCAGCCGGCATCCCTTCCTACGCCTCCCACCTCGCGCTGGTGGTCATCGGCATCATCATGCTCGGCAACGTGGTGGCGGTGGACTGGGACGACCTCACCAACGCCATCCCTGCCGGGATGACGATTCTGGTGATGCCCTTTACGTTCTCTATCGCCTACGGAATCGCCGCGGGAATCGTCTCCTACCCCATCGTGAAAGTCGCTGCGGGCGAAGGTAAGGATGTCCACGCTGGCCAGTGGGTGCTCGCGCTCGCGTTCGTCGGCTACTTCTTCGTGCGGACGAGCGGGCTGCTGGCTGGGAACCTTTGAATCGGTCGGAGACGTCATTTTTGCGGTATCGACGGCCGAAGGCGGCGCTGAGGCCGGGGCTGCAGGCCGTCACAATCGCCAGCCAGCACCCGCCCAGTCACTGAAGCGCTCGCTACATATACCGCAAGAGATTCCCACATCCCCCCCAATTCTCTCGCTGTGAACCGCAGTCGTCCTCCCCGTCAGTGGCTCGTCCGCGGAGTCGCGCTCCTCCTCGTCCTCTCGCTCGTCGCGCCAGCCGTCGGTGCCACCATCACCGGTTCCCCGACCAGCGGCTCCCCCGACGACGCGAGTGAACTACAGCCCGGCACCATGAAGCAGGCCGCGAACGGCTCGACCGTCGTCGCCATCCAGGGGTTCCACCACCAGGGCCAAGGGGCGACCAAAAAGCCCGCCCGGCTGGTCTCGACAAACGAAACTGGCAACACCGAATGGGTGTACAACGGCCCGAACTCAGAGGCTCGGTGGTTCTACGACGTGGACCCGCTGCCCAACGGGAACCTGCTCGTCGTCTCGACCAACCCCGACGGGACCAACGTCTACGAGATGAACCCCGAGAGCAAGGAGCGCGTCTGGGAACAGGCACTGCCCTACCACGACACCCACGACGTCGACCGCTACAACGAGAGTCACCTCGCGGTCGCGAACATGCGCCAGTACAACGAGTCGTGTGACTGCTCGAACGACCGGGTGGTGCTCTACGACCGCGAGGACGACGAGATCGACTGGGAGTGGAAGTTCCGCAACCACTATCCCAACGAAACCGCCGGTGGGTTCACCGAGGACTGGACCCACGTCAACGACGTGGAGGTCATCAAGAACGGCACGCAGCTCCTGCTCTCGCCCCGGAACTTCGACCAGGTCATCGTCGTCGACATCGAGAGCAAGGAGATCGTCGAACGGCTCGGTGAGGACGAGAACCACGACGTGCTGAACGCCCAGCACAACCCCGACTGGCTGACCACGGAGTCGGGTAACGAGACGATTCTGGTCGCCGACAGCCACAACGACCGGGTGGTCGAGTACACCAAGGAGAACGGCGAGTGGGTCGAGGTCTGGAGCGCCGGCAGCTCAGCCACACTCTCCTGGCCGCGGGACGCCGACCGCCTCCCCAACGGTAACACGCTGGTCGTTGACTCGCTGAACCACCGCGTCATCGAGATTACGCCACAGGGCCAGGTTGTCTGGGAGTACTACGCCACGTGGGGCCCCTACGACGCCGAGCGAGTCGCCCACGGTGACGAGTCCAGCGGCCCGACTATGCGTGACCAGGGGGTCAGCGGACACAAGGCCATCTGGGGCGCGGACGGGGGCATCTCCACAACGTCGTTCTCCTCGTGGCTGGCCGGCACCGCCAGCGGGACGCTGGTCGAGGGGCCAGTCATCACGTTCGCCCGGACCTGGGGCCACTACGCGCCGTGGGCCCAGCCGGCGTGGCTGAACTCCTGGGAGTTCGCGGGGCTAGTCGGTGCACTGGTGGTGCTGCTGGGCTGGGCTGTTGCGGAGACGGTGCGAGCCCGCAAGCGTATCGTCGCCGGCGCGCGTTCACTGACGGCGCGGGCGGTCTGAGCAGGGCCGGTCTGAGCAGGGCCGGTCTGAGCAGGGGTCGGTGTGGGTCCACGCGGCTTGGCGGTCGCGTCACACACGCCCGCGGGGGTTTTACGTGAAACGCACTAACTGTAAGTGATGGCAAACATCACCCTCTACGAACTGGACGGCTGTCCCCACTGCGCGAAGGTCATCAGCAAGCTTGACGAGCTCGGGCTGGAGTACGACTCCGTGATGGTTCCGTCGAGCCACAGCCAGCGCGACGCGGTCAAAGAGGTCTCCGGGCAGACGGGCGTTCCGGTGCTCGTCGACGAGGAACACGACGTGGATGCGATGCCCGAGAGCGACGATATTGTCGAGTACCTTGAAGAGACGTACGGGAAGGCTGCGGCATAGATAGTCGTCCTCGATTCTCGGTTTTTAACTGTGAGTTGTGAGCGGCTTCTACGGCTTCTTGGCAGCTACAGCAACTGCAAACAGGACTCCGGAGTCAGCTACCGCAACTGCAAACACGACCGCAGAGTTCCCATGACCAATTGGACCGAACCGCCTACCGCCCCACGGCCTCACGCCTCCCCAGCCGACTCGCTCGGAGGTAATCCTCGCGAGCCCCTCACGCTGAGGGGCGCCACAGGGGCGCCCCCGCTTCGCGCCACAGCCGCCGCGGTTGCGGTCGCGGTGGCAACGCGCGCTCGCCATGGCCGTGAGCGCGCGGGGAGGTTTGGGGATTCGCTACTGTGCCGGGCCTCGTGCCTGGCACTTTGCGGTCTCATACTGCAAGGCGACTCCGCAGTACCGGTCACAGTGCTGTTTGCCGTCTCATACGGTCGTCCGTAACTATTTTCGGTCGTGTTCGTACAAGGCAGTGTTTCCGGGGCTCTAGGACAGTACCTGGGTCGTGAGATGGAACAGAATTACGCACGACCGTATCAGTATACACGCACTCACCGCAAAGGTCGTTCCAGTCCTGTATACGGTGGACGTCACAACTGCTAGAAACATATCTCGCCATCAAGCTATTGAGTGGAAAGTCGAGCAAAAACGACCCGTCGAACCGACGAATCAGGCTTCGCCCGGTTCCGCCGCCCGCTCGCGAATCAGCTCCCGAATCGCCTCCGAGTCGTTGGTCGCCGCGAGTTCCTCACAGGAAACCAGCGCCGTCCCCTCGACGGAATCACGCGTCTCCTGTTCCTCCGTGAAGTAGACTGAGCGCGTGCGGGTCACCTCACTCAGCGAGGACATGATGCGGGCGCGCTTCTCCGCGCTGCGGGTGAACGGCGAGTGACCCGTCAGCAACGTCGCGCCGTCACGACCATGGCGTTCCTCGTCCTCCGAGACGGCCTTGAACGGCGCCCGAACCGTCGGGTGGACGGTGAAGCCAGCGCGGGTGAGCACGCCGACGACATGCTCGTCGCTGGGGTCCGCTTCCGGCGCGGCGGGGGTGGGTTGGGCGTCCCGGACGTCCTCGGCACCGTCCATCACGTCCATCGGCGACGTGAACGGGCGGTCGAACATATCCTCCAGTTGGACCGCCACCTCGATAGAGGCGTTCATCCCATCCTCGTACTTCGAAACGGTGCGTCGGGAGACGCCGAGTTCCGAGGCGAGTTTGCCCAGGCTCCAGTCACGGCCTTGGCGCATCTCCGAGAGCAGTTCGCCGTCGATGTTGACGTAGAGCCCACCCGGGGCGGCGTAGATCAGCGGCGGCACCTCTTCGATGAAGAGGTCGTAGGCGGTGTCGGGGTGGAAGGCTGGCACGCCGTGTCGGAAGTAGACCACCTCCGGCTTCAGCTCCTCGTCGCGGGTCCGCATCCCGATCACCATCGGCGTCGCAGAGAGATGCTCGCCAAGCCGGCGCATCTCCGCCCCGGTCTGGGCGTCGAACGCGTCGACGTTGCCGAGCACTTTCAGCAGCACCAGCTCCTCGCCACGGCGGGCGGCCACATCGAAGCTCTTGGGCCGGATGGCACAGCGCTCGCTCACCCGGAAGCCGGCGTCTTGGAGCATCGCCGAGACGTTCTCGACGAGCGCGGTACGACTCATACGTATAAGTAAACGACTCGCCACATATAGACGTTGCGGCGACCGCCCCCACCCCGTCGGGCGAATCCTGTCAGTTTGGAACGTGCGAGCGGTTACCAACACAACGCGATACCGCTGGCGAGGCGACGCGAAACCGCCTTCCGCGCCGCCCCCCAACGCCGGCCATGACCGTCGTGGGCGTCGACGACACGGACTCCAGAGAACGGGGGATGTGTACGACGTATCTCGCCGCNCGAATCGCCGAGCGNATCGAAGCTGCAGGCGGAACCGTCGAGCGCCGGCTGCTGATTCGACTCAACCCCGCAGTGGAGCGCAAGACCCGCGGGAACGCCGCACTCGCGATTCACACGGACCTCGATGCCGACGAAGCTGCCGCTATCGCCACGGAGGAACTCACCCCGCTCGCGGCGGTTGAGGACCCGCGCACGTCACCGGGACTCGTCGTCGCTGATTGTGAGCCCGAAGCCGTTCCGGACGCCATCGCGGAGTTCGCCGCCGATGCAGTCCGAGAGTTTCACGACCTCGAGGACGCTCTCTCACTTGCTGACGCTGCCGGCTTCCACACCGAGGGCTGGGCCGGTGGCCACGGCCGCATCGGCGCGCTGGCCGCTGTCGGCGCCTATCGGGCATTCGAGGACTGGACCGTCGAACATATCGCCTACCGGAAGTTCGACCGCTGCGGCACGCCCCGGGACGTTGACGAGGCGACGCTGTTCGGCGCTGCTGCGGAGGCGTATCCAGCGGCCTGGGACACCGTCGACCATGGGGAGAATGCGGCAGTCTGTGTGCCGAACGCCCCCGGTCCNATCCTCTACGGAATTCGGGGCGACACAGCCGAGGCAGTCAGGGCNGTAGCCNAGGGCATCGACGCCGAGCCAGTCGAACGCGAGGCGCTCTTTCTCACGAACCAGGGCACCGATGCACACCTGCGAGACGTGGGGACGGCGAACCTCGCCACCTTCCATGACGGTCGGGCTTACCGCGTTGACTGCGTCGTCGCGGGCGAGCCAGAGACCCGCCGTGGCGGCCACGTTTTCGTCCCGATTCGGAGCGTGAACGGTGACGGGGAGATGGCGGCGGCCGCATTCGAGCCGACCAAACGGTTCCGCGACCGCGTTCGCGCGCTCCGCCCGGGCGACCGCGTGACCGTCTGCGGAGAGGTGAGCGACGGCACCCTGAAACTGGAGAAGTTCGCCATTCGAGAGTTGAACCGTACTNGTACGNCAAACCCGACCTGTCCGGACTGTGACCGCTCGATGGGGTCAGCCGGGCGAGGGCAGGGGTATCGCTGTCGAGACTGCGGGACATCGGCGCCTGGAAAGGTGGAAATCGAAATTGAACGGGAGTTGGAGGAAGGGTGGTACGAGGTGCCGCCGTGTGCCCGCCGGCATATCGCCAAGCCGTTGGCCCGTGGCGGGTTTGATGCACCGATACACCCGGAGCGCTGAGCCGGATCAGAACGACGCTATCGCCAGTTTGAGTGTCGCGCTACGCTGGACCAGTTCCTCGCGGTCGTCGTACTCGTCTGGCGTGAGAAACGCCGCGTCGACGACGGCGACGGCGATCACGACTGGCCTCTCGAGTGCCAGATCATGTTTTCAGCCCACTCCCCGTTAACGGGACGACCACGTCCTCGTCGGGGTGAATCTCCCCGCGCTCGCGGTACGCCCGCAGTGCTGCGGGCGCCACCGCACACGTTGGCTCCGTGTAGAACCCAGCGCCGTGGAGTCGCTGGAGTTCGTCAGCGACTGGCTCCTCTCCCAGCGCGATGGCGTCGCCGCCCGTCTCCTCGATGGCCGCGAGAATCGCGTCCTTCTGTACCGGGTCCCGAATCTGGATGCCGTCAGCCACGTCGTTCGTGCCCTCGTCGGTGCCGTGGAGTTCCGCGGCGATGGGGGCGTAGCCAGCGGCCTGTGCGCCGTACATCCGCGGGATCGAATCTGTCCAGCCGGCCGCCTTCAGCGCGCGGAATCCGCGATACGCGCCGAGGAAGAGCGTCCCATGGCCCAGCGGCGTGACCACGGCGTCGGGCACCTCCCAGTCGCGTTGGAGCGCCGTCTCGTAGGCGACCGTCGCCGTCCCAGCGAAGAAGGCGGGGTTCCACGCGTGAGAGGCGTACCAGGCGCCGCTGGCACCATCGTCGCCCGGTTGGCCGTCACCGGTCGATCCTTTGTCCTCGCCCGGTTGGCCGTCACCGGTCGACCCTTTGTCCTCGCTCACAGCCGCCTCGACACAGGCATCAGTCACGTCCTGACGGGAGCCCTCCACCCGAACCGGCGTCGCGCCGGCGGCCTCGATGGCTCGGAGTTTGCTCTGNTTGACCGACGCNGGCACGTAGATTTCGGCGTCGATGCCCGCCCGAGCTGCGTAGGTGGCGATAGCCGCTCCGGCGTTGCCCGAGGAGTCCTCGACGACCCGGTCGACGCCGAGTTCCAGCGCCCGCGAGAGCGTCGCGGTGGCGCCGCGGTCCTTGAACGAGCCAGTGGGGAAGACGTACTCCAGTTTGAACTGGGCGTCCCACGCTGGCGCGTCTTCGAGGGGCGTCATCCCCTCGCCGAGGCTCACCTGCTGCTCCACGGGGAGGAACGCCTGGAAACTCCAGAGGCCCTCACGCGTATCGAACGAGGCGGGGTCGGGTGCGGGCCCATCGGGAAGCGGCTGTCGGGCGAACTCCAGGGGATGGCCGCAGGTGCAGCGCCACCGGTCGACGTACTCGGCGCCACANGCAGGACAGGCCAGCGGCGCGGGGTCGGCAGTACTCATGCTCACCAGATCGGTCGGGGGCGTCTGGAAACTATCGGTCCTGCCTCAGAACGAGTCGATGGTCGTCGCCACCGAGCAGACATACTCCCCGGTCGCGACCTGTGGGAGCCGCCGAGAGCGCCAGAATATCCCCTTCGTGTCGGCCGTCACGCGCCCGTTGAGTTGCCCGAAGGCATCGGTCACTTCGAACAGCACGTCGCCGCGGGCGACTGATTCAGCGAGTTCCTTCCGGAAGTGCGCAACGCCGCCGGCAGGGGCGTTGTACTGGTCGAACCCTTTCGCGCGAGTCTGCTCCTGGACCGAGAGCTCGCCCTCGAGGAAGCCGTAGTGAGTCAGGACGTTGAAGACGCCCTCGACGCCGTACTGGATGCTCTTTTCGTCCCAGCCGACACAGCCGCCGAGCTCGGGGTCGACCGTCGGAATCCCCTCTTCGGGGGCGGCCCGAGCGAGCTGGCCGTCTGGCCCCTTCTTGTCGAGCACATAGCCCGTGCCGAACACTTTCGCGAGTTCGAGGCAGGCGTCGTGCAGCCGGTGGTGGCGACCACAGCGCACCCGCGTCTCATTCAGCATCCGGGAGGTGGAGGCCTGATGCAGGTCGAGAATGTAGTCGGCACGGCTGGCAGCGTCGAAGGTCGCCGCCGCGATGCGTTCGGAGCTACTCCCGTTCTCGTCACCGGGGTACGTCCGATTCATCTTCGTGTCGTCGATGGGGTTGCGGTGCTGGGCAACCTGGAAGGCGTGGTAGTTGACGATGCCGACGATGAGCAGCGATCCCGAGAGTTCGGCCGGGTCGATGCGCGGGACGACCCTGGTGAGCACGCCCAGCCCGTTGAGTTCGTCGCCGTCAGAGACTGCCTGTAGGTAGAGCGTCTCGCCGGCCTCGGCGCCGTTGATCACACAGACCGGGAGCCCGATGGGGCTGCCGTCGCGGGTTTCACCGACCGTGAGCCGACCGGTGTCGACTTCGCCGGGGTTCGCGCTCGCGTCGCCGAGCGTGATGGTCATTACGCGATGCTCACGGTGACTCACCTTATTGGGTTCGATACTGGCCGAAAGAACCGCAAAGCGCGGGCGAACTGCCTACTCCGTGATGACGTTGGAATCGAGGTCCCGCGGGAAGTAGGTCAGCCACTCGGTGCCGTTCTCGGTGATGGCGATGGTGTCGGAGTGTCGGTAGCCCTCCGTCTCGGTGTAGATGCCGGGCTCGATGGTGTACACCTGGCCTGGCTGCATCTCGCCATCGCCGTCGGCGACGTGGTCGTAGTCGTCCCAGCCGCGGTCGATATACGGCGGTTCGTGGCCGTCCAGCCCGATGTTGTGGCCGACGTGGTGCTGGGCCAGATCGGTGATATGCTGCTCCTCGAAGAACGCCCAGACCTGCTCGTCGACGGAGGAGAGCGGGACACCNGGGCCGAGCGCGTCGATGGCGATGTCCTGGGCCTCGACCATGAGGTCGAAGTAGTGCTCCTGGTCGTCGCTCACCTCGCCGACGAACATGGTGCGCTCGAGTTCGCTGTTGTAGCCGTCCACGTTGGCCGAGGCGCCCGTGATGAGCACGTCACCGCGCTCGAGGGGCTGGTTCGGTGTGTGGCCGTGGGGGAGCGCCGTCTCCTGGGCAGAGATGAAGCCAGCNTGGGCCGGGCCAGTGCCCCGAACGTTGTCGACGAACCGGTCGCCCAGCGTGTCAAGCATCGCGCGGGAGGCTTCCATCGACGCCCGCTGGGACACCGTTGCCGGATGCGCGCCGGGTTCGGCGTACTCAGCGAGGTAGCGGTGGGCGAGGTTGCCCCAGTTCGCGGACTCCTGAATAAGTTCGATTTCGGCATCGGTCTTCTCCCAGCGCATCCGCGGGACCCAGCTCTGGCTCTCCACGTCGACGAACGTCGAGAGTGCTGGCCCCTCATAACCCATCACGCCCGGCGCGCCGTCGCTGTCGGCGACGACGGCGTCGGCGTCCATCCCTTCGAGCATCTCGGCCGCCGTCTCGATGGGGCGACCCTGTGGGTAATCGAAGTAGTGGTGCACGGCGTCGATTCGGTCGACGGTCTCGACTCGCTCGACTTCCAGGCGCGGCACCGTAATCTCGAGGCGGTCCTGCGAGAGTGCGAGCACGACGGGGCGTTCGGTCTGGACGTGCTCGAAGCCGGAGACGTAGTGGCTGCTCGTCGCGGAGAACCAGACGGCGGCGTCGGCGTCGGTGTTGGCAAGCTTCCCNCGGAGTTCGCGGAGACGGCTGCGGTACTCAGAATCAGGAAGTTCAGTCGGCATAGCTACGTAGTTCAGTCGTGAGGGCAAAAGNCTCCGGGTGGACTACGGTTCCTGCCGGCGACGAGGGGCGGTCCGGTGGCGGCCGCCGCTTCCACCGGCTCGAAAATCGGACCGAACGCGGCTCCCAGACTACTCCGTGAGCTCCTCAGGCTCGATATTGGCCAGTCGCATCGCATTGCCCGTCACCGCCATCGTCAGGCCGGCGTCGCCGACCAGGACCGCCGCCCAGATGGGGACGAGTCCGAACGGGACACCCAGCGCCAGCAGCGCTTTCGCACCGAGGCTCGCCCAGATGTTCTGCCGGATGACGCGGTTGGCCTCGTTCGAGAGTTCGTAGAGATACGGCAGCCGGGAGAGATCGTCACCCATCAGCGCGATATCCGCCGTCTCGAGCGCCGTATCGGTCCCGGCGGCGCCCATTGCGATNCCGACCGTCGCCGCCGCGAGCGCAGGCGCGTCGTTGACGCCGTCGCCGACCATCGCCACACCCTCGTAGCGCTCGGCGAGTTCCTCCACCGCGGCCACCTTCTCCGCAGGGAGAAGCTCTGCTCGGTAATCGTCGACACCGACCTGCTCGGCGATGGTGGCCGCGGTTCGCTCGTTGTCGCCGGTCAGCATCGTGACGTGCTGGATGCCCAGGTCGTGGAGCCGGTCGACCGTCGCCGCGGCTTCGGGCCGAACCTCGTCAGCCACGGCGACAAGCCCTTCGAGTTCGTCCTCGGTACCGACGAGTACGACCGTCTTCCCCTCGGCCTGGAGTTGGGGAACCGTCTCCGCCAGCAGATCGAGACAGCCCGCACGTTCACACTGAGCCTCCGCCTTGGCCATGACGACGCCGCCGTCGGTGGTGGCGTGGACGTGCGAGAGGTCGAAGCCGAGCGATTCGAACAGTCCTGGCTTGCCCGCGTAGTGGACGCTCTCGTCGAGTTTGGCCCGAACTCCCTTGCCGGTGATGCTCTCGAACGCCGAGACGGTTGGCTTCTCGACGCCTGCCTGTTCGGCCTCCGCGATGACGGCCTCCCCGATGGGGTGCTCGCTCCGGGACTCCAGGCCGCGCGCACAGGCGAGCACCTCGTCTTTGGTCCGGCCGCCGAGCGGAACGACGTCGGTGACGGTCAGTTCGCCCTTGGTGAGCGTCCCGGTCTTGTCGAGCGCGATGGCCTCGACACCACCCATGGCCTCGAGGTGGTTGCCCCCTTTCACGAGCACGCCGTTTTTCGCGCCGCTGGTGATGCCAGAGACGACGGTGACGGGCGTCGAGATGACGAACGCGCAGGGACAGGAGAGCACGATGAGGGTCAGCCCGTAGACGAACCACGTGGCGGCGGGCGCACCGAACAGGAGTGGCGGAACGGCGGCGGTCAGCACCGCGGCGGCGACGACGATCGGGGTGTAGTAGCTCGCGAACCGCTCGACGAACTGCTCCCGTTCGGTCTTGTTCCCCTGGGCGTCCTCGACCAGTTCGATGACCTGCGANAGCGTGTCCTCGCCGGCGGCGGCGGTGACCTGCACCTCAAGATACCCCTCCTCGTTGATGGTTCCAGCATAGACCTCGTCNCCGGGCTGTTTGTCGACGGGGACGGACTCGCCCGTGATGGGCGCCTGATTCACGGCGCTTGCGCCCTCCAGGACCTGGCCGTCGGTCGGAATCTTCTCTCCGGGTTTGACGACGACCACGTCGCCGACCTGGAGTTCGTCGGCCGGGACCACCAGCTCTTCGCCGTCTCTGCGCACTGTTGCCTCGTCGGGTGAGAGCTCCATCAGTTCTCGGAGGGAGTTCCGAGCCTCGTCCATCGAGCGCCGTTCGAGCAGTTGGGCGACGCTGAACAGCACCGCGAGCGTCGCCGCCTCCATGTAGAGTTCCTGCCCGAACAGCAGACTGGCCGCCAGCGCGCCGAGGATGGCGACGCTCATCAGCAGGTCGATATCGAGGTTGCGGTTGCGCAGCGAGTAGTAGCCGTTCCGGAGGATGGCCTGCCCGCCGATGGCGACGGCAACGAGGAACAGCCCGTCAGCCACGGAGATAGCGATTCCNGGGAGCGAGAGCAGCACCGCGTCGAGCCCCGTGACGAGGAACTGGACGAGCAAACCGACCAACGTGAGCCCCNCGCTGGCCCAGGTGTTCATCGCCCGACGGCTGCGCCAGACCGACGTTGGTTCGGCCCCTCCCTCACTCCCGCCTTCAGTGGTCGTGTCGGTGACGTCGTAGCCGGCGTTCTCGATTGCCGCGACGATGTCGGCGGCCCCGATCTGGTCGCCGTCGTAGCTGACGACGACGGTACCGCTGGTGGGTCGGGTGTCGTACTCGGCGATGCCGTCGACGCCCGCGAGGGCGTTCTCGACTTTCCCCGCACAGGAGGCACAGTCCATATCCGGGACGGAGAACGTCTCCGTCACTAGTCCCCCCTCGATTTCGTAGCCCGCTTTCTCCACTCGCTCGCGCACGTCTGCGGGGGTCGTCGTGTCCGGGTCGTAGTCGACGGTCAGGCGTCCGGTGGTCGGCTGCGGGTCGATACGACTGACACCCGCCAACGTGTCGACGCTCCGCTCGACCTTCCCCGCACAGGAGGGGCAATCCATCCCGGGAACCGAGAGGTGGAGACGTTCCGTTCGGGAGCCGTGCTGCGCCGCGGATGTCGATTGGTCGGTTGGTTCCGAGGGATCCCCACCGCCGCGGTCGGCAGGGTCGGATTCTGGGGCGTGGTCGGCACCGCGCTCGGCCGCGCCCGTATCGGTATCGTCCGGGCCCGAATTACTCATTAGTCGAACGAACGCGCTCGGGAGGTATTAATCCGGCTGCTACGAACCCGGGGATAGATAGGTATCCTTACTAAGAAAATCGCCGTTAGTTAACAACAGTTCGGNGAGTCAGACCGGGGCGAACGCCTCGCCGCGGACTGCCAGAGAGACGTTGGGTATCCATCGCTGACCTACCGAGAGGACTGCAAAGGGAGTGGTGACCAACCCCGATCGGGAACGGGGCCGGCTCAGACTTTGTCGGCGAAGACGAGGTTGCCCGAGATGTTGTTGACTCGGACCTGCACCGTCTCACCCTCGCTCGCACCGCTGACGAACATGGTGTAGTCGCCGCGCTTGGCGACGCCGTCGCCTTTGCGGCCGGTGTCGGTAATCTCGACTTCGAGGGTGTCGCCCTCCGAGATCTCCGTGCTTTGCTGCTGGCTCTTCTGGGCGGTGCGCTTGGTGACCGGCCGGAACGCCCCACAGGCCTCACAGCGCAGCATCATGGTGCCGTCCTCAGTGACCAGCCGGGTGTCGGGGAGGCCACACTCCGAACAGCGGACGAACTCCTGGATGTAGGAGTCAACAGCCGACTGGAAATCGCTCGCCGAGAAGGTCCCGTTGTAGCGCGAGCGGCCCTCACCGAGCTGGCCGGCGGTCCCAAGTTCGCTCTGAATCTCGCGGTGGAGGTGCTCCTCCTCACGAGAGAGGGCGTCGGCGAGCTCCTTCAGGTTGGTGAGGCGCGTGAACGCCCCGTCCTTCTGTGTCGTCGGCTCCGGAACGCTGAGGCGCTCGTCGCTTCCGCCCAGTTCGGGCACGAGTTCGAGCGCGCGGTCGAGTTTCGCCTCGTAGTCCATGCTCATACTGCCACCTAACCGGCGCAGGGGCTTTAGGGCTTCCGAGGACGCCCCAGGGGCCCAGATTGTGCGGGGCAACACACGGCACGTCGACGGCCCTGCCTGCGTAAGACACCAGCGGGCTGGTCCGTGAAAACGCGGAAAGCTACTTGTGCAGGGCGCCGAATGAGCGTGTATGAGTAAGATCACCTTCCGCGCCGACGATGCGCTCGTCGAGCGGCTTGACGACCTCGATGCCTCGAAAAGCGAGGTGATGCGCGAGGCGCTCCGAGAGTTCCTCGACCGCCAGCCCGGGGCGAGCAACCCCGACGCTGCCGGTGCCGAGGGCTCCATCGCCGCCCGAGTCGACAAACTCCTGGCAGACCGCCTCGACGGCGGCCGGGACGTGAACCTCACCATTAGCCTGGAAGGGGCTGCCGACGCGACGGTGGCGGAGGAATCACCCGACGCGGCCACAGAGACCAGCGACAACGGCTGTCAGCAATGTGGGCAGGAAGTCGACGACGCCGACGCGTTCTGCCCCAACTGTGGTGCTGAGCGCGAGCAGCAGGCCCACTGTGAGTGCGGCGAGGCCGTCGACCAATCGTGGACGTTCTGTCCCGGCTGCGGGCGCCGAAGCCCGACTGCAGACGTGTTCGACCGGGCCTGATCGCAACAGAGTTCGAGCGACGGCAGCCGGCGTTCGGGGGTGTAACACAGTGAGAACCCCGATTCGCCAGGATATCGGTTCACCCGGCGGAGCTTTTTTATGTCGTTCCTGCGTGGGTAGCTCTACGTAAGACGTGTGTCTTACAGCGCGAGCCGGGCGGGTAGCCGGCCGCGGTGCGCTGTAGGCCAACGGCTCGCGCCGTTTCGTCTTACCGGGGAAACATATGGAGCGAGTTACACTACGGATACCGAAACAACAGATCGATCGGGTCGAACAGCTTGTCGAACGTGGAGAGTACCCCAATCGGAGCGAGGCAATCCGTGCGGCCGTTCGCCAGCTGGTCGATGACGAGGTGAACGGGCAGGAAATCGATTGGGCCACGGTGTAACGCATGCAGGATATCGTTCAGGACGCACTCGACAACGCGGAAGCTGAACAGGCAATGCGCGATGCCGATCCCGAGGACGATGACGACGAGTTCGGGAGCCCCCGAATCGTCATCGTCGGCGCGGGCGGCGCGGGCAACAACACCATCAACCGCCTCTACAACATCGGTGTCGACGGCGCCGAAACCATCATGAACCAGGGCGGCGTCGCCGTGATGCTCGTCGGCGAGACCCAGGACTCGAACAAGACCCAGGAAGTTGTCGAAGACGCGATGAACCACCCGCTGCTGGACGTGGACTACCGCGGTGCGAGCGGCGGGCTGGTCCACATCACCGGCGGCCCCGACCTCACACTGAAAGAGGCTGAGGGCATCGCCGACCAGATTACCGAACGCCTCGAGGCTTCGGCGAACGTGATGTGGGGCGCGCGGATCCAGGAGAACTACAAGGGGAAAGTCCGGGTCATGGCCATCATGACCGGCGTCCAGTCGGCACAGGTGCTCGGCGCCAGCACCCAGAAGCAAGCCGACGAGTCGCGCCAGGCGCTGGGCGGCGACATCTCGGATACGGATTTCGACGCCAAATCCAACGCCGAGCGCGCCGCAGCGGTCGACCAACGAGCGCGGGAGGGTGCCACACAGCGTCGTGAGCGTTCCGACGACGATAACGGGCTGGATGTCATACGCTGATTGAGCGTGCGCCCCGCCACCGTCGTACTCGCTCTCGCAGCCGTAGACCCTCGGGAGGAAGCCGATCAGTCCCGTTTTTCGTCCCGCCGGCCGGCGGTTCGGAAACGGACGATCGCTGAACGGCGCTGATACCATCGAAATCGTCGGTGGGTTTTTATGCGATAGTTGCGTTCGTCACCATGCGTAAGACGGTCGTCTTACAGCGGCAGCCGGGGCGGGGACCCCGGTTCGCCGAGCTTGTTGGACGCCGGCCTCGCCGGACTCGTCTTACCGGGGGAAACCACCATGAAGCGTGTCACACTACAGCAAACTGTCGAACAGGCCGAACGGGCCCAGCGGGTCGCCACCGACAAGGCGAGCCGCGCGGCCGTTCGAGAAACCGAAGCGCGCGACGGCCCGCGTGAGCTGCGGGGAGCGGTGTAACGATGCAGGATATCGTTCAGGACGCACTCGACAACGCAGAGGCCGAACAGCGCTCGATGCAGGACGCCGAAACCGACGACGACGAGTTCGGGGAGCCCCGGATCGTCATCGTCGGCGCGGGCGGCGCAGGCAACAACACGATCAACCGCCTCTACAACATCGGTGTCGACGGCGCCGAAACCATCGCGATCAACACCGACAAACAGCACCTGAAGATGGTCGAGGCCGACACGAAGATCCTGGTCGGCAAATCCCTCACGGAAGGGCTCGGCGCTGGCGGCGACCCCCAGATGGGCGAGCGCGCCACCGAGATGGCCCAGGGGACGATCAAAGAGGTGCTGGGCGAAGCAGACCTCGTGTTCGTCACGGCCGGGATGGGTGGCGGGACCGGTACCGGTGCCTCACCCGTCATTGCGAACATCGCGAAAGAACAGGGAGCGATCGTCGTCGGGATGGTTTCGACGCCATTCAATGTTGAGCGCGCCCGCACGGTCAAGGCCGAAGAGGGGCTCGAACGGCTCCGTGAGGAGGCGTCGTCCATCATCGTGCTGGACAACAACCGCCTGCTCGATTACGTGCCGAATCTCCCAATCGGGAAGGCGTTCTCGGTGATGGACCAGATCATCGCCGAGACCGTCAAAGGCATCTCAGAGACCATCACGCAGCCCTCACTGATTAATCTGGACTACGCGGACATGTCCACGATTATGAACCAGGGCGGCGTCGCCGTGATGCTCGTCGGCGAGACCCAGGACTCGAACAAGACCCAGGAAGTTGTCGAAGACGCGATGAACCACCCGCTGCTCGACGTGGACTACCGCGGCGCGAGCGGTGGGCTGGTCCACATCACCGGCGGCCCCGACCTCACGCTGAAAGAGGCCGAAGGTATCGCCAACCAGATCACCGAGCGCCTCGAGGCCTCGGCCAACGTCATCTGGGGCGCCCGCATCCAGCAGGAGTACAAGGGGAAAGTCCGCGTCATGGCCATCATGACCGGCGTTCACTCCGCACAGGTGCTGGGCCCCAGCACGCAGAAACAGGCCGACGCCTCCAAGCGCGCGCTCGGGGACGACGACCTGGAGAACGCAGAGTTCGACGCGAAGCGCAATGCGAACGGGGCCGCCCGACAGGACGGCGGCCAGGACCAACGGAACGACCGCAACAACGGGCTCGACGTTATTCGCTGACGGCGACGGTGCGCTTTCCCTCGCCGCTTTCGGCGGGCCGGAAGTAGTCGGCTCGTCGGTTCGTCCGTCGTTTTTTGTTCGCTAAATCAGAGGAGCGCCCGCTCAGACCACGTCGCCACGCACTGTGGCGCCGGTCTGCTCGCGGCGACGCTCCCGCATCACCTGGGCCGCCTCTTTAGCGTCGCCCTCATCGGCACCGAGCATCGAGAGCGCTTCGGGGAGCGTCGGGAACGCGAGGTCGCCGGCGCGAAGCTTCTCGAGGGTTTCCGTGTCGCGCTGGCCATCCACCCAGAGACACGCGCCGCGCGGGTCCAGAATCTCCTCGTACGCTCCGCGGTCCAGCGCCCCTTTCAGCCGTTGCGTGACGTTGTCGCCGAAGGAGGCGTTACAGACCTCGAGGTGGATGGGTTCGTCGTCATCGGTAAGGTGCGCGCCGAGACATTTCTCCGGAGCGGCGTAGCCGTTGTCGCTGGCTCTGACCCGGTCGGGGTACTGCTCGGCCCACGCCGCGCGAATCGTGCTCCCCACACCTTTCACACCGTACTCACGTTCGAAGCGCTCGCCGATCTTGTCGGCCTCCTCACCGCTGTCAGCACCCAACAGAATATCCTTGGTCAGGTAGACGTCGAGTCGGTCGACCGGGTCAAGGCCCAGCGCCGCGTCGCCGTAGAGCCAGACCTCCCGCACGGGCACCGGCGGTGGCTCCTCCTCGAGTTTGTCGAGCATCGCCTCCACGCGGTCGAGTGCGGCAGCACGCTCCATTTGTGTCGAGAAGGGCCGGCGCGGGCAAGAGGGTAGCGACTACGAGCCGAGCAGCGAGCGCACCGCGCCCACGTCGTTGGCGACGGGTTCGGGCTTCCCGCCAGCCGCGGCCGCGGCCTCGGGGTCCTTCAGCAGGTGCCCGGTCGTGAGACAGACCACCCGTTCGTCGGCGTCGACGACCCCCTCGGCACGAAGCTTGCGGAGGCCGGCGAGCGAGGCTGCAGAAGCAGGTTCGACACCGATTCCCTGTCGTGCGAGCGCGCGCTGGGCCTCCGTAATCGCCTCGTCCTCGACGGCGACGGCGGTGCCACCGGTCTCGCGGACGCCGGGGAGTGCTTTGGGCGCATTGACAGGCTCGCCGATACGGATGGCCGTCGCGAGGGTCTCAACGGAATCCCACCGCTCGACACCGTCGGCACCGGATTGGATGGCCTCGACGAACGGCGCAGCGCCTGCTGCTTGGACGCCCGTGAGTTTCGGGACCTCCTCGGGGTCGAGTGCGCCAGCCTGTACGAGTTCGCGGAAGCACTTGTACAGCGCCGCGGTGTTGCCGGCGTTCCCGACGGGCAGGACGATGCGGTCGGGGTAGCCACCCTCCTCCTCGTGGAACTGCTCGAGAATCTCGAGCCCGATGGTCTTCTGGCCTTCCAGCCGGAAGGGGTTGAGCGAATTGAGGAGGTAAGCCTCGCCGCGGGCGGCCAGCTCCTGAACGATGTCGAGGCAGTCGTCGAAGTTGCCGTCGACCTCCAGAATTCGCGCGTCGTGGAGCGCTGCCTGCGCGACCTTGCCGGCGGCGACGTTCCCTGCGGGGAGGAGCACGAGCGTCTCCATCCCGGCGCGAGCGCCGTAGGCCGCGAGGGCAGCAGAGGTGTTTCCAGTCGAGGCACACGCGAGGCGGTTGACACCAACCGCGTCGGCGACGCCGACGCCGACTGTCATGCCGCGGTCTTTGAAACTGCCCGTGGGGTTCATCCCCTCGTGTTTCACCCGGAGGCGCTCGATGCCGAGATCGTCCTCGATGGTTGGTGCTTCATAGAGTGGCGTGTCACCCTCCGGGAGGCTCACGCCCGCTGGTGGGTCGTCGGGGCCGGGCGCGTGGGTCCGGCCAGTCTCGAAGGGGAGCGCGGCGGCGTAGCGCCAGACGCCGCGGCCGGAGAACGCATCCCAGCCGGGGAGGTCGGCGTAGCGGACCTCCAGCAGGCCGTCACAGTCGTCGCAAGTGTAGCGAACCTCGTCGAACGGTGGGTATGTCGCGCCACAGGCCACACAGGCCAGCCAGCAGTCGTCGTCGATACCGTCCGGGCACTCGGGCGGGGACGCGTGGAGCGAGAGGGAGTCAGTCATCACGGCTGCCTCCGGTGCGGACGGGGAAAAGTGGGCCGGGGCTCACTGTTGCCCGAAGCCGTCGATTGCGCTGTGGACGTTCTCGACCCACCCGTCGAGCGCACTGTGGAGCATCTCCTTCGCTTCGGGGAGTTCCACGGCGGTGTACTCGTAAACGTAGCCGCCCGGGTCGAGCAGGCGGCGACGGCGCTCGACCAGATTCTTCGAGAGTAGCGTGGTCAGCGACCGGTTCACGTTGCTCCGGTCGCGCTCTAACACCTCCGCGAGTTCGGCGACGGTGCTGTCGGGCTGGTCGAGCAGCGCGAGGTAGGTCCGGCTCTCGTGGTCCTGAATCCCGAAGACGCAGGCGAGGATATGCTGGAAGCTCGGCTCTTCGGTCTCCATGAGGTCCTCGATCTCCGGAGTGTCGGGAGTCCCGCTCATGCCCGGTTGTAGGGTGTCGGAGCGTAAAACTCCGTGTGCCTCGACACGCGTGGCGTGCGAGCGAGTGACAGACCGAACTTATGTGTCCGGGCCCCATCCGACCCGCAAGGAGATGGAGGAGAGCATCGCCGGCTTCAAACAGCGCGGTTCGTGGGGCAAAATCGTCGAACACGGCGAACGCATCACGCGGGCGCTCCGAGACGCCGGCGTCGAGAGCCAGGCGTTCGAGGAGTGGAACGAGTGGCGACCAAAATCCCACGAGCGCCTTGGTGAGGATATCGAGGAGAAAACAGCCGAGCAAGCGAGCATCGGCGAGGGTCCCGGCGAGGAGAAGGGCAAAGAGCCCGAGGAAGATATCCGTTCGGCGGGTGAGAAGCTGAGTGAGTCCTACGAGAAAGTGGGCAAGGGCGACAACGGCGGCGCCATCGAGCGCTGGCAGGACTCCATCAGCTACGCGACGCGGGCGGCGGACTCGGCGGGACGGAAAGCCATCCGAACCGTGGAGGACACCGTCTACCGGAAGGTGATGACCCAGCTGGCGCCCTACTACTTCGACAACGAACTCGTGAGCGCGAACGTCCAGCGCAGCTCCCGGGGCGACCATGAGGAGTTCACCTTCGAGGTCAACATCAACGACGACGAGCTGAAAGACGAGGTGAGCGAACGCCTCGAAGCGTACGACGACGAGGTCGACCGCTGGCATATCGACACCGAAAAACAGACCGAGACGGTCGAGGCCCTCGATGGTGTCGNAGCCCCCAAACGCAAGGAAGATTCAGAATCGACGACGAACTGAGGCTGGGTCGGCAGCCGACCTCCGGCGGCGGGTTCTGCGGAAGTGACGTACCGGATAGACAGCGTTTTACGTCGAGCGACGGAACTCCCGGGCACTATGGGGAAGAAATCGAAGGCGCAGAAAAAGCGGCTCGGAAAGAAGGAGAAACAGAACTCGCGTGTGCCCGCGTGGGTCATGATGAAGACCGACATGGAAGTCACCCGCAACCCGAAGCGGCGCAACTGGCGGCGGTCTGATATCGACGAATAATGAGCGCGAATGATTTCGAGGAGCGAGTCGTCACGATCCCGCTCCGCGACGCGAAGAAGGTCGCAAAGCAGGAGCGAGCCGACGCCGCGATGAGCGAGATTCGCTCGCACCTCGCGAAGGCGTTCGCCGTCGACGAGGATGAGGTCCGACTCGACACAGGCGTCAACGAGACCGTCTGGAGCCGCGGGCGCAGCAAGCCGCCGAGCAAACTCCGCGTCCGAGCCGCCCGCTTCGACGAGGACGGCGAGACTGTCGTCGAAGCCGAACCCGCAGAGTAACGTGTTCCGCGCGGCTTTCGCCGGCTCTTCGTACGTCGGAGTGTTCGCTATGGCGACAGACGACTGCCTGCTGATCCGCCCCGACACCGAGGAGGAGGTCGTCGAGGGGATGAGCGACGAGCTTGGCGTCCCCGCTATCGAGACGACCGTCGCCGGCTCCAACACGGTCGGCGCGCTCGCGACAGGGAACGAGAACGGCCTGCTGGTCTCCGGTCGTGTAACCGACCGAGAACGCGACCGTATCGAGGACGAAACGGGCCTCCCGGTCCACGGCCTGCCGGGCCGCATCAACGCGGCGGGCAACGTCGTGCTGGCCAACGACAGTGGCGCGTACGCCCACCCCGAACTCACCAACGACCAGATTTCGGTCGTCGAGGAGGCGCTGGCGGTCCCCGTCGAACGGGGCTCGCTGGGTGACGTGCGGACCGTCGGCACCGCCGCCGCCGCCACCAACACGGGCGTGCTCTGCCAGCCCCAGTCCCGCGAGCCGGAACTGGAGGCGTTGGAAGCACTGTTGGACGCCTACGCAGACGTCGGGACCATCAACTACGGCGGCCCGCTCGTCGGCTCAGGCATCGTCGCCAACGACGAAGGCTACGTCGTCGGCCACAACACGACCGGGCCCGAACTGGGCCGTATCGAGGACACGCTGGGCTATATCGAGTAACGCACTCGCGACGCGCCAGTCCCTCGCAGTGGGCTAGCCACTCACGGCGCGACCGCCTTGCCGGAGCAACACAGCCCGGCTCGTTTCTTCCGCGACGTTTCACGCCAGCGACGGCTACCCCACCCCCTGGCCTTTTATTATATTAGCGGACCCCCGTTGACCGCATGGCTGCGATCCACTGCACCGACCTCTCGAAATCCTACGGCGACGTCGACGCCGTCAGCGGTATCGCCATCGCGGTCGCGGTCGCGGCCATCGGCGACAGCATCGCACCCGCACGACTGGTCTGGGCGCACGTGCTCGCGGTGTCGTATCTGGCGGTGTGTGGCGGGCTCGGGCTGGTGATTTCGACGCTGACCGACCGAGTGGAGACCGCCCAGCGCGGCGCACTGGGAGCCGTATTCGCTCTGTTCCTGCTGGATTCGACGACCGCGGCGACCGACTATGACTGGCTCGGGGCGATCAGCCCGACCAGGCAGTACGACCCGACTGCGGTGTTGGTCGAGGGGAGCACCGACCTCTTGGCTGGGGGGCTCATGGTGGCAGCGGCCGGGCTGCTCGTGGGCTTTGCAGTCTGGCGGTTCGACGGGAACGATATCTGAAGCCCGCTCGTCTTTTCGGAAGCTACTTCCCCCTTGACCGGCCACGTTTGGCCATGAGCCAGTTTACTGTGAGCGGTACGTTCGAGGCCCGGGAGGGGCCGCAGGCGTTCGAGCGGAGCATTGACGCAGAGAACGAGGACGTCGCACGGGAGCACGTGCTTTCCCAGTTCGGTGCCGAGCACAACCTCCAGCGCACCAATATCGAGATCACCGAGGTACAGAGTACCTCGAGCAGTCGGACGGAGTCCGACGACACGGAGGTGACCGCCGCATGATGGGCGGAGGTCAGCAGCAGCAACAGCAGCTGCAGCAGCTTTCCCAGGAGCTCGAAGAGATCGACCAGGAGATCGAGGCCAAGGAGGCCGAAATCGAGGATTTCCGCGACGAGAAGGCCGGCGTCGACGACGCCATCGAGGCCATCGACACGCTCGACGACGGCGACACGGTGCAGCTCCCGCTCGGCGGCGGCGCCTACGTCCGCGCGGAGGTCGACGACATGGACGAAATCATCGTCGGACTCGGCGGCGGCTACGCAGCAGAGCAGGAGAGCGACGACGCCGTCGACGCACTCGAGACCAAGCAGGACTCTCTTGACGACCGCATCAGCGGGGTCCAGGGCGAGATCTCCGAGCTCGAAGAGGAGAGCGCCCAGATCGAGCAGCGCGCCCAGCAGATGCAACAGCAGATGCAGCAACAGCAGATGCAGCAGATGCAGGATATGCAGGGCGAAGGCGACGGCGAGTAAGGTCTCATGTTCGACGGACTCAAGGACAAACTCGGCTCCTTCCGCAAGGACGTCGAGGAGGAGGTCGAGGAGAAAGAGGCCGACGCCGCCGACGAAGCGGCGGCAGACGCCGAAGCGGCCGAGGCGGATGCGTCGGAAGACGCAGAAGAACCCTCGACCCCGGCAGCAGCGCCGGACCGTGAGTCCGCAGACGACGAAGACGAGGACGCGGACGACAGCGGCCCCGGTCGACTCCGGCAGGCCGCAGCGTTCGCGACCGGTCGCGTCATCATTGAGGAAGACGACTTAGCGCAGCCGCTCTGGTCNCTCGAGATGGCGTTGCTCGAGAGCGACGTGGAGATGAGCGTCGCCGAGGAGATTCTGGACAGTGTCCGCGAGGCGCTGATCGGCGAGAGCCGCAAGCAGGTTGACACCACCGCGGAACTGGTCGAGGACGCGCTCCACGACGCACTGGTCGACGTGATTTCTGTCGGCCAGTTCGACTTCGAAGCGCGCATCGCCGAGGCCGATAAACCGGTCACGGTCGTCTTCACTGGCGTCAACGGCGTCGGCAAGACCACCTCCATCGCCAAAATGAGCGAGTGGCTGGGCGACCGCGACTACAGTTCGGTGCTGGCCAACGGCGACACCTACCGTGCCGGCGCGAACGAGCAGATCCAGAAACACGCCGAGAACGTCGGCCGCAAACTCATCTCTCACGAGCAGGGCGGTGACCCCGCCGCGGTCATCTACGACGGTGTGGAGTACGCCGAAGCCAACGATATCGACGTTGTGCTGGGTGACACCGCCGGCCGGCTCCACACCAACAACGACCTGATGACCCAGTTGGAGAAAATCCACCGGGTCGTCGACCCCGAAATGACGCTGTTCGTCGACGAGGCCGTCGCCGGGCAGGACGCCGTCGAGCGCGCCAGAGAGTTCAACAAGGCCGCCGAAATCGACGGCACTGTGCTCACAAAGGCCGACGCCGACTCCTCGGGCGGTGCGGCTATCTCCATCGCCCACGTCACGGGCAAGCCCGTCCTCTTCCTGGGGACGGGGCAGGGGTACGACGACATCCAGGCGTTCGATCCCGAGGAGCTGGTGGGGCAGCTGCTGGCCGAGGAGGAGTAGTTCTTTCTCCGAGGGGCCCCTTTCCCCACCTATGCCCACCGTCATTGCATTCGAGGCAGCCGAGGGTGTCGTCGTCGCCGCCGACCGCGCCGTCATCAGGGATAACACTGTCGCGAGCACCAGCGCTGAGCGGGTGCTGGATTTCGAGGACTGTGGCGGCGCCGTCGTCGATGACCCCAAGACGGTGCGCCGGGAACTCGACGCGAAACTCCGGAGCTACTGCACGGAACACGGCCAGTCGCCGACCATCGAGCCGTTCACCCGCATGGTCGAGGCCGTGGCCGGCGACGTAGGCACGGACGCTGCTGTCGCCGCCCGGGACAGCGATGGGACGGCAGAGCTCCGAGCGGTCTACGCCGACGGGAGCGTGCTGACGGACCCGCCGCTGGCACTGGGGACCGGTGCGGAACTCGCCCTCGGGCGACTGGAAGCCTCACGACCGAGTGATCTCGAGGAAGCCGCCGCGTTCGCCGAGGACGTGTTGGCCGGCGTCGCCGAGCGGGACACCCGGACCGGCGAGGAACACGACGTGTGGACACTCGCGGACGACTGAGAGGCGCGCCCAGGGGTCCTATGCGTCAGCGTTCGAGAACTCGCCCTCGGCGGCCCTCTCGCGTTGGACCTCGTCGTCGAGTTTGGTCCACTTCTTCTCGATTTCGGCGTTGTTGCGGACCATCGTGTCCTCGCCCTCGTTGACCGTGAGTCGGGTCTTTCGGAGTTCAATGCTCTGGACGGTGCCGACGGTCCCACCGATGTCGACCTCGTCGCCGGGCATGAAGTCCTCGTCGCGCAGCAGGTACACTCCTGCGACCACGTCGGCGATGACACTCGAGAGCGCATAGGAGACACCCAACGCGAGGAAGCCGGCCGCAGAGCCCAGCGAGGCCGCGATCTGTTCGAGGCCGACGACCGAGAGGAAGGAGAGCCCCACCCCGAACCAGAGAAACAGCATCACGACGGCGATGATGAACTGACGATAGACCCGGGGTTCGTCGGCGAACGTTCGTTCCAGCGAGAACGTGAGGCCGTATTTGATAATTTTCACGACCGCTGCGGCGATAATGAGGAAGATGAGCCCCGCGAGAATGCGCGGGAGTGCCGCCGCGATGTCGGCCGCGAGTTTGTTCAACGCCTCGGCCACGACCGCGAAGAACGTGTCTACGGCCCTCGATTGGAGGAGGAGTGACGACAGAACCATCGTGAGAGGACCGGTGGTCGGGAAGGTAAAGAAAGTGGACCATCGGCCGAAGACCAGCCGGCAGTCGCCCGGCGACGACGGACAAGGGTTTACCGTTCGGCCCGCTAATCGGTCGTAAGATGGTACTCGACAATCTGGGCAGCTCCCTGCGGGGCACGATGGACACGCTCCGCGGGAAATCCCGCCTCGACGAGGAGGACGTCGAGGAGATCGTCAAGGAGATCCAGCGGTCGCTCCTCCAGGCCGACGTCGAGGTCGACCTCGTGATGGAGCTCTCCTCGAGCATCGAGGAGCGCGCACTCAACGAGGAGCCCCCCGGCGGCACCTCCGCCCGCGATCACATCCTCAAAATCGTCTACGAGGAGATGGTCGAGGTGGTCGGCGAGTCCACGGAGATTCCGCTCGAGCCCCAGACGCTCATGCTCTCGGGGCTGCAGGGCTCCGGGAAGACCACGACGGCAGCCAAAATCGCCTGGTGGTTCTCAAAGAAGGGCCTCCGCCCGGCGGTCATCCAGACCGACACGTTCCGGCCCGGCTCCTACCAGCAGGCAAAGCAGATGGCCGAGAACGCAGAAGTGGAGTTCTACGGCGACCCCGATGCCGAAGACCCCGTCCAGATCGCTCGCGACGGCCTCGAAGCCACCAGCGACGCGGACGTGCACATCGTTGACACCGCCGGCCGACACGCGCTCGAAGACGACCTCATCGAGGAGATCGAGGAGATCGAGCGGGCGGTCGACCCCGACCGGAACCTCCTGGTCCTCGACGCCGCCATCGGGCAGGGCGCGAAAGCCCAGGCCCGCGAGTTCGACGACGCCATCGGCGTCGACGGCGTCACGATTACCAAACTCGACGGGACCGCGAAAGGTGGCGGGGCGCTGACTGCGGTGAACGAGACGGATTCGTCTATTGCCTTCCTCGGCACCGGTGAGACGGTCCAGGACATCGAGCGCTTCGAGCCGAACGGGTTCATCTCCCGGCTGCTCGGTATGGGTGACCTCAAACAGCTCTCCGAGCGCGTCGAGCGCGCGATGGCCGAAACCCAGGAGGGCGAGGACGACTGGGACCCAGAGGATATGCTGGAGGGGAACTTCACCCTGAAAGATATGCAGCGCCAGATGGACGCGATGAACAAGATGGGGCCGCTCGACCAGGTGATGGACATGATTCCCGGGATGGGCGGCGGGATGATGGACCAGCTTCCCGACGACGCGATGGACGTGACCCAGGACCGGATGCGGAACTTCGAGGTCATCATGGACTCGATGACCGACGAGGAACTCGAGGACCCCCGCTCCATCGGTGCCTCGCAGGTACAGCGCATCGCCCGTGGCTCGGGTACTGACGAGGAGACGGTGCGGGAGCTGCTCCAACAGCACAAGATGATGGACCGCACCCTGAACCAGTTCCAGGGGATGGGTGACGGCGATATGNAGCGGATGATGAAGAAGATGCAGGGCGAAGGTGGCGGCGGCGGTGGCCTGGGCGGGATGGGACCGTTCGGGTAGTCAGCGCAGTTCGCCCTCGAACGCCGCCTCGATTTTTGTCAGCGCGCGCTCCCACGTTGCTCGCCGGGAGAAGACGTGGTTTTCGCCTGGGTAGTACTCCCACTCGTGGTCCTTCCCGAGCGTCATCAGGTCCTTGACGACGACGTCGAGCTGCTCGAAATCCACGTAGCGATCGGCCGTGCCGTGGAAGCTGTACAGCGGGTTCTCGTAGTTCTCGAAGTGGGTCTTCGGGCTCGCTTCGGCCCAGCTCTCGGGCGCTTCCCACGGCTCGCCGCCGAGCCGAACAGCCTGTGCGGAGGCCGCCGAGGGGTACTTCGTCTCCTCGGCCCAATCGCGGTACTGTTCGAGGTCCGCGAGGCCGGCGAGGTTCACCGCGACGTCGAACGCCTCCGGCCGGGTGCCGAGCAGCTGGAGCGCAGCGTAGCCGCCGTAGGAGAGCCCCCACATGCCGACGGCGTTGTCGTCGACGTAGTCGAGCTTCCGGAGATACGCCGCGCCGCGGGCAATGTCGGTCATCTCGTCCGTTCCACGGTTCCCGAATAGCGCTTCACGGAACGCACGGCCGTAGCCGATTCCGCCGCGGTAGTTGACGAACAGCCCGACGTAGCCCTGGTGTGCGAGATACTGCTGGAACGAGTAGGCCAGCCCGTAGGACCGGGAGGGGTGCCAGCCGTCGCGCATCTGGCGCATCGGGCCGCCATGGACCCAGACGACCGCCGGAAGCGCCTCCGCGTCGTTCTCGACGTTCGGGGCGTCCCGCGGGTCGAGCAGGTAGCCTTCGATTTTCAGTCCACCGACGCTCTCGTAGCTGACTCGCTCCGGCTCGATGGGCTCGACCGGCCAGTCGTCGACGGCCGACGCAGTGATCCGCCGCGGCTGCCCGCTCCCACGGCCGCCATCGCCGTCCAGTCCGACCACCCGAAGTTCGGGCGAGCGCTCGCGCGACGCGTGGACGTACGCGAGGTGCTCGCCGTCGGGTGCGGGCGCGGGGTGGATGTTCGTCCCGTCGGTCACAAGCTCCGTCACTGCCGGTTCGTCGTCGCCGCGGGCGCCCGTCACGGCGAAGACGCCGCGCTCACCCCAATCCTGCCGGTTCGAGGCGAAGACGAGGGTGTCGTCGTCGAGCCACTGCGGCGACGAGCCGGCGACGCCCTTGTCCTCGAACTCGCCGGCGGTGAGCTGGGTGTGCTCGCCGGTGTTGGCCTCGATAACGTGGATATGCTCCCAGCCGTCCAGCGGCAGCGCGAGCGCGACCTGCTCGCCGTCGGGTGAGACTTCCGCATCACCCCGGGAGACGGTCCCCATCTCCGCTTCCTCCCGGTACAGCGTCTGCCGGTCGCCCGTATCGGGATCGACCGCGAACAGCTCGCGGAACCGCCCGCTGTCGCCGCTGCTGTCGAGAAGTAGCCGGCCGTCGCCGAGCCAGGCCGGCGAACTCGTGGACGACGGCCCGCTGCTGCGCCAGACCCGGTCGCCGCTCTCGACGTCGAGAGCGCCCACCTGCTTTGCATCTCTCGCGACGAAGCGGTATGTGAGCCGCTCGCCGTCGGGGGAGAACGCGAGCATCCGGTCCTCGCCGAGGAACGACCCGCGCTCGGGCGTCTTGTAGCGCCTGTCGATCCCCGCCTCCAAGTCGAAGACGGTGGGCTGGCCATCCCGATAGACCGCGAGCAGCCGGCCATCCGCGGACCAGTTCACGTCGTCGGCGTCCACGTCGCCGGAGAGCCGTTCAGTCGTCCGGCTGCGCGCGTTCGCGAGCAGCAGCTCGCCCTCGCCGGTGAGCACCGCGAGGTGGCCCGGGTCAGCGTCCGGTCCCCAGGCGATCTCCACGACGCCGCCTTCCGGGGCGACCCGCCAGGGCTCGTCGTCGCCGTCGCCGACGGTCGCCACGCGCAGCGACTGCTCGTCGTCCTCGTAGACGAGCGCGGCGACGAACTCGCCGGTCGCGGCCCACGCCGGTGCTCCGGGGTAGTCGAGAGCCAGCACGTCGTCGATAGTGAGAGTCGTTGACACAGTTGACCTTCTGAGCCCCACCATATCGGTCGTTGGTAAACGGCAACGACCGCCGTCTCCCGTCAACTGTCGGTCAGGCCGGGTCCACACCATTCTCGCCGGATGCGCGGCGCTTTTGCGTGGTGACGGGATAGCGTGACCTGAATGCAGCTTCGCCGCCTGGTGCGCTACGACGCGCTCCTCCTCACCTCGCTCATCTGGTTTATGGCGAAGTTCCTGCGCTATGCGTTCCCGCCGCTCTTTGGAACCTTTCAGGAGCTCTATGGGGTCTCCAACGCGACAATCGGCGCCGCCTTCTCCGCCCTGATGGTGGCCTACGCCCTGATGCAGTTCCCCAGCGGCGTGCTCGCAGACCGCCGCGGCCCCGTCCCGGTCATCACCGCCGGCGCCGTCATCGCGGGCCTCGGTGCGCTCGTGTTGCTGGTCGCCGAACCGTTCCCGTTGCTCGTCGGCGGGATGTTGCTCATTGGGTTGGGGACGGGCGCGCACAAGACCGTGGCCGTCCGGCTGCTGACGGTGATCCACCCAAGCCGGACCGGGCGAGCACTCGGGGCGCTCGATACCATCGCAGCGTTCGGTGGCGTCGCCGCCCCCGCTGCAGTGGTCTACTTCCTCCCGAACTGGCGCGGGCTCTTCCTCGCAGGTGCGTTGGTCGTGCTCACGCTCGCAGCCGTGTTCCTGCTCCGAACCCCGAAACGACTCCCCGAGGGCGAGAGTGGCGGGACCGACGAGAGCGGTGAGGAGGGCGTCGCGTTGCGCGTTTACGCCCGCTCACTCTCCCAGCCCCGAGTGGCGCTGTTTGTCGGCGTCACCGTCGCCGTCTCCTTCGGCTACAACGGCGCGGTTGCGTTCCTCCCGCTCTATCTCACCGAATCCGCCGGGCTCTCACAGGCCGTCGCGAGCGCGCTCTACTCCGGGCTGTTCGTCGTCTCGCTGGTCCAACTCGGCACCGGTGAACTGGCCGACAGAGCGGGTCGATTGCCCGTGCTGCTGGCGACCGTCGGGGCGGCGGCCCTGGGCGTGGCGCTCCTGCAGGTGACCACCGGTGTGCTGGCAGTCGGGGCTGCCGTGATCGTCTTCGGCCTCGGCGGGCACGGCTACCGGCCCGCCCGGTCTGCGTTTCTGATGTCCATCCTCCCGGAAGAGGCTGCTGGCGGTGGGCTGGGCGTGGTCCGGACGGTGCTGATGAGTTCGGCCGCGGTCGCCCCGGCGGTGACGGGCTATCTCATCGACGCCCGGAGCTTCCAGTTCGCCTTCGGCGCGCTGGCGGCGTCGTTGGTGCTCGCGTTCGTGCTGCTGATCGTCGTCGCGCTGACCGGCGGCGAGGGCGAGCGATAAGCAGGGCACGCGGGATTTTTCACCGGTCCCGTCGACTTCTCGGTAATGAGCGTCCGCTCGGTCGCCCGCGAGGCCTACGAGGAGGCGCTGCCTGCGTTGGGGATGAGCCTCGTCGGCGGGCTGCTGGCGGGGGTCATGCTCGGCGGGATGGAAGCAGAACTCACGGCGGTTCCGGGGCTGCTCGTGGCGGTGCCCGCGCTGCTTGCGACACGGGGGAACGTCTACGGGAGCCTCGGCGCGCGGCTCTCCACTGGACTCCATCAGGGGCTGGTCGAGCCGCGGGTGGAGCTGGGTGACGAGCGACTGCGAGGGGCGACTGCGGCCGCACTCGCAAACGGCTTGCTCGCCAGCGTCGTCGCCGCAGTCGCGGTGTTCGCCATCCTCACCGCGTTGGGTGACGAGGTGGCCGGTGTCGGCACGCTGGTGGCAGTGAGTCTGGTCGCCGGCCTGCTCTCGGGCGTCGCGCTGACCGTGGTCGTGGTGCTGGTCGTCTTCGCGGGCTACCGTCGCGGCCGCGACCCCGACACGCTCGTCGGCCCGGTCGTGACCACCACCGGTGACGTCGTTGGGGTCGCGTCGCTGCTGGTCGCGGTGCGGCTGGTGCTCGCACTCGGGGGTGGTGGATGACGACCGACTGGACCGTCCGCGGTATCACCCGCGCGATGCTCCCCGTGCTGTTGGTGATGACGATGGTCGAAGTCGGCTCGGGGCTTGTTTTGGGCTCCTTCGAGGCTGAGCTGCTGCAGTATCCGACGCTGCTGGTGTTGGTCCCGGTCACAATCGGGACCGCCGGGAATCTCGGGAGCATTCTCGCCTCGCGGCTCTCGACGGCGTTTCACCTCGGGACCCTCTCGTTTTCGCCCAGTGACGAGAAGCTGGCCGGGAACGCGATTGCGACGGTCGCGCTGGCCGTGACGCTGTTCCCCGTCGTCGGCGCCGGCGCGTGGGCTCTCCAGGCAGTGCTCGCCGGGGCACGGCTCGCACTCGGGACGGTCGTCCTGGTCTCGTTGGCCAGTGGCATCGCGCTCGCGGTGCTTGCGGTCCTCGTCACCGTTGTCGCGACGTATATCGCCTACACGTTCGGGCTGGACCCCGACGACGTGGTGATTCCGGTCGTGACCAACACCTGTGACGTGCTGGGCGTGGTGGTGCTGTTCAGCGTGGTGCAGCTATTCGTGATCTGAGTGGGATGTCACTGCCGCGACCAGCGGTTTGGCGAGAATCAACAGACCGACAGCCGCGATGATGACGAGTCCGTCTACGGGGTTCGAGAGCAGCCCCAGCGCGACGATGAGCGTGGTCGCGCAGGCGGGCGCGTGGCGGTAGCCCGTTGCCTCCATCCCGGCAGTCGTGAGCGCGACCGAGACGACCGCGCTCGCGCTCAAGCGCATCTGGTCGATCGCCAGGGGCCCAACGGGGTCGGTGACGACGAGTCCGCTCGCGAGTAGGTGGTAGGCCAGCAGGCCGGCGACGACGCCGATGGCGTGGCCGCCGAGGAGCCGGTCGGTCTGGCTCGTGGCTGACTCGGGTGCCGTGGCTACGAGGTAGGCTGAGGGGCCGAGGCTGGGGAAGAGGAACGGGCGGCCCGTGAGAATCGCGACGAATCCGGTCAGCAGCAGCAGTGCGCCCGTCCGGGCGCCGGTCCGGAGGGCGTCCTGCATCCCTCAGCGGCCCGGCTGGTCGTCCTCGGTTGGGTCGGCGTAATCGTCGGGGTCACGCCGCTTGGCCCCACCGTCGCTGCCCGAGTGGCGGCTGTCGGGTTCGATTGGCTGGCCGTCCTCGGTGGGCGGGGCGATGTAGTCGATGAACGCCTCAACGTCCGGTTCGCGCACGTCGACCCGGACCCGGATGTCGCCGAGTTCGTCTTCGGAGCCGACCGCGAAGTTGATCTTGCCTTTGAATGCGGGCTGTTTCTTCAGCGCGAAGGAGAAGCCCTCCTCGTCGGAGCCGTTTTTGAACTGGCGGCGGGCGGTGTCGAGGATCTCCAGTTCGTGGAGCACGTCTGAGAAGGCGTCGAGGGAGTGGCTCTCGCCGACGAATTTGTCGGGTTCGCGGTGGAGTTCCACGTCGGGGATGAGGTTCCGGACTGAATCCGCCACGCGGTCGGAGACTTCCGTCTCTCGGACGGGGGCTTCCACCCGAACGTCGATGCTGTAGATCACTGTTCGTCCTCCACGGGGGGTCGCGCCGCGGCGCCATCGGCGCCGGCCTCGAGCACTGCTCGGACCTGGTCGCGGAACACGTCGATGCTGTCGGTGTTCTCAATGACGAGGTCGGCGTTCTCCATCACTTCGCCCATCCCGAAGCCGAGTTCGCGCTCCTCGCGTTCGCGGAGCTTCTCTCGGTCGGTGTCAGTCTCCTCGCGGCCGCGGTCGCCCAGGCGCTCGGCGCGCAGGTCAAAGGGCGCTTCGACCGAGAGCAGCAGGAAATCCTCGCCGAACGCGTCCTGGAAGCGCTCGACTTCGACCATCGAGCGCAGACCGTCGACGAGCACGACGGCCTCGCCTGCCTGCTTCTCGGCGGCGTCGCGGACCGCCGGCACAGAGCGGTCGGCGATGGCCGTCACACCCTCCTCCTCGCGGAGTGCTTGGGCGATGCGGCCGTGGTGTTCGGTGGGGTCCAGCCCGCGCCGGCGGCACTCCTCCCGGATGATGTCGCCCATCGTCACCACGGGAATATCTTCTTCGCGGGCGACCGCGGCAGCCTCCCCCTTGCCGCTGCCCGGAAGCCCGACGGTCCCGATGATTCGCATTGGGTCAGGGTTCTCGGCTGGCGGGGTTAAGGGCTGCGGGACGGCCCAGTAGGGAATCCCACGGTTTTTGCTTTCGGGGGGAAATATTCGGGTGAGGGCACGTAGCTCAGTTGGACAGAGCGTCGGACTTCTAACCCCGGAGGTCCCCACGGGGGGAGCCATCCGGTGGTCGTGGGTTCGAATCCCACCGTGCCCGTACGACCGCCGAGCGATAGCGAGGCGTGTCGGTCGTCGCACGCAGGGGATTCGAACTACGCGAGACGAGCGGAGCGAGTCTCGCAATCGAGTGAGAATCCCACCGTGCCCGAGAACGTAATCGCACGAAATCATCGAGTTCGGCGGCGAGGGCCGCACAGCCGAGCGGCTGCCGGAAGCGAGGGTTTACCCTCGCCCCGGAAGCCGGGACATGAGAGGGCCGCCCCGGCGGCCCGAAACGTGTAGTCCAGTGGCGACTGAACGATTCTCGCTGTCGAAACACCGTTCATCCGCCTGCGGCTGTTGTGGAAACTCACAATATCCTATCACCTCGATTTATACAAAGCAAGGAGAATACCTGACCCTTCAGGGTCAGGATGAATCCGACAAACCCTCCACAAACCGCGCTCTGACCCTCAGACGGATATTTGAGTAGATGGGTTTCGTAGCATGATGGACACCGAAGCGGTCACACCGCCACCTAACTGCACAATATCAGGACTCCGAGAACCAAAACGTTCGAGACACCCTCTCGAACCGCTGTGGTGTCTTGGTCAAGATAACTCCGAGTCCCCTGCCGGAATAGGAGTAACGGCGGTGTGGTCTCGCCAGTAGCCCTGTCATGCCGACCGGTTACGAACCAGCAAATATCCCAAATCAGCGTTGCGGTGCAGACGTGGGAAGCCTCGTCGTCGTCGGGCTGCGCCCGACTGCCTAAGGGACGTAGTCCCTCTCTGTTCACGACGAAGCGGCGGTCACTGATGCACCGGCGTATGCAGGCAGTTAAGCTTACTGTCTTTAGCACCGCTTATAACCCGGATGCAAACTCTCATTCATCTGATTTCGGAAGACGAAACCGAACATGAAACCGCTCTCGCCGTCGCCGAAAATCTCCTCGCTGACGAGAGCGGGAGTATCGACGACGTTGCGGTCGTTGCCCAGTCGAAGGGTATCGAGGCAGTCACGGCAGGCGGAAAACACGAGGAGCAGGTCCAGTCACTGATCAACGACGGTGTCTCGTTCAAGGGATGTAGCAATACCCTCGAAATGATGGATCTCGATGAGTCTGACCTCGTCGGTGGAGTCGAGACTGTTCCGGAGGGGGCCGTCGAAGTGACGAAACTCGAAAACGAGGGGTATGCGTATCTGCGTCCGTAAGAGGCGTTTTCTCCGCCCCCAACCGGTCCAATCCGATTAGGTTCGCGGGACCCTCGGTGGTGAATACGCAACCCTACGTAGCGGCTGTTCCAGACAATCTTCTCGATAACGGAACCGTGTTACTATCTACTGTTTCGTAGTTGAGAGTGCCCGCCGAGTGAGCTCCCGATACGACGGCGGCGACTGAGTGCTCGGCGGTCGAATGCTACGACTCGTCTTCGTCCTGCACGTCCTTCTTCATCAAACTGCCATCGCTTCTCTGGGTTCAGCAATCTGCCCGAAAGGAACTGAATACCTTCTTGGTTGATCTCCCACAGCCTCTGTCTACCTTCAGGTAGCGCGCTGCGTGAACCCGCCACCGCCGGAACCGCGAGCTACTTCTCCGCTGCTCGTCACCAATACACATGGTCAACATCACCAGTCCCGTCTCGTGGGCTGCCAAATCCGCGCCCGAAGTCCGCCAAATAGCCGAACAGGACGGCTCCATCCTCGTCGTCCCCATCGGCAGCCTCGAACAGCACGGCGACCACCTCCCCACAGGAACAGACACCATTCTGGTCGAGACCGTCGCCACCCGCGGTGCCGAGCAGGTCGCCGACGACCTCCCCATCCTCCTGACGCCGCCGCTCTGGACGGGCTACTCGCCACACCACCTCCCCTTCGGCGGCACCGTCACCAGCGAGTTCGACACGCTGCACGACCAACTGGAGGAGGTCGCCGCCAGCGCGCTGGAGAACGGCTTCGACTCGCTGCTGTTGCTCAACGGCCACGGCGGCAATCGCCCACTGATTTCCGCGGCGACCGACACCGTCGGGCAGAACCACCCCGACACGGAGATTCTGGGGCTGACGTACTTCGAACTTGCCGGCGACGTGGTCGAGGAGGTACGGGAGAGCGAGCCCGGCGGGATGGCCCACGGCGGGGAGCTCGAAACCTCGATGCTGCTGCATCTCCACCCGGAGCTGGTCGACGAGGAGAAGATGGCGGCCACGCCGTGGGAGAGCGAGTACGAGCAGGCACCGAGTGACCTCCTGGGATCGGGTCCGCTGAGTGTCACCCTCGACGTGGAAGAGTGGTCCGAGACCGGTGCGATGGGCGATATCTCCGCCGTGAGCGCCGAGAAGGGCGAGCAGTTCCTCACCGGCTTCGTCGACGAGTTTGCGGCGCTGCTGTGCACGGTCCACGAGTGAGACTGGCCAAAACGACGCGCTGGGTCCGGGTGGACCCGCCGGCTGCCTCTGACTACCCGACGGACCAGTCGGGTGGTCCAAAGCGGGGCTGGGTGCCACTAATACATTCCGAAGAGTTCAGGTTTTGCTGCAAAAAAGCGCGTCCAGATCGGTTAGGCTACGGTGCGGCTGTCGCGGTGGGAGGTTGGGTTGCTGCCGAACTTCACATCGCGCCGCCCATGCCACCCATCCCGCCCATGCCGCCCATGCCGCCGCCGCCCGGCGGCATCTCGTCGCCGCCGTCGTCGTCGCCAACCTGGCCGCCGGCGAGGTCGCCAGCAGCGATCACGTCGTCGATGCGCAGGATCATCGTCGCGGCCTCGGTGGCGCTCTCGATGGCCTGGGTCTTCACGCGGAGCGGCTCAACGACGCCCTTCGCCTCCATGTCGATGATGTCGCCCGTGTAGGCGTCGAGTCCGGAGGTGAACGCGCCGCCGTCGTGGGTGGCGCGCAGGTCGACCAGCGAGTCGATCGGATCGAGTCCGGCGTTCTCGGCGAGGGTGCGCGGAATGACCTCCAGCGCGTCGGCAAAGGCCTCGACAGCGAGCTGCTCGCGGCCACCGACGGAGTCGGCGAACGTACGCAGGCGGAGTGCGAGCTCGGTCTCGGGGGCGCCGCCGCCGGGCAGCACCTTCCCGTCGAGCAGCGTCGTGCGGACCACGCCGATCGAGTCGTCGATGGCGCGCTCGAGCTCGTCGACCACGTGGTCGGTGCCACCGCGGAGGATGAGCGTAACGGAGCGAGCTTCCTCGACGTCCTCGACGAAGATGCGCTCGTCGCCGCCGATATCCTTCTGGGAGACGGAGCCGGCGAAGCCGAGGTCCTCGGCTTCGATGTCGTCCACGGAGGTGACGACGTTGCCGCCCGTCGCACGGGCGAGGCGCTTCAGGTCGCCGGAGCTGGCCCGACGGACCGCCAGGATACCCTCTTGGGCGAGGTAGTGCTGGGCCATGTCGTCGATGCCGTCACCGACGAAGACGACGTCGGCACCGGCCGCGGTCAGCTTGTCGACCATCTCCTTCAGCTGCTTCTCCTCCTGGTCGAGGAACTGCTGGAGCTGGTCGGGGTCGGTGACGTTGACCTCAGCGTCGATCTCGGTCTCCTTGATCTCGAGGGCCCCGTTGAACAGCGCAACGTTGGCGTCCTCGACTGCGTAGGGCATGTTCTCGTCGACGCGCTCTTTGTCGACGATGACGCCCTCGACGAGCTCGGAGTTCTCGATGGAGCCGCCAACGACCTTCTCGATGGAGACGTTGTCGGCGTCGATGCCGGTGTCATCCTTGACCGCCAGCATCGCGTCAACGACGAGATTGGCGAGCTGGTCCTTCGCGGACTCGGCGCCCTTGCCGGTCATCGCCGTCTCGGCGATCTGGGTCAGGAGCTCGTAGTCGTCCTCGGAGACGTCGATGGCCTCCTCGGTGAGAACCTCTTTTGCCTTCGCGGCGGCCTGTCGGTAGCCCTGCGCGATGGTGGTCGGGTGGACGTCGGAGTCGACGAGCTCCTCAGCCTGGTCGAGGAGTTCGCCGCCGATGACGACCGCCGTGGTCGTGCCGTCGCCGACTTCCTCCTCCTGCGTCTCGGAGACTTCAACGATCATGTTGGCCGCGGGGTGGTCGATGTCCATCTCCTTGAGGATCGTGACGCCGTCGTTCGTGACGACGACACCGCCCGAGGAGTCGACCAGCATCTTGTCCATCCCTTTCGGTCCGAGTGTGGTTCGGACGGACTCCGCGACCGCCTTGCCGGCGGTGATGTTCATCTCCTGGGCGTCCTTGCCCGAGGTTCGCTGGCTGTCGTCTGAAAGAACGATCATGGGCTGGTTGCCCATGCGCTGGCGCTGTTGACTCATGTACACTGCTTGATTGTCCGTGGTTCTATAAAAAGGTTGTGTTCAGTGTATGCGAAACCGCCACACGACACCGCTGAAACCGCTTGTCACTCCCTACCATACGAGTGGGTTTAAATACTCAGTTGGACGGGAACGGATGCCGGATTACGTTCCCTCGACCCGGAGTTTCACCTGGCCAGCACCGTCGAACGGCTGTGCGTACGAAACGCCTGCACGCTCGTACACGCCCGTAGGGATGCCGATGTCGGCGAGCCACAGCCGTCCGGCTCGGGCCGCCACCAGTCCAGTCTTCGGGAGCGCCAGCGTGATTGTTCGGTCTGGCCGGACCGCGACACCTGGGGCCTCCCCGCTCGTGGCGTCGACACCCGAGGGAACGTCCAGCGAGACGACGCTGGGTGAGTCCTGGCTGACCCGGTCGGTGTGCAGCCCCAGTCCCTCGACGAGTTCGGCGGCCCGGCCCCGCAGCGGGTCGGTTAGCCCGTAGCCCACGAATGCGTCGACGACAACGTCGTAGCGTTCCCGGTCGATGGAGCCAGCGTCGGCCGCAGGACCAGAAACAGTCACATCGGTTTCGCCCAGCAATCGGTGCTGGCGTTCGGGTGCGCCCGAGAGGCCGGATGGGGCACGGTCCAATACCACCCGGACGTTCGTCCCCCCGTTTGCGAGGTGACGAGCCCCACAGAGTCCACCGCCGCCGTTGCCGCCGCCGCCAGCGAGTACCAGGACGGCAGGGTCGTCGGCGCCTGCAGCGGCGCGGCTGCTCCGAGCGAGGAGTCGGCCGGCGTTCTCCATCATCTGCAACAGGGCGAGGCCGGCGTCGACCGCTGCGTCGTCGACGGCCCGCATCTCTTCGGCCGTGACGGCAGTCACAGGGCGGCCGGAGACCGTTCGGAACATACGCACTCGTCGGCGCCACCGCTCAAGGCTCTTTGCCAGCGCGAAAGGGAGAATCGCAGAGAGTCAGCAGCGCGTCGCCGAGTTAGTCGTCGGCGGGCGCTTCCTCGGAGTCGGATTCGCTGGCCGCCGCGTCCTCGATGTAGTGCTCCTCGATGAGCTCCTCGTCGATCCGGTTGAGCTCGGTCTTGGGAAGCGTCGAGAGCAGCTCCCAGCCGATGTCGAGCGTCTCATCGATGCTGCGGTTGGTGCGGTAGCCCTGGTTGACGAACTCCTCCTCGAACCGGTCGGCGAAGTCGAGATACTTGTTGTCCGTCTCCGAGAGGGCTTCACGACCGACAATGTTCACCAGGTCGCGCAGGTCCTCACCCTCCGCGTAGGCGGCGAACATCTGGTCTTTCACGTCGGCGTGGTCGCCGCGGGTCAGCCCCTCGCCGATCCCGTCGTCCATCAGCCGAGAGAGGCTGGGGAGGACGTTGATCGGCGGCTCGATCCCCTGACTGTTGAGGTCGCGGTCCATCACAATCTGGCCCTCTGTGATGTAGCCGGTCAGGTCCGGAATCGGGTGCGTGTCGTCGTCGCCGGGCATCGTCAGGATCGGAATCTGGGTGACAGAGCCGTCCTTGCCCTCGATACGACCGGCCCGCTCGTAAAGCTGGGCCAGGTCGGTGTACATGTAGCCGGGGTAGCCACGCCGGCCGGGGACCTCCTCACGCGCGGCGCCGATCTCTCGGAGCGCCTCGCAGTAGTTGGTCATGTCCGTCAGGATAGTCAGGACGTGGTAGTCCTTCTCGAAGGCGAGATACTCGGCGGTGGTGAGCGCCATCCGCGGCGTCACCGTCCGCTCGACGGCCGGGTCGTCGGCCAGGTTCATGAAGACAACCGAGCGTTCCAGCGCACCGGTGCGCTCGAAGTCGGCCATGAACTCGTTTGCCTCCTCCTGGGTAATCCCCATGGCGCCGAAGACCACTGCGAACTCCGAGCCTTCGTCGTTATCGCTGGCTTTGTCCTCCTCAGGCACCGTTGCCTGGCGGGCAATCTGGAGCGCCAGTTCGCTGTGGGGCAGCCCCGAGCCGGAGAAGATGGGCAGCTTCTGGCCCCGCACCAGCGTGTTCATGCCGTCGATGGCCGACACGCCCGTCTGGATGAACTCCTCGGGGTACTCCCGGGAGACGGGGTTGATGGCCTCGCCGACGATGTCGTGGCGATCGTCCGGAACGATGTCGGGGCCGCCGTCGATGGGGTTGCCCGACCCGTCCAGCACCCGGCCGAGGAGGTCCTCGGTCACGGGCATCTTCAGCGTCTCGCCCATGAACCTCACGGACGCGTTGCGGTCGATACCGGAGGTCCCCTCGAACACCTGGATGGCGACGAGGCCGTTGGCGGATTCGAGCACCTGCCCACGGCGTGTGTTGCCGTCGGCGGTCTCGATCTCGACGATCTCGTCGTAGCCGATGGACTCATCGACCTCGGCGAAGACGAGCGGACCCGAAATCTCGGTGATGGTTTGGTACTCTTTCATCAGTAGCGCTCCCGAAGCTGCTCGGTCAGTTCGGCCTCAAGCTCCTCGATGTGCTCGTCGACCTCCTCGTCGGGGGTGGTCGCGATGCGGTTGAGCTTGGGCGCGGCGTCAATCGCGATGATCTCGTCGATAGGGACACCCGCTTCGAGGGCGTCGAAGGCCGCGTCGTGGAACGTCTTGATGGCCCCGAGCATCTTGTACGTCTTCTCGGGCGGACAGTACTGGTCCACCTCAATGAAGGCGTTCTGCTGAAGCCATCCCTCGCGGATGTAGCGCGCGACCTCGAGAGTCAGGCGCTGGTCGTCGGGCAGGGCGTCCTCCCCGACGAGCTGTACAATCTCCCGGAGCTCGCTCTCCTCGTCCAACACGTCGACGCCCCACTGGCGCTGCTGGGCCCAGTCGGCGGCGACGTTCTCCTCGAACCACTCGTCGAGCTGGTCCTTGTAGAGCGAGTAGGACTCGTTCCAGTTGATAGCCGGGAAATGCCGGCGCTCGGCCAGGTCAGAGTCGAGCGCCCAGAACGTCTTCACGATACGNAGCGTGTTCTGGGTGACCGGCTCCGAGAAGTCGCCGCCGGGCGGCGAGACGGCGCCGATGACCGAAATCGAGCCCTCGGTGCCGTTGTTGTTCTCGAAGTAGCCGGCTCGCTCGTAGAACTGCGAGAGGCGCGCGGCCAGGTAGGCCGGGTACCCCTCCTCACCGGGCATCTCTTCCAGTCGGGAGGAAATCTCGCGCATGGCCTCGGCCCACCGGGAGGTGGAGTCGGCCATCAGGGCCACGTCGTAGCCCATGTCGCGGTAGAACTCACCGATGGTGATGCCGGTGTAGACACACGACTCGCGTGCGGCCACGGGCATGTTCGAGGTGTTAGCGATGAGGGTGGTCCGCTCCATCAGCGGGTTCCCGGTCTGCGGGTCGGGCAGCTCCGGGAAATCCTCGATTACCTCAGTCATCTCGTTGCCACGCTCGCCACAGCCGATATAGACGACGATGTCGGCGTCGGCGAACTTCGCGAGGCTCTGCTGGGTGACGGTCTTCCCGGAGCCGAACGGGCCCGGGATGGCCGCCGTCCCACCCTTCGCGAGCGGGAACAGCCCGTCGAGGATGCGCTGGCCAGAGACCAGCGGCTCCGTCGGCGTCTGCTTTTCCTTGACCGGCCGTGCTTCACGGACCGGCCACTCCTGGTGCATTGCAATCTCCTCGCCGTTCTCGAGTTCAACGACCGTCTCCTGGACGGTGAACTCGCCGGGCTCGGCAGAAGCGACCTCGCCGCCGACGTAGTCGGGCGGCACCATGACCTTGTGGTCGATGGTCTGGGTCTCTTCGACGGTGCCGACGATGTCGCCGGGTTCGACCTCGTCACCGGCCTCGACTTCGGGCTCGAAGCCCCAAGTCTGTTCCATGTCGATACCGGGGGCGTCGACCCCACGGTCGAGGAATGGGCTGCCCATCTTCTCTTCCAGCACGTCCAGCGGGCGCTGAACGCCGTCGTAGATGGAGTCCAGCATCCCCGGACCTAGGTCGACCGTCAGCGGCTCGCCCGTGTTGATAACGGGTTCGCCGGGGCCGAGCCCGGAGGTCTCCTCGTACACCTGAACCGTCGTGATGTTGCCCTCGATCTCGATAACCTCGCCCATTAGCCCTTCGTCGCCCACGTAGACGACGTCGTTCATCCGGGCGTCGAGGTCGACGGCGGTCACGACCGGACCGCTCACGCTCTCGATCTTGCCGCGGTCCTCCGCGGCGACATCTGTTGCCTGACTCATGTTGTTAATCCTCCTCCATCAGGTCGATCCCGATGGCTCGTTTAATCTGGCCGCGCAGCCCGCCACTGCCCGCGCCGCCGCCCAGGGTGACGAGCGTCGGCTCGATGCTCGTCTCGGCCGCCTCGCGGGTCCCCCGCGAGAGGTAGGCCATATCGTCGTCGTGCATCACAGCGATGCCGACGTCCTCGTCCTCGAGCATCGACTCGACGGCGTCGTCGAGCTGTTCGTCCTTCTCCGCCTCCGGCACGTTCCAGAACTTCCGGACGCCAGCGAGGCGGAACCCGGTCGTGAACTCCGAACTGCCGATGACGGCAATCTCCTGGCTCATAGTATCACCAGTTCGTTCTGGATCTCCTCTGGGGAGAGTCCCGATTCGAGGCCGCGTGCGATGGCGCGGATGTTCTCGACCTCACGCTCCTTGGCCAGCACGAACGCGATGACCGGCACCACCGACTGCGGGTAGATGTGGCCGGCACTCCGGGAGTACTCCAGCAGCGCACCCTCGAGCGCGCGCTCGAAGCCCATGAGGCTCTCTGCGCCCTCAAGCTCGTCGAGCGAGTCCGAGAGCTCCGTGCCGTACCGGCTCTCGCGGATACGGGTCACGAGTTCCTCGGTGTTGCGCGAGAGCGACGTCAGTTCATCGGCGTCGAACAGCGCGCCGCCGGCGATGTAGTACTCCGCCGGGTCGAGCTCCGTACCGCTGCGGGCGAGCCGCAGCGCGTTCCGGGCGTTCCGGAAGTCGATCTCGGCCTGCAGGAACTCGGCGTACACTGACTCAGCACCATCTTCGGCACCGGTCACCCCCTCGAAGAGATTTTCGTAGTACGCGCGGTCGATTGCGTTTTCGAGAGGGATCAACGTCCCAACGGCCTCGAACTCCTCGTAGGCGGCAGCGAGCGTGTCGCCGAACGGCGTGTCGTCGAGCAGCTCGACGACTGCTTCGATGGAGTCGGCGGCGACCAACTGGCCGAGGAGCGTCTCGTCGAGCTCCCCGGCCCGGATCAGGTCGTCGCTGATCTCCTCGTCGCTCGTCTGAGCGTATTTCCCGCGAACGACAGTCTTGACGTTCCACGCGTCGAACTTCCGCAGGTAGCGTGCGATCTGCTCGTAGAGCCGGCCGTCGGCCCACGAGAGCAGGTCGTCGAACGTCGACGCGAGGCTCTCGTTCAGCGCGTACTCAATGAGGTCCACGCCGGAGAAGCGCGAACCGAGGCGGTTGATCGCGGCCTCGTAGTTCGACTCCTCCATGAACCGCGCGATCTCTGATGGCCCCATCCGAACCAGCTTCCGGTAATCCTCCTCGTCGAACAGCGAGGCACGCCGAGCGCTCACGCGAGCGGTGACGTACTCCGGGTTCGAGCTGCCGGTTGTGCTCATTCTTCGAAGAGGCGTTCGCTGATGCGTTTGAGTTCCTCGTCCCAGACGTCCTCGAGCAGCGAGTCGAAGGTGTTGTTCACACGGACGCGGGACTGCTCGGACTCGACGACGACACCGCCGAGACAGTCACGCTCGCCCGCGAACGACCAGCCCTCGTAGTCGGAGAGCAGGTCGGTCAGCAGTTCCTCGTCGCTCGCACGGCCGTAGACGCTCACGTCCTCGCTCTCGTCGAACTCCGTGGCGGCAGCCTCGAGCAGCGACTCGGTGAGCTCCTCGCGGCGGTCGCCATCGATGTTCGCGATGGCGTTATCGACGCCCTCACGAACCTGCTCCAGCACGTCACGGCGAGCTTCCAGGCGCTCCTGTTTGGCCGAGAGCTTCGCACTCGAAAGCGCTTGCTCGCGCTCTCCGGCGATCTGCTCCTCGACTGCCTGCTCGCGCTGCTGGATGATCTCCTCGGCGTCGGCTTCGGCCTCAGAGAGTATCTCGTCTGCCCGGGCCTCGCCCTCTTCGCGTATCTCCTCGGCACGCGCGCGGGCTTCGTCTCGAACGTCCTCAACGACGGTTTCCAGGCTCATAAGCGGGAAGAAGAGGTGCTTAGACCAGGAATACGGCCACGAGTGCGAAGATGACGAGCGTCTCCGGCAGGACCGTCAGGATGAGTGCCTGGACGAACAGGTCCTCGTCCTCAGCGATGGCGCCGACTGCGGCCGCACCGATACCTCGCTCGGCGTAGCCTGCACCGAAGGCGGCGAGACCGACCGCGAGGGCAGCAGCACCTTTGTTGGCGAGAGCCGGACCGCTGTTTCCTGCTTCCTGCAGTACGAGACTTGCGAGTTGGGATGCGTTTTCGATCATTGGTTTCGTAGTCGGATTCCGCTAATCGTCTCCGAACACCCGTAGAGTACTCCAGGACGGGCATAAACCTTCCCAAAGAAACCGACCGAAGGAGCCGTGAGACAGCGACACAAACAGGTCTAGGCGAGAACCGCTCGCGAGAACCGCCAGGGGGTGTTCCCCCTACTCGTCGTTGGAGTGGACGCGCTCGTAGCCAAAGGGCTCGTAGGCGCGGCCGCCGCCGTCGTAGAACTTCGAGAAGAACTCGTAGTACTCCAGACGCACGGACTGGAGGCCGGCGCTGGTCACGCCCAGCGCGAGCACGAGCAGGTGCCCGAGGATGAGGATGACGATTCCCAGGATCAGCGAGGCCGCATCACCGTGGTAGAGCCCGCCGAACATGAGGTCGGTCACTTCTTCGCCGTGGTAGCTGAGCGTCTCACCTGGCCCAAGCGCCGCGACGGCCTCGGCGTTCGGCATGCCTTCGAGACCGTAGTGCCACGCCCCCTTCTCGTCGACCCAGACGCCGAAGAAGAGGAGATTGACGACGAACGCCATCCCCGCCTTCGCCAGCAGCACGGCACTGAGACGTGCGTAGGAGAGCACGTTCACCAGCATGTCGAACACCTCGATGACTTCGCCGATGCCGACCAGGAACAGCATCGCAAACCCGACCAGGAACATCGCGAGGCCGAGATAGCCAACGATCTCAGAGAATCCGGTAAAGCCCAGGTTGAACGCCGCCTCCTCACCGCTCGCGAAGGCGGTGAAGATGAACTCCGGCTTGGTGTCGGCACCGACCCGACTGAAGATGAATATCCAGAGCCCGTTCATACCGAGCATGAACGACCCCTTCTCCAACACTGCAGCTTTGAGGCCGTGGAACTCCAGTTCCTCGGCGAAGCCGATGAGATACGCGAGATTGAGGTGGACCAGCGCGGCGATGGCGCTGATGAGCACCCACGCGGTCGCCCAGTGGCTGTAGGCCGGCTGAAGCCCCTTGTGCAGCGGCGGGTTGCCGTTGAACAGCATGTCGCCGAGGATGTGGAGGCCGAATATCTCGCCGTAGAGCACACCGAACAGCATCGTGAACAGACCGGCGCTCAGCGTGACCCCGCCCATGCTCTTGATGCCGTCGCTGTCGTAGTTCGTGTAAAGGAAGCCACCAATCGCGCTGTACAGCAGCCCGTACCCCAGGTCACCGATCATGAACCCGAAGAACGCCGGGAACGTCAGGAAGACCAGCGCCGTCGGGTCGAACTCGTTGTACTTGGGCCGGGAGACGGCACGCACCAGCACCTCGAAGGGCTGGACGAAGCCGTTGTTGTCCTGAATCACCGGCGGGTCGTCGGACCCAATCGCGGTGCCGCCGTCGGTCGAGGCGGACGGCGGCGCCGTTCGGCCGCCGTCGGCGACGGCCTCGTGGTGGGTGTCGCCGTCGGACTTGAACGAGGCCCGCTCGACCTCTTCAACGTCGACGCTGTCGCCGAGCTCGTCCGTCAGCGCCGATTTGAACGCAGTGTACTCGTCGGTGGGAATCCATCCCTCCGCGATGAACGCGTTCTCCGTCGTCGCAAAGGAGAGCGGTGCCTCGGCCTTCTGGACGTCGACAGAGAGCTTCTCTTCGGCCGCGAGCAGGAACTCGGCGTGTTGGTGACGGAGCCGGTCGATGTCGTCGGCCGCCTCATCCATCTCCGAACGGAGCTGCTGCCGCTCGCTCTCGAGCTCGCGCAGGTACGACTCCGGCGCACCGTCGAACTCGGGCACCTCGTAGGTGTTGAATCCCGTCCCGACCAGCGCCTCCTCAAGCACGCCCTCCTCGGCGTGCTTGCTCGGGTAGACGAAGACGGCAAACGGGCCGTCGTCGCTCGTCTCGATATCGAACTGGTTGACGTCGTCGTTGTCGAGCAGCGCCCGCTCGACCTCGCCGGCGTCGCCCTCACCGACTGCGACCTCCAGGTTGTCGTAGCCCGAGAGCAGGTCGAGGTCGAAGCCGAGGTCGACGAACGGCTGAACGCCGTCGATGCGCTCCTCCACCGCACGGAGTTCATCACGCAGTTCGTCCCGCCGGTCGTCGAGGCTGTTTGCCTCGTCGCGAATCTCGGGGAACTGCTCCTCGATGGCGTCGTCGGTGACGATTCGCCGACCTTCGGCATCGTCGTCCGTGACGCCGAGCATGCTCTCGACCGAGCGCACGGTCACGAGTTTCTCGGAGGCCCACTCGGCCTCAGCCTCCGGATTGCCCTGCTCGAACCCCTCCCAGGAACCGTTGTACTCGGAGACGTGCAGCAGGTTCAGCCCGTGGACCGTCTCGACGACCGACCCCATCACCCGCTTGGAGCCAGTCACCGAGAGTTTGCTCATCTGTTCAGGTCTGAGCATGCACCGCCTCCTCGAACCGTTCGACCGCGTACTCTATCGCCTCCTCGACGTTCTCCTCGGCGTCGTCGACGAGCGCCTCGCGCGTGGCTTTCCCCTCGTTGAGAATCTCCTCGCGCTCGGTCTCGATCTCTTCACGGGCCTCGGCCAACTGCTCCGCCTCGAACTCGTCGGCCTCGGCCTCGGCCTCGCTCCGGATCTCGTCGGCTCGCTCGCGGGCGTCCGCAACGGTCTGCTCCTGCGCCCGGTGAGCTTCCTCGACGATCTCGTCGGCGTCGGCCTCCGCCTCCTTGATTCGTTCAAGAACTTCCGGTCTGGGCATTAGCTGATCAGTTCGTGATTTTTCGGGAGCCTATAAGGTGCTTGCGAAAGCGTACGGCGCGGAACGCCCGTTTCACCCGAACGTTCGAGCCGGAGACAGAGAAACGTCGGGTCGGTCGATTCGTACGCGTACTGCTCCGGAGCGCGCGCCGCGTACGCCTCGGTCGGTCGGTCGGGCAAACGCGGAGGTGGGAGAACCAGCGCAAAAGACTGTCAAGCGGTGCTGTCGCAGAAGCGGAAACCCCCGAACAACCTCCGCGAGTGCGTCGCGCAGCGACGAACGAGCGGGCCGACGAGCGACTAACAGGAGCGAGGAGGCTTTTGGTGAAGCTTTTGCCGAGGGGCGGCGCAGCCGCCCCGCAGCGCAAAAGGTTCTAGTCGAACTGCTCGATCAGCGCCGGGACCACGTCGAACAGGTCGTCAACAATGCCGTAATCCGCGATGTCGTAGATAGGCGCGTTGGGGTCGGTGTTGATCGCAATAATCGTCTCGGCCCCCTTCATCCCAGCAACGTGCTGGACAGCGCCGGAGATCCCGATCGCGAGGTAGACTTTCGGGGTCACCTGCTTGCCGGACTGGCCGACCTGCCGGTTTTTGGGCAGCCAGCCGTTGTCGACGATGGGTCGCGACGAGGAGAGCGTCGCGCCCGTCGCCTCCACGAGTTCGCGGATGAGGTCCAGGTTCTCCTCCTCCTCAATCCCGCGGCCGATTGAGACCAGGAAGTCGGCCTCACCGATATCCACGTCGCCGCCGGCGACTTCCTCGTAGCCCGTGACGCGGGCGCCGTCATCAACGGAATCGGTGTCGAAGTCGAACGCCGATATCTCGGCGTCACCGGCGCCGATGGCCGCTTCCCACTCGCCGCTGCGGATGCTGACGGCGAACTGGTCGCTGGCCACGTCGACGGTCGTCTCGACCTTCGAGCCGTACATCTCCCGCGTGGCCGTGAGGCCGTCGTCGTACGCGAGGTCGATGGTGTCGGTGACGTAGGGGAGGCCCAGCGCGTCCGCGACAGCGGGCGCGTAGTCCAATCCGTTGACGGAGTTGGGGAGTACGAGCGCCGCAGGGTCGAGGTCGGCGTGAAGTGCCTCGGTCGCGCCCGCGTAGACGTCGTGGTCGAACTCCTCGCCGGCGTCAACGGTGTGGATGACGTCGACGTCGGGCGTGTTGAGCGAGTCAGCGTAGCCCTCGACATCGCCGGAGATAATGGCGACGTGGAGTTCGCCTCCGAGGTCGTCAGCGAGCTGTCGGCCCGCGGTGATTCCCTCATAGCTCACGTCGCGCAAATCGCCACGGCGGTGTTCGGCGACGAACAGAACGTCAGTCATCGGCTCTCACCTCCGGTGAGAACGATGACGTTGTCGCGCGCCTTGCGTGCGACAGAACTCATTTGCCGACCACCCCCTTGTCCCGCAGCAGGCCAGCCAACTCGGTGGCCGTCTCCTTGGCGTCGCCATCGAAGATGGTCGCGTCGGACTCGCTCTCGGGTTCGTACATGTCCGTGAGTTCGAGTGCGCCGTCGACGCTCTCGGGTTCGAGACCCAGGTCCGCGAGGTCACGCGGGGCAATCTCCTTCTGCTGGGCCTGCCGAATCCCGCGGAGACTGGCGTAGCGAGGGTCGTTGATCCCTGTCTGGATGGTGAGCACCGCAGGCAGGTCGACCTCAGTGAGCTCCTCGATACCGCCCTCGAGTTCGCGCCGGACGTATGCCGTCTCGTCGCCCGCGCTGTAGTCGAGGCTGTTGACGACTGCGGCCCACTGGTAGCCAACACGGTTCGCGAGGGCGACGCCCGTCGCACCGAAGGAGTCGTCTGCGGCCTGGACGCCGGAGAGCACCAGGTCGGGCTCCTCCTCGGCGACGAGCTGTTCGAACACAGAGACCTTGGCGTCCACGTCGAGCAGCGTCTGCTCGGCGATGGCATCGTCCCAGACTCGGAGGGCCCGGTCGGCGCCTTTCGCCAGCGCCATCCGGATGGTCTCCTCGCTGCGCTCTGGGCCGATGGTTGCGGCGACGACGTCGACGTCCTCGTCGGCCTCTTCGGCGATGCGGACTGCCGCTTCGATTGCGTAGTCGTCCCACTCGTTGAGGGCGTACTCGAGGTAGCGTTCGTCGATACGGAGTCCGTCGATTTCGAACTCGTCCTCGACGGCGGACACCTCCTTCACAGTGACGAGAATCTTCATCGTCACATCGTTTCGGTGGGCGGGGGTAAATCCTTTCGTTATAGTGGCTAGCGGCCGGCTCCCGGCAGCGCCGGACGCGACGCCGACGGATTCACTAGATCTCCTCGTCGGGCAGCGAGATCACGTTCTCCCGACCCAGTCGGAGCTTCTCGATTCGGCCTTCTTCGGCCATCCGGGAGAGGAGCTGGGAGACTTTCGCATCGGACCAATCAGTCTTGGAGACGATGTCGGCCTGCCGCATCCGGCCGCCGTTCTGTTCGAGCAGTTGCTCGACACGCTCCTCGTCGGAGAGCAGTTCGGGGTCGACCGCGGATTCCTCATCCTCGTCGGGGTCACCTGCTGTGGCTTCAGACGGCGGTGCCGCAGCGGGTGATTCGCCGCCGTCGCTGGCGGAGGTGCTAGTGGGGAGGACCGGCTCGGTGCTGCGCCAGCGCCAGAGCACCACGGCGACCACGACGACGAACAGCAGCCCGAGCAGCCCCGTAGCGACGACGCCCCAGTCCGTCCCGGGACCGGGTGTCCCGGTGTCTGTGGCCGGCCCCATGCGCTCGTAGGCGACGACGAACTCGTCGACATCGAAGGACTCGGGACCGGTGATCACCAGCGAGTCGTTCTCCTGCCTGGCTTCGATGCTCCGGACGATTTCGTGGTTCGGCGGGGTTTGGATGCGCAGCTCCTGTCCCGACTCCAGCGAGCGGAGCCAGCTCCCGTCGGGCGTCTGAAGGGCGTCCCGGAGCACGTAACCGTTCTCCTGCTCGCCGAGGAACGCCGTCCAGCGGAAGGAGAGTTCGAGCGTCCCCGCCCCACCGGTCAGCGCCGAGTCACGCTCGACCTCGACGATTCGCATCTCCCGGTCAGCAACGTCTGACGCGCTCGCTGCTGCGGCCCGGAAGAACTCGATCCGTGGGCCAGCCGGCGCCTCCCCGGCTTCGAACGAGGCCGCGTAGTCCCGGAACGCGGACCGTTCGGCCTCGGTATCCAGGGAGAACTCCATCGCGACCACCCAGCGTGCCTCACCGTTCTCCCCGAGGAACACGTCGAACGTCGTGTCCTCGGGGCCACCCAGGTCGGGGGATTCCTGCCCAGCGACCGTCCCGCCAACGGCGGCGCTCGCGAGGAGGAAAACAACGAGGGCGACTGCATACCGCATGCGGATTTGGTCACCGCGTCGGGGGAAAACGCTTTCTATGCTCGTGGTTGCCGGTGAGTCTGCGCCGACTCGTTTTAAGTGGGTGGCTACTGAAGCTGTCGCCGATGAGGTTCCTCGCACTGCTTGTCATCCTCCTCCTCACGGGTGCCGCCATCGCCCCAATCTCCGCGGGCGGCTCGCCGCCGGCAGTCACCACGCCGGTGGAGACGGACGTGGCGACCCCGACGCCCTCTGCACCAATCGCCGGTGACGGCGACACAGACCAAACGGGCGCTGCCAACATGACCGCAGCGAACGGCAGCAACGTGACTCAGATCCTCGCCGTCCCCGGTCCAGCCGTCCAACGAACCGAACTGGACGATGCGACACTGACGCTGGGGCCGTCGACCCGTTTCGCCGGAAACATCACGGCCGTGCGTATCGAGACCATCGCAGTCGAGCGCCACATTCTCGAGACTGACGACCAGGACGAACGGAGCAGGCGGATTATCGCCGCGTTCTCCACCATCGAACAGGAAGTCATCACGCTCCGCGGTCGCCAGCGGGCCGCGATCGAGGCGTTCAATCGTGGCGACCTCTCCCCAGAGGCGTTCGTCATCGAACTCGCAACTATCGCTGCCCGAGCAGACGCGATGGAGGACCGGGTGTCGATGCTCTCGGCGCGCGCTGACGAAATCGAAGGGTTCAGCCTCGCACGTTCGAACCCGGTCACCTACGAGCTTCGAGCGTTCGGCGGTCCCGTCCGAGAGCGGGCCATCGCCGCGATGAGCGGCGACGCGGGTCCCACACGATTCTTCGTCACCACAGGGTCTGAGGGCTACGAACTGACCACAATCGACAATGAGACGTACGTCCGCGAGGCCTACCGCGGGGCGGTCAGGTCGGGCGACGCGGACGCGAGCATCGACGCGAACGACGCGATCAACGTGACAAAGGACAGCTACCCGGGTGTCGTTGCGAACAGCGACACCTCGGCAACAGTGTCGGGGACGACCGCCATCGTCACTCAGAGCTACGGCAGCGCAAGTCTCACGGCCTTCGTCGACGCCGAGAGCGAGCGCGTGTTCAAGGAGTACCAGCGTATCCCGCTGACGGCGTTCACGACCGGGCCGAACGAATCGAACGTACTCAACGGAATCCAAATTACCGTCAACCGAACGTACCCCGGCGGGCCCATGCGGATTCACGTCACCGATGCCGAGAACGGCGAGCCGGTGAACCTCACCGTCACGCTGAGCCAAGGGCCCTCCGCAGGGACAGCCCTCGGCCGGACTGGTGATGATGGCGTGCTCTGGACGCTCTCACCGCGAGGCCAGTTCACCGTCACCGCCGTCGGCGAGGAGACGTCGGCAGCGTTCCTGGAAACGAACTCGACCGACGCCCCGGAGATCTGAGCCGAGTGTTGAAGTAGGAGTGGGAGACCAACCGCCCCCGTGCCCCCGACTGAGTCGTCCACCGACCGTGGTCTCTCGCCCGTGTTCGCAACTGTTCTGCTCGTTGGACTCACCGTCGTCGGCGCCGCCGTCTTCGGCACGCTCGCGTTCGGCCAGGCTGCCGCCCTCGACGGCCCTGCCCCACAAGCCTCCTTCTCCCTCTCTGCCAGCGGGGATCGTGTTGTGCTCGTTCACGAGCACGGCGACGCCATTGCCGTCGGTCCATTACGCGTCAAAGTGACCATCGACGGCGAGCCCCTCGAGCACCAACCTCCAATCCCCTTTTTCGCAGCGACGGGCTTTCACGGCGGCCCCTCGGGGCCGTTCAACCCCAGCGACAACGGGGCCTGGACCGCTGGCGAAACGGCCTCGTTCCGAGTGGCTGGGACGAACACGCCGCAACTCGACTCAGGCGCAGAGCTGACAGTCGACCTAATCCACGGCGAGACGAGAATCGCGTCGCTCACGACACAGGTTCGGTGACAAGCGAAGGGACGGCGACGACTGCAGATTCGGCTACGCTTCGGGGGACCGTCGCGACGGTGACGATGGCCCGCGGGCTGCCCGGGTGGGCCTGCATGATGACGTGTTCGAACTCGGTGTAGCCGGCCTCGGTGAACATCCGGTCGGCCTCGTCTGCATCGTAGAACAGCATGATGGCGTCGGCGAGTTTCCCGAACAGCGTGTTGGTGGGCGCGTCTGGTCCGACCATCAGCACGGTGCCGCCGGGTTCGGTCACGCGGCGGGCCTCCTCCAGCGCGTCGACGGGGTTGGGCCAGTACTCGATGGAGCCCGAGGACCAGTAGTGGTCGAAGCTGTCGTCGGCGAACGGCAGCCGCTCGGCGTCGCCCCGGTAGAAGTTCACCCGGTCGGTCTTTCCGAACTTTGCCCAGGCCTTCTCGAGCTGGTGGACGCTCTGGTCTAGCCCGTGGACGTCGTTGGTGTGCTGGAGCAACCCTTCGGTGCCGAAGCCGGTGCCACAGCCCACGTCGAGCACCCGGTCGCCCTGTTCGATCCCCGTGCGGTCGAGGGCCTCGTCGCGCATCTCCTCGTTCCACACGAAGGGGTTGATGCGGTCGTAGACCTTCGAGAGGTACTTGTAGAACAGGCGCGCCCGTCCTTTGTCCTCCAGAACTCCCATTGGCCCGAAAGTGAGCCGGGTGGGACATAACGGTGCGGTTTCCCAGAGCCGACGGGTGGCCCGGCAATCCACCCGTACCGTCACGTACTTGGGCAATCCACCCCTCTATTCGGGTAATGGAGACGCTCGACCGCCGGGTCGATTTGGTCGACGAGCGGCTGGAGGCGCTCGTCGACGACGTGGAGCCGCCCGTGCTCGCCGAGCGCCTGCGCCATATCACGCTTTCGGGCGGCAAACGGGTCCGGCCCGCGGTCACGCTGCTCTCGTGTGAGGCCACCGGGGGCAACCCCGAGGATGCCGTCGAGTTCGCGCTCGGCGTCGAACTGGTCCACAACGCCTCGCTAGTCGTCGACGACATCATCGACCGCTCGGCCATCCGCCGGGGCACCCCCAGCGCCTGGGCGGCGTTCGGTTACGGCCCCGCCATCGTCGCAAGTGACGGCCTGCTCGGCGAGGCGTTCGCACTCTTCTCCGCGGACGAACACGCGATGCAGATCGTTGCCGAGGCGATGTCGGAGTTAGGCGAGGGTGAGGCGACGGAGCTGGTTGCCCGTCCCACCAACGAAGCCGAGTATATGGAGCTGGCTCGCCGGAAGACAGGCGCGCTGTTTCGTGCAGCCGCAGAAGTAGGTGCCGTCGCCGCCGGCGCCAATGGCTTCACCATCGAGTCGATGGGCGAGTACGCCGAACGAGTGGGTATCGCGTTCCAGATGCGCGACGACGTGCTCGACGCGACCGGTGAGTCCGCCGACCTCGGCAAGCCCGCCGGCCAGGACGCAGAGATGGACCGCCCCTCGGTGATTCAGGTGACGGATCTCTCTGCAGAAGAGGCCAACGAGCGGGCCCAGCAGGAGGCCGACAAGGCACTCGCGGCGCTCGAGACCGCGACTGTCGAAGATAGCGAGGCACGCCAGTATCTCGAGCAGTTGGCGGAGTACGTCGTCACCCGCGAGCGGTAGGCTCGGGCGTCGCCGGGAACCGGTTCTCCGCGATAGCGAACGTGAGCGTGCTCAACACGCCCAGGAGCGTCCCCGCCGTCAGCGCGAGCGCGAGATCCGTCACACCCATCACCGCCAGACCCAGCGCGTCTGGGAGGAAAAATCCCGAGACGGCACGGAGTACGACGCTGATTGCGAGGACGTAGAACGGCGCGTTGAGGTAGCGCCAGCGGAACTCATCTGCGAGATACTCATCGGTGACCTGCCCGAGACTGGAGGTCACCCCGGCGGCGGCGACCCACGTGACACCGGCGTGGACGAACACCGACGCCTGACTCAGCAGCGGGAGGCTCCCAGGGGCCTCGGCCTGCACGGCCGTCAGCGTCTGGTAGCCCTGCCACCCGCCGACGATGACGAGCGCGAACGCGACGACGTAGGTGATGAGCGTGACCCGCCCGGCGTAGAGCAGGTTCCGCACCTTCTCGGCCCCGTTATCGACTGCATCCTCCAGCCCCAGCCCGCGGAACAGCGTGTAGAAGCCCAGCAGCGCCGAGATGACGCCGAGGACGGAGACGCCAGCCACGTCGAACGCGTCGGCGACGATGATGAGCGGGTAGATGAGTAGGAGGATCCCCAGCGGCACCAGCAGCGTCCCACGGGTCTCCTGGTCGCCGAGCACCTGCTTGATGGTGTAGTAGATGGACTCCAGGTCCTGTGCTTGCCGGACCACGACCCGGCGCAGGCCATCAATAGGCAACCGCGAGCGAATGACCGGCAACACTGACTCGTCCTGCGCGCCGTCGGTGATGACGACCGCGCGGACGTTCTCGCCGGTCGCGAGTGCCGCGAGCACGGTGTCGACCTCTTCGCCCACTGCGCGGTTCGCTTTCACGTCGCTGCCGTCGACACCGGTGACTGCGGCGACCGCGACCTCCTCGTCGCCTTCCCGGGCGAGTTCGTCGCGGGTGTGGATCGCCTGGAACAGCACGTTCACGTCGGAGTCCTCGGGGTCGGCCGTTGCGAGCTTCGTGGCGGCGTCCTTGACGTTCTCCCGACCCATCACGGGGGTCGAGAGCCCGGTCTTCCGACCGAGGTCGTCGTCAAGGTCGACAGCGAGGACCAACAGCATCAGCGGCCCGTAGGGTTCGAGGGCATATCTGCTTTCGGGAGGGTCCCGGCGGTTCGTCTCATACGGACTGTTGTGATTCGTTACCGCGGGGGGAGACGAATCGGTCGGTTCGGGCTCCGAGATCGCCGAAGCTGAACGACTCCCAGAAAATACTCACAACAGTCCGTATCAGTCCTCTTGCGACTGCCCGAGCGCGCCGCCGTCGCCGTCCGGGGCGAGGGAGCCGAGCGACTGCGAGCCGTTCACGTCGTATTCGTGGTGCCAGCGGTAGTGCCCCTCGGCGTCGAAGCCGACGAAGCAGGTCCAGAACGCGTTTGGCAGCTACTCGGTGAAGCCCGCGACGAAGCCTCCGGGAGCGAGATGAGCGACGTGTGCTTATTGGCGGCGACCGCCGTGGTCTTCCCGATGCTCCGCACCGAGAGATCCGTGTCGAGGCGCGCGAGCCTGCCCGGCCGACGAGCACGCGACCGCCCCGTGGGCCGAGGCGGTTCCCGTGACCCAGAGGTTCTCGTAGCTGTGGCGATAGCGCACACCGGGCGGCGCGGGATCGGAGGCCGCCCCGGCCACCCGCTCGATACTCGCGACGCCGGGGCCCGCGCTAGCGAGGCCGACGGCGAGAAACAGTTGACGCTGCATCAGGTGTCTCCGAGGGTGGGAACGACGCGTTCGTGGAGGGCTGGCGAACCATACGCGCAGATTCGCATCACGAAACAGATAGTTTGCACTCTTGGGAAGCAAATTGTTGGTGGCATTGGCATGGCCCGTCCGGGTTCGGCAGAACCACTCGTTTTGTCGGTGTTAACCGTGTTCTGACCCCTATCTTCTGAACGGTGAAAACTGTCAAATCGCCAGAATTCTCCCCATCAACAACGTGCTTCACAAGATCAAATAGTTTGTGCCGAACCGGGCGCCATGCGAGCCGTCCGCGGGACTGGCGCCCCAGCTCATCGACCGAACGTTCGAGCACGTCGACCAGATTCGACAGACGGGGACGGCTGTACTGATGGTCGAGCAGAACGTCGGTGCGGCGTTGGAGGTCACCGACCGTGCATACGCACTCGATATGGGCGAGAACAAGTTCGAAGCGGACGCCGACACCATCCGGAACTCCCAGCGTGTCCGTGACCTCTATCTCGGCCAGTAGCGGCCGCGACCAGTGATACCGGGTACCAGCCGAGTCGAACGGGTGCGGGCAGAGAGAGCGGGGCAGCCCGGACCGGGCTGTGACAGAGCTGATACCGTTTCGACTGGCTTGAGGGGAAATCAACCCTCGCGGGAAGCAGCTTCGGTATTGTCTCTCCCTGTAAGGCGGAGTTCAGATGAGGATTGAATTATTAGGGACGAGTGCCAACCGACGGCCATGTCTCACGCGCCGCCTTCGGGGGATGCCGACGATGGCGCGCTCTCGTGGACGGTCAGTCCGGAAACCGATCCGTGGCTGGCCCTGCTGCNCTACGGGATGTACGCGGCGCTCTGGGGAGTCGGGCTGCTGCTCGGACTCGCTGCCGTGGTAGTGGGGGTCGCCCTCGCGCTGGATGGCTCGTNGGGGNTCGTGTTGGCCGGCGCTGTCCTCGTGGCCGTCCTCGGGTTCGCAAGACCGCCGATACTTACGGCGCTGCTCACGGGGGATATCACGCCCGCCGAGGACGTGTGGCAGCCGAGCCGTCGCGGGCAGGCTGTGGCCGCTGTCGTCGGCGCGGCCCTGCTCCTGTCGGCGTTCGTGTACTCATGGGCTGCCGGTGTTACCGTCGCCGTACTGCTCGTCGGAGCGAGCCTCCTGGCGATGACACTCAACACCGAGGCGACCATCGACGCCGACTTTCGGCTGGAGACACAGCGGAAATCGGTCGACCTGACCGGCTTGTCGGGCGTCCGCTCGCTCTCGCTCGGGTCGGTGACGGTGTTTTGGCTGGGGTACACCCGCGGTGCGGACAGTTTCAGCAACCCACGCGTGCTCGCAGTCCCGCGGGAACGAGCGGCACAGATGCACGAGGCGCTCAGAGCGGGCGTCGCCGCGCCAACTAATGCCGACCCAATCGGCCGGGCGGAGCGGGTAATCGTCGCGCTGTTCGGGCTAAGCGCGCTCGTAGCTGGGCCGGTGTTCTGGCTGCTCGTCGGCGACGGCGCCGAGGGCGGCGGGCTGGTGGCAGCGTACGCCGGCGCCTTCTCACTCGTGTTCGCAGCGCCGATGCTCTGGTACGTGTGGAAGGGGTAGGAAGCGTGAGGGGTCGGCACACAGCCGCACCGTGCAGTTTTTGGGGCTCGGCCCGGTANCTCAGGTAACTGAATGATCTCGAAGGGCTGTGAACAGTGTGCCGCCGGCGGCAAGATGGTGATGTTCGTCTACGGCTACTGTGACCAGCGGGACTGCTTTTACTGCCCGCTCGGCGAAAATCGAAAGAACGTCGGGCAGGTGTACGCCAACGAACGGCCCGTCGAGACCGACGATGACGTGCTTACCGAGGCAAAGCGGATGGACGCACTGGGCTCCTCCATCACCGGGGGCGAGCCACAGGAGGTGCTCGAACGCACCTGCCACTACATCTCGCTGCTGAAAGAGGAGTTCGGCGAGGACCACCACATCCACCTCTACACCGGGATTCCGGGCGGGCGAGAGAACATGCGCCGCCTCGCTGAAGCTGGACTTGACGAGATTCGCTTCCACCCACCGCTGGAGCTGTGGGGCGACATGCACGGCACCGAGTGGGAGGAGATCCTCTACATCGCCCGCGAGGAGGGGCTCACCCCCGCCTTCGAGATTCCCGGCATCCGGCCCGAACCGGAGTTCATGGAACTCATCGACGAGGGCGCCGCCGACTTCTGTAACATCAACGAGTTCGAGATGTCCGACGGCAACTACCGGCGGATGCAGGAGGAAGGGTTCGAGCTCAAAGAGGGCCACATGAGCGCCGTCGACGGCGACCGCGAGGAGATTCTCGACGTGATGGGCGACCACGAGAAGGTCTACTTCTGTACCTCCGTCTTCAAAGATGCCGCCCAGCACCGCCGCCGCCTGAAGCGGATGGCCCGAAACGTCCGCCGGGAGTTCGACGACGTGACCGACGACGGCACGCTCGTCTACGGCAAGAGCTTCGCCGACCCCGCGCGCTTCGAGGAACTCGGCGTCCCCGAGGAGTTCTACACCGTCAAATCTGACCACGTCGAGGTGGCGTGGTGGCTGCTGGAGGAGATGGTCGAGGACGGCGACGTGCCCGACGGCGAGATCGTNGAGCAGTACCCCAACTACGACGGGACGGTCGTCGAGCGNACGCCGCTGGCCTGATTCTGCATCAGCTTCTTGGTTTGCTGACCGCGCGACCATCGAGAGTGAGGATGCTTTTGTCGCCAGAAACCGTCGATTTCTGGCTGCGACCCAGAAGCTCGTGCCTTCTGGTGATGGTCCAGCGTTTGCCGAGGGACGGCTCCGCCGCCCCGCAGCGCAAACGGTGGTGGGACAAACCCCACACAGTGTGAGCCGTCTACCCATCGTTCGTAAACCGTTAAGTGCTCACCGCCGACAGAGAAAGCCATGACCGGGGACCCAGATGGGATGCTCTCGTGGGACGAATCGGTGTTCCGCAACGAGGGCGTGTTCGAAGTAGATTACGTCCCCGAGACGTTCAAACACCGGGAGAGCCAGCTTGAGAGTCTGAAATACGCACTCCGCCCGGCCGTCCGTGGCTCCCGCCCGCTCAACACCGTCGTCCGCGGGCCGCCAGGGACAGGCAAGACCACGGCGGTCCAGAAGCTGTTCAGCGAACTCGGCGTGGAGGCGCCCAACGTCCGCACGGTTCGAGTGAACTGCCAGGTCGACGCCACCCGCTATGCCGTGTTCTCCCGGCTGTTCGAGAGCGTCTTCGATTACGAACCACCCTCCTCTGGCGTCTCGTTCAAGAAACTCTTCGGCCAGGTGGCCGACCGGCTCGTCGAGGAGGATGAAGTGCTAATCGTCGCGCTGGACGACGTGAACTACCTCTTCTACGAGAACGAGGCCTCCGATACCCTCTACTCGCTCCTGCGCGCCCACGAAGCGCATTCGGGGGCTCGCATCGGCGTCGTCATCGTCTCCTCGGACCTCTCGCTCGGCGTGATGGACGAACTCGACCCCCGCGTGCAGAGCGTGTTCCGGCCCGAAGACGTCTACTTCCCCGTCTACGACGCCCCCGAAATCGCCGACATCCTGGGCGAGCGCGTGAAACGCGGCTTCCACGACGGGGTGCTGGGCACACAGGAACTCGACACAGTAGCCGAACGCACCGCCGAGAGCGGCGACCTCCGGGTCGGCATTGACCTCCTGCGCCGGGCCGGCCTCAACGCCGAGATGCGTGGCTCCCGCACCGTCTCGGAAGGAGACATCCAGGAGGCCTACGAGCGCTCGAAATACGTCCACCTCGCGCGCAGCCTGCGTGGACTCTCCGACTCCGAGCGCGGGCTGGTGGAAGTACTGGCCGAACACGGCGGCGAGCAGGCCGGCGACGTGTACGAGGCGTTTCACGAGCGCACGGAGCTGGGCTACACTCGCTACTCCGAGATTATCAACAAGCTCGAACAGCTCGACGTCGTCGAGACGGAGTACGCCGACGTGGAGGGCCGCGGCCGTTCCCGGTCGCTCAACCTGGCCTACGAGCCACAGGCCGTCCTCGACCGCCTCGAGTGACACGTCTCCGCCATCTCACGCTCTCGACGGCCGACCCCGCAGCGCTGCGCTCGTTCTACGCCGAGACGCTCGGCCTCCCCGTGAGCGACACCGACGACGGCTTTGCAGTCGCCGTCGGCGCCTCTTCCATGGATTTCCGACAGGCAGAGCCCGGTAGAACCCCCACCTACCACGTCGCCTTCACCGTTCCCGGCGGCAGCGTTGACGCCGCTGCGGCGTGGCTTGGGGACCGGAGCCCGCTACTCAGCGACGACGGCCGGACGCAGTTCCGCTATGAGTTTCTCGACGCCACCGCCGTCTACGCCGTCGACCCGGCAGGCAACGTGCTGGAACTCATCGCCCGTACCGGGCGTGACGGGCCGACGGAGCCGTTCGGCCCGCACTCGTTGCTCGACGTTGCAGAGGTCGGAATCGTCGTCGAGGACGTTCCCGAAGCCGCTGCGGCGCTGGACGACCTGTTCGACCTCCAGGGCTCGCCCGACGAGGAGTTCGCGTATCTCGGCGGCGACGACGGCGCGTTCGTCCTCGTCGCGCCGGGGCGCCCGTGGTACCCAACAGACACCCCAGCGAAGCCAGCCCCACTCACAGTCGTCGCAGCAGGCAGGAGTGGGACAATCTCGTTCGCGGATGGGCCCGTTTCGGTTGTCGGCGTCACTGACCCGTAATCAGAACTCCTCGACGTGCGGGCGCAGGTCCAGTTCCAGTGTCCACGCTGCGCGGTCCTGTTCCACGAGGTGCCAGTAGCTCTCAGCAATCGCATCAGGGTCGAGGTATTCTTCTGGATTCTCAACCTCGCGTTCTGGGGGCAAAATCCCGCCATCGAGGACGGCATGGGCGACGTGAATTCCTTCAGGGCCCAGTTCCCTAGCCATTGACTCCGCAAGACCGCGGGCTGCGAACTTCGCCGCAGAGAACCCGACTGCCCCCTCGCGGCCGCGCACGGACGTTGTAGCGCCAGTGAAGATGACCGTGCCGCCGTCGTTATCGAGCATGTCCTCCACGGCTACCTGCGAACAGTGGAAAGCACCGCGGGCGCCAACGTCCAGCGCGCGGTCGAACGAGTTCGTCGAGCACTCCAGTAACCCGTCCCAGGACGCCGCGCTGGCGTTTTGGACGAGCACGTCCACAGCACCGAGTTCCGCCCGGACCGTGGCGAAGGCGTCACCCACCGCTGCTTCCTCCGCGATGTCACAGGTGACCGCGACCGCATCTGAACCGAGCTCCGCAGCCAGTTCCTCGATGAAGTCCGAGGAACGAGCCAGCAGCGCGACCGCACAGCCCTGTTCGGAGAACGTCCGAGCAACTGATGCACCCAGCCCGGGGCCGACGCCGACGACGACAGCGGTTCGAGTCATACCGAAGATAGGCACGCCGACCCTATCAAACCCCGCTGCGGCTCAGACGGGGCGCTCCTCCACTGCGAGCGCGACGCCGAAGCCGAGTAGCACGCTCCCGCTTGCGTACCGAACCAACCGGCTGAACCACGGCGTCTCCAGTATCAGATGCCGAGTACGGGCCGCAAACACTGCGACCACGCCGAGGTAGGCGAGGCTTACGAGTGCGTAGAGAGCTCCGAGGACCGACAGTTGGAGCGTCGCATTCACCCCGGCGGGGACGAACTGCGGGAGAAACGCCAGCACGAACACAGCCACCTTCGGGTTCGAGACGTTGATAGCGACGGCGGCACGGTAGGTTCGCGGGAGCGAGCGATCATCGGTGACGATGTCGCCGAACTCGAACTCTCCCTCCGCACGAAGTGTCCGGAGACCGACGTAGACCAGATATGCCGCGCCGACGTACTTCACGAGGGCGTAGGCCAGCGCGCTCGTCCGCAGCAGCGCCGACAGCCCTAGCACCGCCGCCGCGGTGTGAGCGAGCACGCCCGTCGCCGTCCCGAGCGCCGCCGCCAGCCCCGCGGTCCGCCCGGCCCGGAGACTGGCGGTCATCGTGTAGACCGTACCCGGTCCGGGTGCGACGACGATTGCAAGCACCGCGGGGAGGAACGCCACGAGCGTGCCAGCGTCGAGCATTCGCCCAAGAGTCGCCCGCGAGAGAGATAAATACTGCCGCTAAGACGCCGGAGCGCCTTTCCACCCCGGGGTCTAACGCCGGGTATGAAGCAGACCGGCGGCAGCGAGGCAGGGAAACGGCGGGCCGGAGAGTCGGCCGCCGAACTCCCAAGTGACGGCGAGGTGGTCGGCCTCGGAACGGGAAGCACGGCCGCCCACGCTATCCGGGCCCTCGGCGATCGAGTCGACGCAGGGCTCGACGTTCGGGGCATCCCCACCTCCTTTCAGGCACGCCAACTCGCACAGGAGGCCGGCATCCCGCTGACCACCCTCGAGGAGGCGACCGTCGATATCGCCATCGACGGCGCCGACCAGGTGGCCGACTCGGGTGCGCTGGTGAAAGGCGGCGGCGGTGCCCACGCACGCGAGAAATTTGTCGATGCCGACGCGGACCGCTTCATCGTCGTCGCAGACCCCTCGAAACTGGCAACGTCGCTCGACTATCCGGTGCCGATTGAGGTGCTCCCCGATGCTCGCCGCCCCGTCGCTGACGCCGTCCGAGCGGCTGGTGGCGACCCGACGCTTCGGGCGGCAGAGCGGAAGGACGGCCCCGTCGTCACGGACAACGGCAATCTCCTGCTCGACTGTGCGTTCGGCGCGATTGCGGAGCCAGACGCGCTGGCGGCGACACTCTCGGCAGTGCCCGGCGTGGTCGAGCACGGACTGTTCGTCGGGCTAGCCGACGAACTACACGTGGGCAGCGACGACGATGTCGAGGTCAGACCGGTCGAATCAGCCGACTAAGCGAGTCGCTCTCGGGGAGCGGTAGCAAAAAGCGGGGACGGATAAACCGAATTTAGAGGTCGCGCGGCTGGACCGTCTTCCGGTCGTTCTCCTCGGCGCGCCGGGCTGCATCCTCGAGCAGCTCTTCGACCTCCTCGTCGAGCGCATCGTAGAAGTCCGAAGCGACGTTCTTCTCATCGAGATTCTCCTTGACAGCCGCCTTGACGATAAGGTTGGACATGTGCACTCCATGCTACTGGACGGCACTTAATAAGATTTCCCAAATCAACCGGAGGGAGCACTCCACGGCGGTGAATTCGGGCGAGTTCGGTTTGCCGGAGACTCACACGACTCGACCGGGCCTCGCTGCCCGGCCGTAATCCGGCCGTTTGTTGTGTGGGATGAGTCGACAACCCATGGGAAGGAGGCACAAGCTTATTCAACCGTGGTTCACGTAGTACTCCATGCCGGTACCGGTGGAAGCCGGCAGCACGATGTCACGTTGTGACCATTGCGGCTCACACGTCTCGGAGCGCTTCGCTCGCGTGTTCACGGATCAAGACGGTCGGCTCAGTGCCTGCCCGTCGTGTGCCGCGAACGCGGGAATCGCTGAGGTTGCTCGGGACCGCAACCGCACGACGAACTCTGACGGGGTACCGCGAAACTGACCGCGTCGGTATCGGTCGGGTGGTAGGTACCTACCGCCTGACCGATTTGCTCCCCCATTTCGACCACACCGTTTACCAGCGACCGCGCAGTCACACGACCGTGCACTACGTTTACGTCCTCGCGTGTGCTGACGGGAGCCTCTATACAGGCTACACGACGGACGTGGAGCGTCGCGTCGCTGAGCACAACGCCGGCGAGGGCGCGAAATACACACGCGGCCGCACACCCGTCGAACCCGTGCACGTCGAAACGTTCGAGAGTCAGTCCGCGGCGATGTCCCGGGAGTACGAGATCAAACAGCTCTCGCGCCGACAGAAAGAACGGCTCGTTGGCGAATAACCCTCGACCCAGACGAACGCTCTGGTCGTGGTCTGCAGCATGAACCGGGTTACGCCGGGGTCGGCGATAACAGGATTAGGCCTCCCACTCTGGTTCGTCCTCGATTCCGATGAACTCGGGTGCGCGCTTGGCGTAGGTCCCCACCCGATAGCCGAGCTTGCAGGTCCGGGCCCGCAGACTGTCGTCGGTGAAGCGATACTCCGAATCGCTACCGAGTTCGCCCGGTTCGGCCGCGTGCTCGCGCTCCTCGAACATGTTCCGGGCGCCACGCAGCCCAACCTCCATCGGGAGCGTCCAGCCGTGGACGCCACGGACGGTGCTGCGCATGTCGCCGAGCGTGCCTGCGATGGTGCCGCCCCCGGCCGAACACAGCAGGCCGACGACGGTGTGCTCGTACTCGTCGAAGCCACAGTAGTCGTGGAAACTCCGGAACGCCGCGGAGTAGGAGGCGTGGTAGACCGGTGAGCCGAGGATGACGCCGTCGGCGGCTCGCATCCGGGCCAGCAGGTCGGTGGCGTCACCGGCATCCTCGGTGTCGACGTCAGGATCGTAGAGGGGCAGGTCGACAGTCGCAAGGTCGATGAAGTCCGTCTCGACACCGGCCGTCTCGGCGGCGTCGAGCGCATAGTGGAGGGCCGCTTTCGTGTAGCTCCCGTCGCGCATACTACCGCTGACGGTAACGACACGGGTCATTACCAGGAACAACGGGGTCGTGCGTGAAAAGCGCGCGGGACGGGGCGGCTTTTTCCCCCCACCCACCAACAACGAAACATGACTAACCCGACCGACGCCATCCACTTCGGTACTGACGGCTGGCGCGCCACCCTCGACACGTTCACCGACGAACGCGTCCGCATCGTTGCCCAGGGGGTCGCCGACTACCTCCGCGAGGAAGGAGCAGACGCTCCCGTGATTGTGGGCTATGACGCCCGGCCCTCCTCGCCGGGGTTCGCCGAGAGCGTCGCCGACGTACTCATCAAGAACGGCTTCGACGCCGTCCTCCCGGAACGGGACTGCCCGACGCCGACCGCGGTCTGGAACGTCGTCGACCGCGACTATTCCGGCGCCGTCGTGCTGTCGGCCTCCCACAACCCCCCGGAGTACAACGGCATCAAATACTTCCCCGACGACGGCGCGCCGGCGATGCCGGAGGTCACAGACCGCATCGAGGCCAACCTTCGCGAGCCCGAGGCGCTCCCCGAGGCGGACCACGGCGTCGTCGTTCGCGACGACCTCGTCACCCCGCACGTCGAGGCGGTGACGGAGCTAGTCGAGTCGTTCGGCTTCACACGAGGAACGAGCGCAGCGAGTTCCTCGGAAGCGCGAGCGGGGAGCGACGCGACCCGCGAGCGAGGCTCGAAGCTCGACCTCTCGGGCCTCACAGTCGCCTACGACGCGATGCACGGCTCCGGACGGGGAGTGACCGGCGAGGCACTGGAAGCTGCGGGTGCCACTGTCGATCGAATCCGCTGTGAGACCGACCCCGAGTTCGGCGGCAGCGCGCCAGAACCGACGAAAGAGAACCTTCAGGAGCTGGTCGACTACGTCCGCAGCGGCAAGGCCGACTTGGGTATCGCCAACGACGGCGACGCCGACCGCATCGCCGTCGCCACGCCGGGCGGGTATCTGGACGAGAACCTCTTTTTCGCCGCCACCTACGACGCGCTGCTGGAGCACAACGAGGGGCCGGCGGTCCGCACTGTCTCGACGACGTTCATGATTGACCGGGTCGCCAACGCCCACGGCGAGGAGGTCGTGGAGACGGCTGTCGGCTTCAAGTGGGTCGCCGACGCGATGGGGACTCACGACGCGCTGATGGGCGGNGAGGAGTCGGGCGGNTTCTCCGTGAAAGGCCACGTGCGAGAGAAAGACGGCGTCCTGATGGCGCTGCTCGCAGCAGCGGTGGAGGCGGCCGGGCCCTACGTCCAGCGGGTCGAGAAACTGGAAGACCAACACGGNGCCATCGTCGCCGACAAGGTGAGTCTGGACTGCCCCGACTCCGAGAAGGCTCGCGTCCTCGCGGAGCTGGAGGACGTGATTCCGGACGAAGTCGCTGGCGTCCCCGTCGACCGAACGGTCACCCTCGACGGTTTCAAACTGCTTTGTGAGGACGGCTCCTGGCTGCTCGTTCGGCCATCCGGAACCGAACCCAAACTCCGCGTCTACGCGGAGGCCGACTCTCAGGATCGGGTCGAGGCTGTCCTCGATGCCGGCCGAGACCTGGTCGGCCCGCTGGTCTGAGGATGCGCGACGAACCCGACGCTGAGAGGGCAGACAGCGATAATCCCACCGACGACGGGCCTGCTGTCGACCTCGTTCCAGCCACCGGCTCGGGCGTCGAGTGGGTCCACCGTCTGCTCGAAAGCGCCGATCTCCCAGTTTCGGACCTGAACGGCCCACAGCGCGACGACGGCCCCGTGCTCTCCGTCGTCCGTGCCGACCCCGGCCGGGTCGGCTGTATCGGCATCGAGCGCTACGGCGAGCACGGCCTGCTGCGCTCTGCAGTGGTGAGGGAACGGTATCGTGGAGACGGATACGGACGTGCTGCGGTTCGCGCAGTCGAGGCCGAGGCCAGCGATGCCGGCATCGAGTCGCTGTCCCTGTTGACGACGACCGCCGCCGACTTTTTCGCCGCTCTGGGATGCGAGCGGGTGGAGCGATCGGCGATTCCGGAGCCAGTCCGTGGCTCTGCGGAGTTCAGTGACCTCTGCCCGGACTCGGCAGTCGTGATGTATCGCCCGCTCTGACCTACCGGCGGATGCCGTAGAATCGAGCGCCCTCCTGCTCGATTTCGAAGTCAAGGTCGGTCCAGAACCCACGGACACCAGCGCGGAAATCTGCGGTCATCGGGCCGCCAATCTCTGCACCGGCCGTCTCGACCAGTGCCCTCCCGAGCCCCTGTTTTCGGTGCTCGCGGCGAACCGCGAGCGCGTCGATGTGATTGTCCTCGAGCACCAGCGCACCCACGACCCAGCCGCCGACGTCGGCGACGATGACGTCACCTCGGTCGACCGCCTGCCGCACCGTCGAGCCGTCGATCTCGAGCAGTGCGCCGTGGAGGACACGGATGACCGGCATCGCGTCCTCCGTGACCGCCCGCCGGAGTTCCACGTCACCCGGCAGGTCGACAGCGGCCGGAACGGTGACCGGTTCGGGTGGCTCGTCGGCAGCCGCCGTCTCGTCGTCGCCACTCTCCTCGCCATCGTCAGCAGCGTCGCCACCGTCTTTTGCCTCGCTTGCGGTGTCGGAGTTCGCACCGTCGTCAGCAGTCTCAGCAGGCTCGGCACCATCTTCGGCGTCTCCTTCGTCGGTTTGTAGTGGGCCAGCGTTCTCAGTTCCCGCTGTTTCCTCGGTTGCAGGCGCTGTGTCGGCTGTTTCGCCTGCTTCCGAAGCCGCCCCTGCGTCGGACGGTTCCTGTGGTTCCCCGGTTTCGGTTGCAGCCGCTGCGCCATCCGTTTCGGCAGGGCCCTCGGCTTCCGCCGTTTCCCCTGTTTCGGGTGCGCCGGTCGGTTCACGACCCCCTTTTGTTTCTGGTGGAAGCCCTGTTGCCCCCATTGCGACGGCGTCTGCGGCGGCCTCACGGTCCTCGGGCGTGCTGTCGGCACCCACCGTAGCCGCCTCGTCGATAGCCGCGAGTAGTTCATCGACCCTGGGGCGGTCGGTTTTGGAGTCGCCGCGCTGGGCGAACGTCTCCATCGGGTCGCTCCAGCGCAGGTCGAGGACGATTGCGGCAGGCATCCGCCCAATAATGTCGTGAATCCGCCCCAGCAGGCCGTATTTCCGGGGCTGGTCGAACCACTCGCCCCACTGTTTCTCGGCGTCAGCGAGCACCGGAAACGGCAGGTGGTACTGTTTCTGCCACGCTTCAGCGGTCTCACGGGCCTCTGGGAGCACCGAGAGCACCTCGGCGTCCCGTGTCTCGAACTCGTCGTAGCGGCGTTTGACCCGTCGGACCTGTTGGCGGCACTCACTGCAGTAGAAATCCCGGTGGAGGAGCAGCACCGCAAAGTCGGCCTCGAGTGCCGAGATGGAGAGCGGGTCGGGACCGGGCCCGACGTTCGGCAAGGCGGGACCGCCATTCATATCGGGGAGATGTGCTCGGGGTACAAAATGTCGACGCACCGGGTCAGTCTGGCCTTCGTGGGTTTCGAGAACGCCGGAGCGAGTGGCTCAGCCGCCCGCGACCAGTCGCAGCACCTTCACCCGGTCGGCCTCGACTGGAGCGTCCTCCGGGACGGGGGTTTCGTCGACCAGCACGGTCACCTCGTGAGGGCTGTAGCCGAGTTCGCGCACCAGCGCCGCGTAGTCGGCGTCGTCGGGCAGGGTGAGCCGTTCTTCTGACTCGCCAACGACCCGTGCAGTGACCTCCATAGTGGCCACGGCGCGCTCCCGCGGTTTACCGTTGTCGTCGCCGACCGCGCTGCTCCGGTCCGTTTATGCCCGCCGCGGCCGCCCGTCACAGTATGAGCGAGGCCGACGCCGAGAGCGGGGGAACGGGCCGGGAGATCTGGATCGAGAAGTATCGGCCACAGACCCTCGAGGATATCCACGGGCAGGAGGAGACCATCGAACGGCTCCAGAGCTACATTGCGGGCGGAGAGCTCCCGCACCTGCTGTTTTCGGGGCCGGCGGGCATCGGGAAGACCAGCTCGGCGACCGCCATCGCCCGCGAAATCTACGGTGACGACTGGCGGGGGAACTTCCTCGAACTCAACGCCTCCGATGAGCGCGGGATCGACGTGGTCCGGGACCGCATCAAGAGCTTCGCGCGGTCGGCGTTCGGCGGCCACGACTACCGCATCATCTTCCTCGATGAGGCCGACTCCCTGACGAGTGACGCCCAGTCAGCGCTGCGCCGAACAATGGAGCAGTTCTCGGACAACACCCGCTTCATCCTCTCGTGTAACTACTCCTCAAAAATCATCGACCCAATCCAGTCCCGGTGTGCGGTGTTTCGCTTCTCCCCGCTCTCGGACGAGGCCATCGCCAACCAACTGGGAGAGATTGCCGAGATCGAGGCCATCGAGGTGACCGACGAGGGGTTCGACGCGCTGGTCTACGCCGCCAACGGCGACATGCGCCGAGGCATCAACAGTCTGCAGGCCGCTGCCACGACCGGCGACGTCGTCGACGCGGAGGCCGTCTACGCCGTCACCGCGACCGCTCGCCCTGAGGATATCGAGGAGATGGTCGCCGCTGCCGTCGACGGCGACTTCCCGAAGGCTCGCGCAACGCTGGACACCTTGCTGACGGACGTGGGGATGGCCGGCGGGGACATCATCGACCAGCTCCACCGCTCGGCCTGGGAGTTCGAGCTCTCGGACCGCGCAGTCGTGCGCCTGATGGAACGNCTCGGCGAAGCGGACTACCGCATCGCCGAGGGTGCGAACGAGCAGGTGCAGTTGGANGCGTTGCTGGCTGCGCTGTCGCTGGACGGCGAGGAGTAGTCAGGTTCGGTACGGTGCTGTGCGGTACTGTTCTGTGTGGGCCAACGTACTCCCCCACGAGTGAGCAACGCGAGCGGGCCACGGAGGCCCCAAAGGGGCCGACGCCGGCTTTTGGTCGAGCTTTTGCCAGCGAGGAGCCGAAGCCTCCGAGCGCAGCAAAAGGTCGGTGGGCTTATTCTCCGGGCTCCGAAAGCGGGGAGTATGCAGCCGCTTCACGCTCGCTACCCGTTCTTCGACGACGCCCGCGAGGCCGTCGGCGAACTCGGGGTCTCCGTCCCCGCCCTGGCCGCCGAGGGCGACCCCGCCGTCGAGCGCGGCCGGGAACGCGTGAAGCGTGCACTCACCGAGGGGACCACCGCCCCCGCCGAACCAGCACAATGGAGCGACCGTGACGAACTGCTCTCCTACCCCGTCGCGCGCTTGCTGGTCTCCCTGTTGGCGTCCGAAAAAGCCGTGCAGAAGTACGCCGCCGCGGAGGCGTCGACGGCCGCAGGCCGCTTCGCCCAGGATATCGAGGGGGGCGACGACGGCCTCCGAAGCACTACCGACGCCACCGTCTCGCTCCCGCGGGTCCTCGGGGAGTTCGATCTCGAGGGAGCCGTCCGGGAGGAGACCGTGGCGGGCCGGCCGGGCGCCGCCGGGCGCTCCAGTGCGGGCCGTGGCGACGAACAGTGGTTCCGCGTCGGCGTTGCGGCGTATCTCGCGCTTTCGGCCGGCGACTGGGGCGAGCCGTGGCGGCTGGTCAACCGCGAACTCGCCGAGGGCGAAGTTCGCGTCCAGAAAGCGGAGCTCTACGGCGCCGATGGCCGTGGGCTGTTAGTCGAGGCGGTCCACCGCCGCGTGGCCGAGGGGCTCCCGTTTGAGTTGGACGAGGAGCGCGCAGAGGCGCTCGGCGACGCACTTGAGGAGCCGCTCTCGACGCTCCGGAGCCTGCTGGGCGAGCGGACAAACGTCCGCCAGATTGACGCGGTGCTCCCGGAGCTGTTTCCGGACTGTATTGCAGCGCTCCGCGAACGGGCTCGTGAGGAGGAACTGGACGAACGGGAGGCGTTTGCGCTCCTCTCGTTCCTCGCTGCAGTGGGGCTGGATGAACCCGAGGCCGTGGCGTTCTGTGCGGACACGACCCTGTCTGGGCGGCAGGTGAGCTACGTGGTCGCCCGAGTCAGCGAGAAACGCGGTGCACAGTACCCACCACCTGGCTGCGAGACGCTCGCGGCGTACGGCATTTGTACGAACCAGAACGGTCACCGCGACGAGGCAGACCATCCGCTGGAACTCTACCGGCAGCGCCTCCGAGAGACGCCTGCTGCGGAGCGCGTGGACTGGCGGGACCGAGATCCAGCCGAAGAAGCTGCGTAGTTACTCGCGAGAGGAGAGATACGCGCCGACGACGCCCATCAACAGGACGAAGCCGATTAGTGCGCCGATGAGAGCGTAGCCACCGGCCGCGGAGAGGCCAGCGCCGCCGTAGGTGACGCCAATGCCGACGAACACAGCGACGAGCAAGGCGACTGCGCCCAGCGAGAGGGCGATTTTCGGGCGCATATCCTTGTCGATATCCATACTCGGAATGCCGCGTCGGCAGCCTAAAACACTTCGATGCGACCCCACAGCGGGTTCGAGGGCTGCGGGCCCCAGATCAGGAGAGTGCCTCGGCAGCCTCCTCGACGCTGAGGGTGCCATCGGCGACGGACTCGAGCAGCTGGCGAATCGCCTCGTCGGCGTCCGCGTCACCCTCGTCGTCACCGGTCGCGCTCCCAGCTCTGGTCGCCTCCTCGAGTGTGACTTTCTCGGTATCTCCAACGAGTTCAGCCATGTCGGTGCCGTCGGCGAGTGCCGTCTCCTTTTTCACGCGGTAGTTGCCGCCGTCGGTGGTGTAGCAGTCGCCGGGGTGGAAGAAGTACCAGTCTTCGCGGTCGAAGCGGACGCCGATGCGGGGTTTGGCACCGAAGTTCTGGGCGAAGTAGACCAGCGCCTGCACCTCCTCGCCGGTGAGATAGATGGGGTCGCCCTTCGAGGATTTGGCCTCGATAGCGTAGAACTCCTCGCCGTTGCCCGCGAGCACGTCCGGGAGTTCGCGCTGGGTTGCGCCGCCGCTGGCGGGGGCGCGCATGACCGCGAAGCCGGCGTCGTCCAACCGGTTGACGAGTTCGCGCTCTCGGCGGTCACCTTTCTTGTTCGTGGGCATATGTGGAAGTGAGTCGTGGGCGGGGAAAAGCGGGTCGGTGCCAACGCTCGTTCCCTCAGAAGGAACCGCATTGAGAGCAATGAGGAACGTACAAGAGATGATCGGAGAGGGCCTCTCTGAGATTTACCAACCGTCGCGGGCACGTCAGTTGAATCGGATTAAAAATGGTGATTTACTTAACAATCCGAATCTCTCAGTCGCTGGTCGGCGATCATCTCCCTGCTTAGGCGCGGTGAGTTCGATAGTAGCGTCACGACCGCGTCTTCGCTCTCCGAGATGGCCGTCTGATCCATCGTTGGTGGCGCTTCAGGGGTGAAGCTCTTTCGTGGTGTTCCCGTGCTAGCCGCAACGGCAAACGGCCCGCGGACGACGACAACTTGCCAGCCAGCTTGACAGTAAAGGGTGCGGGCCTCACGCTCGGCTGTACTCCCCGCCCCATCGTCAGATACCTTCATTATGATGACCTCGGCACGAAGCGCGCCATCCTTTTCGTAGTAACCCTTAATACCGTCATCAGCCCCTAGATGGGTCCACGTGTAATTCTTCGAATTAACGTGGCGCCACCCGTCCCCCTCCTGTGGAAGGAGCGCTTCGGGATCGAGGTCAGAGAGCGCCGCAGTCGGCGTCGAACTTGGTGTTCCTGTCTTGGTCTCCCCACGTGGAGAGTCGGAACAGCCCGAAATGAGTAGAAAACCGCTTATAAGTGTCAAGAGGGTATTCCGTCGGTTCATTTAGAATTGATCAGTATGAGTATATCCAATTGCATCCGCGGTGCATCTAGTGTATCGATCCGTATATGCATTCAGTTCGTTGTGCCCAGTGCAACTGCCGTCAGGTGATGCACCAGATGACCTAAACGGCGATTCGCTATATACTGTCGGATTAAACTGATCGTTTGTGTATATTTTCCCGAGTTGATGCTCTTCCATCAGGAGCCATGTCCTGTACGGACTGAAGAGAATGGTTAACCATTGTGTGGAAAGCCCCGACTAATTTCTAATTTCTAAAACGTACGGTAGTTCACGTCCCGTGCTGCCAGGAGTCCATATACTCGCGCTGCTCGTCACTGAGGCTGTCGAACTCGACGCCGTCGGCGTCGAGTTTGATCTCCGCGACCTCCTTGTCCAGTTCGTCAGGCACCTCGTGGACGCCGGCGTCGTAGGCGGCACCGTTCTCGACGATCTCCCGGACACAGACCGCCTGAATCCCGAAGGACTGGTCCATGACCTCGACAGGGTGGCCCAGGCCGACGGGCGCGGCGAGGTTGACGAGTCGACCCTCCGCCAGCACGTTCAGGCGGCGACCGTCAGCCATCTCGAAGCTCTCGACGCCGTCACGGGCTTCATAGCGCGCGGTCGCAAGGTCGTCCAGTTCCTCGAGGTTGATCTCCACGTCGAAATGGCCCGCGTTGGCCAGCAGCACGCCGTCCTGCATGGACTCGAAATGCTCGCGCGTGATTACGTCGCGGTTGCCCGTGGTCGTGATGAACACGTCACCCACCGCGGCGGCGTCCTCCATCGGGAGCACGTCGTAGCCCTCCATATGGGCTTCGAGGGCCTTCCGGGGTTCGACCTCACAGACCACCACGTTGGCGTTCTGTCCGGCGGCCTTCGAGGCGACACCCTTGCCACAGTAGCCGTAGCCGGCGACGACGACGGTTTTGCCGGCCCACGAGAGGTTCGTAGTCATGGCGATGGCCGAGAGCGCCGACTCGCCCGTGCCGTGGACGTTGTCGAAGAGGCGCTTCATCGGCGTGTCGTTCACCGCGAACATCGGGTAGTGGAGTTCGCCGTCGTCGTCCATCGCGCGCAGGCGGTGGACGCCCGTAGTGGTCTCCTCGGCCCCGCCGACGATGGAGTCGATGAGCTCGGGGTGTTCCTGGTGGATGCGGAACACCATGTCCGCGCCGTCGTCGACGGTGATGGTCGGCTCGTGGTCGATGACGGACTCGATGGCGGTGTAGTAGCCATCGTCGTCGACCTCCCGAACTGCGTAGGAGGTGACGTTGTCGACAGCGTCCAGCGCGACACTCACGTCGTCGTGGGTCGAGAGCGGGTTGCAGCCGGTGACGGCCACCTCGGCCCCACCGAGGGCGAGGGTCTCGACCAGAATCGCGGTCTTGGCCTCGACGTGCATCGCCATCCCGATGGTTTCGCCGGCGAAGGGTTGCTCAGCCTCGAACTCCTCACGGAGCGAGGCGCAGATGGGCATGTGCTGGAGCGCCCAGTCCATCTTGCGGCGACCCTCCTTGCGCAGGCTCTCGACATCCTCGACGTGCGCAGTGACGCGCTCGTAGGAACTCATGGCTGAGAGTTCTGTTGGGGTGGGCAAAACCGTGTCGAAGGTGTGGCGCGGTGATTGGTAACCGCCGCAGCCGAGACCGACGTGAGAATCAACGAGCGCAGGAAGATGATTAGTATACAGCTATTTTCGTATGTCACTGTACCAGATGCGTATCAGACATGTCGGTGATGACCAGATTTAAAACTCAGCCGGTATCTATACTCCTCTATGCCCGAATTCATCGAGCCCGAGGTCCAGAAGATGCGTGGCAGTGATAGCCACAATACCATCAGCCTCCTAGTCGGGTATACAGCCGGGAACGATGAATTCACGAACGTTCTATCAGGTGTTGAGACACGAGATATCGAGGCGATTGGTAATACCACATACCGCGTCACGCTCCCAGAGAAAGAGGTCGATTCAGTCTGCACCATCGAGGGAGTCGTTTCAGTAGAGTTAGACAACGACGACGTGTATACTCTTGACTCGGAAGATTTTCAATCCCAGACCGGTTCGATAATGTAGACAGTTTCATCAATTTTGTTTATAAGTCCTTTTTATCATCTCTCAATTTTTCGGAAACCAATGACCAGGGAGAAGATGTTCACATCGGTATACTAGATTCACTAGGAGAACCACCGCAGGAGATCCAGTCTGAGATCCATTTTAAAGAAGCTCATGATGACTACGTCTCTACAGATACGTTTGATCCAACAGGCCATGGTTCATCTGTACTCCAACTTGCATCAATGATGGCGCCAGAAGCAACATTTAGTACGTTTCAGATTGGCAAAAAGCAAGAAGGAGAATCCAAACCAGGGGGGAATCGAGGTGCAGTAATTTCTGCCATCAATGACGCTGCGGATTCGGGGGTTGACCTGCTGAACATGTCTATTGGGATCCCGCACGAGTGCAAAGGCCGATGTTCACTAAGCCGCGAAACACGTTACGTATCTAGAGAGGACGAAGTATGCCCGGTAGTTGCAGCAGGGAATAGAGAACCAGCAGGACGCCTTGGGATTCACTGTCCCGCAATGTGTGATGAAGTGCTTAGCGTTGCAGGATACCTTCCGTACTGTGAACATGAACCCGTCCGTACCGAGGATTCTGGACAATGGTGGCTTGTTCCGGAAGATGGTAAGAAACTGTGGGGTACTTTCTGGGCGGTGTTCAGATAAGGATTGAAAGGTGAGGCGGTGCGTTTTCAAAGTGACCTATGCCCGAAAACGACCGCCTCAGCGGCTGTTTAGACGAGATGAACGTAGAGTTTGTGGAGCGAGAAGCAACACCGCGGCTATTGATGAAGCTCAGTATTCAGCTTCATCTGTCTGGATTATCGCTTTCGAATACTGTTTCGTTTCTTGAGGTGTTCGGTGTTGATCGGGTACGATCCACAGTTCATAACTGGGTTCACAAGGCCGATCTACAGCCGGAAGCTGGTCGGAGCCCGAATCACGTTGCGGTTGATGAAACTGTGATTCAGCTTGATGATCAGCAATATTGGCTGTACGCTGCCGTCGATCCTGAAACAAATAATTTGCTACACACCAAAAGCTTGAACCGACAAGAAATAACGCTCTCACAGATCGGTTTTTCTCTGAAATCCGCGANAAACACGANGTTGATGACGCGATCTTTCTCGTCGATGGTGCGGCTCCACTTCAGCAAGCCTGTCGCAAACGCGATCTCGATTTTAGATACGAACG
>Ga0065698_100021_pt1 | contig 81451 bp, 84 predicted proteins | sample AntLakMe24m_30um_FD_59087 | JGI IMG/M metagenome (GOLD analysis project Ga0065698, IMG submission 59087) | Hypersaline microbial communities from Antarctic Deep Lake - 24m 3.0um v2 (version 3) | ecosystem: Environmental > Aquatic > Non-marine Saline and Alkaline > Hypersaline | place: Deep Lake... | reverse complement strand
CACAACGCCCTGCTTCGCCTCGGAAAGCGCGAAGAAGCGTGGCGGAAACAGTACATCCACACGGTCGCCAACGAACTCGTCTCGGAGGCCGTTGAACACGACTGCGACGTTATTGTGTTCGAGGACTTAACCGACATCCGAGAGCGGCTTCCACAGGCGAAGTGGCACCATGTGTGGGCGTTCCGACGCCTCTTCGAGTACGTCTCCTACAAGGCTCCTGAACAGGGTGTTTCCGTGGAACAGGTTGAGCCGAACCACACGTCCCAACGCTGTTCTCGGACGGACTGCGGGTTCACACACCCAAACAACCGCAACGGCGAACAGTTCTGTTGCCAGAAGTGCGGGTACGAAGTGAACGCTGACTACAACGGTGCGAAGAACATCGGGCTACGGTACGCTCGAAAGCGAATCCACAAACTCCGTTCCTCGCCCAAGTCGGGGAGCGGAGACGCAGAAGTAGACCTGCGTNTNAATGGTGGGACGTTGAACGGTGAGAGTCACCNGCCTATTGCCGGAGACTGATTGCCGGGAGTCCACATCAAAGCCACCGAAAGGCGGAGCCTTTCGAGGCCTCGTCGGAGCTTGCTCCGACGGTGGCCCCACCCTCAAGGACCGAGGCGCGTATGCGCCGAGGGAGTAGGGTGGGGTAGTTTACTTGACGCGGTTGACGTACGCCTCGTTGGTGTCGAACCGGCGGTAGTTCTCGCCGATGATGTCGGCCCACCGTTCGTCCTTCTTCGTGGTCGAGCCGGCCATGTGGGGTGTGAGTAGTACGTTCGAGAGGTCCCATAGCGGCGAATCAGCGGGGAGGGGTTCGGTCTCGAATACGTCGAGGGCAGCGCCGCGAATCTGTTTGTACTGGAGCGCACGAGTCAGGGCCTCCTCGTCACAGACGGCGCCGCGGGCAATGTTGACTAGCACGGCCTCGGAGTCGAGCAGCCGGAACTCCGGCGCGCCGATGAGCCCCTCGGTCTCGTCGGTCAGAGGGCATGCGAGCACGAGGTAGTCCGCCCGGCGGCAGAGTTCGGTGTAGCCGTCCGCGCCAAACGCCTCGTCGACGGCCTCGGGCATCGTCTCCGGGTCGCGTTTGGTTCCCAGCACCGCCATCCCGAACGCGGAGCCGAGTTCGGCGACGCGGCTGCCGATGGCACCNACGCCGACGATTCCGAGCGTNTTGCCGTTGAGTTCGCCGCCTTCCACGCGCTCCCAGCTGTTTCGCTCCTTGTTGCGCTGGGACTCGATGAATCGGCGCTCGAAACTGAGCATCGCCCCCAGCACCTGCTCGCCGATGGGTTCGGCGTGGACCCCGGAGGCGTTCGTGAGGGTCACGCCCGCCTCCGCAAGCGCGTCATGCGGGTAGTTGTCGACGCCGGCTGAGAGCGCCTGCACCCACTCGAACTCGCCGTTCTCGACCGTCTTGGCGTCGAGGCGCCCGGTGACCAGCGCGTCAGCCCGGTCGAGTAGCGCTTCGGTCTCCTCGGGGGTCGCCGCTGTCAGAATCTCAGCGTTCGGGAGTTCGTCGCGGAGCGCCGCGAGCAGCCCCTCGGTAGTTTCGGGCGGAACGGTGTGGGTGACCAGCAGCGTCGGCTCAGTCATTGCCAGCGGTTCTCCTCGGTGGGGATCGTCGAAGACGTGGCCAGGGTNGCTACTCGTCGTCGAACTCCAGCGCCACGGAGTTGATGCAGAACCGCTTGCCTGTGGGCTGAGGCCCGTCATCGAACACGTGGCCGAGGTGGCCCTCACAGTTGGCACAGACGACTTCGATGCGGGACATGCCGTGGCTGTCGTCCTGTTTTGTCTCGACGGCGTCGTTCTCGGCAGCGTAGAAGCTGGGCCAGCCACAGCTAGAGTCGTACTTGGTTTCGGACTCGAACAGCACCTCGCCACAGCCTTTGCAGTTGTAGACGCCGTCGTCGTCGCGGTCGACGTGCTCGCCACTGAAGCGTGCCTCAGTGCCGCGGTTCCGGAGAATCTCGTACTCCTCGTCGGAGAGTTCCTCGCGCCATTCGGCGTCGGATTTCTTGGTTTCGGGTTCGCTCATCAGCGTTGATAGGTGGTCTGGCTTCCTAACGATTCCGCCGATTCTGTGATGGCTATAGCACTGTTTCCGCGTCCGCGAACAGTACCGCGGAGTTCCCTCGGCCTCGGAGGACCCGCCCAGCCCCACGATGGTCTTCCCCGCATCCTCCCCACGCGGTCGCCAAAAATTGGCGACTGCGAGCGTCCAACGCTACCGCACTGCAGCGGCTGTCGGCGCGAAGCGGGCGCCGCGTCGGCGGCGCCTCAGCGTGAGGGATGAGCGAGCGCAAGCGAGCGAATCGGCTGGGGAGGCCTGAGGCAGCGGAGACGGTGCAGTTCATCCTGGGTCATGGGAACTCCGCGGTGTTGGTGGCGGATGCGGTAGCGGAACTCTCCGCAGCCACCACTACAGATCTCGAGAAACTGAATCAATCTCCGAACCGAATTACCGACAGAGCGCACGCACGTCGTGCAGATCGTCAACTTCGTGCGTCGGCCGGACTGACAGATCGTGGTACTCCCGGTGGGGTCGGCGGATGAACGCCGAGTCGATGCCGGCGTTCACGGCCGCGGTGATGTCGCTCTCCCGGTCACCCACGTAGAGCGCGTCTTCCGCGTCCAAATCGGCGAGTGCCTGCTCGAGGAAGTGTGGGTCGGGCTTCTTGCGACGGAGGTCCGCCATCGTCGGCTGGCGGCCGTAGGCAGTGTCGAACAGCTCCGAGACGCCGAAATGTTCGAGCAAGAAATCCACCGTCTCCTGTTGGTTCGAACTGACGACTCCCATCGGGATGTCGAGGTCCGCAAGCGTCGGAACGTCTTCGAACAGCGGTTTGCCGCCGGCGTGGACGTGTCTGCGCTGTGCCTCGTGAGAGGTCCGGTCTCGAACCTCCCAGAACGCCTCGACGGAGAGGTTGTAGGTGTCACAGACCACCGCGAGCGACTCCGGGGTGACACCGACGACAATCTCCTCCACGTGGGCCGGTTCGGGGTTCTGCACCCCCACCTCCTCGAACGCACGCCAGGCCGCCTCATGGAGCACGTCGTACTCCGTGGTGTCCACGAGGACGCCGTCGTTGTCGAAGACGACTGCGTCGTAGGTCATACGGTACAGACGTGAACCGTCCGGAAAAGAGTTGCGCGGAGCTACGGCTCAGAACGGCCGTTCGTCGTCGTTTTCCGGCTCATCGGCCCGTTCGTTCTCCACGGTCTCGATGAGCCGCTGGCGCTTGCGCCGGCCGAGGAAGTCCGTCTTCCCCGTGAGTTCGAGCAACACCACCCCGGCGAGGAAGACGCCGAGGAGCACCTCGATAAGTGCGACCATAGTCGGTTCGAGGTAGTGGAGCGCCAAAATAGCGTCGCAGGTGTGGGTCGGCGACGGTCAGCCGACCCACGACACAGGTGTATTCGACGACGGTCAACCGACCCACGACACAGGTGTATTCGACGACGGTCAACCGACCCACGACACAGGTGTATTCGACGACGGTCAACCGACCCACGACGCAGCAAACGAGCCACGGCAAGGTGGAGGGCCGAATCGACAACACGAGACCTCAGTCGTCGGCAGCGGCCTCGTCACTACCCTCGTGGATTCGTTCGCCACGGTGGAGTCGCGAGGCGATACTGAACGTCTGCTCGCGCTCCCGCCGGGTCGGGTAGTGCGCCGCGAGATAGCGCGCCACCGCCGTCGCGAGCACCCGGCGTTCAGCAGGGTCCTCGCGCAGGTCGAACTGGCGCAATCCAGCCTCTAGCGCCTGAAACGTGTGAAAGCCTGTATCCTCCTGGAGCAGCGCGTTCGAGAGTTCCGCTTTCAGCCGCGCGGGGTCGCCACCGGCGTCGAGGAAGTTCGCGGCGTGGGCACCCGCGGCGTTCAGTTCGCCCTCCATCTCGAAGCAGTGGCGCAGCCCCTGTATCTCCTCATCAAGCGCAGCCGTCTCGTCGATCGCTGGCTCAGGCGCCGGCGGCATGTTGAGGAAGCGGTCGAGGTAGACGTTCGTCGCCGCGTCGTAGACNCCNCGGTAGAGTTCTGTCGAGGGCGCGCGTTGGGCCGCGCGGTGGACCGCATTCGCGAACGTGAACGTGTGGTGGACGGTGTTCCAGTCGCTGAACTCGTTAGCGACCGAGAACTTCGCGACGCGCTTGCCCGCCCCGAACGCGACCGCCCGTGCGAGTTCCTCGACAGTTGCACCCGAGCGGACAGCCTCGTCGAGCGTCTCGTACATCGCCTCCGGGTCGTCGCTGTGCAGGCGGTCGGTGAAATCATCGGGCTCGGTCCACTCCTTCTCCTCGCCCGCGGCGACCATNTCCGAGAGCCGGTCGAAGGAGTCGGCGCTGCGGGCCGCCAGGTCGTAGGGCTGGCGCCAGGAGGANAGCTCCTCGCTGCGCTCGGCACTCGCGAGGCCGCGGACCAGTGAGGCGAGCACGTCAGCCGTCTCGGGATGGTCCCAGCCCATGTGATCCAGCGCCTCCGTTGCCTTGTTGAGGTGGTCGAACCGGTGGCCGGTGTCGAGATAGCGGTGGTCCGTCGCGGCGGCGGTCAGCATCTCTGTCAGCTGTTCGGGCGTACAGTCCGAGGCGACAGCGGTCCGCAGCACCCGTTCGGCGCCGTCGGCGTCACGCACCTCCACGTTCTCCCGGAACCACGACTCCAACCGCTCGACGGGCACGTTGGTTGCCTCGAACGCCGCCTGATCGAACTTCGGCGGCTGGTCGGCACAGTCACTCGCGACCTGCACCAGCCCCTGATAGAGCGCTCGCTGGCGGTCCTGCTTCGTGAGGTCGTCCATCCGGTTTAGCAGCGCGGTCAGGATAGTCAGCCCGGAGCTCCAACCGCCCTCGCGGTATTTGGTGCCGAAGACCACCGCCGTCTCGAACGGCTCGACGGGGCTCACACCAGCGTCGAACAGCCCGACGGCGGCTTTCGCGAGCACGAGTCTGAGGCTCTGTTCGAGGCCGTCCTCCAGCCGCTGGGCCCAGTGGGCTGCGGGCGGCTCTTCACGTGGCGGGTTCGGGTCGATATACACCGTTCCGTCGACGACCTCCAGCGGGTAGCTCTCCACGTCGTCTGCCCACGGGTCGAACGTGTCCCCATAGGAGAGTTCGAAGCGTGCGTGGTGCCAGTGGCAGGTGAGGACACCCTCCTCGACGCTCCCCTCCGAGAGCGGGAACCCCATATGCGGGCAGCGGTTGTTCACCGCGCGGAACTCGCCCTCGTGGAAGAAAACCGCGACCGGTGTCCCCTCGGCAGCGGTCACTGTCCGACCCTCCTCGCGGAGCGTCTCGGCGTCGGCGACGGCGACGTAACCGTCGGGAACGGTCTCGTGTTCGGCCATGGGAACGAGTAGCGTCGCTGGTGACTAAAGCGTATCCTGAAAAGCATATCACCAAGCGCGAGCGGCGGAGTGATTCAGCAGACCGGCGCTCAGTCGGCCGAGACCGGCGGCGTATCCGTGCCGGTGGCCATCGCGAGCACGTCGTCGAAGAAGGAGAGCGANTCGTGGGGGCCAGGGTTCGCTTCAGGGTGGTACTGGCGGGTGATGCAGTCGATATCGACGCCCGCCAACCCCTCCGCCGTGCCGTCGTTGACGTTGACCTGCGTCACCGCGAGGTCGCCCGGATCTGCCACACTGTAGCCGTGGTTCTGGGTCGTCATCACCACACGGTCGGTCTCCAGGTCACGCACCGGCTGATTCAGGCCGCGGTGCCCGAACTCCATCTTCTCGGTCTCGCCACCCAGTGCACGGGCAACGACCTGCTGGCCGAGGCAGATGCCCGCCAGCGGCGTCTCACCCGCGAACTGTTCAGCAACCTCGCCGGCGGCTGTGAAGTTAGCCGGGTCACCCGGCCCGTTGGAGACAAAAACCACGTCAGGCTCTACGTCCGCGACCGTTTCGGGCGTCGTGTCGTAGGGCAGCACGTGAACGTCGGCGCCGCGCGCGCTCAGTGTGTCGATGATGGATTTCTTCGCGCCGCAGTCGATCAGGGCGACGCATGGGCCGGTGCCGGGATAGTGAGCTGGCTCCGAGACGCTCACGCTTGCGCCGATATCGACGTGGTCGCTCATCTCGACGGCCTGCGCAAGTTGGTCGCGGGCCTGCTCGGGCGTGGCGTCCGGCCCGGCGGCGACACCACAGCGCATGGCTCCTTCCTCGCGGACCGCGGTGACGATGTCACGCGTGTCGACGCCGTCGACGGCCGGGACGCCGGCCTCCGTCAGCCAGTCGGCGACGTCGTCGGTGAACTCCCGTGCGATGGCGACACGGGGCTGGACCGAGTCGGATTCGAAGCGCTCCTCACGCACCCCGTAGTTCCCGATGAGNGGGTAGGAGAAGGTCAGTACCTGTTCGGCGTAGGAGGGGTCGGTCAGGCTCTCCTCGTAGCCCGTGTAGGCGGTAGTGAAGACAAGTTCCCCCCGCCCCGTGCCGGGGGCACGCGACTGTCCCGCAACGACACGTCCGTCGGCCAGCGCGATGTACGCGCTCATTACGATAAACGAACGTGTGTTGGCTAATAACTGTGTCGTTCGAAGTTTTCTTACGAAATTCGTAACCGGTATGGTGGATGAGTGGCAACAGCGTGTATGGACGAACTCGACCGCGAGATTCTGAGCATCCTCCGGCGGGACGCCCGGACCCCCTACACCGAGATCGCCGAACGGGTCGGCACCAGCGAGGGGACAGTGCGTAACCGCGTCGAGGGGATGGTCGAGGACGGGGTCATCGAGCGCTTCACGGTGACGACCCGAACGGGGAACGTGAAGGCGATGATCGAGATTTCGGTCGCGATGGACGTCAACACCGACGAAGTTGGCGAGCGGCTCGCGGAGTGGGAGGAGGTGGATTTCGTCTGGCAGGTCTCCGGCGAGGACGACATCGTGCTAGTTGTGGACTGTGTCGACACCCGCGCGGTCAACGAACTCATCAGCCGCGCACGCGAGCAGGAGGAGGTCGAAAACAGCACCACGCGCCTGATTCTGGAAGAGAAGCTCGGTACCTGAGCCGCCCCGTCGGGCACCGAAGCGTCCTTATTCGTGGTCGCCAACTACCCGCTCATGAGCAGCGAGAACGCCGACAGCCCGAGTAGCGCGGCCAGGAGTGAACGCCACTCCAACGCCGGTCAGCAGGTCATCACCGTCGACGAACACGACCGAGACGAGGGGCTCGCCAACCGCCTCGACGCCCACACTGGCGACGGCCAGCGCCACCGCGCGTTCACAGCACTCGTCTTCGACGGAGCTGGCCGCATCCTGCTCGGCCAGCGCGCAGCCGGCAAGCGCCTTTGGGGCACCTGCTGGGACGGTACCGTCGCCTCCCACCCGATTCAGGGCCAGAGCCAGGTCGAAGCCACCGAACAGCGACTCGAGGAGGAACTCGGTGTCACCCCCGACCAGTACGACGACCTACGGGTGACCGACCGCTTCGAGTACAAGGCTCACTGGGAGAACAAGGGATTGGAGTGGGAGGTCTGTGCGGTGCTGAAGGTCACACTGGAGGACACCACGCTCGATCCGGACACCGAGGAGATCGAGGGCCTGCTCTGGGTGGACTACGAACTGCTGCAGGAGAACCCCAAGTGGTACCGCCAGCTCACCCTCTGTCCGTGGTTCGAAATCGCGATGCGCCGGGACCGCAACGGCAACGCCATCGACGATGGCGGNGTCGGGATGGAGCGGTAGCGCGTCANTCGAGCCGGACGTCCGTGAACTCGAACCGGGCGCCGCCCTCCTCGCCCGCTGTGACCGCGACCGCCCAGCCGTGGGCGTCGGCGATCTCCTTGACCATCGCGAGGCCGAGGCCCGTTCCGGTCGCCGTCGTGTAGCCGCTTTCGAACACCTGTTCCCGGTCCTCGGCGGGGATCCCCCGGCCGTCGTCCGCGACGTAGAACCCGCCGGGCAGGTCGCCGACGGTGACGGTCACGGTTGCGTCCTCGTCCTCGGAGCCGTGCTCGACGGCGTTGCGCAGCAGGTTCTCCAGCAGTTGCTGGAGCCGCGACCGGTCGGCCCGGACCGTCCCCTCGGCGTCGACACGGAGCGTGGCCTCGCCCACCGCGACGTTCGCCCAGCACGCCTCGGCGAGCGACGCGAGGTCGACGGGCTCGGTCTCGTCGATGACGGCGCCCGCCCGCGCCAGCGAGAGGATGTCGTCGATGAGCGTCGTCATCCGCTCGATGGCTGCCCGACAGTGGTCGAACTCCTCGGCGTCGCCCGTCTCTTCGGCGAGCTGGAGCCGACCCTGCAACACGTTCAGCGGGTTGCGCAGGTCGTGGGAGACGATGGAGGCGAACTGTTCGAGCTTCTCGTTCTGGCGGGCGAGGCGCTTGTTGGAGCGCTGGCGCTGGAGTTCGTTGTTCACCCACTGGCTCATCAGGTCGACCAGCGTGACCTCCCACTCCGTGAACCGGTCGCCCCGCGGCTCGGTGTCGTAGAAACAGAACGTGCCGTAGACCTCGTCCTCGACGTAGACTGGGGTGCCGATGTAACAGGAGATGCCCCACTCCGCGTAGCCGGCGCGGTCGGTCTCCGCGGGGGCGTCGCGCGCGACGTCCGCGAGCACGAGCGTCTGTTCGGTGCTGGCGGCGACCTCGCAGTTGGTCGCCGAGAGCGGCACCGCGTCGCCCGCCTGGATACTGTCGTCGGCGGCGTCGACGATCTCGAACGTGTACTCCTCGCCGTCGATCCGGGAGAGGGTGCCGTAGGCGACCCCCAGCTCCGCCCGGCCGAGCGCGAGGAGCGCTTCGACCTGCTGGTGGAACGTTCGCTCCCGGTCCGCGACGATGGCGTACATCTCGTGGAGCACGCGTTCCCGGGCCCCCAGCGCCTTGCGCTGCCGGTGGCGTTCGGTCACGTCCGAGAAGTACACGGACAGCCCGGTTTCCGAGGGGAACGCCCGCACGTCGAACCACGTGTCTAGCGGCTCGTAGTACTCCTCGAACGTGACCGTCTCCTGGGTCGCCACCGCCTCGTGGTACTTCTCGTAGAACGTCGTGTCGACGGCCTCCGGGATCTCCTCCCAAATGTACCGGCCCTCCAGTTCCTCGGGCGTCAGGTCGCGCCCTATCGCGTTCGACAGCACGTCCGCCCCGCGCTCGTTGGTGTAGGTGATACACCAGTCCGCGTCGAGCGAGAGGAGGGCGTCCCGCATCCGGTCGAGCATCTCGCGGCGCTCGCGTTCGACTTGCTTGCGCTCGCTGATGTCCCGTCCGATGCCCGCGTACCTCGCGGTGTCGTCGCCGGTCTCGAGCCGGTGTGCGCGGAACTCGTAGGGGATGCGGTCACCGTCGGCCGTGACGAGCTCGGCCTCCACGGTGGCGCTTCCCGTCTCCAGCAGCTCCGAGATCGCCCCGGACAGTCGCTCGGTGTCGTCACCCTCGAAGAAGTCGACCGGCGTCATCGTCGCCAGTTCCGCCTCCGAGTAGCCGGTCACGTGGGCGGTCGCCCGGTTCCAGTCGACGAACTGGCCCGTCTCGTCGAAGACGAAGAGGAGTTCCTCGAGCACGTCGAACACGTCTGCCTCGGTAACGATACTCATCTGGCTCGAGTGACCGGACTCGTCCCACAGGGATATACTCTTTCACGGAACCGACACCGTCCGGTGCCAGACGAGTGCGGCAGCCCCGCTCCCGGTCGTGTGTGCGGGCCAGGAGATACTCCTCGTTCCGACAGCGACAGGAAAGTCGGCGCTCCCAGAGAGCGGGCCGACGCGGCCACACGACGGCCGGGCCCAACGCGCGAGTCGCCCTACTCATTCATCGACCACACGGCGACGATCCCGAGCAGCAGCGCCGGGATAAACGGTAGCACTAGCATCGCCACCAGAAACGGCACGCGGTCGGCCAGCAGCGCCGGGTAGAGATAGATAACCCCCGGAATCACCAGCGTCGCGAGCACCACGGCGACGAGGAGCACCGTCCCCTGGCGCTCGGCGGCAGCGGACGGCTCGTCGTCCTCGGCCCGCTCGGCCGCCGCAGAATCTGCAGCATCTGCGTACTCGGGCGTGTGGACGTAGCCGTCGGTGTCAGAGCTCACTATCCGGTTTTAGCACCACTTTCCCAAAGCCCTCTCGGTTCTCCAGCAGTTCGTGGGCGCGGGCGGCCTCCGACATGGGGAGCACCTCCCGGATTTGGGGCTCGAACGTTCCGTCCCAGACCAGCGAGAGCACGTCGTCCGCCTCCCCCGGCGTGGCCATCGTCGACCCGAGCACCGAGAGCTGGTTCCAGAAGATGCGGTTCACGTCAGTGTGTGGGTTGCCGCCGGCGGTGGCGCCGCAGGTGACCAGTTTCCCACCTTTCGCCAGCGAGCCCAGCGAGTCAGACCAGGACTCCCCAGCGATGTGGTCGACCACCACGTCAACGCCGCGCTTGCCCGTGTGTTCACGTATCTCCGCGGCGTAGTCGTGCTCGGTGTAGTCGATGACGTGGTCGGCACCGAGGTCGGCGGCGTAGCCGAGTTTCTCCTCGCTGGAGGCGGTGGCGTACACCTCGCCGCCCACATGGTCAGCGATCTGGACCGCCGCGTGGCCCACGCCGCCGGAGGCGCCGAGCACCAACACCGAGTCAGTCGGCGAGAGCTCCGCCCGGCTGACGAGCATTCGCCACGCCGTCTGGAAGACCAGCGAGGCGGAGCCAGCAACCTCCCACGGAACGCCATCCGGCACGGGGACGAGGTTCGCCTCCGGGACGGTGATGGACTCAGCATGGACGCCCGGGAGATGCTCGCCGAGCACCTGGTAGCGCACGCACATCGACGCCTCGCCGTCGCGACAGAACTCACAGGCGCCACAGGAGACCCCTGCCGAGACGGCAACGTGGTCGCCAGCTTCGAAGCGGGTGACTTCCTCGCCCGTGTCGACGACGACGCCCGCCGCGTCGCTGCCGGGGACGTGGGGCATCTCCAGGTTCAGCCCGGGCATCCCGCGCCGGGCCCAGATGTCGAGGTGGTTCAGGGCGGCCGCCTTCACGTCGACGTGCACCTCGTCAGGGCCGGGTGTCGGCTCGGGGCGTTCGCCGTATTCAATGACGTCGCGTCCGCCGTGGCCAGTGAACTGAACGGCTTTCATAGCTCAGGGTTGGGTGGGCCCCAATAAAACGGTTGGCGAGCGGCGGGGGTTTTGTACCCCGAGGCCCCACTCCGAGCCATGACTGACGACGGCCACGACCACGCCGAACACAAACACGACCCCGACACGAGCGACGACGGCCGCGGGAGCCACGCGGACGATAGTCACCACGACCACGACGAGCCGGGCACCCATGACCACCACGACCACGACGTGCACGAACTCAGCGTCGCCGTTCTCACGGTCTCCACCTCGCGTAGCCTCGACGACGACCCCGCCGGCGACGCCATCGCCGCGGCCCTCGAAGAAGCGGGCCACAGCCTCGCGACTCGCGAGCTGGTTCGCGACGACCACGACACGGTACAGGGGACGGTCTCCAACCTCGTTGGGCGAGGGGACGTAGACACCCTCGTCACCACGGGCGGAACGGGCGTGACCCCCGACGACGTGACGGTCGAAGCCGCCAGCCGGCTGTTCGAGAAGGAACTGCCCGGGTTCGGCGAACTGTTCCGGCAGCGCTCCTACGAGGAGGTCGGGGCCATGATCGTCGCGACACGGTCCACCGCCGGTATCGCAAACGGAACCCCAGTCTTCTGTCTCCCGGGGAGCGAGAATGCCGCCACGCTGGGTGCAGCGTTAGTGGTCGAGACCGCGGGTCACCTGCGCGGGCTGGCGAGCCGGGACGAGGGCGAAGACGGCCACGACGAGCATGAGCACGAGCACGAGCACAACCACGAGGAGTAGCTACTCGTGAAGCCGTTCCCGGAACGCCCCGATGCGATGGACGCCCCAGAGATGCTCGAGGAGGGGCATCTCTGGCTGCTGGAGTTGGTCGAGGGCGCGCCGCTGCGGTTCGAACTCCAGGACTCTGGCTTGCTCACGTTCGGCGACGCACACCGTGCGTACAGCGATGCCGATGAACTACCGCTCTCCGTGCAGGCGGCCGTCCGGCACGTCCGCGAGCAGTTCGACCGTGAGGCGCTGCGGACGGCCGTCGAGGACCCGACTGCAGTCACATTCTTCGGCGTCGCCACCCGCAACGAAGGCGTTATCTACGACTGGGACCGGCTGCCGCCGTTCCTCGGCACCGAAATCCGGGACGAGGACGGCTATCGGCCGCCCGACGCCACTGAGGCCATCTTCGAACGCCTCGACCTCCACCCCGCACCCGCCCTCGAGCGCGAGCGTCGGGCGCGTGATTTCCAGCCGTCGCGCTATGCGTTTCCCGACTCGGCGTGGCGCGACGGTCCCGTCGCTGGCGTCCTGATTCACAACAAACGCGGCGGTCGTGCAGTGCTCTTGAACCCCGACCTGACGGCGGACTCGGGGCCAGAACGAAGCCCAGAACCACTGGACGCGACGGCCGAAGCGCTCGCCGAGCGGTTCGCCACACTCGAGCGGTTCCAGGCCGTCGCAGAATCACTCCGCGAGCGCGGCTGGGCCGTAACCGTCGACGCGCTGCTGGACCGCGTGGTGGAAGGCGTGGCTCGGGAGCATCACGCGTGCCTCGCGGCCGGGCGGGTGCAACTCGAGCCAGCAGCGTTCCGGTCGGCAGTTGCACCGCTCGCTCGGGCGTGGGTGGACGGGCAGTGACCTGACGCCGGTCAGTAAGAGTCAGTCGGCAGCGCGAGTTCCTCGATACGCGCCTGCTCGTCGGCGATCCGCCGGAGTTCGACGGCCATCCCCTCCGCACCCCCGTCGTGTTCGACCTGAGCGATGCGGTCGGCGGTGCTTGCGAGCAGCGCCGCCGCCTCCGAGACCGTCGCCCGCTCCTCCGAGTCGAGGTGGGAGAAGATTTCTGCGTAGCAGTGTTCAGTTGCCTCTTCTGTGCTCATAGGGTTCCTACACGCCGTGGTACCATCAAACCCCCCGCGTCCCACGGCGAGCTGCGAGCGTCTCATGAATGGCCAGCACGAACGCCGGAATGACGACGATGAACAGGTGCTCCTCGAGCGGGATACCCAGTAGTTCCACCCCCGTCCGCATCGGGATGCTGAACACCCCCACCTCGAGGGTGTACCAGTCCCAGAGATACGCGACGGGGTAGAGCAGCGCGACGGTGGTGAGTGCCCGCCTGACGGCGCCGACCCTGGCCAGCGCCGCGAACGCGACACTCCCGAACAGGACCTCCGTCGCGAGATAGGTGTAGGGGCCGAGTACCGTGATATCCGGCAGCGGAGCCGCTGCTAGTGGGTCGAACCAGACCGCCACGACCAACGTCGCGAGAAAGAGGTAGGAGGCTCGTACCAGCAGCTTCGTCGCCAGCGAGTCGTCCCCGCGGCTGGCGTAGACGGCGACGACACCGAACACCGGTGGCGCGAGTGCGGCGCTGCGCGGGAAGACCCCGTCGATGGTCAGCGCCAGCGTGAGAAAGAGCGCGAGCCCCATCAGCGCGTACGCGCCGCGCCGCACCGTCTCCAGGCCGAACAGCACCGCAGGGGTCCGCTTGTCGATGGAGCGGTCGTACGCAACGTCGGTCCCGTCGTCGACGAGTTTGATGCCCGTCAACAGCACCAGCAGAATCAGCGCGAACGCCAGCGGGACGGGGGCGAGTTCCCCGGTCTGGCTGGCGAAACCGCCCAACAGCGCAAGCGAGACGCCGAGCGGGTAGCCCATCGTCGCCCCCACCGGGGTCATGTCCAACTGCGGTGCGTGGAGATAGGCGATAATCCAAGTCGGCAGCGTCAGGGCGGCTGCGAGCGGCCCCGCGAACAGCCAGACGCCCAGGAGTGAACCAGCAAACAGTGTCGTCGAGGCGGCGAGCGCGCGGCGACAGCCCAGCGCGGTCAGCGGGTGGTCGTCGTCCTCTCCCCGCTGGTGGAAATCCACGTAGCCGTCTTTGACGTGGGCGGTGTAGACGGCGGCGAAGACGGCGACGGCGTGTAGCAGCGCCACTCGTGGGACGAACGGCCCCGCCAGCGCCGCCCCGAACAGGGAGCAGGCCAGCGGCGGCAGCATGAACACGGGGTGGACCTGGGACGCCAGCGCGCGCACCAGTGCAGCACCGCCGCCGCCCGCGCGCCGAACGTACGCCCTTGAGGGTTCCTGAGTGGTCACACGTACCAATGTAGCTGTCTGGACAAAATCGTTTCGCGAGGGTGGAACAGACCGAGGATTCCGAAACCACGCGTTTGAGGCCTTGATACGCGATTACGGAGTAATAGGGGAGTGTTTACAAACCCGCTCGGCCGCGTGGTGATTGTGATGATCCAACACGCCACATCGAATACGACCGCAACGCCGCAGTACGAATGTGAATCCTGTCTACCGCGTCAGCGCAGAGAGCAACCCGGCCAGCTGCCCCGAGTGTGAGAGCCCGATGCACAACATCTCGGTACCGCACGAGTAGCCACCAACTGCGGGTCCGACCCGCTTGATCCCTCTCTGTAGGTTTCTCACAGAACGGCTCTGTGGGTCCGGTACGAGTGGGCTGGTGACGACTCTACAACAGTATCGGATGCAATAAGGCGGACATACTGAGCGTAGATAAATTAGTACATTGGGGTGATGGGGTGTCATACAAATCGATGTGGCGCACCGAGCGCCCATCGTGACACGCTATGGCACGACAATTCGAAGCTAGCGACGAAGGGAAGACCGTCGTCACCGGAGATGGTGACGAGGTTGGAACAATCGAGAAGATAGACAACAACATGGCCCACGTCCGGCCCGGTAACTCGCTGTCCCAGAGCATTCGGCGACGACTCGGGTGGGCAGAGGACAACGCTGACACCTACGAGCTCACGCAATCTCAAGTTGCCGGGTTCTCAGACGACGAAGTGACGCTACAAGACTAAGGTGTTTGGATGGGGGAGTGGAGGGTGGGAGTTGTTGGTCTTGAAAACCATCAGACCAAGGGACGGGAGTACAGTACGGGACAGATAGATGCGGGAACAGGCAACAAGATGAAAACTCATCGACGATGGGATTTTCGAAGCGTTCAGCGACCAGTCTCGGTCGGCGGCCGGCTCCTCAGCATCGACGTCGACGGCGCCGAGATCGTCCAACTGTGCGAGCTGCTCTGCCGTGCCGGGCTCGTGAAGCAAGAGTACGGCGACCACTACGAAATCTCGCAGTGGGGTGCTCTGTATCTGGACGGCGAGGTGTGCGCTGAATCGAGGAGACCGACGCCGGCGCCTCAGCCGCCAGAGGTCGTTACCCGGTTAGTACGCAGGGTTTTGGGTGAGCGTACGGATGCAACGGGGCGAAGCTCTTTCTATGGTACTACGCATATAAGATGGTATGAGCGAAATCCAGTCGTCGAACGGGGGCAACTCTGCTCGAATAGTGAAGACTGAGGACGTGCTCGGGGGCGAACCTCGGATCGAAGGAACGCGAATCGGCGTGCTGCTGGTCTATGAGCGCGTCGAGGGACGCGGTCTGGAACCGCAAACGGTTGCTGACCGCCACGATCTTGACGTGGCCGATGTTTACCGAGCGCTCGCGTACTACCACGACCACCCCCGTGAGATGGAGGAAGTCAGGCGACAGCGTGAGGCGGCGGTAGAGGAGTTCAGCGAGGGCATCGACCGGCCTGAAAATGTGTCCCCAGAGTGACGGAACACGAGTGGGCTTTCCTCCTCGATGAGAACATGGAGCCGAATGTCGAGGACTTCCTCAGGAAGGAAGGAAGGAAGGCTACGACGCTGTCCACGTGCAGGATGCGCTCTGAAGGGTGCAAAGGACATACCTGACGTACTGCCGTATGCGGTGGACAACCGACTGGTCATCCTCACTTCTGACGTGAACGACTTCTCATCGATACCACCGTCGGACCACGAGGGGATGATCCTCCTACACGACCAGCGCCACTCGGCGCACGCCGTGGCAAACGCTGTTCTGGACGTGATCGAGGCGTACGGATCCCGTGACCAGTTCACTCAGGAAGTGCTCGACAACTGGCTGTAAGCTTACAGCCAGGTCACTTTGTCACGCATTCGGCGCTGCCCCGCCGGCGAGTACGCACCCTTGTAGTGGTCAAGGAACGTCTCTAACTCTTCCCAGCCGCTCCAGTCGAGCGCGAAGCAGCGGGTCTCCCTCGGCGTCGGCGAGTGCGGTCGCCCAGGTCCGCCGGAGGTCGTGATAGGTGAGGTACCGGCAGCGCTCCTCAGCAGTCGACGACCCCCACTCCTCGTGAGCGGCCTCAACACAATTCGGGGAGGTGAACGAATCGCTCGGCGTCTGTGAGAACAGCGCCAAGAATCGCCACCGAAGCAATCTCCCGCACAGCACAGAACATCAGTATGGGACCGCCGAGATTCGAACTCAGGTCCTACGGACCCCATCCGCAGAGGATACCACTACCCTACGGTCCCGTATGTCAACCCAGAGCCCTGCGTCAATTAAGGGCTTCGCTTCGCCACCCCGTGGTTCCTGAGCTTAGTACCGACCACAGCGGTATCGAGAACAGCGACGACAACACCGACCCCTACTCGTCGGGGTTCCGCAGCGCCACCAGGTTGCCGTCGTCCCGGACCGCCATCCGGAGCACCGAGTCGCCCTCGTACACCGCCAGCCCTTCGTTGCGCCCGATAACGTAGCCGTCGTCTTCGGCGGCGATCGTATCCAGGTGCTCGCCGTTCGCGGTGACGATGTCCGCAACCACCTCGCCCTCCTCGACAACGTCGCCAGCCTCGACGCGGTGGCGGACCAGCCCAGCCGTCTCGGTTCGCGGGCCGTTGAAGCGCCGCGTCGGGAACTCGACCGGCGCCTCGAACGTGCCAGGATCATCGACATCCTCGGGCCACTCCTCGAGCATCCCCAGTTCGTCCATCACGCCGTAGTTGCCGGCGACCCCCGCAGCCCGGATATCGTCCGTGACAACGCTGTGGCCGCCCAGTTCCGTCGTGAACGCCGGAATCCCGGCCGCGTTACAGACCGCGCCAGCCGTCGAGCGCTGGAGCCCCTGGTCGACGTACTCCTCGGCTGGATACTCTGTCAGCAGCGGCAGGCCGCAGGCTTCGACCAGCGACTCGAGTTCCGCCGCGAGTGCCGCAGCCTCCTCCTCAGTCCGGCGCTCGCCGTAGAGCACCCGGTCGCGAATGACGAAGGGGACGGAGTTCACACCCGCAGTGTGGCAGTCGACCAGCGCGTCGGCGGAGTCAACGATGGCGTCGTAGAGCCGTTCGTCAATTCGCTCCTGCACCTCCGGCGGCCGAGAGGAGTCGCTCTCGGGATCCGGGAACTTCCGGTTCGGATCGTCGTCGCCGTAGTAGGACCGGCGGGCGTTGCGCCGCAGGCCAGCTGGGTTGACGACCGGGACGCAGACCACAGCGCCCGAAATCTCCTGGGGAAGCGACTCGCGCATTGTGTCCTGTGCGACGGCGACGCCAGTCACCTCGTCGCCGTGGACCCCACCGGTAATCCAGAGTGTTGGGCCATCTTCCTCGCCGTTGGCGATGATGACCGGGAGCTGTTCCAGCGTGCCTGTCGGGAGAGCAGTGACGTCGAAGGAGCCGCGAGCCAGTTCACCGGGGGCGGCGCTGGCGGTGCCGAGTTCCATGCAGGCGGCTGTGCCGGCCCCGACAAGAAGCTACGGACCTCGGAACCAGGTCAACGGAGACACAGCCACGTCAGCCGCTCCGTGGGAGCGGGCGTCATCGCTCGCAGGTCGCGCGGCCTGGCTGGCTACACTAACACCCGCTTCAGACTCACGACCGCCCCCTCGTCGGCGTCGGGGTCACCGACCAGCTCCCCGAGACAGACCGCACTCCCGTCGGGCGTGTAGCAGGCCAGCAAGTCGTCGGCACCGGGTGAGAGAGCCGCGGCCGCGTCGTCCGTCTCCACGACGCCTGGCGCGTAGACGGGTGCCCCCTGGGCCACCTGTTCGGCAGCGTTCCGGGCGATGGTGATCGCCGGAAGGTGGTCCATCGAGCGCTCAGCCGGCGAAACGATCTCCCGGAGGTACTCCTCATACCCGTCTTCGCGTGCCCACGCGAGACCGTCAGCGAGGTCTTGCAGCGTGACCAGGTCGGTGTCATCGAACGGATCCGTCGCGACCCGGCGCAGCGCACCCATGTGACCCCCCGTGCCCAGCGCCATCCCCAGGTCGTGACAGAGTTTCCGGATGTAGGTCCCGCTCTCACACCGAATGTGCAGGAGCGCTTGGCGCTCTTCAAGTTCCAGCACCTCCAAGTCGTAGATCTCCCGAGAGCGCAGGCGGCGGGTGACGGCGCTCTTCCGGGGTGGTTTCTGGTAGAGATCCGTCTCGAACTCCGCGATTGTGGCTTCCACATCCGTCGGCGGGAGGCCGTGGAGTTCAAGCACAGCGATGTACTCCTTGGCGCCTTCAAGAAAGACGGGCGCCAGTCGGGTGGCGTCGCCGAGCAGCGACGGCAGACAGCCCGTTACCTTCGGGTCAAGCGTGCCCGCGTGGGCAGCGCGCTCGAGATTCGCGAGGTCCCGGACCCACGCAGCGACCTGGTGGGCGGAGGGGCCGGCCGGCTTGTCGAGATTGACGACGCCGAAGCGGAGGAGGTCCTCGACGGAGCGCTCGCCCGGCGGCGCACGGAGCGGCGACTCACCCGTCACGGTAGATCGTACCGGACGCGCTCGACGGGGTATTTGCCTTCGTCTGCGGTCTCGTCGTACTGCTCGACGGCCTCGGCGAGCAGGTCGGGAACGACCATCTCGCCCCAGCGCGAGGTGTTGATCACCACGTCGTAGATGCCGAGGTCCTCGATATCGATATCGTAGAGCTCCAGATAGCGCTTGGCCTCGCTCTGCTCGCGGCGCTCGGTGACGGCGCGGGCCTCTTCGACCGTTTTGTCCTCTCGGTCGGCGATGCGCTCGGCGCGAACGTCGAGTGGGGCGTCGAGCCAGAACCGCAGGTCGGCGTGTTCGGCAGCCAGCCAGCCAGCCAGCCGGGATTCGAGCAACACGTCGTCCTGCGTGGCGGCGACGTTTCGCAGTCGGCGGTCGAGGTCCTTGTCGATCTGTGCTTCCTCCTCGGCGAGTTCGTTGAACTCCACGGGGGTGTAGCCTCGCTCGTCGGCAAGTTCGCGAAAGATGTCGCCGCCGCTGATGTGTTCGAGATCGAATCGCTCCGCGAGCAGCTCGGCGTTGGTGCTCTTCCCGCTGCCCGGCGGGCCGGAGACGGTGAGTAACATAACGCTACTCGCGCGCAGAAGGGGAAAGTCGTTGCCGTTCAAGCCCACGGGCCGACCGACTTTTCGCTCCTGGGCCAGACCCCAGCGTATGGCCGTTCCCGACACCGTCACCCGCACGCTCGCGGACCGCGACGTGGCCGGCAAGACCTGTCTCGAAGCCGGTGCCGGCATCGGGAACATGACTGCTGGCCTGCTGGCGGCCGGCGCTGAGCACGTCTACGCCGTTACGAAGGACCGCCGCCACGCCGCCAACGTGCGCGAGCGAATCGCCAAGGAAACTGGCGAACAGGACCGCGTCACGCTGCTTGAGGCCGATTTACACCAGATTCCGTTGCCGGACGACTCGGTGGGGGTCGTCACCGCCCACGCACTGTTCAACGTCCTCCCCAACGCTGCCGCCGCACCAATCGCTCGTGAGGTAAGCCGGGTGGCAGCCCCAGGCGCGACGCTGGTGGTGAAGTACCTCGGGGGCAAGTGGTTCGAGACGCGAAGCGTCTCGTCATCACGGAAGACGAAGTCTTCCGTACGACCCCGAGGCTTCACCGTCTTGTCCGTGCCGTCCAGAAACGGACGGATGGACGCAGGCGAATTTAATTCCCCCCGACCTCCCCGTGAAGGGTTGGCTGGAATTAACACCCGAACACACCGTTGTGTCCGTGAGGGTNGGGGCCTCCACTGCCCCCGACAGTGCCCGTCGCACCACGTCAATGACGTGGATTTTGAGAGGCACCGCATTTCCATATCGTGTCTCAGTCAGCGTTGGATTAAGGTCTTTAATCCGTCTTTGGGGTGTTCTGACTGTCCCCTACTGTATGAATCGCGGTTAGTTAAAGATTCGTGTTGGCTTCACCCTCGGGGTCAAGTGGTTCGAGACGCTTCGCGTCTCGTCATCACGGAAATCGAAAATTTCCGTACGACCCCGAGGCACTCGCCTTGCTCATCTGTAGACGACTACGAACCGATTCCTGGCGACGCCCCCGTTCGACAGCTGTTCGCTGTCGAGAACGCCGCCGCCGAACTCGCAAACGGCCGGCCTGCGCTGGTGTTCCACCCTGCTGAGGGACTCTGGCGGCTCTTCGCGGGCCACGGATGGCAGATTGAGCGCGAAACGACCATCCTCCAGCCGGTTCCGTGGACGAAAGGCCACCTCACCGCCCACGTTGCGGAGGTCCGGGGCTACGCGAACTCGCTGCCCGACCCCCTCGGCAACCCACTGGTGACTGAGGCCGAGCGCATCGCAGCCGACACGGGCGATGCCGAGGTGGGCCGGATATACAGCGTCGCGATGGGGCTCCCCGAGTAGAGAGCCAGCGGACCCGGTAGGCCACCAGGGGAGCCGGCGAGCGGCATCCCCATGCGCGCCGGTGTGGGCGGGTTTTTCACCGCCCGGACGCAATCCCCTGTCAATGAGTCACGACCGGAAGCAGTCCGGCTTCAAGCAACGAACCCGCGTCGAGGACGCTCTCGCGGCGCTCCGGGATATCGTCGACCCCCACGGCCGGGTCGAGGACGTCCCAATCGCTGCCGCGGACGAACGGACGCTGGCGGCACCGCTCACCGCACCCGCCTCCGTCCCATCGGCCCCCGAAGCCGCCATGGACGGGTTCGCCGTCCGCGCGAGCGACACTTTCGGCTCCTCGGGTCGCTCCCCAGCCGTACTGCGAGCCGTCGACGCCGAACCCACGAAGGGTCACGTCGGCCCGGAAGAAGCCATCCGGGTCCACACCGGCAGCGCGCTCCCGGAGGGGGCGACGGCCGTGGTGATGGTCGAGGAAACCGAAACTGTCGGTGACGAAGTCGAGATATTCGACGCCGTCGCCGAGGGCGAGAATGTCGCAGCCGCGGGCGAAGACGTTGAGGAAGGGCAACACCTCTACAACGCTGGAACCGTCCTGCGGCCCTCCGATCTTGGCTTACTGAAGTCGGTCGGCTTCACCGAACTCCCCGTCTTCGAGAAGCCCGACGTGACCGTCATCCCGACCGGCGAGGAACTAGTGCAAGCGGACCCGGGCCCCGGTGAGACCATCGAGACGAACGGGCTGACCACGGCGCGGTTCGTGGAGCGCTGGGGCGGCACGGCTGACGAGCACGACGTCGTCGACGATAATCGCGAGGACCTGGCAGCCGCCATCCGCTCGGGCCTTGACAGCGACTTCGTGGTTACCACGGGTGGCTCCTCGGTGGGCCAGCGCGACCTGCTTCCGGAAGTACTCGCGGAGATGGGCGAGGTCCACGTCCACGGCGTCGCGCTCAAACCGGGCCACCCGTTCGGCTTCGCCGTCGTCGAGGAGACACCGGTGCTGATGCTGCCGGGCTACCCCGTCGCGACCATCATCAACGCCGTGCAGTTCCTCCGACCCGCGGTCAAGCAGGCGATGGACACGCCGGTGCCACCACACCCGACGACGCCGGCGCGGCTGCGTCGGAAAATCGTCAGCGAACCGGGCGTCCGGACGTTCGCCCGCGTCCGCCTCGAGGAGGAAGACGGCGAGCACGTCGCCACGCCCACCCGCGTTTCGGGGTCGGGCGTGCTCTCGAGTGTTGCGCTCGCTGACGGCTGGGTCGTCGTCGACGAAGCAGCCGAGGGACTCGACGCGGGTGAACGAGTCGCCGTCCAGAACTGGGAGGCGAGTCAATGAGCGACCGCAAGCAGTTCCGCGACCTCGCGACACCCGCCGAAGCCCACGAAGCCATCGCATCGCTGAACCTCGACCCCGAACCCGAAACCGTCCCGCTGGCCGAGGCGCGCGGCCGAATCCTCGCCGAGCGCGTCGACGCCGAACTCGACGTGCCGGGGTTCGACCGGGCCTCGATGGACGGCTACGCGGTTCGCGCCGCAGACACCTTCGGCGCTGACGAGGCCAACCCCGCGACGCTGACTGACGTCGGGACGGTCCACGCCGGCTCTGAACCGGACGTGTTCGTCGACGACGGCGAGTGTGCCGAAATCTCGACGGGTGCGGTGCTGCCCGACGGTGCCGACGCGGTGGTGATGATCGAGAAAACCGACGAGGTCGCCGACAGCGACGCAGTCGAAATTCGCACCTCGCTCGCGCCGGGCGACCACGTGATGCCCGCTGGCGCCGACATCGCCGCGGGCCAGCGCGCGCTCGGCCCCGGCACGGAGCTCACACCACGGGAAATCGGCCTGCTCTCCGCACTCGGGAAGGACGAACTCCGCGTCCGCGGGAAGCCCACCGTGGGCATCGTCTCGACGGGCGACGAACTGGTTCGGCCCGGCGAGGAACTCAACAGCGACGCCGGCCAAATCTACGACGTCAACAGCTACACCATCGCCGCCGGCGTTGAGGAGGCGGGCGGGGTGGCGAAGCTCTACCCCCACGCCGGCGACAGCATGGCGGCGATGGAGGAGACGCTCACAACCGCTGCCGACGAGTGTGACCTCGTGCTCTCCTCGGGGTCCACCTCCGCCTCTGCGGTGGACGTGGTCTACAAGGTCATCGAGGAGCGCGGCGAACTCCTGCTCCACGGCGTCTCAGTCAAGCCGGGGAAACCGATGCTCATCGGGCGGCTCGAGGAGAGCGCCTACGTTGGCCTGCCGGGCTACCCCGTCTCGGCACTCACCATCTTCCGGACGTTCGTCGCCCCAGCAATCCGCGGTGCTGCGGGCGTCCCCGAACCCCGAACAGCCACCGTCGAGGGAACGCTCGCCCAGGAGGAACGCTACAGCGAAGGCCGGACCCGGATGATGCCGGTCGGCCTCGTAGAAGACGAGTCGGGCGAGACGCTGGTCTACCCCGTCGACAAGGGCTCGGGAGCAACGACGAGCCTCGTCGAGGCCGACGGCGTGGTCGAAGTCGACGCCGACACGGAGTATCTCGCTGCAGGCGAGTCCGTCACCGTGACGCTGTTCTCCCCGAGCGTTCGCACGCCCGCACTCCTCGCGTTGGGTGAGGAAGACCCCGCGTTCGCTCGGCTTCTGGACCGCCTGCGCTCGAGTCGCTTCCTCCCCGTCGGGTCACGTGAGGGGCTGCGCCGTCTCCGCGACGGCCTGCCGGACGTGGCTGTCGTCGCCGGACCCACTCGACGAGAGGTGGACTCGGTGGAACTGGGCTCCTGGGAGCGCGAGTGGGGGCTGCTCGTCCCCGAGGGCAACCCCGACGCTATCGACGGGTTCGGAGACCTGGTCGACGCGGACCTACGGCTGGTGAACATGGACAGCCAGACCGGCCTCCGGGCGAGTGTCGACGCCGAACTCGACCGACTGGCGGCCGCTCGCGACGTCGACGCCCGGGAATTCCAAGGGAGAATTGACGGCTACGAGTTCACGTTGAAAGCCCACGAGAGCCCTGCTCGGCGGGTTCTCTCCGGCAAGGCGGATGCGGGCGTCGGCCTGCGCGCGACGGCCGAGCGCCTCGGCCTCACATTCGTTCCTGTCGGCACGCAGACGGTCCGGGTTCGGGCAAACCCCAACCGAGTAGAGAAGGCGGGCGTTGCGGATTTGAAAGCAGTGCTCACGGCCATCGAGGACGTGCTCACGGTGCTCCCTGGCTACTCCGCCTGAATTCCGAAAATGCTTCCCGACCCCCGCGTTTCGCTTTGGACATGAACCGCTCCTCGCGCCGCCGCGCGCTCCGTCTCGGCGGGGGCAGCATCGTCGCTGCCACGTTCGGTCTGCTCGCGGGCTGCTCGGCGCCGACTGACGGCAGTACCGCTACCCCTGAGGGCGAACGGATTCTCGCACTCGGCGACTCCTACACCATCGGCACCAGCGTCGCGCCCGAGGAGCGCTGGGTGACGAAGCTGGCCGAGAAGCGTCGTGGGGCGGGGTACACGGTCGCCGATCCAACCATCGTCGCGGAGAACGGCTGGACGACTACGGACCTGCACGAGGGGATAGACGACGCGAACCTCACCGACCAGTACGATCTCGTCACCCTGCTCATCGGCGCCAACAACTGCTTCCAGGAAGAGCGGCCAGGGGTGTTCCGACCGAAGTTCGCCGCCATGCTGGAGCGGGCGCTCGGCTTTGCGGCCGGCCCCGAGAGCCTCCTCGTCATCTCCGTGCCGAACTACACGCTCACCCCAGTCGGACAGCAGAATCAGCCACAGGAGCACGCGACGCGCCTGAACGCCTACAACAGCATCATCAGGGACGAAGCGTCGGCCGCCGGGACACGCTACGTGGACGTGGTGCCGCCATCCGAGAACGTGACTGCGAACCCCGACCTGATTGCGGAGGATGACCTGCACCCGTCCGGTGTGCAGTACGACCTATGGCTGGAGCGCATTTCTCCCGAAGCCATGGCGGCGCTGGAGCGCTAGCCCAGCACGGCTTCGAGTTCGTCGAACCGCTCGACGCGGTGGTCAGCGAGCACGCACTGGCCCCGCCGGTCGTGGCCGTGGCGCTCGACATGGATCGCGTCGAGCCCGGCGTTCCACGCGGCGCCAACGTCGCTGCTGCCGTCGCCCGCGAGCACGCCCGCCTGCGACGTGTCCACCCCGAGTTCGTTCATCGTGTGCGCAACGGGTGCCGGGTCTGGTTTCCAGCCCAGGTCGTCCGAACAGCAGACGAACGCGTCGAAGCGCGAGCGCAGGTCGAGCTGGTCCACCACCTCGTTCGCCAGAAACGGCGCGCAGTGGGTGACGACGCCAACCGGAACCTCCCCCTCCAGTGCATCGAGGAGGGCTGCGGCGTCGTCGTGGATGTAGGTCGCCTCCGCGCGGGCCTGTGGGTCTTCGACCTCGTGGAGTGCGGGCCAAAAGCGGGCGGGGTCGATACCCATCGTAGAGAGTTCGTCGCTCCGCGGGCCGCCGAGGCCGTGCCACAGGCGTTCGACCGCCGCATCGGAGAACTCCCGGCCGAGACGGTCACCGACGGCGGCGAACGCCTCCCGCCGGTAGCGCGGCTCGACATCGACGATTGTGCCGTCGAGGTCGAGGAGCCAGAAGTCGTACTCGGACATGGGTCACCTGCTAGCTATCGCTGGGATAAGTGCTTTTCGTGGCCGTGTGAGTCGCACGCTCACACCGCCTCGGTCGGCACGACGTGAACTGACGAGCCGAGATGCTGGCCGATGGCTTTGTCGGCGTCACCAGAAATCTCCGATTTCTGGTTGGCAGACGAGAGCCGTTGGCTCTCGTCGACGCTCTCGGCGTTGAACTGCGGGAGGTCAGCGGCGACAGCCTCACGGAGCGCCTCGCGGTAGGCCTGGTCCGTGCGGAGTTCTTTGAACGTTATCTCGACCACCTCGACATCCAGCCACTCGCTGGCGGCGCGGCGGAGCGGCGCTTCGTCGCTTACATCGCCGTTCCAGAGTCGAGTCTGGAAGAACCGCCAGTCGATATGCTCGGTCTCATCGCCCGGCTTTGGCGCGTGGAGCCGAAGGGTCGATTCGAACCGGTCTGGGGCGAGCGAGGCGTCGGCTGGCTGAACACGAAAGGCAATATCGAAGACGTATGCTGCCTGCATGGTCGTGCTACGCGCCGGGGCCTTCAGTGTTCGTCGTCACAGAGTTCCGCCAGCCGGATATCTTTCTTGGTGATGCCGCCGGCGTCGTGGGTGGTGAAGCGGACCTCCACCTCACCCCAGCGCAGCATCATCTCCGGGTGGTGGGACTCCTCCTCGGCAATCTCGGCCAGTTCGCCGAGGAAGGCCGCAGCGTCGAGATAGTCGTCGAACTCGTAGGTTCGGACGATCTCGTCGCGGTCTCGCTCCCAGTCATCGGGCACGCGGCGGTCCACTTCGTCGTTGTCTAGTACAGTTGCCATAGCTGAAGAGTAGGCGTGTAGTCAGGAAAAGCTTCGCCCGGTTCAGACGCTGTCGCCGCCGGCCTCACCCTCCGCAGTATCGGGGGTACCGGTGTCGGCCATGTCGGTGGTCGGGTCGAACAGCGCCATCGCGGTCCGAATGGTGTCCCAGTCGTCCTCGACGGCCGCCTCCCGGAGGCTCTTGGTCGGTGGGGCGAGCAACTGGGAGACCAGCGAATCCGCCATCGCCTCGACGGTCTCGCGCTGGTCCTCGTTTAGCTCTCCTTGAGCCTCGAGCTTGGTGAGCGCGCGGTCGAGCTCTCGGGATTTCATCCGCTCTGCGCCCTCGTACATGCCGCTGATGGCGTCGTCAGCGCGGGCGCGCTTGAACGAGGTGAGCAGCCGGTTGAACTCAGTGTCGATCATCGCCTCGACCCGTCGGGCCTCCGCACGGCGGCTGGCGTGGGCCTGCTCGGTGACGGCTTCCAGGTCGTCGATATCGTGAACGACGAGGCCCGGGAGTTCGTTTGTCGCCGGGTCGATGTCCCGAGGGCGAGCAATGTCGACACAGATGGCTTCCGTTCCCTCGAACACCGACGCCTCGAGCACCGTCTCCGGTGCGCCCGTCGCGGTGACCACGACGGACGCTTCGTCGATTGCGGCGGGGACGTCCGCGAGTGCGATGGCTTCGGCGTCGACGGTCACGTCCTGTGCGACGTGCTCGGCGTTCATGAGCGTCCGATTGGCCACGAACAGGTGGTCGACACCCGCGCCTTCGAGTGCGCGGGCAACGAGCGTTCCCATCTCACCAGCACCGAGCACGAGTGCAGTCTCGCCCGTGAGTTCGGCCTCCCGGGCGGCGAGTTCGACGGCGGCCGAGCCCATCGAGACCGTTCCCTCGTTGATGGCCGTCTCGGTTCGGGCTCGCTCGCCGACGTGGACGGCTTTGAGCATGGCTTCCTCGAGCACGGGGCCGATAGTTCCCTGTTCTTGGCCCCGTTCGAGGCTCTCTTTGACCTGGCCGATGATCTGGTCTTCGCCCAGAACGAGTGATTCGAGACCGCAGGCGACCCGCATCAGGTGGCGGATAGCCTCCTCGTGGCCGAAGCGTGTGACGGCGCCCTCCTGGACCTCTGTGGCGAAATCGGCGAGTGCCTCGTCACCCGCGGAGGCGGTGTCGGTGACGACGTACGCCTCCGCGCGATTGCAGGTCACGAGCACGACGGCTTCGCTGACGCCCGTTCGGGCGGCCAGCGCCGCGGTCGCCGTCTCCGGCTCCGCTGGCGCCGCGGACTCGATCTCCTCGACGGTCGCGAGCGTGTGTGAGACGCTCACGCCGGTGATGACTCCTCGGGTCACGTCTCTCTTAGCGGACGTAATCAGTCTGCCGGGTAAAAGCTTCCGAAGGCGGGCAACCGCAGGACGTGGCGGCGAAATTCGACCCCACGCACGGGGCGGGAGGCGTCTGCAGGTCAGGGGACCGGCGTGACGCCGTCTACGTGCTCGAGCCCCTCGATTGCGGCGGTCAGGGCCGCCTGGTCCACGCCGGCNTCGTAGTAGAAGACGAGGTCAAACGACCCCTCACGGAGGAGCTGCTGGCACTCCCAGACGAACGTCTCGTCGTCGATGGTCTTGCCCTGGAACTGGTTCGAAGAGAACTCCTCACTGTCGTTGCCCGCGTAGATGTACGTCTCCCCCTTCGCGGCGTGGTCGGCGATCACGTCGTTGAGCGCGACGGTGAGTTCGTGCATCTCCAGGTCTTCCTGTCCGGAGAGTTCGGTGTGGACCAGACAGCCTACGAGCTCGATGTCGCCCGGCTCAAGTAGGTTCGTGGCTCGCTGATAAAGGTCGTCGTCGACGGCGTCGGCCATGGCTCTACTCGGGGTAGCGAGGGTTTACCGGTGGCGGTTCGTGTCCGTGCCCCGTCAGGCCCACGCGAAAAGGCTATCCCCGCGCCCCCGTGAAAATGATGTGTGCGACTTCGGTACGTCATCCCCGCGCTGTTGCTCATCCCCCTCGTCGACGCCCTCCTACTGGTGGTCGTCGCCGACTACCTCGGGTGGCAAGCGACGGTGCTGCTGGTCGTGCTCACAGGACTGGTCGGCATGCTCCTCGTGCGCGCGGAGGGCCGCCACACGCTCAAACGGATTCAGGAGAAAGCCGCCCGCGGTGAGCCGCCGACGAACGAACTGCTCGACGGCGCGCTGCTCATCGCGGCGGGGGCGTTCCTCCTCACCCCGGGTGTGGTGACCGACGCCATCGGCTTCCTGCTCGCCATCCCGCCGACGCGCTACCCCATCCGGACGTTCCTCAAGCGGTTCGTGGTCATCCCCCAGTTGGACGCGAAGACGAACGGCTTCATCACCGGCGGCGTCTGGACGAGCGGCTTCCCGCAGGGCGACGCCGACGGCTCGGGCAACCCCTTCGGCGGCGACGACGGCCCCTTCGGCGGGAACGGGTCGTTCGAGTCCGACGACGACGGCAGTTCGGCGGACGTCTACGACGTGGATTCCGACGAGTACCGCGTTGACGACGAGTAACGGCGGAGAACCGAGAGCCGGCGGCGGGACAGCGAAAAGAAAGTCTTAACAGATATCCCGGCCAAGTCGAAGATGCGCTCGCCTGGGCCAATAGCTCAGTCAGGTTGAGCGCTCGGCTGATAACCGGGAGGCCCGCGGTTCAAATCCGCGTTGGCCCATCCAGGCACCGACCGTTCTTCGGTCGGCGCATTTCGGGCCGCTGTGGCTCCCCAGCCAAATCATCTCGGCGTTCTACAGTTCTGAGGTGTGGCTCTGTTCAGCGGGTAGAGGTGGTGAGATGAGTAGCCGCAGTGCTGCGGTGCGTGTAGCCGGAGGTACGTCCACAGCCCTACCCCACCGCACGCAGAAATCTCCAGGTGATGCACGGGAAGCAGGGATGGTTATAGAATTCGGGTGATAGAATGTTCCTGCCCAGTATTTCTCGATGCGGCAATAGATGCCGGATGACGAACGGCTGGTCGCCCGACTAGAACATGCGAGTTTCGACCAAGACTTGGTCGTCGTCGACGTGGCCTCGGGAGGAGGTCGTCAGGTGACGCCGGAGGCAGGCGAGCATCGGTACGTCAGGCCGAACTGGGGTCCCGACGGCGACGCGCTCTACCTGGCGACGAACGCGACTGGCGACACGATGTCACTCGCCCGGCTCGATCTCAAGAGCAGAGACATGGAGACGATTATCGACGGGGGCGAGTGGGACATCGAAACGGCGGTTTTCGAGCCCAATTCCGGGCGGTTGGCCTACAGCCGGAACGTCGACGGTCGTTCGGAGCTACACATTGGAACACTCTCTGGCGACACAGGCTGGACCGAGCAGCTCTCCCCATCGCTGCCGATCGGGAAGCTCGCCGGCTTCCGGCCGGCAGGCCAGCTTACCATCGGGTCGGAGGGGCGACGCGTCGCTGTCGCTTACGAACGTCCTGATGCGCCACCGACGGTCTACGTCGTCGACGTCGAGGACGGGACGGTATCGACGTGGACCAGGCCTTCGACAAGCGGAATTCCCGCCAGCACGTTCGAAGTGCCCGAGACCGTGCGCTACGAGACATTTGACGGGCGCGAGATACCGGCGCTGTTCAGCCTACCAGATGACCCGGGCGAGAGGGACACACCAGTTATCGTCGACATCCACGGCGGTCCAGAGGGACAGCAACGGCCGGGATTTGATCCCGGTAGACAGTATTTCCTGGACGCCGGCTATGCCGTGTTCGAGCCGAACGTTCGCGGATCGTTCGGCTACGGAAAGGCCTACGCTGCCCTTGACGACGTCGAGAACCGAATGGACTCGGTGAAGGACGTGCGAGCCGGCGTAGAGTGGCTTCACGAGCATGACGCCATCGATCCCGACAGAATCGTCGCCTATGGCGCTTCCTACGGCGGCTTCATGGTGCTTGCAAGTCTGACCGAATACCCCGACCTGTGGGCGGCCGGCGTCGACCGCGTCGGAATCGCAAACTTCGTGACGTTCCTCGAGAACACCAGCGACTGGCGACAGGACCACCGTGAGGCGGAGTACGGTACGCTTGAGGATGACCGGGAGTTCCTCGCGGAGATCAGCCCGCTCAACAATATCGATGCCATAAAGGCGCCAATCATCGTTCTCCACGGCGAGAACGACCCACGGGTTCCCGTTGAGGAGTCCCGCCAGCTGGCACGGGCCGCGAGCGAACACGTGCCGGTCGAAACATGCTACTTCCCCGATGAAGGGCACCAGTTCACAAAACTCAAGAACCGAATCACCACCTACCGGCGCATTATTGCGTTCCTTGAGGACCACGTCTGAAGTGAGTGAACCAAAGTCCTCCAGACCTGACTGCTCGCCGATGTCAATCTCTTCCAGGAGGTCCGGCGAGTCGTTCTGCGGATTGTTGACCCGATTCATAACGGGATACGCACGGAGTTCGTCAGGCGGGTACGGCTTACAAAGCGACTGCAGCTCGTCGACGCCGGTTCCGTTCAGCCAGGTGCTCTCACCCTGGGGTTCGAAGATGACGAGCATTCGAATGTGGATATCCGCGACGAGGTCGTTTGCATCCGTCGTGAGGATGGTGTAGGTGCCGAGGGTATCGCCATTCTGCTCCCACGTTTCCCAGAGACCGGCGTAGGCGTACGGCTCCCTGTTTGGACGCTCGATGCGGTACGGTTGTTTGCTTTCTCTCTGTCCTGTTCACTCGTAAAAGCCGCCAGCGAGGAGAAGGCATCGCCGCTGTTCGAACGCGTCTCGGAACATCGGCTTCTCGGGGACGGTCTCCGATCGGGTGTTGATCGGCCGAGGGATGTCGTCGGGATCGTCAGCCCAGTACGGAAGGAGGGCCCACTCGAGGTAGCCCATCACCTCGGGTTAGTCGTTCGTGATGGCGACGAGGGCGTTCCGTGGGGCGATATTGTACCGCTGTCGGATGGTGACGCCCTCCGTTGGTGTCGCGTGGAACCGGTTGCACAGAGTCCCGACCTCCGCGGCGAGTGAAGTCCGGCCACACATGGCTTCAAAAGGAGTGAGTTTTGCTTAAAGGTGAGGTTGGACGCTGATTACTCACTGAGAAACACTTCCGCCGCGCTCATGGATGGCGTCATCATCATGCTGTATCTGGAGATCGCTTTGGCTGGGTTGTCACTTCTTGGATGATCCCACGGTCGCAAGTGCTGAGTACGTCGACCGCATTCCTGCACGGCGGGCAAGACCCCTTAGCCGGTGTGCCTAAAGGCACATGGACAGCAAAATACACATGATAGAGTTCGCGGGCAGTCAAAGCCGATGGACTCGCTGCTCTGGGCGATGTGTTTCAGCCGTGAGCGAGTAGGGAGGGGTAGTTCACTCGACCGAAATGTCCTCGCCGATCGTGACAACGGGGTCGAACTCGTACCCTGCATCGGAAATCAGATCGGCGGCGCCTTCGTTTCGGTCGACGACTGAAATAATCCGCTCGACGGTTGCTCCCGACTCTTCGAGGATCTGAGCGGATTCTACTGCCGTCCCCCCTGTCATCGTGACGTCCTCCACAACGACCGCACGCATGCCTTTCCGAACATCTCCCTCGATACGCGCTTGCGTCCCTCGGAGTCCACTCCCCTTTCGGATGAAAACGGAGTCGATGCCCAGTTCGAGGGAGAGTGCTGTCACGAGCGGGACAGCGCCCAGTGACGGCCCCGCGATCAGGTCGCACGATTCGTCGACTCGTTCCGCGAGACAGTCCGTGATCGCGGCGAGAAGCTCGGGTCGCGTTTCGAACACGTACTTATCGACGTAGTAGTCGGACATCGTGTCGTCCGACAGCCGGAAACTCCCTCGCTTGATGGCGCCACTTTTCTCGATCCGGGCTGCGATATCAGTCATCACCTCCTCATTGGACGAACGGTGGTATAGTAGTGATTACCGAACGTTTTTAACCGCCTATCAGCTTGTTATAGTCTCTCATGGAAGATCCTCCCTACACGGACTCCGTCGATCTGGATCGCATGCAGCGCCGTCTAGACGAAATCATGAGCATCGGGAAAACCGAAGAGGGAGGGGTTACGCGGCTGGCGTACTCCGAGGAGGAGAGTGAGGCGTTCGAGTACGTCAGATCGGAACTGGACAATTCGCTCGAGATACGCACGGACTCACTCGGGAATCTCTACGCGAGTCCGGACCTGGACTCCGCAGAGACCACACTCGTCGGGAGCCATCTCGATTCCGTCTACAACGGTGGGCGACTCGACGGAGCACTCGGAGTCGTGGTTGCCATGGAAGCCATGGATGTCGTCGAAACGGCCGAGACGAGTTCAGCGGTCCCCCCTACTCTCGTCGTGTTTCGGGGCGAAGAATCGGCCCGGTTCGGCAGCCATACGATCGGTAGTCGAGGAGCACTCGGGATGTTGACGGTCGAGGATTTTTCCCGAGCCGATCAGAACGACGTTCCGCTTTGGTTGGCGATGCAGCGTGATGGCCACCAGCCCTCCGACCTGTCCGAACCGATGCTAGATCTCTCACGGGTCCGTCGGTTCTACGAGACGCACATCGAACAAGGACGGGTCCTCGACGAGTCTGACAACGATCTGGGGATCGTGACGAGCATCCGTGCCCCTGTCCGGTACAACGTGACGGTCGAGGGCGCGTACGATCACTCTGGGGCGACCCCGATGGACCTGCGGGAGGACGCCCTGGCGGCGGCCGGGGAGATGATCACCGCCGTCGAACAGGTTGCCTCAGATACTGGCGCCGTCGTGGCGACAGTCGGCGATATCACCGCCCGCGACGGCGCGATAAACAAAGTCTGTGGAGAGGTGGCCTTTCCGTTAGACATCCGGAGTGACGAGGTTCCATCTCGGGACGAGGTCGAGCGCGGTATTTTGAACGAGTTTTCACGGATCACTGATAGACGCGACGTGACGGTCTCGAAAGAAGAAATCGACCGGTCCGATCCGGTCTCGCTCTCGAAAAATGCCATCGACGAACTTACAGACGCGGTATCTGCTACCGGCGCGGAGTATCTGCAGCTTCCCAGCGGGGGTGGCCACGACGCCATGAACTTCCAGCAAGCAGGCATCCCGACTGGAATGTTGTTCGTCCCGAGCGTCAGGGGAATCAGTCACAGTCCAGAGGAGGAGACGTATCCCGAATCCATCCGGTCTGCAGCGATTGCGACGGCACATGTGTTAGCTAATCCTGACGCGTAAGAAGGAGCGGAATGCAGCGGGAGCGCACCCTCCCAGAGAACGAGCGTATATCGGCTACGGACAAACAATTATTGACTGTTTCACTGGTTACTGACCGGGAAGTGTCCCTGTCGTTGATCTCTGGGAGTGGTGTTTTCGTCGCGACTCCGTGATATCGCGCTTAGATGTAACGACCGAGTATTTGCACATCAGTGCAATCGACGCCATCGCATGGAACTCGGCAGCGAGCCTGCAAGAGAGCTAGTCAGGTGGGACAGATCGTCAGCCGGAACGTGGCAGCTCAGTTTGAGAGTCGGGTGCGGGCCCGACTGGTTAGAGCGTACCGGCGCAGTCGTCACCGACGTATCCACCGACTCGTGCCGACGAGGTCCTCCCCGTCTTGTTCCTTCCTGAGGAGCGCTTGGGTCATGTGGCCGGCGTGCTCGGCGTGGCGGTGGTAGGCGAGTTCGTCGAAGAGGTCGTGGTAGACCTGCATCCGGGTTGGGCCGGAGTCCTCTGGTGTCGTCCCCATGGTCGGGTGGTGTGAGAGGAGGGCAAAAGGGGTGAGCCATGGGCGGAGTGGAAGTGAAAGTGGACCGAACGTGAGCAGAATTCAGAAACCCCATTGCCAACCTCACAGTGACAGAGGGTGACTACGTGAGTTGGCGGGTGTTTTGGAATATTTGCAGAAAGCCTCGACATCGTCTTTGTTGGCATCGCTCTGTTCGCGGCGCTCGAGAACTAATGTTGCTACCAAGACCTTTCGAAACCCCCGACACCTCAGTACTCGTACAACGAAACCACGTACGGCAGCCGATTCAGCATCCAAATCGCCACCGGGAGGCCGATAATCGTGATCGCCAGCAGGGCCGCNAGNTTCCCCCACAGAAACCCGAGCCACCAGCCGATGAAGACGAAATACACCGCACGAACCAGAACCGAGGGCTGGTCCGTCGGCGTCTCCGGGTCGATGTCTCGCTTTGGCTGCAGAATCAGCACCCTCGGGACGTTGTTGACCAGCATAATCCCGACCGGGATGCCGACGACAGTCGCGAAGAAAAACACCGCGACGTTGACCAGGATGGGCGTGGCCCACCAGCCGATGAAGACGAACCAGAGCAGTCGAACCGGTAGCGAGTGGTCTTCCATAGCGCGTGTAGGTGGGAAGCACTGAAAACCCTGCCGCGGTAGGAACCCGAGCGGAGTCGGGGGCTAGACCGCTTCATCACCCCGTCGGGTAGAGTTGTGGACGAATCTACACCGCCAACTTCTCGCGGAACGTCTTCTTGACCTTCTCGATTTTCGGCTGGGCGTGCATCGAGCAGTAGGCGTCGTTGGGGTTCTTTTTGAAGTAGTCCTGGTGGGGCTCCTCGGCGCGGTAGAACGTCTCCAATCGCTCGATTTCGGTCACCACATCGTCGTCGTAGCCGCCGGATTCCGCCAGCGCCTCGACGAACGACTGCGCCAGTTCGAGCTGCTCGTCGTCGTGGGCGAGCACGATAGAGCGGTACTGTGAGCCCACGTCCGGCCCCTGCCGGTTCAGCTGTGTCGGGTCGTGGATGGTGAAGAAGACCTCCAGCAGCTCCTCGTAGCTGATGGTCTCGGGCTTGTACTCGAGCTGGACGACCTCCGCGTGGCCAGTGTTCCCAGAGCAGACCGCTCTGTACGTCGGATTCTCGGTGTCGCCGCCGGCGTAGCCGGAGGTGACTGATTCGACGCCATCGAGCGGTTCGAGCGCCGCTTCGATACACCAGAAACAGCCACCGCCGAACGTTGCTTTTGCGGTCATACACGATTGTTGGGGCGCTGGGCGTATGTAGTTGGCGCGGGCACACCACAGGAGAGCGAGAATCCACCGTATGAGCCCGCCTGCTTGCCCTCCTCTCGGTTTTGGGCTGCTCGTCTCGGGATGGCGCGCTGGTGGCTCGGAACGCATGGGCAGGACCTGCTCGGCATCATCATCTTCGTCGCCGGCTACGGGCTGTCGCGCTGGCTGGTATGGCGACGATGGCTCCGGGATGTCTCCGTCGTCGGCCCCGATAGCTAACGGCGAGAACAGAAGTTTAAAGCGGCGTTCGGACCGAGTGGTGCCAAGAGATGCTTCCGCTCCAGGTCATCGACAGTTTCCTGCTCAACTACGAGATCGGGCAGGTGCTGTTGCTCGTGTTCGTCCTGGGAACGCTGGGCCTGTTTCCGCTCGGCTCCCGAAAGGTGCTCGGCCTCCACTTCACCAGCTTCGGGCTACTGTTCCTCCTGACGCCCCAAGCGATTAACTCCAAAATCTATCTGTTCATCGGGCTCTCACTGCTCGTGCTCGGCCCGATGCTGTTCACGACGGGCGACGACTGAAACCGGTCGCAGCACACGACCTGCCGTATTCACGAGAGTCTCGCTCTCGTGAGCCACCCAGAACGCATCGCGTTCTGGTGACGAGCGTGTAACTCACCGAACGCCACCTTTTTCGTCCGGTCCTCGATATCCACAGCCATGCGAACCGTCCGGGCCCCCGCGACAAGCGCCAATCTCGGCAGCGGCTTCGACACGTTCGGTGTCGCCCTCGGGCGCCCGGCCGACGTCGTCCGCGTCGAGCGCGCCGAGTGCACCACCATCGAAGTGACCGGCGCCGGCGCCCAGTATATCCCTGAAGACCCGGACCGCAACACCGTCGGCGCCGTCGCGGAGGCGCTCGACGCCCCTGCACACATCCAGATCGACAAGGGCGTCCGGCCCGCGTCCGGGCTGGGCTCCTCAGCGGCCTCGGCAGCGGGCGCCGCCCTTGCGCTCAACGATCTCTACGACCGCGGCCTGAGTCGGCAGGAACTGGTCGGCATCGCCGCAGAGGGGGAAGCAGTCGTCGCCGGCATCGCCCACGCCGACAACGTCGCGCCCGCGCTGCTGGGCGGCTTCACCATCGCCACCGCTGACGGCATCCACTCCGTTCCCGCGAACATCCCGCTGGTAGTCTGTCTCCCCGAGGAACCAATTTCCACCCGCGACGCGCGCCGGGTAGTCCCCCAGACCGCGACCATCGAGGAGCTGGTCGAGACGGTAGGAAACGCCTCGACGCTGACGCTCGGGATGTGTCGCTCTAACCCCGAACTGGTGGGGAGGGGGATGGCCGACGAGGTCGTCACCCCGCACCGCGCGGCCCTCATCGACGGCTACGACGACGCCGTCGCGGCCGCCGAGGAGGCGGGCGCCCACGGCGTCACCGTCAGCGGCTCCGGCCCCGGCGTACTCGCGGTCTGTCCGGCCGACGCGCGCCGTGACGTGGCCAGTGCGATGGTCGGCGCGTTCGGAGAGAACGGTGAGAACGCACGCGCCTACCGAACGTGGGTCGGGAGCGGCGCGGAGATTCTGTAGAGACACCAGGACTCCGAAACGACGAACAACCCGGCCGACCTACGCTTCTCGCAGTCGCTCGTAGGCCTCGTTCACCTGCTGGAACGTCTCCTGGTCCCCGCCATCGGCGTCGGGGTGGACCTCCTTGACCCGTTCGCGGTAGGCCTGTCGCACCGTCGCGGGTTCGGCGTTGGCGTCGACACCGAGGATTCTGGCGGCCTCGCGGCGGGCGAGTGCGTCGCTGGACTGTGTGCGTCGGCGCCCGCGTTCCGCACCCGCTCGTGCTCGGCCGCGCCCAGCCCGAGTGCGCCCCCTCGTGGCCCGCTCCCGGGCTTCCTCGGCGAACCGACTCCGGCCACCGGGCTCGCGTTCGCCACGGGTAGCTCGTGCCTGTCGCGCTTCTTCCGGCGTGACGCGGCGGTACCCCCCGAACGGGGCCCGCCCAGTCGCCCCCATAAAGACGAGATACGCCGCGACGCCGAACGGCACCGCAAGCACGAGGAGGAACGGCTGTCGCGCGAGGGCGACGACCGCCAGCAGCACCGCCAGCCCGGCGAACACTCCGGCCAACACGATGCCGACGGTGTCACGGTCGAACTCCACAGTGCGGATAAGGAAGCCGGACACCTAAGCCCCTCGCCGGCGGCCCCGATTCGCAAATTACCGGTGACGATTCAACCGCTTTTTGAGGTTCTTCGCAGCCTCACCAGCTGCGGCGAAGTACGCCTCCTCGGGCGTATCCATCCCGTCAGAGGGCCCTGAGACGGTGTTCCGGCCCACCTCTTCACCGGCGAAGATGATGCCGCGTGAGGAGTTTACGACGCCAACGTCCTGGCCGTTCCACGTGGTCAGGCCGTGTTCGATGGCCGCTTCGGCGTCACCGCCCTGTGCGCCAACGCCGGGCACGAGGAAGGGAATCTCCGGGACGGACTCGCGGAGCTCCTCCAGTTCCTCGGGCGCAGTGGCACCGACGACGAGGCCGATGTTGTCGTGCTCGTTCCAAAGCTCCGCCAGCGCCGCCACGCGCTGGTAGAGTGGTTCGCCGGAAGCGAGTTCGAGCCCCTGCAGGTCGGCGCCGCCGGGGTTGGAGGTACGACAGAGGACGAAAATCCCCTTCTCCGGCCGTTCGAGGAAGGGTTGGAGTGAGTCCTGCCCCATGTAGGGGTTGACGGTGATAGCGTCCACCTCGTCCAGAATCTCGGCGTACTGGCGCGCGGTGTTGCCGATATCGCCCCGTTTCGCGTCGAGCAGAACGGGCACTCCTTTCCCGTGAGCGTAAGCCACGGTCTCCCGGAGCGAGCGCCACCCCTCGGCGTCCTCGTAGAACGCGGCGTTTGGCTTGTAACAGGCGGCGTGCTCGTGGGTGGCGTCGATGATTCGGCGGTTGAACGCCCAGCGCGGCATATCGTGGTCATCGAGGAAGCCAGGGAGGCGATCCAAATCGGCGTCGAGACCGACGGAAACGACGCTATCTACCTCATCAATTCGAGCGGCGAGGTCGTCGAAGAAGGACATACCGGGAGCGCGTACCCGGTGGTCAAGAACCCTGCCGTTCGCGGTCGGACTCGTCGGCAGGTGGGGTGACCTCCTCTTCGCCTATATCTGCATCTCGGGCCGCAGTGAGTTTGGTCTCGAGGTCCTCGATGCGGCGCTGCAGTCTGGTGAGTTCCTCGTCCTCGCCGCGGTTGGCGGACCAGCGTCCGAGCAGGAAGAGCCCGACACCGACACCGATGGGGATGACGGCCATGAACAGGAACAGGACGAACACGATGAGGAGCTCCGGGCCACCGGGGATGGCGCCGAACAGTGGAACCATAGCCGGTTGCTGGGCCGCCTCGGATATGTGTTTTCTCCCGGTCAGGCGTCGTCCGTTCGGTCCTCAGTCGCTTCGCCGGTATCGTCTCCCTCAGCCGCTTCTTCAACGGCGAGTTCGGCTTCGAGTTCCTCGACGCGAGCCTTCATCTCGGCCATTTCGTCGTCGTTCCCGCCCGAGCGATTCAGCAGGAAGACAACGACAGCCACCAGCGGGCCGAACAGCAACAGCAGGACGAGCAGGATAATCAGCAGTTCCGGTCCGCCTGGAATCGCACCGAACAGGAGCATAGGCGAACGCACAGGTCGAGGCGATATGGGCCTTTTCCCTCTCGCCATGCCGTCGAAACGATTTTGAGAAATAGCGGGGCAGGACACAATGGTCGGTCTAGTCCACCGATATGCACTGAGTCGACGCGTGAGGACTCAAGGGGAACAATCAAGCGGGCGACTGAGTAGCGGCTGTTACCGCCCGTCGTACACAACGTCGCCGTCGACGACGGTTAGCGCCACATCGATCTCCGAAATCCCCTCCTGATTCTCCCACGGCGATTCCTCGAGCACCGTGAAGTCCGCGAGCTTTCCTGTCTCGACAGTTCCCAATCGGCCCTCGTCGAAGCCGGCGTAGGCCGCCCCGAGCGTGTAGGCCCGCAGCGCCTCGGTCACGGAGAGCTGCTGGGCGTCCACCTCGGTGTTGACTGCCTCGTCGATGCCCGCGAGCGGGTCCAGCGGCATGCAGTCCGAGCCGAACGCCAGCGGCGCGCCAACCTCGTTGAGTTGCGCGTAGCGGTTGGTTTCGAACCGCCGGTCGCCCAGCCGGGACTCATAGAGCCCGCCGTCTTTCGCCCACTTGAGGAAGTTGGGCTGGACGGAGGCGACGACGCCCGTCTCGCCGAAGCGCTCGATAGCTTCCTCGGACGCGAGTTCGACGTGTTCGACGCGGTGGCGCATCCCGCCGGGGTCGTCGGTCTGCTCGAAAGCGTCGAGCACCGCGTCGATAGCCACGTCGCCGATTGCGTGGGCAGTGACCTGAAAGCCGGCTGCGTCAGCCGTTTCGACGATGTCGTGTAGTTCGTCCGGGTCGACGACCCACGAACCGTTCTCGCTGGTGTCGTCGTCGTAGGGTGTCGATATCTTGGCTGTCCGACCGCCGAAACTGCCGTCGGTGTAGGTCTTAACCGCGCCCGTCTGAACCATCTCGGAGCCGTGGTTGGTCCGCAGGCCGGTCTCGATGAGTGCGTCGAGATGATCCGACCAGTAGTTCAGCCGAACGCGGAGCGAGAGTTCTCCGGCGAGCTCCATCTCGCGGTAGAGTTGCGGCGAGTAGGAGCCCCGGACCATGTCGTGGACTCCCGTCACCCCGAGTTCGTTGGCGCGGGCCTGCGCGGCCGTGACGAGGCGCTCGGTTTCGGCGGCGTCGGGCGCGACGGCGTCGTAGAGCACGTCCACCGCTTTCTCGACGAGGACGCCTGTGGGCTCACCGTTCTCGTAGTGAACGTCAGCCTCCGCCATCTCGTCCTCATATCGGTCGAGGACAACGCTGTTGACCGAGGCAACGTGCATATCCTCGCGGAACGCGACGACGGGGCGCTCCGCGGAAACGGCGTCTAAATCCGCCTTATCAGGGTAGCGGTTCTCGGGCCAGCGGCTCTCATCGTAGCCGTAGCCCAGCACCCACTCCGGTGCGTCGGGGTCGGCGGTCTCCTGTTCGCGCTCGCGAAGCAGCGAGACGGCTTCGTTTAGGTCGTCGGCCGCCGAGAGGTCGGCGTTAACGAGGGAGCGCCCGAGTGTCTCCATGTGGGTGTGGGCGTCGATGAACCCCGGCAGGAGGACGCGGCCCTCGAGGTCGACGACTTCGGTTTCGGTGCCCGCGAGGAACTCCACGTCGTAGGTGGAGCCCAGCCGGACGACCTCGCCGCTGCGGACGGCAACGGCCTCGAAGGTCTCGTCGGGGTCGGTCAGCGTGTGGATCTCGCCGTCGAGAAAGACGGTGTCGGCGGCCTCGGTCATACCGAGAGGGGAGGCGGCAGCAGGCAAAACGGTTCGGGAAGCGGTCGCGGGCAGACTGGCGACGGAGAGGCGGACAGTCGCCTCCGACAGCCGCCGCCGGACCGGTACGTGCCGGAGCCGGGAATCAACGCCGGACCGGGAGACCGCGGCTCCGGCAACCAACGCCGGACCAGTATGTGCCGGAGCCGGCAACCAACGCCGGACCGGTAACGGTTTGGCCCGCCAAACGGAACGCCGAGCCATGAACGAGTACGACGCCGACGCGGCCGAGGAACTGGCCGACCGGGTCCGCACAGGCGACCTCCGACTCTACGAACTGGAGGACCACGCCGACGCCGACACCGCTGCCGCCGCCCGACGACGACTAGTCGAGGAGCACTCCGGTGCCGACCTCTCGACCACCGCGGAGTACGCCCTCGACGCCGAGCAGGCTTCCGAGAGCGCCATCGAGAACATGATTGGGGCTGCCCAGATTCCGATGGGTGTCGCCGGTCCCGTCACCATCGACGGCGGCGCCTACGACGGCGAGACGTACCTGCCGCTGGCGACGACGGAGGGGGCGCTGCTGGCTTCGGTCAACCGCGGCCTCTCAGTCATCGACGACAGCGGTGGCGCCGCTGCTCGCATCACCAAGCGGGGGATGACCCGTGCGCCGGTGTTCCGGGTGAGCGGCATCGCCGAGGGGCAGGCACTNGCNGANTGGACCCGTGACAACGTCGAGAAACTACGGGCGGCCGCCGAGTCGACGACGAGCCACGGGAAACTCATGGACGTGACCCCCTACGTCGTCGCGGACAACGTCTACCTGCGGTTCCGCTACGACACCGCCGACGCGATGGGGATGAACATGGCCACCATCGCNACCCNAGCGGCCGCCGACGTGGTTGAGGCCGAAACCGACGCCTCGCTGGTCGCGCTCTCGGGCAACATGTGCACGGACAAGAAGCCCGCCGCGATCAACGCCGTCGAGGGGCGCGGCCGCAGCGTCACCGCGGAGGTGAAGATTCCACGCGAGATGGTCGAGAAGACGCTCAAGACCAGTCCTGAGGCCATCAGCGAGGTCAACACCCGGAAGAACCTACTCGGCAGCGCGAAAGCCGCGAGTCTGGGGTTCAACGCACAGGCTGCCAACGTCGTCGCTGCGATGTATCTTGCGACGGGACAGGACGCCGCACAGGTGGTCGAGGGGAGCAACGCCATCGTCTCGATGGAGGCCCGCGAGGACGGCCTCTACGCGGCGATTTCGATGGCGAGCATCGAAGTCGGCACCGTCGGCGGCGGGACGAAGCTCCCGACGCAGGCAGAGGGGCTTGACGTGCTGGGGATCCGCGGCGGCGGCGACCCGGCAGGGTCGAACGCGGACGCGCTCGCGGAGTGTGTGGCCGTGGGCGCGCTGGCGGGCGAACTCTCGCTGCTCTCGGCGCTCGCTTCGCGCCATCTTTCGAGTGCTCACGAACAGTTGGGTCGGTAGACGCCGCTGCGGGAGTTCTTCTGGCGACAGCGGAGAGTACCGCGACAGTGAAGGCGAACAACACCGCGGAGTTCCCTTGATCTCGGAGAACCCGCACCGCCCAGCATCCACACCCTCCCCAACCGATTCGCTCACTCCCGCTGGTCGCTCGCGTCATCCCTCGCGCGCTCGCTCACGCCCGGAGGCGTTCGCGTCGCGCGCCACCACGGCGCCGGACTCACACTAACCGCAAGCCACCACCGGACTGAATCACTTCGCCCTGGCGCCGCAGTTTCTCCAGCAGTTTCTCCGCGGCACCGCGAGGAACGCCGTCCTCGACTGCTTTTTCGAGAATTTCCTCCTCAGTTCCCTCGTCTCGGACCGCATCCCGGACGATCTCGTCACGGCTCCGGGATTTCTCCCGCGTGGTGTCGCCGGCGGCCGCCACTTCGTCGGGGTCGACCCCCGACTCCTCGAGATACTCGCGTTCGGAGAGCCCGCTCTCCTCGGCCATCGTCTCGAGTTCCGAAACGTGGGCCACATCGGCGAACGCCTCACTGTCGCCGTGTTTCTTCGCCAGCAGCGCGGCGCGAGCCTCGCGGGCGGCGTCGCGGTCCTCGCTCTCGAAAAATCGCTTCAGCTTCTTGGTCTGGTGGCGGCGGCCACAGGTCGGGCAAGTGGCGGAGTCGCTCTCGCGGGGGTCCGTCAGCAGCCAGTAGGCTCCGCAGTCGGTGCAGCCGACGACGGCGTACATGCTGGGGAGTGGTGCGCTTTCGGTCATGAATCCTCCGCTCGGCTGTGATGGACTGCCTGCATCCCCGTACTTTTCCGATCCACCCCCGACTTCACGAATATGCGCGTACTCGTCACCGGCTCGGAAGGCCGCGTCGCATCCGGTATCAAGCAGCATCTCGACGGAGACTCCCCCCACGAGTTCGTCTACCTCGACCGCGAGGATGCCCCGGACGTGGATTTCGTCGCCGATATCTCCGATTACGAGGCCATCCGCCCAGCGTTCGACGGCGTCGATGCAGTGGTCCACCTCGCCGCGAATCCCGCGGTCTCCGCGTCGTGGGAGTCAGTCGAGCAGAGCAACCTCATCGGTACCCGGAACGTGCTCGAAGCCGCCTCAGACGCCGAGGTCGAGCGATTCCTCTTTGCCTCCTCCATCCACGCCGCGGGGATGTGGGAAGAAGAGGGCAAGCCCGAGATATACGAACTCGACGACGAGACGAACGTCACGGTGGACGACGACGAGCGGCCCGATTCGTACTACGGCGTGTCGAAAGCCTATGGCGAGGATCTGGGGCGGTTCTACATCGAGCAGCGGGAGTACCCAAAGCAGTTCTACGCGNCCCGNATCGCCAGCATCCGCGGNGGGCTCTACGACAACCCNTACGGCGACGCCGAGAAGGGCGTCGAGCGNGGTGACTGGGAGCGCGGCGGTCCGAAATATACGGAGCAGGTCAAGCGCCTGAAGGGGACGTGGCTCTCCCTACGGGACTGGGCGCAGTTGGTGGAGCTGTGTCTGACTGATGAGGAGACGGAGTTCGGGATTTTCTTCGCGACCAGCGACAACCCCCGGAGCTGGTTCGACCTCGAGCACACGAAAGAACTGCTGGGCTACGAGCCCGAGGATTCGGCGAGTGATTGGCAGTCGCCGCCATCCGAGTTGTTGGAGTAACAGCAGCGTCGCGGGTTTTCGGGTGGTGTTGCGCGTTTTGGCTCTGTTGAATTCCTATTCTTCAGACAGATTTCGTGTGAAACAGTCGTTCAGTATATGTGCGAGTGTAGCATCCGCGAGCGAAGCGAGCGGTTCCCCGGACCCGACCGTAGGGAGGGTCCGCCCTTTTGGCATCAACGGGTTTTGCCGGGGTTCGACCGAGCGGAGCGAGGGAGGACCCCGGTAAAAGAGGTTGCTGTATTGACCGCACGGAATCAGAGTATGTCCTCTGGGAAGGATTTCAACAAAGTCCGTGTTTTCGAAAGTATGCTGGGCTTGGGAGGGACCGGTAACAGCATCAGGAGGACTATCGTTGACCACGTGTACAGCACCGCTTCCTGCTCCACAGCCACAAGGCTCGCGGCTCCTCCGTCGCCGCTCGCTTTCCGAGGGAGTTTTCCTCTCGATTCCTCCCCAGCCGGTTCGTTCGGGAGTAACGCTCGCGCACCCTCCTGAAGAGCACAGCTCACCCGTCCCTCGTTCGTTGCATCGCCGGCTTCGCCGGCTGCTAGCGGGATCTTCGATCCCACCCTACTCACGAGGACCTCGCGTCGACACCTGCGGAGCGGTGGCAGTGGACGCGCGGCCTCGCACCGGTCGCGAGGCCGTGGGGAGGATGCGGGGAAGACCATCGCGGGGCTGTGCAGGTCCTCCGAGGCCAAGGGAACTCCGCGGTACTGTTCGCTGTCGCGGTCACAGAAGCCACACTGTCCACAATCACCGAAACTCCATCACGCAAAAACGAACCATCACCGAAACAAATCTATCTGAATCAGTCCCGAAGGACATCCAGCCGGAACTCGAACGCGGAGACAGGAACCTCCAGTTCGCGTTCGACCAACAACCTCGGGTGGACCTCACCCAAAACCCCCGCGGACTCCCCATCAATCACCACGTCCGCCACCCGGCCGTCGATGAAGCTCGGGTGCTCGGTCGCCGGCGTCTCCAGATCTACGTCGAACTCGGTCGCCAATGCCTGGAGCCGGCCCTTGATGTCCTCGTAGGTGGCGTCCGTGCGGGCGATAGCGCCCGCGACCGTCTGGTGCTCGGAGACACCAGTGTTCGCCGACTCGTCGCGGTGGGCCGTAAAGCCCACTTCCGAAAGCTCCTGCGGGTACCGTCGGTGGGTGTTGTTCTCGAGGACGTGCAGCAGCGAGGGCAGCGCCCACGTCCGGAGCATCGTGTAGTCCTCGCTGTAGGCGGAGGTGACGTTCACCGCCTCCTCACCCCCGAGCACGTCGGTTCCCTCCTCGACAGCCATGCGGTCGTAGTTCTCCGCGGGCGAGGAGAGGTGGAAGTTCAGCAGGTCCTCGAACCCCATGCCGACCAGCGCGGTCCGCACCCCGCGTTCGAGGCGGCTGCGCTCGTGTCGGCCGCCGATCGTCCCGATGTCGGGGTATNTCGGCTCGAGTTTGTCGAATCCGTAGGCCCGACCCACGTCGTCGACGAGGTCCGAGGGGTGGAGCACGTCGACGCGGTAGGGCGGAATCTCCACCTCGTAGGTCTTGCTCCGCGGCTTCGCCGCGTCGCTTTTCGAGGCGCTCCGCGCCTCAGGTGTTTCCTCGCCGAGCTTCACCATCGCGTTCAGTCCCGAGCGGGCGAAGAGGTCCTGTACCTCGTCCATCCCGAGTTCGATGCCCAGCGTGGTCTCGATGCGGTCGTGACCCACCGTCTTCTCCCGGGTGTCGAGTTCCGGGCGCACGAGGTGGTCGCCATCGCGGTCGCCGGGCGCGTCCGGGTCGTAGACCACGTCGACCTCCTCGATGGTCGCGCCACGGGCGTCCAGCGCGTAGCAAACGATAGCGAGCATCCGGTCGATAGTCCACTGGTCGGTCCCGGTCATCTCCACGAACAGTTCCCGAGACGCCGTACTGACTTCGGTGCGGCGGCCGTTGATGACCGGCGGGAACGAGAACAGCCCGAGTTCGTCGTAGATGGCGGGATACCGCTCGTACTCCGCAACCACGTCGGCGTATTTCTCGCCTGTCGGATGTTCAGCGAGCACGCCGGCAGGGCTGAGTTCCTTGTCAGAATCGAGCGGGACGAACGTGTCACCCTCGGGGTCGACACCGCGGTAGGTGATGGTCGGCCCGGTGGCGTCACTGTGCGTCTCGCCGCCCGGCGCGTCAGATCGGTTCGCGCCGCCCCTACCGACGGGTGTGAGCTCAGCGGGCGCGTCGGGTTCGTCCTGCGTGTTGCCGACGAGCGCTTTTTCCTCGATGCGCTCGCCTTTCAGCATCGTGAGGTCGTGGATGCCGATGGCGCCCTTCGCCCGGCCCCGGCCCATCGTGGCGTGGAGTTTCTCCTGCAACTGGATGAGCGAGTCGAGCGCAGCCTCGTCCAGATCGACGCCGCGCACGACGGCGCCGGTGACGTAGGGGCGCTCCTCGGGCACGGAGTCTTCGACCTGGATGGTCCAGTCCGAATCGTTGACCTCGGGGATGTAGACCCCCGTGTCGTCGCCGTACTGGTAGCGCAGCGAGCGCGCAACACCCTCGACAGAGAGGCGGTCGAGGCGGTCCGGTGCGAACTCGAACTGGAGTTCACCGCCCTCAGTCTCGCCCTCAAACTCGAGGCCGAGGCCGAAGAGGTCCGCTTTGAGTTGGTCGTCGTCCTTCTCGTCGTGGCCGGTGAGTCGGCGAAGCTCGTCAGTGTCGATATCGACAACAGGCATCAGTAGATCACCTCCGCGTTCCGCAGGAACTCGAGGTCCGCGAGCGTCCCGTGCAGGTCGCGGATGTCGTCTGCGCCGGTGTAGAGCATGGCCAGCCGCTCGAGAGCGAGCCCCCAAGCCATCACGTCACACTCGACGCCGAGCGGTTCAAGCACTTCGTCCCGGAAGAGACCGGAGTTCCCGATTTCGATAAGTTCGTCCGTCTCGGGGTGGCGGCCGAACAGCTCGAAGCTCGGCTCCGTGTAGGGGTTGTAGTGGGGCTTGAACTGCACGTCGGTGATACCGAACTGGCGGTAGAACTCCTCGAAGGTGCCCATCAGATCCCTGACCGAGAGGTCCTCGGCCATCACCCAGCCCTCGATCTGGAAGAACTCCAGCAGGTGCGTCGAGTCGATGGTGTCGTTGCGNTAGGCCTTCTCCACGGAGAAGTAGCGCTGTGGCTCGTCCAGTTCCCCGACCTCCGTCCCCGAAAGGTAGCGCATCGAGATCGACGTGGTGTGGCCCCGGAGCGCGACCTCTCGTGCGAACCCCTCGTCCCACGGCGAGTGGTAGCCGTCGCCGTCGTCGCCGACGCCGTTGCGGTGGGCGTTCTCGACGGCCTGGACGAGGTCCTCGGGCAGGTCGTCGACGGGGTCGACGTCCAGTGCAAACCGGTCCCAGTGGGTCCGGGCGGGGTGATCCTGCGGCATGAACAGCGCGTCGTTGATCCAGAAGTCTGCGTCGGCGTGGGGGCCCTGCATCTCCTGGAACCCCATCCCGACGAGCACGTCCTTCACGCGCTCGCCGGCCTGTCGGAGCACGTGGATCTTCCCCTGGCCGGCCTCCTCGGCGTCGGCCTCGACGTTGTACTCAGTGAACTCCACGTCCTCCCACTCCCCGGAGGTCAGCATCTCGGGGGTGAGGCGGTCAGCGGTCTCGGCGGTCTCGACGCCCAGCATCAGCGCGTCGACGGCGTCGTCGGTCAGCAGCACCGAGCGGATGGTCTGTTCCTCAACGGTGACGAGGCCACGGCTTTCGAGTTGGTCAAGCACCGCCTCGTCCTCAACGGCCTCGCCGTCTTCGATAGCGTCCAGCGCGGCGGNTTCGGGGTCAGCGTCGGGGTCCGCGTCCGGGTCAGCTGTGACGGCCCCGCTCTCGATTTTGCCGTAGCCTTTCCGCGCGAAGTTCGAGAGGGCGATGTCGACCTGCGGGCCTTCGAGTCCCGCGGCACCGATGACCTGGCCCATCTGCGCAGGCTCTTCGGCGGCGCCGGCCTCAACGGCGGCGCGGTAGAACCGCACCTCGGGGAGTTCGCCGTCGAGATACGCACGACCCTCGTCGGTGAGGTGGACGGTTTTCTCGACCATCTCCTCAAGGGTAGCGAGTCCGTCGTCTTCGAGTTCGAACGCGGCCGTCGTGACGGCCGCTTCGTTCAGCCCCGCCTCCTCAGCGATGGCGGGAATGGGCGTTGCATCAGTCGCGCTCGCGGCGTTGAGCACCGCGACCTGTCGTTCTGGGAGTCGCATTGATTGTGGGTTCTGTCAGTCGCACCGGCGTCGCTCTCCGGGTGGCGGTACGTGCCTGCTCGGTTGGTTTCACCCGGGCGGCCGCAGCCCCGGCTCCGCCGACCGACTCAGACGAAGAAAAACCCGACCCCGCGGCTGGTAGCTGCTTCGCGTGCGGGTCCGAATCCGGCGGTGTCGGGCGCCATAGGAGAAATCTCCGCCCGCGGCCGCAAAAACCTTCCGCGACTACCGCGCTACCGGGTGAACCCGCCGCTGACGCCGCGGGCACCCTCGCTCTCGGGCGCAATCTGTTCGGGCGCCTCGTCAGCCTCGCCAGGCTCGAGTTCGAGGAAGTGTTCGTCGCAGTCCGCACAGCGCACCGCGAACACGTCCCAGTCCCGACAGCACGAGGAGACGGTGTCCTGTGTCAGTCCCACGTCGCCGCCACAGAGCGGGCACGTCGCGAGGAACGACCGGAGCGCACGGGCGATACCCAGCCGCTGTTGGGCCGGAGTCTCACTCCAGCGGTCCCGTTCTGAGAGCACGCGGTGGGCGCTCGCGTCGGCCAACAGCGCACCCTCGGAGGGCCACCGGTGGAGACGGTCGGTATCGTCGTAGAATGCCGGCCCGTGGACCTCCTGGTGAATGTTCGCCGTCTCCAGGTCGACACCGAGTAGGCCGGCGATGGCCGCGGTGCGGGCGTCTTCGTCGTCGCGCAGGTCGTCGGCGGCCGCAAGCAGTTCGTCCTCGAAGGAGTCAGTCAGGTCGAGGTCCTCGCCGTCGGCGGTCTCCTGCACGGCATCCATCTCCAGCAGGAGTTGTTCGGGGTCCGCTGGTTCGCCGTCCTCGTCGGTGGCGGTCGCACTCGAACTGTCGTCGTCGGTTTCGTCGCGCTCGGTACGCTGCTTGGAGAGGTTCGGCTCCGACTCGATTGGCGGTGCGTCGGCCTTGTCGAACGCCGCAAGTAGCCAGTCGGGGAAATACTGTTTGGTCAGTTCGGGCGTCCCCGGGACCAGATAGCCACGGAGATAGATGGCCAGTAGGGAGCCACCAAGCACGAGAAAGCCGAGGAACGGCGTCCCGACGAACGAGGCGAACGCCGAGAGCACAAGCGCGATGGCGACGTTCACCGCCGTACACGGGATACAGCGGTTCGTACCCGTATACGCCGGCTGTCGATACTGTTCGAGGGCGTCTGGCAACATGGCTCACCGTATGCCGGGGGTGCTGAAAAGCCGTTCGTCGGCCACCGCAGGCGCTGGGCGCTCAGACCGCCTCGTCCTCGTCCTCGCCGCCGAGGCCGCGACGGTCACTGGAGAGGTCGATATCCAGTTCCTCGAGCATCGCTTCGGCCTCCTCACGCTTCTCCTGGTGGTCCGCGAGGAACTCCTTCATCAGGGTGGCCGCCTGTTCCTTGCAGCCGCCACAGAGTCGATCGCCGTCGGCACACTCCTCGTAGACGCGGGCGGCGAGTTCGTCGTCGTCCTCCGCGAGCAGGTAGGCGTAGAGTTCGTAGACCGGGCACTCGTCGGGCTCCCCGCCGAGTTCGCGCTGCTCCTCGGCGGTGGTGCGCCCGCCCGTCGTTGCGGACATCACCTTGTCGTAGCCATCCTCGGGGTCGTCGAGTAGCGAGATGTGGGAGGCCGGGATGGAAGAGGACATCTTGCCGCCGGTGAGACCGGTCATGAACCGGTGGTAGATGGAGGAGGGAGTGTGGAAGCCGTAGCCGTCGTGGTCGATCTCCACCTCGCGGGCGAGTTCATCGGCCGCCTCAGGCGAGAGGTCGAACGTGTCGATGTGGGCATCGTANCGACGCTTCTCGCCGGAAATACGTTCGGCAAGCGCGTCGAACGCCGCCTCGTTGGCGTTGCGGTCGAGGAAGCGAACGCGCGGGCGGATGGGCTCCTTGCCAGCGTTCTCGAGTTTCCGAGCGAGCGAGGCACGGGTCGCCTCGTCGGCGTCAGCATCGAACGCCTGCAGATGTTCGGCGGCGTCCTCACACCGCAGGTCGTCCGTCTCGACGGTGTCGTCGGCGGCGAGTGCGTCATAGAGCGCACGGAACAGCGCCCGCTCGTCGGCGTTGAGTTCGAAAGAGGCGAACGCCTCGGTTACCTTGAAGTAGCGCATCCGGGTCGCAGCGTCGCGGGCAAACCGGACGTGCGGGTCCTGGTCCGGGCCAACGGGGATCACCGTCGGCATCGGCTCATCGAGCTGCGGGTAGAGGATGTCCGCGAGCTGGGTGACCACCGACTGCATGTGGCTGACGTTGGTCTCNCCGCCGAAGCCGTAGATGGCTTCGAACTCCGAGAAGTTCGTCGTCGAGCCGATTTCGAACGCGAGGTCCTGCAGGACCCGGTTGTCCGACTGGCGGTAGAGTTCGCCCTCCTCGGCGTCAAAGCCGAGCGCGAGCAGCGAGAGCAGATAGCTCCGGGCGTGCTCGTCGATGTCGTCCCACGACATCCCGCGGGCGGAGTGGGCCTCCATATCCGCGATGAGGCCGTACACCTCGCCGCCCTGCTGCTGGTGCCAGATGAGTTCNTCGAACACCAGCTTGTGCCCGATGTGAGGGTCGCCAGTCGGCATGAACCCCGAGAGCGCCGCGAACGGCTCGTCGTTGGCCATCGCCTCGCGCACCCGGTCGTACTCCCGGTGGCCGAAGATGGCCCCGCGGCGCATCAGGAAGTGGGCGTTTGGCACTTCGCTCTCGTCGAACTCCTCGATGCCAAACTGCTCGAACAGTTTGGGGTAATCGTCGATGGTCGAGGAGCCCCACGGGTCGAGGGCGACGTCGTCCGACCCGCCTGTTCGGTCAGGGTCGCCGTTATCACTCGATTCGGTGTCGGTTCCCCCGTCCGTTTGTGGGTGCGTGTCCTCGCTCATGAGTTTACGGCGTGATCCGCTCGACGGAGAGCCAATCTATCTCTCCGCTGGGGTCGGTCAGCGCAAAAACCATTCGTTTGCGAACCCCGCCGGCCATCCGCACGTCCAGCGAGAGCTCCCGCGGGAGGAACTCGTGGCCGGGTTCTGTGACCCGGACCAGCTTGTCTGAGTGGCCCAGGTTCTCGACGCCGTCGAACGCCTCGTACACCCGGAAGTCCGCGCCGAACTTGAACCCGGATTTCGGGACGACACCCGCCTCCCGCAGCGATTCGTAGGCGACGTAGCGACGAGAGAACCGCTCGCCCTCGACGCTCTCGGCGTGGCTCCGAACCGCAGCCGCACGCAGGTTCAGACAACTCCGGTCGGCGAGATAGGCCGCCTCCAGCAACGAGAGCTGGAGCGGCCCCTTCTCGGCGTTACGGCCGGCCAGCCGCTGGCCGAAGAAGCCGTCCTCGTAGAGCGATTCCGGTGGGTTCCAGACCAGCAGTCGGTCGTCCATCAGTGTCGTCTCGAGCCCCGTTGGGAGGTCGGGGTCGGCGGTGCCGCTGGGCGTGAGCCACTCCGTGTTGAAGTAGGTGAGTTCGCCATCCTCGTCGACGACGGCGAGCATGTGGCCCTCGATGCTCGCAGCGGGCAGCGGCAACCGCTCGCCGACGACGTGGAGCCGGTAGGCTACCTCGCCGTCGGCCGGTCCCTTGCCGCGCGGGTAGACGATGAAGTCGGCGTCACCGGGGTCCTCGACCCAGCCCTCGCGGGCCGGCGAGAGGTAGAACCCGCGGTCGCGGAGGTTCTTGTAGACCACAAAGGAGAGCACTGCGTCAGTCCGCGTGAGAAACGCCTGAAAGTCGAGCGAGCGGCCGTCCTCGTCGACGACGGCGTCGATGTCACCGCGGTAGAGGAGATGTGCAGCCTCGACCGGGGCGAGTTCGAGTTCGCTCCTGCCGGTCGGCCGGCCGTAGCCCCCGGAGTCGTAGAACTGCTGTCTGGCGTTGCCCGTGAGGTGGACTACGCCATCGCGAAGGGTCCCGTCCATACTGCTACTCCCGGATGCGGAACCATAGGGACTGTGGTCAGGCGGCGCGGTCAGGGACCGTCGTGTGTCTCGACGTGGTCACGGAACCGGTCGCAGGTCCCGTCGAGACAGCGCCGCCCTGCAGCCGTCTCGAACACGGGCAGTCCACACGAACACTCACCAACGGCCACGCCCGCGGGGATAGAGAACGTCGTCTCGCACGCAGGGTAGGCATCACACCCCAGGAAGGGCCGATTCCCGCGGTTCACGACGCCCAGGGGCTCGCCGCAGTCCGGACAGTCCCAGCGGCCGTCGAGCACGTCAGCGACCGCGTCGGCCAGCGATTCACAGCGCCAGTCCAGACAGAGCTCCAGTTCCTCACCGCGTTCGACCCGCATCGTCGGGAGCCCGCAGTCCGGACACGACTCTTCGAGCACCGTCGCCCCCGCCGGGAGGCCGTAGCGCTCGTCACAGCCCAGACAGACCACGTCGCCACCCGTGCGGACGAGCGCGTCGCCGCAGTCCGGACACGAACCGACCGGCGCCCCCGCCTCGGAGATCCGGAGTTCGCGCTGGCCCACCGTCGCCGCAGAAACGACGTGGAGCCGTTGGTCGCCCGCGGTGGCGGTCACTGAGAACGAGTCGTCTTCGGTTTCGGTCGTCACCTCGTCAGCCCGGGTGAGCCACGCGACTGGCTGGTAGCCGGCGGCGTCGTGGACTAGCACGGTGCGGTCGGGTTTGACGACCACCAGCACGTAGCCGCGCTGAGTCCGGTCGCGCTCGCCCTCGAACGTGACGGTGCAGTCGCCTGCGAACAGTCGTACTGTTTTGGTCACGTGCCGGGGTGGTCCCGTCATCGGCCTTGAGCGCCGGCGCGAAACCCCAAACGCGATGGCGCGGCCACGGTACGGGGAAGATATGCGCGCGCTGCTGTTCGACATGGACGGCGTCATCGTGGATTCTGAGGACTNCTGGCACGCCGCCGAGCGGGAGGAACTGCTCCCGGCGGTGCTCGCCGGTGAACGCCCGGACCTCGACGANATTACGGGGATGCCCTACCGCGAGATATACGATTATCTCGACGCGAACTACGAACCCACGGTCACGAAAGCCGAGTTCGTCGCGCTGTACGATGGGACGGCCGAGCGCATCTACCGCGAGCGGGTGGCGCTGCTCGAGACGTTCCACGAGATTCGGACCACTGCAGGCGATTTGGGCGTGCCCGTCGGACTGGTCTCCTCCTCGCCGCCCGAGTGGGTAGGCTACGTGCTCGATCGGTTCGAACTCGAGTTCGACCTGGTTCTCTCCGATGACGACGTTGCTGGCCCGGGCAAACCCCAGCCCGACATCTACGAGGCTGCGGCGAGTCGGCTCGACGTTGCCCCGGAAGACTGCGTGGCCGTCGAGGACTCACAGAACGGCTCCCTCGCCGCGAAGCGCGCCGGGATGACCGTCGTCGGCTACCGCGTTCAGCACAACGCCGAGACCGACCTCTCTGCGTGTGAGGTGGTCTGTGATGGGCCAGAGGAACTTCGCGAAGAACTGTCCGGGCGGTTGCGGAGCGACGTGTAGTTACGCGATCCGAACCGTTCGGCTCTCCCGAACTGGGAGCAGGGGGAGTTCGGGGAAAACCACCTCGACCGTGAACTCGAGTTCGTCCTCGTCGGCGCCGAACACCGGTGCCGGGAGCGTCTCCGCGTTCGAGAGGTAGGTGGTGGTTTCGGTCATCTCGGTCCCGTTGACCGTGATCCGGATTCCTGCGCGGGCGCCGCCGCCGACGTTGCGCACGCTCACTTCACAGATTTCGTTCTCCCCAGCAGCGATGGTTTCGGGGAACGAACCCCACTCCACCTGAATCCGTGGGAGCTCCGCGGCGGCGTCCAGAATTCGCTCGGCGACGCTCGCTGAGAGCCCCGTGTTGGTGAGTTTCTCCGCGCCGGCGTCGACCAGATCGCTCGGAGAAGTGAACCCAGCCCCGGCGAGGGTTTCCGCGCGGCCGGCACCGACGCCCTCGATGGCGGTGAGTGCGACTGCATCGCGGCTCACACCGTGTTCGACGCGCGCCTCCACGCGGCGGACGAGGTTCGCGGCGCGCGGACCAGCGAANGCGGCCGCGAACTCCCGCAGCGCCGCGAGCAGCCTGAGGGCGTTCTGTCGGATAATCCAGGCGTCCGAGCGCAGGTCACTCGGCGTTCGCCCGGCCATCGCGGCGTGGAGAATGGCGAGCACCTTGCGGTTGCCCTCCTCCAATTTCGTCTCGACGCCCTCACCCGAGAGCACCTGGTCGATGGCGTCGCGCTCGGACTGGCGGGACGAGACAGAGTCGAACTCCCCGGCGGCGGCGACGGTCTCGAGGACGCTGTCGTCGGTCAGTCGCTCGCGCTCGCCGAGTTCGCGGAACCCCTCGGCGGTGTCGAGACGGAGGTAGTAGTTCGAGGCCAGGCGGCTCAGTGTGGTCGGTTCGAGACCGAGGTTGTCGTCGGTCTCCACGAACCCCTTCCCGACGAGCGTCTCGAGCACGCCGCGGACGCGCTCGCGCAGCCCCTCGAAATCATACTGGTCGGGTTCGGATTTGGCGCGAACGTAGTAGAACGTCGTCTCGACCCACGACATCACCTCCTCCAAATCCGAGACGGTCCCCATCGCCACCTCGGCGTTGAGGTGGGTGTCGAGGTCGCCCTCGAGCGTGGACTCAATCTCCTTGCCTTCGCGCAGGAGGCGACGGTATTTGTCGGCCTCCGAAGAGTCACAGACCACCCAGCCGTAGCCCACGTCGTCGTAGCCGGGCCGGCCCGCGCGACCGAGCATCTGGAGCACGTCGAGCGGGGAGATGTCCACCTCACCCTCCAGCGGGTCGTGGTATTTCGTGTCCCGAATCACCACACAGCGGGCCGGGAGGTTCACCCCCCACGCGAGCGTGGANGTCGAGAAGAGGAGCTGTATCTTCCCCTCTTTGAACCAGTTCTCCACGAGGGCCTTATCGTTGCGNGAGAGGCCGGCGTGGTGGAAGGCGACGCCGTCGACGACGGACTGACGCAGCGTGTCGTTCTCCACCTCCTTGGCCGCGGTGTGGAAGTCGTACTCGCCGCGAGAGCCCATCTCAATCTCCCAGTCGGTCGTCTCGTCGCGGGCTTTCTTCGCCGCCATCACGGTGTCCTGTCTGGAGGAGACGAACACCAGCGCCTGGCCGTCCTCGCGGATATGGGGTTTCGAGAGGTCGAGCGCGCGGTAGAGCCGGCGGTACTTGTCGGCGAAGGAGTTCTCGCCGTGGCGGTAGGTTTTGACGCCGGTTTCGAGGTCGACCGGACGGTAGCTCTCGTCGAAGGCGAACGTCGATTCCGGCGGCGCGTCGAGCCACTCGGCCACGTCCTCGATGTTGGGCATCGTCGCCGAGAGCGCGACCACGCGCGGATCACAGAGTCGACGGAGTCGCGAGACCGTCACCTCGAGCACGGAGCCGCGTTTCTCGGAGTCCAGCAGGTGCACCTCGTCGATGATACAGCAGTCCACGTCAGTGATGAAGCCGTAGCGAGCCGACTCGTGTTTTCGCGTCGCCGAGTCGGTCTTCTCGGGCGTCATCACGAGAATGTCCGCCCGTTCGGCGCGGCGCGGGTTCAGGTCGCGCTCGCCGGTGACGACGTAGACGGAGTAACCCAGTTCCTCAAAGCGGTCCCACTCGTCTTCTTTCTCGTTAGTCAGCGCCCGCATCGGCGCGATGAACAGCGCGGTGCCGCCCTCCTTGAGCGTCTTGCAGATGGCGAGCTCTGCGAGGGCGGTCTTGCCCGCGGCGGTCGGCGCGCTGGCGACGACGTTGTGGTCGGTCTCCAACAGCGCCGGCAACGCCTCTCGCTGCATCGCGTTGAACTCCTCGAACCCGAACGCGTCCGCGAACTCCGGAACCGCGTCGGCGACTCGGACCGGACCGTCGGGGCGCTGAGACACGGGCAGAAGCGGGCGGGCCACAGAGAAAGGGGTTTCCTTCGCAGGCGGCCGCGCGCTTCGGTGCGCAGTTGCGATTCGGGCCGACCCAGCGTCAGTCGCTCACGCTGTCGGCAGCGGTCTCGGCGGCGCGTTCGAGCATCCCCGTATTGGTGGCGTACCGGAAGTAGACGCCGAGCGCGAGCGCAGCGACGATGTTCGAGCCGGTGACCGCCCAGAAGATGGCCTCCATCCCGAGGCCGAGGCCGGGCGCGACGGAGACGCCGAGCACGCTGACCGCGTAGCCCGCCGGCAGCGCGGCGACGGCGATGGGGAACCGCAGGCCCCAGTATTTCCCGAGGTCGACGAAGAGACTGGTCTTGGTACGCCGAGCGCCGTTGAGCCCCGCGAGCAGCATGTAGGTCGCGCCGATAGCCCAGTAGCCGTAGGCGAGCACCTCCAGATAGCGCACCGAGAGTTCGAGGCCGCGTGCGGAGATGTCCGGGACGAATATTGCCGTCAGCAGTTCCGGGACGAAATACTGGACGATGCCGACCAGCGTCAGTGCACCAACCGCNATGGCGACGCCAACCCACGTGGTCCGGGCCGCGCGGTCCGGGCGGTCCGCGCCGAGGTTCTGCCCGATGACGCTCTGGCCTGCCTGCTGGAGTCCCCGTGCGGGGACGAACGCGATCGTGGCGATGCGGGCGCCGACGGTGTAGGCTGCGAGCCCGGGCGCACCGCCGACGATGGCGACAATGGCGACGACGAACAGCCGAACCGACTGTGCCGCCAGCCGCTGGCCACCGATGGGTGCGCCGATATCGACCATCTCACGAAACTCGTCGATGTCGAGCCCCACATCGGCCAGCGTGAGCGAGAGCGACTGTCGGCCGCCGAGCAGGAAGTAGAAGCCGAACACCATCGCCGCCGTGTAGCCGAGCACGGAGGCGAGCGCTGCACCCGCGACNCCGAGTTCGGGGAAACCGAAGTAGCCGAAGATGAGCAGCGGGTCCAGCACGAGGTTGATCGCGATGGCGAGGAAGTTGAGATACATCGCGACCTTCGAGTCACCCGCCCCGATGAACCCCTGCTCGACGGTGTCNCTGACGACGATGAANGGGAACAGGAGGAGATATGCCGAGAGATAGGCGGCGGCCTCCGGTGCAACGCCAGGGCCGGCGCCGAGCATGTCGACGAGCACACGGGTGTTCGGCTGGAGCACCACCGTGAGCACCAGCCCCGACACGAACGCGAGCACGATGCCGTGGAACACCGCGCGCCGCGCGCCGGCCTCATCGTCAGCCCCGATCCGCTGGGAGACCAGCACCTGCGTCCCGACCATCGCCGTCATGATTGGGACGGTCAGCAGCGCGATCACTGGTTGGTTCAGGCCGACCGCACCCACCGCGCCGTCCCCGAGTCTCCCCAACCAGAACACGTCCGCCGCCGCGTTGATGACCTGGACCAGGTTCTGAGCGACGAGCGGAACCGCAAGGAAAATCAGCGCCCGTGGAATGGAGCCCTCAGTGATTTCCTCGGGCTCGAGATCGAACATGAGATATGAAACACATGATTGAGAGGGAGAATAAATACGTACCGGTTCGAAAGAATCCATGTCGAGACTCGGCCTAACCGCACGCTTTTCCCAAGGCGGCCCGAGCCACACTCTATGAGCAGCCGCAGGCGGAAGCCCGACTGGCTGAAGAGTCGGCCACCATCGGGACAGCGGTTCGCCGACATCAAGGAGACACTTCGAGATCACGACCTCCACACCGTCTGTGAGGAGGCCAACTGCCCCAACATGGGGGAGTGCTGGTCCGGCCGCGACGGCCCCGGCACCGGTGCGGGGACGGCGACGTTCATGCTGATGGGCGAGCGCTGCTCCCGCGGCTGTAACTTCTGTGACGTGGCGACCGGCGGGATGGACGCNCTCGACCCCGACGAGCCGAAGAACGTTGCGAGTGCGGTGGGCGAAATCGGCCTGGACTACGTCGTTCTCACCTCCGTCGACCGCGACGACCTCGAGGACGGCGGTGCCGCTCACTTCGCCGAAACCATTCGTGCGTGCAAACGCGAGAACCCCGGCACGTTGGTCGAGGTACTCATCCCGGACTTCGACGGCGACGAGGCGGCCGTCCAGCAGATTATCGATGCCGAGCCTGACGTGATCGCCCACAACGTCGAGACCGTCGAGCGACTCCAGTGGCCCGTCCGGGACCGCCGTGCGAACTACGAGCAGAGCCTCGACGTGCTCGAACAGGTCGACCGCGAGTCCGACATCTACACCAAGACCAGCCTGATGCTCGGCCTCGGGGAGTACGACCACGAGCTCTATCAGGCACTGAGAGACCTCCAGAACGTCGGCATCGACGTCGTGACGTTCGGCCAGTATCTCCAGCCCTCCCGCTCGCACCTCGACGTGTTCGAGTACGTCCACCCAGACGCGTTCGAGACGTGGCGCCGGGTTGCGGAGGACGAACTTGACTTCCTCTACTGTGCCGCCGGGCCGATGGTGCGCTCCTCCTACAAAGCAGGGGAGCTCTTCGTCGACGCGCTGGTCCGCGACGGTAAAACTGTCGAGCGCGCCCGCGAACAGGCACGAGCCGCCGCCAGCGACTGAGGGCATGTGTTGCCGGGNTTCCCGAGGACGGCGAAATCGAGTGGGAAACTGTCATGGTCGACCGTTCGTCCAATTCTTTGGGAGCTTCCGGCGTACTACTGAGGATAGTTCGTCCGTTGTGGCGCAAAACGTAAACTGTCCAATTCCGTTCCGCTCCCAAGGTGAGAACACCAGCCTCAGGCCGTATTTCTGCCCAATGTAGCGCTTTTAGAAAGCACTATACCGTCGGCGGGGGCAGTTTCACGGTATGAAGAGGAGGGTGCAGTCATGAACACGATTGGCCGCGACCCCAGTGACCGTGTACAGGTACTGGACGAAGACGGCAACCTCGTCGGTGACCCACCCGAGATCGACGAGGAGACGCTCGTCGATATCTACCAGGACATGAAGCTCGCCCGGCACTTCGACCAACGGGCGGTNAGCCTCCAGCGNCAAGGCCGAATGGGGACCTACCCGCCGCTTTCAGGACAGGAAGGTGCCCAGGTCGGCTCCGCGCACGCGCTCGCCGACGGCGATTGGATGGTGCCGTCCTACCGCGAACACGGCGCTGCCCTCGTCCGAGGGCTGCCGCTGAAGCAGACGCTGCTCTACTGGATGGGCTCCGAAGAGGGGAACAACGTCCCCGAGGACGCCAACATCCTGCCGGTCGCCGTCCCCATCGCCAGCCAGGTGCCCCACGCCGCGGGGCTGGCCTGGTCGTGGAAACTACAGGACAAGGACGACACCGCCGGCATCTGTTACTTCGGCGACGGCGCCACCAGCGAGGGTGACTTCCACGAGGGGCTCAACTTCGCGGGCGTCAACGACGTGCCGATGGTGTTTTTCTGTAACAACAACCAGTGGGCGATCTCGGTCCCCCGCGAACGCCAGACGGCATCCGAGACCCTTGCCCAGAAGGCCAATGCCTACGGCTTCGAGGGCATCCAAGTCGACGGGATGGACCCGCTCGCGGTGTACAAAGTCACCCAGGAGGCCCTGGAGAAGGCCCGGAACCCCGAGGACGACCAGCTCCGGCCCACCATGATCGAGGCGGTTCAGTACCGCTTCGGCGCCCACACCACCGCCGACGACCCGACCGTCTACCGCGATGAGGACGAGGTCGAGGAGTGGAAGGCCAAAGACCCAATCCCGCGACTGGAGACGTATCTCCGGGCACAAGAGATCCTCGACGACGAGCGCGTCGCCGAAATCGAGTCGGAGATCGAGGAGCGGGTCGCCGACGCCATCGACGCCGCCGAGGCCGAGCCGCGACCCGAACCCGAGGAGATGTTCGAGCACACGTACGCGGAACTGCCGCCGCAGGTGCGCCAACAGCGCGAGGAGTTCCTCGACAGCGTCGAGAAACACGGCAAAGACGCGTTCCTGGAGGAGTAATCAATGAGTGACACACAGAATCTCACGCTCGTCCAGGCGGTACGGGACGGGCTCTACACGGAGATGCAGCGCGACGAGTCGGTGATGGCACTGGGCCAGGACATCGGCAAGAACGGTGGCGTCTTCCGCGCCACACAGGGACTACAGGCGGAATTTGGCGAGAACCGNGTCGTCGACACCCCGCTCGCGGAGTCGGGAATCATCGGCAGCGCCGTCGGCCTTGCCATCGACGGGATGAAGCCGGTAGCCGAGATTCAGTTCTCCGGGTTCATCTACCCCGGCTTCGACCAAATCGTCTCCCACATGGCGCGCTACCGCACCCGAAGCCGCTCGCGGTTCACGCTGCCGATGGTGCTGCGGGCACCCTACGGCGGTGGCATCCGTGCGCCCGAACACCACTCCGAGTCCAAGGAGGCGTTCTACGCCCACGAAGCCGGCCTGAAGGTTGTCGTCCCCTCGACACCGTACGACACGAAGGGGCTGCTCACCTCGGCCATCCGCGACCCTGACCCGGTCGTGTTCCTCGAACCCAAACTCATCTACCGCGCGTTCCGCGGTGAGGTGCCCGAGGAGAGCTACGAGGTGCCCATCGGCGAGGCAGCGACCCGCCGCGAGGGCGAGGACGTGTCGGTGTTCACCTACGGCGCGATGACCCGCCCGACGCTCGAGGCCGCCGAGGACCTCGCCGAGGAGGGTATCGACGCCGAAATCATCGACCTGCGGACGGTCTCACCGCTGGACATCGACAGCATCATCGAGTCCTTCGAGAAGACCGGTCGTGCCGTCGTCGTCAACGAGGCGCCCAAGAGCGGCGGCCTGGCCGGCGAGATTACCGCCATCATTCAGGAGCGCGCGCTGCTGCACCAGGAGGCACCGGTCAAGCGCGTCACCGGCTTCGACGTGCCCGTGCCACTCTACGCGATGGAGGACTACTACCTGCCCAACGCCGCCCGCGTGGCCGACGGCATCCGCGAGACGGTGGAGTTCTGAGATGGCTATCAAAGAGTTCAAACTACCCGACGTTGGCGAAGGCGTCGCCGAAGGCGAACTGGTNTCGTGGGCGGTGTCGGTCGGCGATGCCGTCTCCGAGGGTGACATCGTCGCCGAAGTCGAGACTGACAAGGCACTGGTCGAGGTGCCCTCCCGCTACGACGGGAAAATTGCCGAACTGCACGCCGAAGAAGGCGAAATCGTCCCCGTCGGCTCCGTCATCATCTCCTTCGATGTCGATGATGGTGCGGCTGGTGGCGAGGACGCCCCCACCGCCGAGGCCGACGACACTGTCGAGGAAAGCGCAGACACCGATTCCGACGAGGCCGCAGCAGCGTCGACCGCAGATGGTCGTGTGTTCGCGCCGCCGTCCGCCCGGAAGCTGGCCCGCGAACTCGGCGTCGAGATAGGCGCCGTCGAGGGCACCGGCCCCGGCGGTCGCGTGAGTGACGCTGACGTGCGCGCCCACGCCGACGCAGAGGAGACCGAAGAGAGCGGCGAGGAAGCTGCTCCCGACGCGGCGACGACCGAACCGGTCGGCGGAACGGCCGACGCCGAGACGACCTCGACGACGACCGCAGCCGCCTCCGGCGCGGGCGCCGACCGCGAGAAGACCCTCGCAGTGCCGGCGACCCGCCGCGTGGCGAAGGAACTCGACGTCGACATCGACGCGGTCCCGACAGCGGAAACCCGCGAGGGCGAGGCGTTCGTCACCGAACAGCACGTCCGAGAGTTCGCAGAGGGCGGCGCCGAGGCCGGCGAGCCGGCGACTGCGGCCGCCGGGTCCGCGACCGGCGACCAACCCCGTGAGGAGACGGTCCCCTACCGNGGAATCCGCCGGACCATCGGCGACCAGATGGCGAAATCGAAGTTCACCGCACCGCACGTCACCCACCACGACACGGCCGAAATCNACGAACTGGTGGCGGCACGTGAGGAACTCAAGGCGACCGCAGAGGAGAAAGGCAGCCGCCTGACCTACATGGCGTTCGTGCTGAAGGCCGTGACGGCGGCGCTCAAGGAGTACCCCGTCCTCAACTCCGAACTCGACGAGGAGGAGGGTGTCATCCGGCTGAAGAACTACTACAACATCGGCATCGCCGTCGCGACTGACGCGGGGCTGATGGTGCCGGTCGTGAAGCACGTCGACCAGAAGGGGCTGCTCCAGTTGGCCGACGAGATACAGGAGNTGGCGACGAAGGCTCGNGACCGCTCCATCACCCGCACGGAGATGCAGGACGGCACCTTCACCATCACCAACTTCGGGGCGTTCGGCGGCGAGTACGCCACCCCNATCATCAACCACCCCGAGACCGCCATCATGGGGCTCGGCGCCATCAAGCAGCGGCCGGTCGTACAGGACGGCGAGGTCGAAGCAGCCCACACGCTGCCGCTCTCCCTCGCGATCGACCACCGGGTCATCGACGGCGCGGAAGCGGCACAGTTCACCAACGCGGTGAAATCATATCTGGCGGAACCCACGAAGCTACTACTCTAACATGGTCGTCGGAGATATCGCAACCGGAACGGAGGTACTGGTGGTCGGCGCGGGACCGGGTGGCTACGTGGCCGCCATCCGCGCCGCCCAGAACGGGCTCGACACGACGCTGGTCGACAAGGAAGCCTACGGCGGCAGCTGCCTGAACCACGGCTGTATCCCCTCNAAGGCGTTCATCAGCGCCACGGACGTTGCGCATGACGCGCGCAACGCCGAGGAGATGGGGNTTCACGCCGACCCCGTCGTCGACGTGGCGGCGATGCAGGACTGGAAGGAGGGCGTNGTCAACCAACTCACCGGCGGCGTCGAGAAGCTCTGTAAGGCAAACGGCGTCAACCTCGTACAGGGCGAGGCGACGTTCGTCGACGACTCCTCGGTCCGCATCGCCCACGGGGGCGAGGGGCAAGGCTCGGAGTCCATCAACTTCGAGCACGCCATCATCGCGACGGGCTCCCGACCGATTCAGGTGCCGGGCTTCGAGTTCACCGCCGACCCCGTCTGGTCATCGCGCGACGCGCTGGCGATCGACGACGCCCCCGACAGCCTCGTGGTCGTCGGCGCGGGCTACATCGGGATGGAGCTCTCGACGGTGTTCGCCAAACTCGGCGTGGACGTGACTGTCGTCGAGATGCTCGACGGTGTCCTCCCGGGCTACGAGGATGACGTGAGCCGTGTCGTCAAGAAGCGCGCCGAAGCGCTGGGCATCGAGTTCAACTTCGGCGAGGCTGCGAGTGGCTGGGAAGAGACCGAGAACGGTATCGTCGTCGCAACCGAAAATGAGGACGGCGAAGAGTCGACCTACGATGCCGAGAAGGTGCTCGTGGCCGTTGGTCGCCAGCCCGTTTCCGAAAGCCTCGACCCCGAGAATGCAGGGGTCGAACTGACCGAGAACGGCTTCATCGAGACGGACGACCAGACTCGCACGAACGTCGAGAACATCTTCGCCGTCGGTGACGTGGCTGGCGAGCCGATGCTGGCTCACAAGGCCAGCAAGGAGGGTATCGTCGCTGCAGAGGTCATCGCCGGTGAACCAGCCGCACTCGACCAGCAGGCCGTCCCCGCAGCCGTCTTCACTGACCCCGAAATCGCCACCGTGGGCATGACCGAGGCCGAGGCCGAGGAGGCCGGCTTCGAGCCGAAAGTCGGCCAGTTCCCGTTCCGCGCGAACGGCCGCTCGCTCACGACTGGGGAGTCCGAAGGGTTCGTCCGCATCGTCGCCGAGGCCCAGGCCGGCTTCATCCTCGGCGCCCAGATCGTCGGGCCGGAGGCCAGCGAACTCATCGCCGAACTCGCGCTCGCGGTGGAGATGGGCGCCACGCTGGAGGACGTCGCCTCGACCATCCACACCCACCCGACGCTCGCAGAGGCCGTAATGGAGGCCGCCGAGAACGCTGACGACCAGGCGATTCACACGCTGAACCGCTAACGACGCGGCCCGCGAACCGATTCTTTTCCGGGCCGTTGTGACTTGTGGCGCGGTTCTGCCGAGCCTGAGGAATTAAGGTCCCTCACGGGTTCTTCCATCCATGGTAACAATAGACAAAGAGCGATTCCGCGAGTCCTTCGAGAGCTACTCCCGCATCGGCGCGACCGAGAACGGCGGGCTCCACCGGCTCACGCTCACGGAGGCGGACAAGCGCGTCCGCGATGCATTCGTCGAGGACCTTGCGGAACTGGGGCTGGAGGTTAGAGTCGACCGAATCGGGAACATCTTCGGTCGACGCGAGGGGACCGACCTGGACGCCGACCCCGTGTTGATCGGGTCGCATCTCGACTCCCAGCCGTACGGCGGCCGGTTCGACGGCCAACTGGGGGTGCTGGCCGCACTCGAGACGCTCCGCGCGCTTGAGGACGAGGGCGTGGAACCCAACCGGCCTATCGAGATTGTGAACTGGACGAACGAGGAGGGTTCGCGCTTCCCCAACGCGCTGCTCGGGAGCAGCGTGTTCAGCGGCGGGACGGAACTCGAGACGGCGCTCTCACTGACCGACGGCGAAGGCACGACGGTTCGGGACGCGCTTTCGGCAATCGGCTACGACGGCGACCACCCGGTGGAGCCGTTTGACATCCACGCCCACCTCGAGCTGCACATCGAACAGGGACCCTACCTCGAAGAGCACGGCAACTCTCTCGGCATCGTCGAGGGCGTCTACGGAATGTCCTGGCTCCGGGCGACGATTACCGGCGAGTCCGACCACGCCGGCCCGACGCCGATGCACACCCGCTCGGACGCCATGGCGGCCGCCGCCGACGCGGTCAGCGAAATCAACCGCCTGCCCAACCGGCTCTCGGCGGACGCGGTCTCGACCGTNGGTGAGTTCAGCATCGCCCCCGGCTCAATTAACGTCGTGCCTGACACCGCCGAGTTCACCGTCGACGTACGGTCATATGACGATGCGGTCGTCGCGGAGGCGGTCGAGCGGGTCCACGAGGAAATCGAGCACGCCTGTTCACGACACGCGACATCGGCCGAGGTCGAAGCGCTCTGGAACATCGAGTCGACGGCGTTCGACCCGGAGATTCGCGACGTGCTGGAGGGCGTCGCAGACGACCGAGGAATCGCCTACGAGCGGATGCCCAGCGGCGCGGCCCACGACGCGACGCGTATCAACGAGATCGCCCCCACCGCGATGCTGTTCGCGCCGTCAGTCGACGGACGGACCCACAACGAGGATGAGTTCACGGAGTGGGAGGACTGCGTGGTAACGGCGGGCTGTTATGCGGAGGCGGTTCACCAGCTGGCGAGCGAGTAGGCCGGTAGAGGCGGTTTTTTGGGCGAACTCCGGTTCCGAACGATCTGTCCGACGAACACGGGAGCGTCGCGGAAATCCGTCAATCGGTCGACGGCTGACGGGACAACGACAGTTCTCCGTTCGGAACGGCTTTTACGCGGGGGCCATCACCACTATCCGAATGAAGGTTTTCGGCTCCAGCGGGACCCGCGGGGTCGCCGGCGAGCAACTCACGGCGGAGTTCGTGCTCCGCGTCGCCAAGGCCGCCGGCACCGTCTGGGGGACCGAACGTGCCGCCGTCGCCCGCGACACCCGCACCACGGGCGCGATGTTTGCGAACGCCGCCGATGCCGGCCTCACCGCCGTGGGCACGGACGTCGACCGGCTGGGCGTCACCCCGACGCCTGCAGCGGTTCGCTACGCCGAAGCCGAGGAACTCCCAGCCGTCGTCATCACGGCCTCACACAACCCACCCGAGTACAACGGCGTCAAACTGGTCGGGGCCGACGGCGTCGAACTCCCCGTTGCCGACCTCGAGCGCATCGAGCAACGGCTGTTGGGCGAAGAGTTCAACATCGCCNACTGGGACGGCGTCGGGACGACTCGTCGCGTCGATGGCGTCAACGACGACTACGTCGACGACCTGCTTGCGAACGTCGATCACGAACGAATTGCTGACGCCGACCTGACCGTCGCCCTCGACCCCGGCCACGGCGCCGGGGCGCTCACCAGTCCCGAGTTCTTTCGGCGGCTGGGCTGTGACATTGTCACCGTAAACGGCCAGCCCGACGGCCACTTTCCCGGCCGCGAGCCCGAACCCGTCGAGGAGAACCTCGGGGACCTCGCCCGACTCGTCCGCGCGACCGACGCCGACGTGGGAATCGCTCACGACGGCGACGCCGACCGCGCCATCTTCTTCGACGAACACGGCGAGTACGTCGAGGGTGACGCCTCGCTCGCGGCACTGGCCACCGAGGCGCTCTCCGCGGGCGATTCGACCGTCGCCGCGGTGAACGTCTCCCAGCGGCTCGTCGACGTGTGCGAGGCGGTCGGCGCGGAGCTCGAACTCACACCCATCGGCGCCACCAACATCATCACCCGGATTCAGGAACTGCAGGCCGCCGGCGAGCGCGTCCCCATCTCCGGGGAGGGCAACGGCGGGGTTTTCTTCCCCGACTTCCGACTCGTGCGGGACGGCGCATTCATCGCCGCGAAGTTCCTCGAACTGCTGGCGGACGCGCCCGTCAGCGAGGTTATCGAACCCTACACCGCCTACGCCAACGTCCGGCGGAACCTCGAGTACGAGGACGAGAACGAACTCACGGCGATGCTCGACGCCGCCGAGACGTACGCCCGGGAGGCCGACGTGACGGCCGAAACCGTCGACGGCTACCGCCTCGACTACGGCGACGCTTGGGTATTGGTCCGACCCTCCGGCACCGAGCCGAAAGTCCGCATCTACGCCGAGGCTCGCGACCGCGGGCGGGCTGCCGAACTCGCCGACGCCGTCGAAGCAGAACTGGAGACGTCTCGTACTGCCTAGGCCGTTTCCCCCTGAACTCACACGCTCTCACCGGGTCGACGGGTTTTCAGGCCTCGAGCAACGCCGATAGTCGGTCGTATTCGGCCTGTAACGCCTCGTACTCTTGTCCGACCTCGCCCGCGCGGAGTGCGTCCCGCTGCTCGGCGGTGAGTTCCGCCTCGGCAACGGCAGCCGTCCGGAGACGGTCGTAGTCCTCTTGGCGAGTCAGTGAGTCGAGTGTCCGGGCCCGTTCGATCGTCTCGTCGTCGGCGAATCGACCGAGGACGGAGACCAGTTCTCGCGAGCGGTAGCGCAGCGCTTCGGCCTCCGGCGGCGGACTCCCCACCGTCAACGGCTCTGGTCCCAGCCGGTCGAGATAGGTTCGGTGGACGGGAACCGTCGTGCGGAATGTCGTCGTGTCCTCGACGTAGTGGTCGAGTTTTGACTGTGAGTAGTCGGCGTAGGTCAGCAGTTTCGGCAACGGCTCCTCGCCCACCGCGTGGGTGTCGAGGTAGTCGATCAGGTCACTCGGCGGCTGTTCGAAATCGACCAGCGGGTAGACCCGAGTCGTGCGCACGAAGGCAAACAGCTCCCGAGCCGAGGCCTCTCGGTGATACGCCTCGAAGGCCGCGACAGCGGCCTTATCGTACTCGGCGATGGGCTCGGTGAGCTCCTCGGTCGGGGCCGTCAGGTCCACTTCGTCCAGTTCGCGGAGTCGCTCGAGTTCCGTCAGTCGCTCCTCGACCGCGGTCAGCCGTTCGCTGATGGCGTGTTCCGCGTCGGTAACGCGCTGCTGGGCCGCCTCGCGTTGCTCCAGCAGTGCGGCGACATCGGCGGCATCCGAGAGCGCCTCGCGCGCCCGCTGCATGTCGCGCTCGGAAATCGTGCGCTGGTCGAGCGCGTCGTTTGCCGTCTCGAAACACTCGCGTTCCGGGATGTTCTCGGGGAGACCCTCGACCAACTCGACGAAGCGGCTCTGGAGTTCGAGATACGCCTCGAAATCCCCGGTGCCAGTGGCCGAATCCTCGTAGCGCGAGAGCAGTCCCAGCGCCTCGTCAACGGCGTCGTCGACCGCCTTGACGAGGTCCTCGCCGTAGCTGGCGATCTCCTCGGTGATGGCCTCGTGTTCGTTTCGGGCAGCCCGGAGTTCCGAGACGAGTTCGTCGGCGCCGTGTTCCGCAGAGAGGTCGGTCATTCGCCGGTTTCGTCGTACGCCTCGGCCGGGTTGAACACCTGTTCGCCGGTCGTTTCGACTGCGACAGATTGCCCGTCGGCGGTCTGTTGGACAGAGCGATGGAAACAGGAGCGGTAGCCCGTGTGGCAGGCGCCGCCGTCCTGTTCGACGACGTAGAGCAGCGTGTCGGCGTCACAGTCCACCCGGACGTCCTGGATTTTCTGGGTGTTCCCGCTGGTGGCGCCTTTCTCCCAGAGTTCGTCGCGGGAGCGGGAGTAGTAGTGGGCCCGACCGGTTTCCACTGTGCGGCGGAGGGCTTCGGGCGAGACGTAGGCGAGCATGAGCACCTCGCCGTCGGCGGCGTCCTGGGCGACGGCGGGGACGAGGCCGTCCGCGCCGAAATCGACCTCAAGGTCCGCGGCGGCACCGGCGTCTGTGTCGGCGGTCATATCTGGAGGTGGGCGCTCGGCCCCATACGTCTTTTCGCCTTGGCCAGCCCCGCAGTGCTGGACTCAGACCAGCCCAAGCGCCAGCAACAGGCCGAAGAGCAGGTCGCCGTAGGTCAGTGCGACCACCAGCCCGAGGAACATCGGGACGATGAACGGCAGCCCCGGTGAAATCCACACCTGCTCGCGGGCAACGACCGTCTCGATTCCTTCCCGGAGCGTTTCGGCGTCGGTGCCGTAGGCGGAGTGGTCGATCGCTTCGAGGAATCGCTCGGCAGCCCAGGGGTCCTCGGGCAACTTTTTCGAGGCGTCCGCGTCGTCTGCAAGGGTGTCCGGGTCGTCTGCAGGAGGCGCCAAATCGTCTGCAGGGAGCTCTTCAGTGCCACCGTCGGGGCGTGGGAGGCGCGCGTTCACGGCTGTGGTGGCGTCGATGGCGCCGTCAGTGGGCGGGTGGGTCTCGCCGACGCTCTCCGGGTCGCGATACGCATCGGCGTTCTGCCGGAGTTCTGCCAGCGAACAGCCGCGCCAGCGGAGATACATCCGGAGCGCGTCCAGGTCGAGCCCGGAGCGGGTGAACCCCTCGCGCGTCTCGAACAGCCGGCCGTGGACATCGGAGAGGTCGGGAACAGAGACCACGCGCCCGAGGAACATCGCCTTCCCGACCCGACCGACAGCGGCGTTCCGGACCGCGAGGGCGAAGGGGTACGCCAGCCCGAGGAGGACGGTGTCGGTGAGCACCGTAAGCGAAAAGACGCCGATAGCGGTAGGCTGGTAGGGCAGGACCGGCGGCAGGCCGAGGGCGACGAGTGACTGCGGCGGGAAGTAGGTCGGGTAGGTCGGGAAGAGGACGGCGAGAGCCATGAGCGCCTTGGCGTCGGCGCCGCCGAAGCCGCCCAATCGCCAGAAGACGTAGCCTAACGGGGCGACGAAGAAGAGGCTCACCCCGGTCTGGATGAGGTGGAGGCGGGTGCGGAAGGTGGCGAAGGGGTACCAGTTCGTTAGGTCGAACAGCAGCAGCAGGATGCCGAGGCCGCCCAGCACGACCCAGACGTTGTTGGGGACTCGGCGGGTCCGGATGTCGCGGATGGCCGCCCACGCGAAGAGCGGCACGGCGACGAGGCGGAGGAGGTCGGCGGGTGCGCCGAGCATGGCGTGTGGGCGAGGGGGGAGGAGAAAGGGGTTGTGGAACAGATGGACAGCGCTGTCGGAGACGGCACGACCTGACGTCCGAGAAACGGGGACAGAACCGTTCGTGAGTCCACAGCGAGGGGATATTTCGACAGTACGCTGTAACTACTTAACCCACTGCCCATCTAATTGGTCGGTGATGGATGTGATCGATCCGGCAACTGGTGCGCTCCTCGATTCCTACGAGGAACACACAGAAGCCGACGTTGACGTGGCGCTTACCCAGGCGAAAGACGCCTTCGAGGACTGGTCGGTCCGGTCGCTCCGCGAGCGCGAAGAACTGCTCGCGGCAGCCGGGTCAGTGCTCCGCGAGAACTCGCGTGAGTACGCAGAGACGATGACGAAAGAGATGGGGAAACCGATTACGCAGGCCGTGGGAGAGGTCGAAAAATGCGCCTGGGTGTGTGACCACTACGCCGAGCACGCGACTGCGTACCTCGAACCGGATCACCACCCGAGCCCACCCGGAACGACGGCGAAAACCGTCTACGAACCACTGGGGCCGGTACTCGCGGTCATGCCGTGGAACTTCCCATTCTGGCAGGTGTTTCGCTTCGCCGCACCGTATCTCACCGCTGGGAACGTGGGGCTGCTCAAGCACGCCTCGAACGTCCCCGGCTGTGCCGAGGCAATCGAAGACGTGTTCCGGAAGGCCGGCTATCCGGACGGTGTTTTCCAGTCGCTGTTGATCCCGTCGGATCGGGTCGACGGCCTCCTCGCCGACGACCGGGTCACGGCTGCGACGCTCACCGGGAGTGAGGGGGCGGGCCGTGCCGTCGCCTCGACAGCGGGTGAACAGCTGAAGAAGACAGTTCTCGAACTCGGCGGGAGCGACCCGTTCGTCGTGCTCGACGACGCCGACGTCGACGCCGCAGCCACGACAGGCGTGTGGGCGCGGAATCAGAACGGGGGGCAGTCGTGCCTCGCCGCAAAACGGTTCGTCGTCGTCGAGGACGTGTACGACGAGTTCATCGACCAGTTCGTCGACGAGGCCGAAGCGCTCACGGTCGGCGACCCGATGGACGAGGAGACCGATATCGGCCCGCAGGCTCGCCAGGACCTCCTGGAGGACCTCCATGAGCAGGTCGAACAGAGCGTCGAAGCGGGGGCGTCCGTCCTGACCGGTGGACAGCCACTCGACCGCGAGGGGGCATACTACCCGCCAACCGTTCTCACGGACGTTCCAACAGGCTGTCCGGTAGACACCGAGGAGGTGTTCGGCCCAGTTGCAACTGTCTACCGGGTCAGTGATGAAGCCACAGCCATTGCGAAAGCCAACGACACGAGCTTGGGACTCGGCGCCAGCATCTGGACGGCGGATCTTGACCGGGGTGACCGCGTCGCCGCTGCAATGGACGCAGGCTGTGTCTACGTGAACGAACTCGTGAAATCGGATCCACGGGTTCCCTTCGGTGGTATCAAGCAATCCGGCTACGGCCGCGAACTCTCCGAAGACGGCATCAAGGAGTTCGTCAACCGGAAAACCGTCTGGCTGCAGGAACAACCCAGCACCGAGACCCTGGTGGAGTGAATATGCAAGCATCAGACCTCCTCGTCAGCTGTCTCGAAACTGAGGGTGTTGAGTACGTTTTCGGCCTCCCGGGAGAGGAGCTTGAAGACCTCCTGTTCTCGTTACGAGACTCCGATATCCAGTTCATTCCGGTCCGTCACGAACAGGGTGCGGCGTTCATGGCCGACGTTCACGGTCGGTTGACGGGTACCGCTGGTGTCTGTCTCGCCACGTTGGGCCCGGGTGCAACGAATCTTCTCACCGGCGTCGCGGACGCTCATTTGGATAAGTCCCCGCTGGTCGCGATTACGGGACAGGGCGGACTCGAACGCCTCCACCAGGAGAGCCACCAGGCCCTCGACATCGTCCACATGTTCGAGCCGGTCGTGAAGTGGAACACACAGATCACCGACGCAGAAATCATTCCGGAATCCGTTCGCAAGGCGTTCAAGCTCGCGGAGTACGAAAAACCGGGTGCGACCCACCTCGAATTCCCCGAAGATATCGCAGGCGAAACGATCGACGCGGAGCCACTCTCGACGCGGCCACGAGTCCGACGAGCCGACCCGGACGAGCAATCGCTCCAACACGCGATCGAACTCATCGAGAGCGCCGACGCGCCGGTGGTGTTGGCCGGCAACGGCGCCGTCAGAACGCCGACGGCCAGTCGATTGCGCGAACTGGTCGATCACGCCGGGATGCCCGTCGTCGCGACGTACATGGGGAAGGGCGCGGTCTCGGACCGGCTCGACAATTCGCTGATGACGCTCGGTTCCGGACCCGATGCCGAGGCATCGACGGCCATCTCTCGGGCCGATTGTGTACTCGCTATCGGCTACGACATCGCCGAGCACGACCCGCGCTCGTGGAATCCCGACATTGAGAAGAGCATCATCCACGTCGATCACGAACCGGCCGAAGTGTACCGACACTACAATCCAGACGTGGAGATTGTCGCAGACATCGCAACCGTCCTCGACGAGCTACGGATGCGTCTCGATTCAACGTCTGGACTGGAGTGGTGTCAGGACCTGCGCGAGCGGATCGTCGCGGACGTGCAGGGGACACCCGAGTCAGATGCCCCATTCACAGTGAGACGGACGCTGCCGTATCTCCGAGCGGTGATGGCTGATGAAGATATCCTGCTCTCGGACGTGGGGAGCCACAAGATGGCGATTGCGAAGAACTTCCCCACCTACGAACCCAACACCTGCATCATCTCCAACGGGTTGGCGACTATGGGAATCGCTGTCCCCGGGGGAGTCGCCGCTGATCTCGCAACCGACGTGAACGTCGTCGCCGCGACCGGCGACGGCGGGTTTCTGATGAATGCAGCCGAAATCGAGACGGCCACCCGCCTCGACCTCGGATTTACGATCATCGTGTTCAACGACAACGATTACGGCCTCATCTCCAAGCATCAGATCGAACACACTGGTGAACAGTTCGGAACCGAACTGACGAATCCAGATTTCGAGACGTTCGCCGAGAGTTTCGGGATCGCCGCCTACCGGCCGGAAACCTGGTCCGAAGTCGAAACCGCCCTCGAGCGTGCCGTCCCGTCGGACGAGCTGTCTCTGGTTGAGATCCAGCTCGGGGACCACGCCTGAGTCAGCGCTTCGACCTCGTAGTGCCCGATTTTCGTGACAGAAACGGTGATGCGACGCGGCCAACAACCGGTGACCATCATCCGATGACGTTTTGCTCGGCTGCATTAACGATATCCGATAAGAACGACCGCCTGGGCGAGCGTTCAACTCACCACCACCGACAGAATCGAAATCGGGAGTAGTTGCTTGTTCCTCGAATCGAGATATCTGAGAGCGTGATATGAGAGGCCCTGTTGAAACCCTCAATCGGTGAGATGTTTCGGAAGCCGTGCTGAATAGAGGGCGCTTTTACAGCATGTTCACGGGGTCGAATTACCCGGCGCGTCCTATCGCTGATTCGACTCTTGTCTGTCAGAGTGAGGGGAGTACGGTTGGTCGGAGAGCATCTCGGCGAGTTCGGCCAGTAGTGCTTCGGCCGAATCATGGCCACGGTATCGGATGTGGTGAGTACGAGTATCGTGCTCAACCCACCCGTTTGATTCGAGCTTCGGGAGGTGGTTGTGCGTCAGTTTGAGAGCGACGCAGTCTCGGTTCATCTCGGGGACGCGCTGGGCAATATCCTTGGCCAACTCCTCCAGCGTGGCTGTGTTCGTTGATTCGATGTTCTCGAAATAGTGGATAACTTCCCGTCGGAGTTGGTGACGACACGTGTTCAGCAATCTGTTCGTCTTCGGGGCCTTGTCCGGATAACACCCATTTTTCGTCATGTTAATAACAGATACCAATATGTGGGGGATAATAACATTTTCCCCGGATCTTCGAAATCGACGGTAGCAGTTGAGATGGTTCTGATGAAATCCTCAGAGTTGGAGAGGAGTGATGTGCTGAATATAGAGGGTGTATCCGGCAGATGTTCGCAGATCGACGAACGGACGATGGCGGGAACGATTCTCCGGCGTGGCATACCGCTTCCGCTCGCTGTGGTCGATTACGAAGGATCGACCGTACTCGTCTCGTTGAACGGGCTCCGGCTACTGAGCTATCGCTGAGGACAGTCGAACTGGCTGTCTGCCCCAGCCAGATGTCACGGGGGAGTGCATATATCCGGGTGAATCACCTATCAGTGGATATGACACTCGACGTTCCGATTCCTGACGCGCCATCACTCCGCGGAGCCCAGCCCAGAGGAGAGTACGAAGCAATTGATAACCCCGTCGATAACCCAGAGGACGACTATCGCCGAGAAGAACTCGAAACCATCCTGGCCAGCGGGGCGTGGGGCGACGCCTTTGCTGAATGGGCGGCCCACACTGGGCTAACCCCGGCCAACTTCGAGATAGTCCTCGAGTACGAGCTGATCGATAAGTTCGACTTCTACTGGGACGCAACAACGGACGAAGTCGGCTACCGATCGCCGACGCTCCCGCAAGCGGCTCGTGACGGAGTCGACGCCGAGGTCGTGGGCGATATCGACTCCGAACTCGATACCCTCGGCCGGGTGGTCTCGGAGATGCTCGAAAACGATTACCTCCTGCGTGACGACGAGTCGTACGGGTTCTTTCCCGATGCCATCTCCGATAACTCGTATGAGTCCCGTGATGAGGAGTAAGTAACGCAGCCATCGACGGGCATCGTCGACTGCAAGCCCCAGCTCACGGACGCGTTCAGGCCAGAACTCGTCGTACCGCTCCTGTTCAGCCAGTGCCGTGAATTCGCCTGCCGCGACTTGATCGAGCTTGAGGTTCGTCTCCGCACGTAGTTGCTCACCGACCGTGTCGCTGACCACACCCGTTCGTTTGGGCTGACGACGCTGCTGTCCGTCGGAGATTGAACCGACAAAGAGATGCGATATACGGTGTCGCACTACTGCATAGTGCCTAGACATGTACCAGTGAGACTGCGTTCCCTGTGGATAGATCTGGATCTGCAAAGTGCGTTCACCAGACGACGTCAGGTGGGCTGTCAGACTGCGTCTGACAACCTCGTGGAAGCAGGAAGCCCCTGCCTACTCAGCCGCTGATGCGGCTTCCTTGAGGCAGGGGTAGGTCACTGCTGTGTTTGACGGATGAACTCCTCGAGTTCGTCTTCGATGTGTGTCGAAACGCGCTCACAATAGTTCCAGAGTGCCCCATTGAGTCGTTCTTCGGTCTCGTCGTCGAGTTCGTCTCCCCCACGAAGGACGGAGTCCTTCGTGATCTCTGGGTGATAGACACAGACCACGCCGAGTGAGTACTCTGAACTCGAAGAGCCAGCCGTGTGGATTCCATATTCATCAGTTCCCCAGACGCCATCGCCGCCTTGTCGCTCCAGTTCAGAGTCAAGCGTGTCGAGGAGGTGAATCTCCTCGGTGCTGAGGATTGGGTCGTCGCCGTTGAACAGTTCAGCATATGCTGCTGTCCGGGCACTCCTCGTCCATTGGGCCAAGTTGGACCGTGCACGCTGTACGAGCTGTCGTTCGTCTGGAATCTCTGCCATGGTGTTAGAAGGACGGCCAGGTCAATCAACGTTCGTACGGTGAATCAGAGAGAGACGCCCAGAAGAACGCGATGCCGAGCGGGTGTCCCATGACGAACCACCTGATGTCGCCGACAGTGAACTCGTGACTGCAGCGGGTACTCCGGGCGGTGCCAACGACGGCGAAACGGCACAAGAAAAGACAATGGAGTCGGAACCACGATGATTCCGGGAAAACTGCGTCTGTTTACGAGCGTATGAGGCTGGTAATCAGATTTAGATGACGCGGTTCTGCAGGTAGTCGAGGTGCTTTGCGTTGTAGACGATCATTACCTCGTCCGTGGCCGGCGAGCCGATGCAGGTGAGGCGGACGTTCCTCTCCTCGACCTCCTCGTCGGAGAGAATCTGCTGCATGTCCATGTCGATCTCACCCTCGACCGCGATGGCGGCGCAGTTCGCACACGCGCCGGCGCGGCAGGAGAAGGGCCAGTCGTAGCCCTGGGCCTCGGCGGCCTCCAGGATATACTCGCCCTGGTTCACGTCCAGGTTTCCGTAGTCCTCGTCCGACAGGTCCGCGTCGGCGGCCTGCTCGAAGAGGTCGTCGTCGTCCATCGACCAGCCGTGGTCGTCAAGCACTTCGTAGTTGAGGTATTCGACGGTGGGCATCACAATGTGCTACACAACCCACCATATAGGGTTTTGTGGTTCGAACCGCCGAAAACCCGCGGTGAGAGGTGTTTAGGCCGGCCAAAACTCGAGGATCGCGTTCAGTCGAATCCGGACGATATCGCCGGGAGATCCGGATGACGAGGGCACTGGTCGCCGAGTAGCATCCTGAGCCACCGACGGGTTACTCGATTACTGCACGCCCGCTTGTGGCCGACTGGATACGGTCTCGGAGTGCCGCACTCGCATCCACGGGGGTCGACACCTCGAATCGAACGTCTGCCTCGTAGGCCGCCTCGAACTCGCAGTCGGCGCCTTCGAGCAGCCCCCGCACGGTGCCGGAGTCGTCGTATTCGACACCAACCGAGAAGCGGTGGCGGGGTTGCTGCTCCTCGACACCGGCCTCGTCGACAGCGTCCTTGACCGCCCGAGAGTACGAGCGGGCCAGCCCACCAACGCCGAGATTCGTCCCGCCGTAATAGCGCGTGACGACGGCGACGACGTTGCGGATATCGCGCTGCTGGAGCACGTTCAGCGCCGGCTTGCCAGAGGAGCCTGTCGGCTCACCGTCGTCGCTCTGGTACTCCCGAAGCATCACCTCGGTCACGGTTTCGGGCGACGCCTCGCCCGCTGGGACGCGGTACGCGGGGACGTTGTGCGTCGCGTCGTCGTACTCCGTCCGCACGGCGTCGATGAACGCTTCGGCCGTCTCAACGGTGTCGGCGCGGTCGACGTGGCCGATGAACTCCGAGCCCCGGACCTCGAAGCGGGCCCGGCCGGGGCCGGCGACGGTTCGGAAGCTGTCGGCCACGCTCAGAACCCGACCTGCCGGACGAACGAGAGCTCCCGGACGGCCTTCAGCAGTTCGCCGGAAGGCGCCTCGTCCAGAATGACGTAGAGTTTGGGTTCATCGGCGAACTCGGGGTCGTCGGAGATGACCTGCCGAATGGTCAGCCCCTCCTCGGCGATGAGGCCAGTCACATCCGCGACGAGTCCGGGCGAATCGGCGTCGCCGACTTCGACGGTGATAACCGTCAGGTTCAGCATGGGCGCGAGGTCCATCAGGCTCGGGACCGCCGAGATGTTCTGGAAAATGCGCCGCAGCTCCTCATCAGCCAGCAGGGCGTCGGTCGTCGAGTCCACGACGCGGCGGTCGACACCGATTTCGCCCGCAATCTGCGTGTTGGGGATTTCGATACTCCCCGAAACTACGCGGCCCTCGTCGTTGATGGAGAAGCCGCGCTCGAGCAGCAGCCGGACCACCGCCTGCTGGGAGGGTGAGCCCTCGAACTTCCCCATGATCTCGTCGAACATCAGTTGCTCCTGCTTCTCGCTGGAGGGGGTAAAACCCCGTGGGCGGGAAGCTTCTTGACGGCGGCGGCCCCATCCCGACTATGACCGACCTCCAATCGTGTTTCTTCTGCGGAACCGCCGAGGATGTACAGGAGTACGCGGTGGTCCCACCGCGATACACCGACGATGGCGACCCGCAGGTCGCCGTGCTCTGTGCGCAGTGTAAGCCGAAACTGCTGCAGGTCATCGAACCGCTCGTGAACCGCCTCGAGAGCGACAATGGCCAGGTAGATTCCGGAGCGACGACGCAGCCCCAGAGCCAGTCCACCGACGGCATCACGATGAGCACGGATCGGCCGGCTTCAGAGCCCGAAACGGCCGCCCCTGAACCGACCGATTCGGGTGCGGACGAGCAGACCCCTGCCACGGAGAACACAGCGGAGACGACTCCATCCGAACCCGGCGACGTTGTCCCGGACGCCGCTCAGCCGCCGAACTACCGGCGCGCGATGCGGATGCTCTCGAACCGGGAGTTCCCACTCGACCGGACGGAGGTCGAGTCACTGCTCGCCGGTGCGTACGACATGGAGAATCACGAACTCGACACAGTGCTCTCGTACGCTGTCGAGACAGGCGACCTGCACGAGGAGGACGGGCAGTTCTTCGACGGTGAGCAGTAGCTGGTCGCCCGGCTGTGGCCGTGGCTATTTCTCGTGTTTCCTCGTCGCTCCGGTGGCGTCGTTGCCCTCTCAGAGTTCGCCTTTCGTGCTCGGGGTGTCGTCCCGCCGCCTGTCGAACCGGGTGGCGTCGTCGAGCGCCCGCGCGAGCGCCTTGAACAGCGCCTCAACCTCGTGGTGGGCGTTCTCCCCCTCGATCTCGACGTGCAGCGTGAGGCCGGCGTGTTGGCCCAGCGAGCGCGCGAAGTGCCGGGCGAGCACACTGGTGAACTCAGCGATATGCGCCTGGGAGAACGACCCGTCGAACCGGAAGTAGGGCCGCCCGGACACGTCGACGACGACGCTCGCCTGCGCCTCGTCCATCGGAATCGTGCGGTCCGCGAACCGCCGGATGCCTGTCCGGTCGCCCAGCGCCTCGTCGAACGCCTGCCCGAGGACGATACCCACGTCTTCGACAGTATGATGCTCGTCGACGTGCAGGTCTCCCTCGCAGGTCAGTTCGAGGTCGAAGAGACCGTGCCGGGCGAAGGAGTCGAGCATGTGGTCGAGAAACCCGATGCCGGTGTCCACCTCGCTCTCGCCGTCGCCGTCGAGGACCAGCGTGCAGTCGATCGTCGTCTCGGCGGTCTCTCGGGAAACGGTCGCGTGACGTTCGCTCATGGCTGTGGCGTTGGGCGATGGGTGCAAAGCGGTTGCGCTCTCTCAACGGTCGCCCCGACCTGAGGAACTATACGTCTCGCCGCGTCACAACCTCACATGGACTACTACGTCCCTGACGAAGACGACTTCGTAGAGGCTGTCGACGACGTGCACCTGACGGTTGGCGCCGCCGGTGAGGAGACCAGCGTCCAGCACTTCACCATCGAACCGGGTGCGGAGGTGCCCTCTCACCAGCACCACCACGAACAGGCCGGCCTCATCACGCAGGGGGAACTCACCTTTGAACTCGACGACGGCGAGCGGATTACCGTCGGGCCGGGCGAGTCCTACGTCCTGCTGGGCGACGAGGTTCACGGCGCCGTGAACGAAGGCGACGAAGTGGTGAAAGGCATCGACGTGTTCGCGCCGCCGCGGACGGACCCCGACTGGGCGGAGTAGCGGGGAAAGCAATTGGTTCGCCGTGAGCGTTTTCAGGACTCACTTCAAGACGGACGATTCGGCGTACCCGTCGGGCTACAAGTATTCGCTCCACTTCGGCACGCTCGACGGAGAAACGATACTCCGGTATGATAACTCCCACGAGGACACGAAGGGACACGAGCACCACACTGCCGACGGGGTCGAGGAAATCGAGTTCCCCGGGATGGTCGAACTCCTCGAACGCTTCGAGGAGGAAGCCGCCGAATGCCGACCGTGAACGACCGACGCTGCCACCCCAACAATGACTGACACCGAACCGAACCCCGACGACCGAACGCTCCACGTCTACGTGGGCGAGGCGAACCGACTCCGTGAACAGACGAAGGACATGCTCCGAGCCGTCGAAGCCGGCGAAGCGTTTGAGGACGTGGGTCACACCCACGTACTCAACTTCGAGTCCGAGGCCGAACTCGCGCGGCTCCTCAGCCCTGCGAACCTCGCACTCCTCCGGGCAATCCGCCAGCACGAACCCGAGAGCATGCGGGCCGCTGTGGGAATCGTCGACCGAGACTTCAAAGAGGTACACCGGAACCTCACGGAACTCTCCGAGCTCGGCGTGATCGAACTGGTCAAGGACGGCCGTTCGAAGCGCCCGGTCGCGCAGTACGACGACATCGAGGTGCACTACTCGCTCGTGACCGACGACGCGTCGACCGAGCAGGCTGGCGCGTAGTGTGGTTCTCCGCTCGGGGGGTCGTGGTCCTTTCGACGACGGGATGGGCTGTATCTACCACCGGTTCCAGAGAGAGTTGCAGATGAAGAAATCCTGCCACCAACTACTGGTGACCGGGCACTACTACCCGCAAAAGAATAGAGACTGTCGGAGTTTGCTTACGCGAGTTCGTGAATATTCTCGAAAATCGCTGATTTTCGAGCGCCCGAAAAGCTCTCTATGAGAGCTTTTCGATGTTCTCGACGACCTTCTCGGCATACTCCGTCGTAGAGACCTTCTCAGCGTCCTCGCGCTGGCGGGCGAGGTCGTAGGTGACGGTCCCGTCGTCAATGGTCTTCTCGACAGCGTCACGGATGAGCGTCCCGGCGTCCTCCCAGCCCATGTACTCGAACATCAGGCGGCCCGAGAGCATAAGCGCACTCGGGTTGGCCTGGTTCTGGCCGGCGCGCTTGGGCGCGGAGCCGTGGACGGGTTCGGCGAGACAGCGACCCGCGCCGAAGTTAGCGCCGGGTGCGACGCCGAGGCCGCCGATCTGGGCGCCCGCGGCGTCGGAGAGGTAGTCGCCGTTGAGGTTCGGCATGGCGAGCACGTCGAACTCGTCGGTACGGAGCTGCATCCACTGGAGCATCGCGTCGGCGAGGCGCTCCTCGACCATGACGGCGTCCTCCGGGATGTCAACCTCGTCCTGCTCCTCCCAGAGCGAATCGGGGGCCGCAAAGACCTCCTCGTCGTCGTACTCCTCTTCGGCAACCTCCATCCCCCAGTCACCGAACTGCCCCTCGGTGAACTTCATGATGTTGCCCTTGTGGACCAGCGTGACCGTGTCGCGGTCGTTCTCGATGGCGTAGTCGATGGCCTCACGCACGAGGCGCTTGCTGGCGAACTCGGTGATGGGCTTGATGCCGATCCCGATGGGGCCGTCGTGCATCGTGGAGTCGAAGCCCATCTCCTCCTCGACGAACTCGCGGACCTTCTCGACGTCCTCGGTGCCGGCCTCCCACTCGATGCCGGCGTACACGTCCTCGGTGTTCTCCCGGAACGTCACCATATCCATCTCCTCGGGCGCTTTCATCGGTGACGGGACGCCGTCGAGGTAGTAGGTCGGCCGAACGTTCGCGAACAGGTCGAGCGTCTGGCGCAGCGCGACGTTGAGGCTGCGGAAGCCGGCGCCGACGGGCGTCGTCAGCGGGCCCTTGATGGCGACGCGGTGCTCGCGGATGGCCTCGACTGTCTCGTCGGGGAGATTCTCGTCGTAGATGTCGCGGGCGGACTGGCCAGCGTAGACCTCCATCCAGTTGATCTGTCGACCGGTCGCCTCGGCGGCGGCGTCCAGCACCTTCTGGGCGGCGGGACCGACGTCCTTGCCGATGCCGTCGCCGTGGATGATTGGGATGACCGGGTCGTTCGGCACGGAAAGCTCGCCAGTTTCCTCGTCGGTGAGTTCGATTTTGGTGCCCTCTTCGGGCGGTTCGATATGCTCGTAGCTCATGGCACCTCGACACTCTCCCAGCACCAGTAAATGCCTGCCGGACTCCGCGTGTGAGCTCGGAGCCCCCGCTCCCGTTCCGGCCTACAGCCCCGCTTCCCGTGGATTGATTGCCGTGCCCGTCCCCGATCCGGACATGCACATCATCGTACACGGTGGCGCAGGTGGCGTTCCAGACGAACCCGAGGCCCGACAGGCGGTGCTCGACGACGCAGCCGAGGCAGGTGCCCGGGCGGACGACCCCGTCGACGCCGTCGAAGCGGCCGTCAACGTGCTCGAGGCCGACGACCGATTCAACGCAGGCTACGGCGGTGCGATCCAGTCCGACGGCGAGGTTCGGACGGACGCGGGCCTGATGACCGCTGACCGCGAGACGGGCGCTGTCGCCAGCATGGACGGTGTTCGGGACGCGATTTCCGCCGCCCGTGTCGTGATGGAGGAGACGCCCCACATCTTCATCACCGGCGAGCACGCCGTCGACCTCGCGAGCGAGTTCGGCGTCGAGACCGACGTCGAGTTGCTCACCCCCGAGGCCAGTGAAGAGTACGCGGACGAGCACCCACCGACCGCAGGGCCGACAGCCCATCTCGAGTGGCTGGAGGAGCGGTTCGGCGGCCACGACACCGTCGGCGCCGTCGCGTTTGACGACGGCGAGTTCGCGGCTGCAACCTCCACGGGTGGGCGCTCGTGGGCACTTTCGGGCCGTGTCGGTGACGTGCCCCAGGTGGGCTCGGGCTTCTACTGCACCCCCGCCGGCGGCGCCTCCGCGACGGGCGCGGGCGAGGATATCGCGAAGGTGACCCTGACCCAACGTGCGGTCCAGAAACTGGAGGCCGGTGCCGACGCCCAGACCGCCGCCGCGGAGGCTATCGAGGAGTTCGACGACATCACGGGCTCCTCAGCGGGCGTCATCGTCGCCGACGAGGAGGATGTCGGCTCGGCGTTCAACTCCGAGGGGATGCAGACCAGTACGGCCACACGCTAAGGGGGGCGCCTGGGGTCCCGCACGGCGGGAACGGCGGTGTTCAGATAAGGATTGAAAGGTGAGGCGGTGCGTTTTCAAAGTGACCTATGCCCGAAAACGCTC
>Ga0065698_100032_pt1 | contig 84557 bp, 91 predicted proteins | sample AntLakMe24m_30um_FD_59087 | JGI IMG/M metagenome (GOLD analysis project Ga0065698, IMG submission 59087) | Hypersaline microbial communities from Antarctic Deep Lake - 24m 3.0um v2 (version 3) | ecosystem: Environmental > Aquatic > Non-marine Saline and Alkaline > Hypersaline | place: Deep Lake... | reverse complement strand
GTTTCAGACGCACCCTTGTGGGGTTGAAGTCTCGCCTGCGACATCGACGCCCGGCCGATGATCCGCGTTTCAGACGCACCCTTGTGGGGTTGAAGTACGGCCGAGCGATTCGAGACGGGGGACCGACTCCGAGTTTCAGACGCACCCTTGTGGGGTTGAGGCCACATGATCGGCGCCGGCGAACGGGTCGGCTTCCAGAAACTGGACGAGGAGCCATTCGGAGCGCGCTCCGTGGCGTTCGAGTGCGAGGGCACGACCGTCACCGAACTGCCAGGCACCGTCTGAGACTCACTCGAAGGTGATCTCGATCAGGAACCAGACGGTCTTCACCCGCTCGACGTCCTCGAGCGTACAGCTGAGTTTGGCGCGGTCCGATCCCTGCTCCGTCCGGGTACAGCTCATCCCCTGCCCTTCCAGATAGCCCTCCCAAGCGTCCGGAGCAGGCGTCGAGACGTTGAACTGGAGGGTATCGACGCCGCCGTTCTCGCTGATTTCGACCTCCCGGATACTGCGGTCTGTTCGAATGAGCACCGTCTGTGCGCCGGCGACGGTTCGGTCCTCAACGAGCAGCTTGACAGTCGGAATGATGGTGTGGTTCTGGCTAATGACGAATCCCGGCGGGTCGAGGAGGGTCGAACCGCCACCCTGTATCCGGGTGACGGCGCCGCCCGCATAGCGGATTCGGGTGTCTTCAGCGCGATAGACCACTGAGTCCGTGCTGTAGTTCCCCGTCGTGAACACCCTGCTCCCGTTTTTGAACCCGCTGATGTTGATGTGGGTTGGTGGGCCCGAGCCGATGGAGGCCTCCGCCAGCCGAATCTCGGTGCCGCGGCTGGGTGCCTCGCGGTGGGTGATATCCTCGATGTTGTCCGCCAGCACGTCGAAGGCCCGCTCGGCGTTGTTGACCCGCTCGGCGTCGCGGGCATCTTGCAGGCCGCTGTAGCCGGCGGTAAGTACGACGCCGACGGTGAGGACGATGAGCGAGAAGACGAGCACAAAGCCGATTGTCTCGTTCGCTCCCCGACGGTCCTGCTGGAACACGACCGGAAAATGCCCGCGAGCAGCATAAGCGTTCGCCAGCAGTGCCGACCCGACCTGTCGGCCGTTCGTGACCCCGAAGATGGCGGGGACGAGAACGACGGTAACCGTCGAGCCCCACGACTCTCTCGACCGTTCTTCGGACTGCAACCGCCGCCAGAAACAAGGCCGACTGCTCAGCCGTCGTCCGCTTCGTCCTCTTCGAGCAGCCCCATATCTTCAACCACGAGGTCCTGGAACGCCGCCGCGAGCTCCGGATCCACCCGGGCGTGCTCCTCGCCGTCATGGACTGACTCGTTGTGAGCCTCGATGCGCTCGGCGAGATCGTCCAGGGGGACCTTCGTCGTGGTCTCGCAGGCCGGGCAGTCAATTGGCACCAGCGGACCGTCGTCTCCGGACATGGCCAAGCCTTCACACGCGAGAGTATAGTCTCCCCGGTTTCCGTGGGGGTGGCAGATGGCCGACTACTCCGCCGGTCCCTCGGCGTCGATAAGGCCGCCGTTTGACTGCATGAGTTTCAACGGCGCACCCACGCCGCGCTCGGCGATTTCTGTCTCGAGATTGCCGACGTAGCGGTCCATCACGGGCTTGAGGGCTGCGTTGAGACTGGTGGTGACGCTGCGTTCGTACTCTCGGATTTTGGGGAGCACCTCACTGGAGCGCGAGACCGAGCAGTCCGGAAGCTTCTCACGCAGGATGTCGGCGACTCTGCGCTCGTGGGTGTCGTTCTCGAAGGCGAACAGTAGGCAGACCGCGACGCTATCGACGCCGGTGTGGTCGATTTCTCGGGCCAGTTCGCGAACTGCGTTCTCGTCCAGTGCAGTGAGGACGTTCCCACGCTCGTCCAAGCGCTCGGGCACGGTGAAGCGGCGGTCCCGCGGGACGATTGGGTGGGGCTTCTCGGCCTGGAAGTCGTAGATGTCGGGGCGGTCCTGCCGGCCGATTTCGAGCGCATCGCGGAACCCCTCGGTCGTGACGAGCGCGGTGTCGCCCCACGTCCCCTCGAGCACGGCGTTGGTGGCGACGGTGGTGCCGTGACTGAAGAACTCGACCGCCTCGGGCGTGTAGCCGCCTGCGCTTCGCTGGCTTCGAGGCCGTCGACGACCCCCTGCTCAGGGTTGTCCGGCGTCGAAGAGAGCTTGGTGACGGAGATGCGGCCGTCCTGGACCGCGACTACGTCGGTGAAGGTGCCGCCGATGTCGACGCCGACGCGAACGTCGTCGCTCACTGCCGGCCTCCTGCGAATGGCTGCTGGGTCATGCCTTTGCTACGCGCCCCCGGTTACGTGGGTGTTCCTTCTCGGCGGTTTCTGTGTTGGTGGTGGTTNATCTACGGCGTCTGCGAACGATCTCGGCTCAGCGGGTGCAGTGGGTTCAGGTACGGCTTCCGCGAACAGCACCACGGAGTTCCCAAAGACACGGAGAACCCGCACCGCTCCACACAGACCTCTTCTCTCCCCAACCGACTCGGTCGCTACGCTCCCTCGCCCTCGCGCTGGCTCACGCACGAGGCGTTCGCGCTTCGCGCCACCACAGACGCCGGTGCGGTGGACGATCGCGGGAGCCAGCGCTCGGCTCCCGCGGGGGAGGATGAGGGGAAGACCATCGCGGGGCGGTGCGGGTTCTCCAAGGCCTAGGGACCTCCGTGGTACCGTTCGCTGTCGCTGCAGCGGTCTTGTAGGCGGCCGCAGTTCAACGAACAGGTCGGTTCAGAACGACGAAAAACGACGCAGAAACGCAAACGACCGGAAGCCAGCCCTACAAGTCGTGGTCGGCGTCCTCGGGGTCCTCGACGACCTCGACACCGCGGTTGTTCACGGCGTAGGGGTCGAGTCGGTGGTCCTGCATGAACTGTTTGTAGTTTCGTTCGGCCGTTTCAGCGTCTTTCTGCCGGTTTGAGGCACGGTCACAGAGCTCGATGAGGTTCTCGGGCACCTCGTTCTCGTGGACGATCCAGTGGTTGATGAGGTCCGAAAGCCGCCGGATGGGCGAGGTGAAGTGGCCGTAGATGTCGAAGTTGAGCGCGTGGTGGCCGCCGAAGGGGTCGTTCATATACTTCGCCCGGGGCATCACCTTCAGGACTGCGCGCTGAATTTTGTCGAGCGAACGGCCTGGGGAGTTTTCCAGTGCAGCGTTGACGGCCTTCCGCGGGTCGCCGCCCCACGCGTCGCCCGGGATGGAGACGCCATCCAGTTCCTGAATCTCCTGCAGCGCCTTGCTCCACTGGTCGGGAGTGGGCTGGGGGTGGACGCGGTACATCGCCTCGACGCCGCGGTCCCACATCAGCGTGTGCGTGACAGCCTTGTTGGCCTTCAGCATCGACTCCTCGATGAGCGTGTGCGCGCGGTCTCGCCGGGGGTTGAGCACGAGCGAGCCGTCCTCCTTGCGCTGTTCGTGCAGCTGGTCGGCGAGTTCGAAGGCGAGTGAGTTCTCCTCGTGGAGCGGCGCGTCCTCGTCGTCCAGCCGGTTCTCACACTGGGTGTAGGTGAGTCGCTCGTCGGAGTTGATGACGGATTTGTAGATGTCGATGGTCTCGAAGGAGAGGTTCTCCTTGTCGAGATGCATCTCCACAGTGTGGGCCAGTCGGTCCTCGTTCGGGACCAGTGAGCAGACTGTCTCGGCGAGCATCGGCGGCAGCATGTGGACCGTGTACCCCGGCAGGTAGACGGTGTTGCCTCGTTCCACCGCTTCCTCCCACATGTTGGAGTCGGGNTGGACATAATGGCTCACGTCGGCGATGTGGACCCAGAGGACGTACTCCTCTTCGCGCTGCTCGACGGAGATAGCGTCGTCGAAGTCCTGGGCGTCGGCGGGGTCTGTGGTCCAGGCGGTCAGGTCCCGGAGGTCCTTCCGTATCGCTACTTCGTCCTGAATCTCCTGTTGGACGTTCTCGACGCGGCGCTCGGCCTCGCGCATGACGGCGCCGGGGAACTTATCGCGGAGTTCGAACTCCGCGAACAGCTCCTCGCGCTTCTCCTCGAGCGCGTCGGCGAGTGCCTCCGTGATGCGAACGGGGCCCTGCCCTTCGGCAGTGCCGGCCTGGGCCTGGGCGTCCTCGGATTCGGTCATACCCTGGAGTTGGAGGAGCCGATAGGTAGGCGTTTCGGGGTGTCGAGGAGACGCCGGCTACTCTCGGGGGTCCTCGTCGGCTCGCTCGGCGGCCGCACGTAGATAGCGCCGGACGAACTCCTCGGCAGTCTGGCCCGGTGTGCACGCCTCCTCGAGTGTCGCTTCCAGCCCGTGTCGCGGTTGGTGGGTGAGGTCACCGAAACAGTCCTTGCAGAGATACTCGAACTCCTTGCCGCGGCGGTCCCAGCGGTCACCCTCCTTGTCGTACTCGCGGGCCTGTTCACGGGTGGGTTCGTCGCCGCAGGCGATGCAGACGACGGGGTTCCCCGAGCGATCGGACCGACGCCACATGACCGTGGGCTGGGTCGGCTGGCACTTAGCCCTTGCTCGTGGGCGGCACGGAGCGGTCGATTTATGGCCCGAGCGGGCGCAGTTCGGGTATGAAGATTATCTCACGCCACCACCTCCGGAGTGATGCCGTCGACGAAATCGAGACCGCCCTTGCGGAGGGGCTGGATGTGGAACTCGACGCCGACACGTACGAACTGGTCGAACTGGAGGACACCACCTTCGACGTCGTGCTGGTCGACGGCGAACCGGACGTGCTCTACTACGAGGGCGAGCCGTTCCTCTCGGTCCGTGGCGCGAACGCACACTCGGCCGAGGAAGGCGTCGTCACCGTCGACGCGGGCGCCGTCTCGTTTGTCAGTAACGGTGCCGACGTGATGCGGCCCGGTATCGTCGAAGCCAACGAGCGCATCAAGGCGGGCGACCTCGTCGTCATCGTCGAGGAGAGCCACGGGAAGGCGCTCGCGGTTGGCCGTGCGCTGGTCGATGGCGACGAGATGACCGGGGACAGCGGGAAGGTCGTGGAGTCACTCCACCACGTCGGCGACGCGGTGTACGAGTTCTCGGTCTGAGGCGATTTCATGGACGACTCGAGAGCGACTGCGCCACCAACGATCATTGGCCGATAGTTTTTTGCTTGTCACTGTCTAACATGGAACTGGAACCTCGGTGAGGAGGTTTCCGACGGGAACTACCGTCGTAGCGGACGGGAGCTGAACCGACTGTAAACCAGTTTCGGAGACGATCCGTATCGCAACGACGACCGAAATCCTGACCTAGAGGCCCGGCGGGCCGACCGAGGGACCGACATTGGTCTCTCGGTCGAACTCTCGCTCGGGCGTCCGTTTTGCCGTTGAAGCCGTTCTACTACTGTGAGTGCGGTATCAGACTATTTATGACAAGAGGCAACTATTCCAGCAATAGCTCCATGACCCGTATTACCTCTGTCAAGGTTGAGGGGTTCAAGGGAATTGAGTCCCTCCACGTTAACACCACTCGGGTCAACCTTGTTACCGGTCGGAATAATACCGGAAAGACATCGTTGCTGGAGGCTGTTCTGCTNGCGTTNGACCCGGCGAAACTGAAGGACTTTTCAGAAAANCTCAGCACGTTAATTAACGCGAAGCATGATGAGGCCTGCATAACTGTTGAGACCGAAACCGGGACACGAACTCTCGGTTTGGAGAAACCCGACCACACAGTGGCTAGACAAATGTTTATTGAGTCNCTNTCGGAGTTTACCGATTCNGTTTCAGACAGGATTCGAGACAACTTCGACTCGGAGATGTTCNCTCCTGATGAGCTTCGNTCCGAGGTCAAAGAACGGATTATTGATCAGGTTACGGAGGCCCACGTATCTGAGGTGCAGAAAAACTCCCTCATCGCTCACTTCCAAGGTAAAGCGTACTTTCTTTTAAATTCAGACAACGCGTCAAGAGAAGTTATAAAAGATGCAGCTNACGATATCGTTCAACAGTTTGCCAAGGAATCCGGTTCGAAGAACTCCGTAGATACGGAGAGGTTCGACATCGGTCTATTAGGATTTCATATGCTTGACCGGACTCGCTTCGTCCGTGAATCCCCGCCAAGATCGGAGTCAGTTTCCTTCATAGACACACACGACCTTACCATACGACCTGAGAAAGAGTCTGACGAAGCCGACGCCGTGAAGACCGACGATATTGAGGAATTCCTTATAAAGAATGAGATTGTCGACGACCTTCGGAGTTTCAACCTTGACAACGTCGTCTTCGAGGCCGACTCCGGCAAGAAATACTCCGTGCCCTACGAGTTCATGGGTGACGGCTTCAAAGCAATAATCGGCATCCTGTGGGAGCTGTTAGACGACGAAACCACCGGCGAAATTGTGCTGCTCGAAGAGCCCGGTGTCCACATGCATCCGGGTTACGTCCGCGAACTCCTCTACTTTATCATCAGAATCGCTCGCGAGAACGGGACACAAATACTCACCACCACACATAACCACGACTTCATCACCGATTTCTTCACAGAGAATCTTACTGAGGGTGAACGGGTGTTTCTCAGTGAAGAGTTCTCGCTGATTCAGATGCAACAGAACGCGGCGGACGTGATGACTTACGAAGAGGCCGAGGAGTCTCTGAAGGAACTGCACCTCGATCTCCGTGGGTTATGAAGCGAATCGTGCTGAGCGAGGGTAAGCGTGATGTGTTCCTCGTTGAGCAGTTCTTCGAGAGAATCGGAAGAAACGTCGAAATCGACACGTTCCACGCATCCGAAGTCGCTAAAGGGGAAGTTAAGGGGCAAGAAACCCGGAAGATACAGAATTTCATGGAGAGAAGAAACCCATACGATCTCCTCGTGAAATCCGAAGGCGGAAAGCCGGACCTTAAGCGAATCTTTACGAAACTCATACGTAGCCTGTCGGCCCGAGAGATGGGTTTAGTCCTACTCGTAGATCTGGACAATAGGCCGCTATCCGCCCTTTTCGACGAACTGAACCAGAAAGTCCGTGGAAACTACGATGGGAACGAGTACGGGATAGAGATGACTGAAAAAATTGGTGAAGATACTGATATAATCGCTGCCGAAGCCCTCTTTTTTGCCGTAGACGGTAGCACAACAAGTAGCTTCGATGTCCTCGCGTTCAGGAAAGACTTGGAACACGCCGCCGGTATCCCCTCTCCAGACAATACCGATGAAGAACGAATCAACGAACTCCTCACCGAGTATAGCTCTGTCCGCAGGCAGATGGAAGCTGTTCTGCTGTGAAATGTGTTCACAGACGTTCTGCGAGCGACCGGTAGAGCCGGTAACAGCGCGTCAACGCGTCCACCGCGACCGATTCCGTGTCGGTATGGGCCTCGCCCGACTCCGCCGGCCCGGCGACGACCGTTGTGACCCCTTCGGCCGCCAGCCAGCCGGCGTCAGTTGCGTGGGGTTTCGTCACGTGCGCTGGCTCGCCCGCGTGGGCAGCCTCGCGTGCGGCCGCGAGCACGGCGTCGGCGAACGCTTCATCCGAACAGGCCATCGGCGGCAGGTCCTGGTCGACCGTCCACGTGACGCCCTCGACCGCCTCTGTTGCTCCCAAATCTGCGCGCTCGCCCGGGACGGTTCGCTCGTCGACGGTGACGGTGCAGCCCTCGGGGATGATGTTTAATGCGCTGCCGCCGTCGATTTCGGTCACGGCGACGCTCCCCGGCAGTTCTTCGCCCAGTACCGTCGCCGACGGCGCGTCGAGGTTCCGAACCACGTCGACGGCATCGCTCGCCCGGTAAATGGCGTTGATACCCTCCTCGACCAAACTCGCGTGGGTGGCCCGCCCGGTCGCGGTCAGCGTGCTCCCGCGCCGGCCCTTGTGGGCGACGACAACGTCGGTGACTCCGGGAGTGGAGTAGCCGGTCGAGCCCTCGCCGACCACTGCGTAGTCGAACCGCTCGTCGGGGGTCGTGCGGTCGAGATACGCTCGGACGCCCTCGCCGTCGGTCTCCTCGCCGACGAACGACGCAAACTGGAGTTCTGTGTCTGGGTCGGCGTCGCGGAACGCCAGCAGCGCCGCCGCGACGGCGCCCTTCATGTCGGCGGTCCCACGGCCGTGGAGTCGGCCGTCACGTTCCTCGACGTGGTAGCGACCGTCCCCTCGGACCTGTGAGTCGGCCGGCGGAACAACGTCGTGGTGGCCGACGAGCGCGAGTGATTCTTCGGCCCCGATGTTGCGGCGCGCGAGGACGTTCCCCGCGGGGTCACGTTCGACGCTGGCGTCCGTCTCTGCGCGGAGCCATGCTTCGAGATAGTCGCCGGCCTCGGTCTCGTCTTCGTGACTCGGAATCTCCACCAGGTCACGGGTTAGGTCGACAAGTTCGGCGGACGGGTCGGACATGAACGTTCTCTGCACAGCAGCGGGCTTAATACTCCGGATGCCGGCGGTGGAGGGGGCCGGGTTATACACCCTTTTTACTGTCCGTGGTCTACCACCGGTGTGAACGTCGTTCCCGACACCAGCGTCGTCATCGACGGCCGCGTCTCGGAGCGGATCTCCGACGGCCAGTACGACGGCGCGACTATCTACATTCCCGAAGCAGTCGTGGGCGAGCTCGAAGCCCAGGCTAATGCGGGCTACGCCCCCGGCTGGGAGGGGCTTGCCGAACTCCAGCGCCTCGCCGGCTTCGCCGATGAGGGCACTATTCAGGTTGAGTTCGTCGGTCGCCGCCCCACCGCCGCCGAAACCGAGGGCGCCGGCGAGGGCGATATCGACGCGCTCATCCGCGACCTCGCGGTCGAACACGGCGCGAGCCTGCTCACCAGCGATGGGGTGCAGGCCGAGGTCGCTCGTGCGAAAGGGCTCGAGGTCGACTATCTCGAGCCTATCGTCGACACCGAAGCGGCCAAACCCGACGACGAGACGCTGGCCATCGAGCAGTTCTTCACCGACGATACGATGAGCCTCCACCTTCGTGCAGGCGCGAAACCGAAGGCCAAGCGCGGCGACATCGGCGAGATGCGCTATGAGGCCATCGCCGACGAACCCACCAGCGAAGCGCAGATGCAGGAGTGGGCCACGGACGTGCTGGAGACCGCCCGTGCGGCCTCCGGCGGCTTCATCGAACTCAGTGAGGAGGGGATGGACATCGTCCAGTACCGCAACTACCGCATCGCCGTCGCTCAGCCGCCGTTCGCGGACGCCATCGAAATCACGGCGGTCCGGCCCATCGCCAAGACCACCATCGAGGACTACGCCCTCGCGGGCGGTCTGAAGGAGCGATTTACCGAGCGCCAGCGCGGGGTGCTCATCGCCGGGTCGCCCGGAGCCGGGAAATCCACCTTCGCGCAGGCTGTTGCGGAGTATCTCAACGACAACGACTTCGCGGTCAAGACGATGGAGAAGCCGCGGGACCTGCAGGTCGGCCCCGAGATCACCCAGTACACCGAACTCGGCGGCTCGATGGCCAACACCGCCGACTCGCTGCTGATGGTGCGCCCCGACTACACCATCTACGACGAGGTGCGCAAGTCTAGCGACTTCGAGACGTTCGCGGACATGCGCCTCGCCGGCGTCGGCATGATTGGTGTCGTCCACGCCACTCGGGCCATCGACGCGCTCCAACGCCTCGTCGGCCGAGTCGAACTGGGGATGATTCCGCAGGTCGTCGACACCGTCGTCTACATCGAGGCCGGGCAGGTCCACACTGTCTACGACGTTGAGACGGAGGTAAAGGTCCCCGCCGGCCTCACCGCCCAGGACCTCGCCCGCCCGGTCATCCTGATTTCCGACCACGAGACGGGCACGCCGAAGTACGAGATTTACACGTTCAACCGCCAGGTCGTCACCGTCCCGCTCGAGGACGAGGAGGAGGATACTGGGGTGAACAAGCTCGCGAAACAGGAGATCGAGCGCGAGATTCACTCCGTTGCCCACGGCCACGTCGACGTGGAGCTGACGGGCCAAGACCAGGCGATTGTCTACGTCGAGGAAGACGACATCTCCTACGTCATCGGGAAAGGCGGCGGCCGCATCAGCGATATCGAGGACCGCCTCGGCATCGATATCGACGTGCGGACCCACGACGAGAACCCCAACGCCGGCAGCAGCGGTGACGAGGAGCCGACGACGGTTGGCGGCCCACAGGGTGAGGTCGTTCAGCCCGAAATCACCGGCCGGCACGTCGTCATTCGGATGGACGACCACGTCGGGGAGACTGTCGAGGTGCGCGCTGGCGGCGACTACCTCTTCACGGCTACCGTCGGCCGCGGCGGCGACGTGCAGGTGTCCCGTGGCTCGGCCATCGCCGAGGAACTGGAGGACGCGATCGACCGTCGACAGCAGGTGACAGTCGTCCCTGCCTGAGCGGGTACCCCCATTCTCCGACGCCGACACCTTTCGTTCGCGCCGTACGCACGTCGCTCGGCGTTCGGGACTGCAGCGTAGTTCCCCCCGCCGATGCCGTCAATATGGTTCCCAGATACCTCCAACGCGCACGCGCGACCGACGAGTTCAACCCTCCCGGCACAGTAGCTGTGAGCGAATGAGCAAGGAGTTTATCGAGGTGCGAGGCGCTGAGGAGAACAACCTCGCCGACCTCGACGTGGAGATCCCGCGGGACGCATTTACCGTCGTCACCGGCCTCTCTGGGTCGGGTAAATCCTCGCTCGCGTTCGACACCGTCTACGCCGAAGGGCAACGCCGCTATATCGAGAGCCTCTCGGCGTACGCCCGGAACTTCCTGGGTCAGATGGACAAGCCGCAAGTGGAGTCCGTCGAAGGGCTCTCCCCGGCCATCTCCATCGACCAGAAAAACGCCGCGAACAATCCCCGTTCGACGGTCGGCACCGTCACCGAACTGCACGACTACCTCCGACTGCTGTACGCCCGCGTCGGTACCCCTCACTGTCCGGAGTGTGGCCGTGAAGTGGGAACCCAGAGCGCCCAGCAGATGGTGCGGCGCCTGTTCGAGCTCCCCGAAGGAACCAGAGTAAAACTGGCTGCGCCGGTCGTCCGCGACCAGAAAGGCGCCTTTGAGGACCTCTTTGAGGAACTCGTCTCGGAGGGGTACGCCCGTGTGGAAATCGACGGCGAGCGCTACGACCTCACGACTGACGACCCGAACCTCGACGAGAACTACGACCACACCATCGACGTGGTGGTCGACCGGGTCACAATCGACGAGGGCGACCGCTCGCGCATCACGGACTCCGTCGAGACGGCCCTGGAGGAGGGTGACGGCGTACTGAAAGTCATCCTCCCCTCGCCCCCGGAAGAACTCCCCGACGCCTTCGGCGGCAACGTCTCCCGCTCCACAGGGGACCTCGCCGGCGAGGCTAACGACCGTCTCGTCGTGGAGTTCTCCGAGGAACTCGCCTGCACGCACTGCGGTATCGACTTCTCGGAAATCGAGACGCGCTCGTTCTCGTTCAACTCTCCCCACGGCGCCTGTCCCGCTTGTGAAGGGATCGGGGAAACGAAGGAAGTCGACGAGGACCTCGTGGTTGTCGACCGCGACAAACCCATCAAACACGTCTTCGAAGCCTGGACTTACAATCGCTCGTACTACCAGACCCGGCTCGACTCCGTCGCTGAGCATTTCGATGTGAGCGTCGAGACGCCGTTCTCAGAGCTCACCGCAGACCAGCAGCGACAGTTCCTCTACGGCACCGACGAGCAGGTGGTGTTCAAGCGCCAGACGAAAAACGGCACCCGGCGCAAGGAGAAGCGCTTCGAGGGGGTTATCCCCAACCTCGAACGCCGCCACATCGAGACCGAGAGTGAATCCACCCGCGAACACATCGAGGAGTATATGGCCGTCACCACCTGCCCGGCCTGTGCGGGGACCCGACTCAAACCCCAGTCCCGTTCNGTGCTCGTCGACGGCACCGCCATCAGTGAGGTCAATCAGCTGAGCATCGGCGACGCCCGCCGACATTTCGAGGGGATGGAGGAGCATCTCTCGGAGCGCGACCTCGTGATCGCCGAAGAAATTTTCAAAGAAATCCGCGCCCGGCTGGGCTTCATGGAGGAGGTCGGGCTGGAGTATATCACGCTCGACCGCGAGGCCTCCACGCTCTCGGGCGGGGAGAGCCAGCGGATTCGGCTCGCCACACAGGTCGGTTCGGGCCTCGTTGGCGTGCTCTACGTGCTCGACGAGCCCTCGATTGGGCTNCANCAGCGCGACAACGACCGCCTGCTGAACACACTCGAGGGCCTGCGTGATCTCGGCAACACGCTGGTCGTCGTCGAACACGACGAGGAGACGATGCGCCGCGCCGACTACGTCATCGACATGGGGCCTGGCCCGGGCAAGCGCGGCGGCGAAATCGTCGCGGAGGGCGACTTCGACGACATCGTCAACACGGCTGACTCCGTCACCGGCGACTACCTCGCTGGCCGGCGGCAGGTGCCCGTTCCGAGCGAGCGCCGGACCTCAGAGAGCGCACTCACCATCAAGGGTGCACGCCAGCACAACCTCAAAGACCTCGACGTTGACCTGCCCATCGGGCAGTTCACCGCTGTCACGGGCGTCTCTGGCTCCGGGAAATCCACCTTGATGCACGATGTGCTGTACAAGGGGCTAGCCCGGAAAATGAACGACAACACCAGCGTTGACCCCGGCGAACACGACGAGATTCAGGTGCCCGAGGGTATCGAGACGGTGCGACTCATCGACCAGTCGCCCATCGGCCGGACGCCCCGGTCGAACCCCGCCACCTACACGGGTGTGTTCGACCACATCCGCGACGCGTTCGCCCAGACGAAACTCGCCCAACAGCGCGGCTACGAGAAGGGGCGCTTCTCGTTCAACGTGAAGGGCGGCCGCTGTGAGGAGTGTGGCGGGCAAGGGACCGTCAAAATCGAGATGAACTTCCTCTCGGACGTCCACGTGCCGTGTGAGGAGTGTGACGGCGCGCGCTACAACGACGAAACCCTCGACGTAGAGTTCAAGGGCAAGACCATCGCGGACGTGCTCGACATGGACGTGGCTGAGGCCTACGACTTCTTCGAGGCCAACCCACAGCTCAAGCGACGGCTCAAACTGCTGAAGGACGTGGGACTGGACTACATGCGACTCGGCCAGCCGTCGACGACGCTCTCCGGCGGGGAAGCCCAGCGCGTGAAGCTCGCGGAGGAACTCGGCAAGAAACAGACCGGCGACACGCTCTACCTGCTGGACGAGCCGACGACTGGTCTCCACAAGGAGGACGAGCGCAAACTCATCGAGGTGCTCCAGCGACTCACTGACAACGGCAACACCGTCGTCGTCGTCGAGCACGAACTCGATCTCGTGAAGAACGCCGACAACGTCCTCGACCTCGGCCCCGAAGGCGGTGAGAAGGGCGGCCACATCGTCGCCAGCGGCACCCCTGAGGCGGTNGCGGACGTCGAGGACTCCCATACGGGGCGCTACCTGCGTGACCACCTGCCGGATATCGAGATGGAGGGGCCGCGTGCGGACCGGCGCAAGCCTGCAGAGGACGAAGCGCCCGAGGAGGCGGCTGCCCCCGCGGCCAACGACGAATGAGCCCCGACCTCTCCCGTCGGACGCTGCTCGCGGCAGCCGGGACAGCAACGCTCGGCGGTCTCGCGGGCTGTACCACCGACGAGGTCAATCGGCTCAACCCACTCTGGGACGCGCCCATCACGATGAAACTGATCGCCGCCAGCGGCGACGAGACTGACGTGACCTGCACCATCGCGGCCGATGCAGTCTCCGACCTGCCCGAACTCCAGGAGCCACTCGAGAGGCTTGCAGACGCCGAGGACGGCCAGCGCGTCGTGAAGGGCCTGACGACAGAGACTGGACAGGAGATATCCAACATGCTGACCCGTCAGTGCGGCGAGGACGTGGGTGGCCTCTACAACTACGAGGGCGCNTGGTACCTGCTCGGACTCACGTTTAAAGCCCAGGAGGACCATCAAGACCACCACGACCAGCAGAGTGAAAACGGCGGTACGGCCACTGAGACAGCGACCGACACCGCGACCGACGGCAACTGATACTGGCGCTACCTTTTCGGTCGGTGAGACCCTCCTTCCGGCTATGACCACGGTGTACGCCGCCTACGAGGATGCACTGCTCGCCGTCGACGATGCCACCGGCGAGCCGAGCGCGCGGCTCTCCCTCGACGGCTACCGGCCGGAGTGCGTGCTCGCCGACGAGGGTCGGCTCTTCGTCGGCACGTTCGACTCCGGCCTGCTTCGTTCGACGGCCGGCGGCGAGAGTTGGGAACGCCTCGATGGTGTCGAGGAGGACGCCGTGATGTCCATCGCCGTCGCGCCCGACGACCCCCAGACGCTCTATGCGGGGACGGAGCCGAGTGCGGTCTACCGGAGTCAGGACGGCGGCCAGAGTTGGAAACGCCTCAAGGGGCTCACTGACGTCCCCTCAGCAGATCGCTGGTCGTTCCCGCCGCGCCCGCACACCCACCACGTTCGCTGGCTCGAACCCGCACCCGGTGACCCTGAACTACTCTACGTCGGTATCGAGGCGGGAGCGCTCGTGCGGGGGTATCTCGACGGCTCAGCCGACGGCGACGACATCGTCACTTGGGGGGACCGCGTCGAGCGCTCCCGCGTAGACACCCACACAATCACCACTCACCCTGACCGTCCCGGCCACGCCTGGGTTGCTGCGGGCGACGGCTACGCCGAGACCGACGACTGGGGCGATAGCTGGGGCCACCCGAAGGCCGGCCTGAACCACACCTACTGCTGGAGCGTCGCCGTCGATGCTGCCGACCCGGAGTGCGTGCTCATCTCCTCGGCCTCGGGCGCTGGCAGTGCCCACCGCGCGCCGGGCGAGGCGTACCTGTACCGCAAACAGGGGGACCGCTGGGAGCGCCTCGAGACCGACCTCCCGACGGGTGAGGGAGCGCTCCGCGCTGTTCTCCAGCGAGGCGAGGTAGGTGGCGTCTTCTGGGCGGGGAACAACCATGGCCTCTACCGAACCACGGATGGCGGTGACAGCTGGCAGGCACTCCAAATCGACTGGCCAGACCGTTTCACGGATCAGACCTGCCGCGGGCTCGCGGTCGTCGCCTGACCCAAAGTTCAACTACCAAAGCGGGGCCAGTCACCCCGTGCGATAGCGAGTGGGGCAGGCCGCACTGGGGCGTTGTCCGACGCACCGGCCTGCCAAGGGGAGCGCGTCGGCTGTCAGCTATCGACCACGAGACATATGTCTCCCGCCTCGGTAGGGGTGGGTATGTACGACTTCGCCGTTGTCGGCGTCGGGCCCGCGGGCGCTCGGGTCGCCCGCCGTGCTGCTGAAGCCGGCTACAACGTGGTCGCCTTCGAGCAGGGGACCGTCGGCACGCCGCTGGCCTGTTCGGGCCACGTCTCGCTCGACATCTGGGAGTTCACGCCCGAGGGCGCTCGCGAGGCGCTGCTCCAGAACGAGGTGTACGGTGCTCGCTTCCACACTGATGGCCCGGGGAGTCGCGCCTACCCCTTCTACAAGGATGAACCGGTCTCGAACGTCATCGACCGGGAGCAACTGGATCGGATTCTCGCGGATGCAGCCCGGGACGCCGGGGCCGAAGTCCACGAACACCACACCGTCACGGGCGTTGAGGAGGGGTCTGACAGCGTCGAGCTCACGGTTTCGCCGGACGACGGCGATAGCTTCTCCGTCGAAGCGAAGATGGTCGCCGGCTGTGACGGCCCCGTCTCGCGGGTCCGTCGAGCGGTCGACCTCCCCGAACCCGACGAGAAACTTCACGGCGTGCTCGGGTTCGATCCGGAGCCAGACCACCAGGATTTCGTCGACGTTCACCTGACGGTGCCGAGTTTCTTCGCGTGGCGCATCCCACGTGGCGAGGCCGGCGTCGAGTACGGACTTGCGGCACGCCCGGGCGCCGACCGTGACGTGCGCGCCCGCTTCGACGAACTCACCGAGGCCTATGACGCAGAAATCGACCGGTTCTGTTCTGGTGCTATCCCCGTGGGCCCAGCGGATTCAGTCACTTCCCACCGCGTCTTCCTCGTCGGCGATGCCGCCTCACAGACCAAGCCGTTCACCGGTGGCGGAATCCTCTACGGGATGCGCTCAGCGGATAACGCGATCCGGACGATTGAACCGGAGGACCCAGCGACGCTCTCGGCGTACGAACGGGCGTGGCGCGAGGAACTCGGCCGAGAGATCGAACTCGGCCACTGGCTCCGACGGGCCTACTCGCTCCCGAAACCGGTTCAGAAACTCGGCCTGCGTGTGACCGCTGGGGAGATCGGCGTCCACATGGATCAGCCGACCTCGCTGTTCTCTCGCGAGCACCTGCGGAGCTACCTCCCCTAACGGGGTTCGGGCGGCTCCTCGATGTTCCCGACGGTCGTGGACGAGAAGTTGAGTAGCGGCGCTCCTCACTCGCTTCGACTTCCTGCCCACGTTGGCTCCCCTTATGGAGCATTTCGAGTAGTTCACCGAGGGCCGTGAAGAGATGTGCACCCGAGATGGGTAAAAAAATCCATCCGCGTAATAAACCGTGTTTGGTGGGCCATCTCACAAGGCGGCATGTGACTGTGCGAGGGAGAACGAGTTCGGGAGCTGAGGTGCTACCGGGTCCGATCAGTAATCCGGTGCGTCGTCTTCGACTTCGCGTTTGAATGACTCGCGGCGGGATTTGGCGTCGCGGCCGGTCGCCGCTTTCAGGAAGTCGTTTTTGTTGTCGACGGCCTCACCGGCGGCCTCGAGCTGGTCTGGATCGAGCTCAGTGGGGTCGCGCTCCTCGAAGTGGACCGCGAGCTTGTCCTTCTTTCCGGAGTATTCGACGGCGCCGGCCACGATGCGCTCGAACACAGGATTGTCGGGCTCGTCGACGACGTAGAGGTCACTCCCGTTGTACGCTTCNGTNTCGCTGATTTCGCCGAAGTACTCCTCAACGGTCGTCTTCATGTCCGGGATGCGCTCCTCCAGTGTCTCCCCTCGTCGCATCTTGTACTCCTTCATGCGCCTGCTTTGGCGAGGGTGCCGTTTACCTGTTGTGGGTCCGCTCGGCTACTCGCTCTTCTGCCGTTCGGTGATGTAGCCCTTACGGCACTCGGGGCAGATGTCGCCCGCCCGCATCGAGGAGTTCCCGACATCGCGGGTCAAGCCACACTCCGGGCAGTAGTACTCCAACCCGGCCTCGCGGCTCGACTGCTCTAGGTTGATGGTTGGCTCGGGGCTCGACCGGCCACTGCTTGGCTGGTCAGTCTCGTCGGCTTGGGACTGCTCGGGCTCAGTCGGCGGTGACTCGGTGCTACTGGTGCTCGCATCGGCACCGTTCTGATCGTTTTCGGGCTGGTCCGGCGTGATACCGCCACCGAACTCGACGTCGGTCGGCTCGTCATCCGGTGCCTCGGCGTCGTCCCCTTCGTCTTCGCCGGGCGCTTGCGGCCACGGCATATGCCCCTCGTCGGTGGTTTCCTCGCTATCTGCTTCCTCGGTCACCGGCTCCTCAGCCGTCGTGTCGCGCACGTCTGCGCCGTGGGAGGGCTCCGGTTCGGGTTCGGGCTCAACTGTTCCCCCACCCATGATTTCGGCATCCTCGGACTCCACCGCAGTCGGCTGCTCGCTCGAGGACTGCGTCGTGGAGGTCTGCTCCTGCGTGGGCTCTGGCTCCGGTTCGGGCTCCGGCTCAGTGGTCGTGGGCTCTGGCTCTGTGGTCCTTGGTTCCGGGTCGTCGGACTCCTCACCCATGATGATGGCGTCCTCGTCTGTGGATGACCGTGGTTCGGCGCCAGATTTGTCTCGGCCGGGGACCTCCTCGGGGTGGGCCTGCTCGTCCCACTGTCCGCGCCCTTTCTCGGGCGGGCTCTCGTCGTCGAGGATAACGGCGTCCTCGTGGGCGCTGTCTGCTTCCTCTTCGTCTTCCGCAGGAGCGCGCTCAGCTGGGTGGACCGGCGTCTCGTCCGCATCCTCCGCATCTGCATCGGAATCGCTTTCCGCGCCACCCTCGTCGGCCGTCGCCCTCTCGTTCTGGTGCAGTTCCTCGTCCTTCTCGGCGGTCTCGATGATTTCGGCGACGCCGCGGTCGATATCCTCGTCTTCGTCGACAGCCGGCTCTGGCTCAGCCTCCGATTCTGCGTCGGTTTCATTAGCCGGGCCGCCAAGTTCGAGTTCGTCGGCGCTCCACTGGCCGGCGGCGTCCGCCGTCGACGACTCCCCGGACAGTGTCCCGGTCGGCTCCTCAGACCCGAAGCCGTCTGGCTCGCCCATTCCGACACCGGCTTCGGTATCGGGCGCGGGAGAGTCGCCAGTCACGGACTCCCGGAGCTGGTCGATGGATTTGATCTCCTTGTTCTCACTGACGACCTGCGTCTCACCGCAGCGTCGGCAGGTTTTGACCTCCCTGACGCTGACGACGACCTCGTTCCCTTCTTCGTTCCGTTCACGCTCGGTTTCGGGTTCCCCGAAATCGTGCCCGAGCAGACACCTGAGTCCCATTACCACAGATAGACGACCCGGAGCCTAAAAATACCCCGTTACCGCCGCCCAAGCCCGGGATGGCGCCGGGGGGTTCGAGAAACGGGTTGGCCGCCGATAGAAGTAAACCCCTCGCCGCCTCACCAACGGCCATGGCTATCCGCCCCGAGCATCGAGATCGGGACGACGTGGAGTTCGGTGTCCTCTCCGCGCTCGCAGACCGCGCCGACGAGGGAATGACCGTCCTCGAACTCCGTGCAGCTGTCGACGCCGATATCGACCGCCTCGAAGCCGCACTCAGCGACTTGAAGCAGGCCCGGCTCATCGAGGTCGAACGAAACGACGACCGAACCGTGCTCTACCCCGCTGACGAGGTTGTTCTCGGCCCCGACGACGTCACCGACGAGGAACCGAGCCTCCTCGACGTGATTCGCCGGCGCTTGGGCTTCTGAGCCGTTCCGGACCGGCGGCGTTTTTCCTGTCCGGCCAGTATCTCCAGCTATGACTCTGGTAGGCGGGAGCCACGCGGACCACGGCGCGACGTTCAGCGAGCGGGGCGGCCGTGAGGTGGTCGAGGAGTACGGCCGCGCTGATCGAGCGGTCCGGGCCGTTCGCAACGGTGTCGGCGTCATCGAGATGGGCTACGGCGTCGTCGTCATCACTGGCGACGACCGTGTCGAGTTCGTCGATAACGCAGTCACAAACAATGTTCCGAGCGAGAACGGGGCGGGCTGCTACGCACTGTTGCTCGACCCGCAGGGGGGCATCGAGACGGAGCTGTTCATCTACAACGCCGGGGAGCGCCTGCTGCTGTTCACGCCCCCCGATCGCGCCGAGGAACTGGTCGAGGACTGGTCTGGCAAAGTGTTCATTCAGGACGTCGACATCCGTGAGGCGACGACCGATTTCGGCGTCTTCGGCGTTCACGGCCCCCAAGCGACCGAGAAAGTCGCGTCTGTTCTCCACAAGGCTGGCGCTCCTGCCGGCGCGTACTCGTTCGTCCGCGGTTCGATGGGCGACGCTGGCGTCTCAGTGATCGCCGGCGACGCCCCGACTGGTGAGGAGAGCTACGAGATCGTCTGCGCTGCTGCGGACGCCGGAGAAGTGTGGATGACGCTGCTCTCCCGCGGCAACGGTGCGTTCCCGTTCGGCTATCGCACCTACGAGACGCTTACGCTGGAGGCCGGCACGCCGCTGTTCGACACCGAACTCCGCGGAGAGATTCCGAACGTCGTCGGCCTCCGTGCGGCGCTGGACTTTGAGAAAGGCTGTTACGTCGGGCAAGAGGTCGTCTCACGGGTCGAAAACGTTGGGCAGCCCAGCCGCCGCCTCGTCGGCATCCAACTGGGCGACGGCGACGTGACAGCTGACGACCCGCTTCCTGATGGCGGTGCGGCGGTGTTCGCCGGCGACGCTGCCGTGGGCGAAGTAACTCGGGCGTGCTGGAGTCCGACCCTTGAGGCCCCGATTGCGTTGGCACTGGTCGGCTGGGACACCGACGATATCTCGGCGGTCCGTGTCGATGGAACGGAACGCCCCGCCGAACGGGTCGACCTCCCCTTCGTCGAGGGGAGTGAACAGTCCGGGCGCCTGCCGCGGTACTGAATCGCTGCTGCCCACCTGTTTTCCCTGCCGACCGTCTATAGGTGTCATGCGCAGACGCGAGACGCTCCGATTTCTTGGTGGCAGCCTCGCTGCCACGTCTCTGTCAGGCGTCGTTGGCGCCCACCCAACCCCATCCGGGACGGACGACGACGCGACGCCGGCGCCCACCCGGACCGACGCTGGCTACGGGCCACTCGGGAACGTCGAGGTCGCGGGAGCGACGGAGGCAGTGACCAGCGACGATGGCACTCTCGCCTTCATTGCAGCGACTGACGGCTACGCGATTGTCGATATTTCCACGCCGTCCCAGCCGACTGTCCTGGCGGAGCGCCGTGCCCTGCTCGCCGACCGCGAGGACGGCCCGCTCTCGCAGATTCACGACGTGAAACAGAACGGTAATACGCTGCTTGTAGTCGGTCCCGCTAACGGCCCCAGCGGGGAGTCTCTCTCGGGGGCGCTCCTCGTCGACGTGAGCGACCCCGAATCCCCCACACACCGCGGCTTCTACGAAACTGACTACCCGATTCATAACGGTGACCTCGTCGACGGCCGCGCTTACCTCACCGCCAACGGTTCCGAGGACGTTCGCCTCGAAATTATCGATGTGACGGCCGAACCCACTCGGCTCGGAAGCTGGGCGCTCACCGACCACGAACCGGGCTGGGAAGCGCTTCCCCGTCTGCTCCGGGTCGTTCACGACGTGTGGGTACAGAACGGAACGGCCTACCTCGCCCACTGGGACGCCGGTGTCTGGATCCTTGACGTCCGCGACCCGGCGTCGCCGACCGTGCTCGGCCATATCGGCGACCGCAGCCCAGAGCAGGTGGTGGCCGACGCCGATGGCCGGTCCCAGAGCGAGCAGATTTCGCTTCCCGGCAACGCCCACGTCGCCGTCGTCGACGATAGCAGCGACCTCCTCGCGCTCGGGCGCGAAGCATGGGCCACGCCGGGCGCGCCGCCGGGAACGACCACGGCAGAACCCGACGGCGGTCCGGGCGGCATCGACCTCTACGACGTGTCCGACCCTGCAGCACCGGTGTTGCTCTCGACCATCGAACCGCCCGCCACCGTCGACGCCACCCTCAGCGGCTCGTGGACAACCGCTCACAACTGCGAACTCCGCGATGACGTGCTCTACAGTTCGTGGTACCGCGGCGGCGTCAAACGCCACGACGTGTCGGACCCCGCGAACCCCGTGGAACTGACCTGGTGGGCCGACCCCCCCCACGCGGAGTTCTGGACCGCACGAGTCGGCGTCCCGGGCGAGACGTTCGTGGCCTCCTCCCGAGGGACTGAGACGAGTTCGCCCGGGCTCTACGTCTTCCCCGACGAACCGGGAACGACCACGTGGGGGTTCGAAGACCGGGTGGGTGAGACGCCGACAGTAACAGAGCGCCAGCCAACCACGCCGACAGAGACCCCAACGCCGGTGCCGACGACGGAGCCTGAGCCGACGACAGCCACTGAGTCCCCCGGATTCGGCGTCCTCGCGGCGCTCGCCGCCCTCGGAACAGGCACACTGGTGTGGCGGCGAGACGATGGGGAGTAGCGAGCCTCCGGAACGACCGTGACACAGTTTCCTTCGTTCTCCACAGAACTGGTGAAACCGCAAGCTACCAGTGGCTGGCCCACCAAGACGGCGTAATGAGCGAAATGAGCCTCAAAGAGCGCGTCGAGGAGTGGATGGTGGGCCAGATGCCCATCATTCGGATGCACGGCGGTCGGAGTATGGTCCGGGAGGCCGACCCCGAGACCGGCACCGTCAGCGTCGAACTCGGCGGCTCCTGTGCCGGCTGTGGCATCAGTGACCTGACCGCCCAGAACATCAAGCGCGACCTGATTCAGGACTTCGAGGAGGTCGACGAGGTCCACGTGATCGTCCCCTCCACGGGCGAACAGGGCGAGGCCACCGTTGAGGGCGGCCGCGGCGGTGAAATCCAGTACGGCACCGAACACCCGAACCACTTCTGAGCGCCGACGATGACTGACGATTCGACGACCGTCACTGTCTCCTGCCGTGACGATTAGAGCGCGTTCACGAGGCTGGCGGCGACCTGCCGCGCACGGTCCGCGAGTTCTTCTGAGAGGAGTCCAGCCTCGACAGCCTCGTCGAGTTCGTCGTCGTCGACGCGCTTGACCCCTCCGTCGGGGTAGCGAATGACATCCACCTCAAGGTCGACGTAGCGCGCCGCGTCCGGAAATATCTCGACTGGCGTGCAGATGTTGACGTAGGTGCCTTTGTGCTTGCCGTCGGCGTCACGGTAGACCGTCGGGTACCACCAGCGCCCCTCTCGGAACTTGGTGAGGGCCGTGTCACCTGATTCCCGGGGGACGCCGAGTGCATCGTACGTGCCGCCTGGGGACATTTTCCGCTCGACGGCGACGGTGCCATCTATGTCGTACTCCACGACCTCACCCCTGCCGAGGACGATGCGCTGGCCCGCCGGCTTCCCGTGGTCGATGCGGAGTTGGTCACCTTTCCGTGGCCCGAACTGCTCCGTGACCGTGCCAAAGGGGAACTCCTCACTCCCTGAAAGGTGGTCGCCACAGAGCGCCTCAGCGAAATCCACGCCTGCGCTGGCGGCGCTGCTGCCGGCTTTCACTCGGTGATGGCCGACCATCGTCGCCCTCACGTCGCGGCGGATTTCGTCGAGGGCGAACCGGGACTCCCGACCGAACCAGACCCAGGCACCTGCGCTCGGCGTTGCGACAGTTCGGACCGGCTCGATGTCGGTTCCGAGAGCTGAATCGAGCTTCTCCGCCCGTTCGGTGACCCGTTCCAGCGCCCCACTGAGTGCATCCATGCCGGCCTCGCGCGCGTCGCGGCGCCACTCCAGCCCCCAGCTGTCCGGTGGGTCAAGCGGGAGGAGGTCAGTCATCCCAGCGAGTTCCCGGCCCGCCGCGTCGTCGCGCCCTTCGACGCGAATACCGCTGCTGCCACGGGTCAGGGTTGCCAGTCCCGCACTCACGGAGAATCCGGGACCGGTGTCAAGGACTGGTCGGTTGGTGTCCCATGGAACGGCTGGGTCAGTCACCTGCACGCGGACGGCGTCGCCCTCGTCGATTTGACCGTCGACGCGATAGAACGAGAGGAACCCCTCCACGCCACCGAGGTCGACGACAGCGCCCTCGCTCAGTGTGTCGACGACCCGACCGTCGAACACCGCATCCTCCGGCGCCGGGTCCGCCCACGAGAGCGTGTCGATAGCTACGTCGGTGAACAGCGTCTGGACCGCCTCGACATACTTGTGCTCGCCAGCAAGGTTCAGTCCCTGTCGGTCGTCGCTGGTCACGACCGTGACATCGTGACTCTCGGGCGAGAGCTCGGCGTCGAATCGCTCCTGAATCGGCGGCGAGGCCTGAACGACGCCGTGGCCGGCGTCGAGCAGTCGTCGCGTGAGGGCGGTGGCGTAGATGCCGCGCACGCGGACGTTCGCAGCGGGCTCGGCGGAGCCGTCGGTCATGACCGTGGGTTCGGTCGGGGGGGACAGGTAGGTGACGGTTCCGCCACGGTCCAGCCACCGCCACCGCCGGATGTTAAGTCGCTGCCGTGTCTTCTCTGGGCTATGGGAAGCGACCGCGACCCGGTCGAGGAGGGGTCGGCAAGTCATACTGACCTCTACGGTATCGCGACATGGGAGCCGCGGTCGTGGCTGGACAAGCTGGCGTCGCTGCTCTACACACTGCTGACGCTCACCTCGCGGGTGGTCATCGTCGTCGGGGCCTTCATCGCGCTCGCGGCAATCGGCGGACTCTCAGCCATCGCGGATCCGCAGACGGCGATCCTCACGCTGCTCTCGGCGGTGCCGGCGCTTGGGCTGGCGGCCTACGTCTGGTACACCGACGTGACGAACGAGCCGCTCTCGTTGCTGGTCGGGACGTTCTTCCTTGGTGTGCTGACGGCGACGTTCGCGGCGGTACTCAACAGTACGTTCCAGCCCTTCTTCCAGGGGCTGGCGTTCTTCGGGACGGTGCTGTTTTACTTCCTCGTTGTCGGCCCGGTCGAGGAGACGGTGAAGATGCTCGCGGTGCGGCTGTTCGCCTACGGGAGCGACCGCTTCAGCACGGTGCTCGACGGCGCGGTGTACGGCGCGATGGCGGGATTGGGGTTTGCCTTCATCGAGAACGCGCTCTACATCCGGCAGAGCATCCCGGTCGCCGAACTCGAACTCGGCCTCTCGCTGCTGGGTGCCGGCGGCGGCATCACGGCGATCCGGGCGGTTGCGGGGCCGGGCCACGTCATCTACTCGGCCTTTGCGGGCTACTACCTCGGGCTGGCGAAGTTCAACCGTGAACACCGCGGCCCCTTGGTGATCAAGGGGCTGCTGATTGCGGCGTTCATCCACGCGCTCTACAACTCCACCATCGGCATCGGGACGACGCTCATCAGTGCGGGAACCGGGCTCCCGGCAATCGTCTCGTTCCTGCTCTACGTTATCGTCTACGACGGCTTCTGGGGGTACCTCCTGTTCAAGAAAATCCGGGCGTACCGACAGGCCTACGACGCNGCGAGCAGCCGCGGCCAGGCGGCGACAGATAGCACCTTCGAGTTCGAAACTGCGGAGGAAGAGCCAGAAACCGAGCAGTTTTGAAAACGCGGTTCAGTTCAGCTTGTCGCGCGAAATGCCGACGCCGGTCGGTGTGATGATGATCTGGTCGTCACCTTTCTGGACGATGTCGCCGTCGACCTCCTGGGCCACCTGCCGGAGCTCGTCGATGATGCGGTCGGAGGCGCTGTCGGTGGTCGAGTGGCGGGTGATGTCTGCGATGACGAGATCACCGTCGTAGACGGCGTCTTTGATCGCGATCACGTCCTGCTGGCCCGCGATTTCAGCGAAGTGGACGCGCATGCTGTTGGCGGCGCCGGCGGTCTCGAAGTCCTCCTGAAGGTCCAGTGTGACGTAGTCCTCGGTGCTGCGGTTGCCACCGCCGCTGAGGATCTTACTCATGATTCCCATACCNCGAAAAACCGCTGGGAAGGCATTAGTTCTTGCGCCCCTCGTGATCCTCGCGCACGCTGAGTGCTACAAGAGGACCATTTTTGCCGATGCCAGCCAACCCTCCTATTGTGACGTTCAGCATCTGCGTTCGCGAGGAGTACGAAGACGAGGAGGGCAACGACCAGCGCCGCTACGGCGTCGCTGTCACCACCCGCCTCCCGGCTGTCGGGACGCTCTGTCCTTTCGCATCCGAGAACGGCGCTGTCGCCACCCAGAGTCTGGTGAACGTTGAACTCGGGGAGCGAGGTATCGAGTACATCGACGACGGTCTCTCTGTCGAGGACGCGCTTCAGTCCCTGCTCAACGCCGACGAGGGTGCCGAGCAGCGCCAACTCCATGGGATCGACGCCGACGGCACGTTCACCTTCTCCGGCGAGGAGTGCCACGACTGGTACGGACACACGAGCGGCGACGGCTACAGCGTCGCAGGCAACCTCCTGACTGGTGAGGCCGTTATCGAGAACGTCGCCGAGACCTACCAGGACTCCGACCCGGACCAGCCACTCGCCAAGCCCCTCGTGGATGCGTTGGGTGCAGGCTACGCGGAGGGTGGCGACAAGCGCGAGGAACTCCACGTTCAGAGTGCGGCGCTCAAAGTCCGGACGACGGAGGACGAAGAGCACTCGCCGTACTACAACGACCTGCGTGTCGATGCGACGGAGACCCCGATTCAGGACCTCAGAGAGACGTACCGCCTCGCGAACGACGGGTTCGCGGCGGCGATGGAGCGCTACGAGGAGGCGATGGCGGAAGACGACATGAGCGAGGTTGACGACGACAGCGAGGAGTAGCGAGGGAGCGGAAACGCCGCGAGTTCGGCGAGCGGCGGCACACTCCCTCGAGACGCGAGCCGGTNAGTTCACGAACCGGTGAGCGTGCGGTTCCGGAGCGGAAACGCCGCGAGTTCGGCGAGCGGCGGCACACTCCCTCGTGCCCTCCCTCGTTCCACTCGCGAGGATTTCGTTCGGTCGCGTTGTCCCGACCTCGGTTGCTGGCTCCATGGGGTTGATAGGCTCCCGGACAGATTCACAGGTGTGCCAATCGAGGAACCTCCGGAGGACGCGCCCGACGCCTACCGCGACCTCATCGGCCAGTATCGACAGATAAGCTATCTCAACGACGGCAGCGGCGTGCTGGGCTGGGACCAGCAGGTGATGATGCCCACGGGCGGGACCCCCGCTCGGGCCAAGCAGCTCTCGGCGCTCTCGGCGGTCACCCACGATCTGCTAACCGCCGACGAGTTCGAGGCGGCGCTCCAAGCCGCCGAGGACGCCGTCGACGACCTCGACCAGGGCCAGCGGGCCGCCGTCCGGGAGATTCGCCGGAGCTACGACCGCACCGCCAACGTCCCCGGGGAGCTGGTGCAGGATCTCTCCGAGACGACGACCCAGAGCCAGCAGATCTGGCAGGACGCCAAAGCGGCCGACGACTTCGAGCAGTTCGCCCCGCGACTGGAGACGCTGAAGGAGCTCTCGAACCGCCGAGCCACCCACATCAGTCCCGACCAGCCGACCTACGAGGTGCTCTACGAGGACAGCGAGCCCTACCTCCCGCTCGAGCGAACGGAGGAAATCTTCGACCGGCTGAAGGACGAACTCGTGCCGCTCATCGACGAGATTACTGAGCACGGCGACGAACTCGCGTCGCCCTTCGCCGGCGGCGATTACCCCGAGGAGAACCAGGAAGCGCTCTCGGAGGCCGCACTGGACCGCATCGGCTACGACCGTGACCACGGCCGCCTCGACGCCTCGGCGCATCCGTTCACTTCGGGCAATCAGTTCGACGCCCGGGTGACGACGCGGTACAAGCCGAACGACCCCATCGACGCCCTGACGGCGACGATTCACGAGTACGGNCACGCNAGCTACATGCTGGGCCTGCCGCGCGAGAAGTACGGCACGCCGCTCGGTGCCTCGCTCTCCTCGGGCGTCCACGAGTCCCAGAGCCGCTTCTGGGAGAACCACGTCGGCCGGACGGAGCCGTTCTGGGAGTTCTTCCTCCCCACCGTCAAGGAGCACCTCGACGGGCTGGACGACGTCACCGTCCAGGAGGCCTACGAGGCGGTCAATCGCATCTACCCGAACAACCTCATTCGTGTCGAGGCGGACGAACTCACCTATCACCTGCACATCATCCTTCGATGTGAAATCGACCGGGCCTACGTGGAGGGTGACCTCGACGTTGAGGACATCCCCGACCGCTGGAACCAGACGATGGAGGAGTACCTCGGCGTCACGCCCGATACCGACGCGGAGGGCTGCCTGCAGGACATCCACTGGACCTCCCGGTTCGCGGGTTTCCAGGGCTACACCATCGGTTCGGTGCTCGCCGCCCAGCTCGACGCCGCGATGCGGACGGACGTGAGCGACGTGGACGGCAAGATTCGGAACGGGAACTTCCAGCCGATGCGGGACTGGATGAACGAGAACGTCCACGCCCACGGCCAGACGTACCCGACCGACGAACTCGCCGAGGAGGCGACGGGCGAGCCGCTGACAGCGGACTACTTCCTCGACTACGTGAACGAGAAATTCACGGACCTCTACGGGCTCTAAGCCGGAAATCAGCGGATTCACTCGGCTTCACGATTTCTTTCTACTGATTCGTGAGCGGTTGTGGTGGCGCGAGACGCGCGCGCCCTCGTGGCGCGCCTCAGAGCCAGGCCATCGGTCTGGCAGGCCGCACGGGCGACTCAGGGGTCGCCCGTGCGACAGCGCGAGGGATGAGCGACCGGAGGGAGCGAATCGGTTGGGGAGGAGTGTGGGCGGTGTGGGGGTGTTCCCGTGAGCGAAGCGATCGCGCGCAGCGAGCCGCGCGACCCGAGCGGGGCAGTGGCTTTCCCGTGTTGTTGACCTCTCCAGCTTCTGCGCTACCTTCCCCTCCCGAACAAACTCAGACAAACACGAATCAGGCGAAGGAGCAAAGAGCCACACCGCCCAACACCCAGTCGTGAAGGAGTACCAGCGGAAACAGCTCCTCGAGCGGGTCGAGCGCGAGGCCGCCACCGTCGGCGCCGACATCCCCGACGAAATCGACGTGCAGGGCGAGACCCTCGACCTGCAGACGTTCGTCTTCGAAATCAAGCGTCGCGACACCATTCCCGACGGGGAACGCGAGCGCGTCGACGAGGCAAAGAAAAACCTCCGGCGCGAGCGACTCCAGCGCTACCAGCGCATCGAGAACGAGGCCGACCTGAGTTACGAGGCGGGTGAGCACCTCGCCCGCTCGATCATCGGCATCGACCGAGCCCTGAACGCGCTCGAACAACTTCGCCCCGTGGACCTCGAAGGCGAAGCCCAGCGAAAGGAGACCGTCGACCAGAAACGCTGGATGAACTTCCTGAAACAGGCGCTGGGCCACGACGACGCCGGCGGCCGGGGCTCGCGCTGAACTGAACACAATCACATTCCCTACAGATGCCAACCAACGACGAACTCGCGACGCTCTTAGAGGAGATGGCCGACCTGCTCGATGCCCAGGACGTGGCCTACAAACCGAGCGCCTACCGACGAGCGGCCGAGAACGTCCGGGAGCACGCCGACCCGGTCGAAGAACTCGCCCAGGACGGCGGCGAAGACGCCGTGGGCGAAATCAATCGCGTCGGCGACGCCATCGCGAGCAAACTGGTCGAGTACGTCGAGACCGGCGAAATCACGGAACTTGAGGAGCTTCGCGAGGAGCTCCCGGTCGATATGGCCAGCCTCACGAGCGTCGAGGGTGTCGGCCCCAAGACGGTCGGCTCGCTCTACGAAGCCCTCGGCATCACTGACCTCGATGAGCTCGAGGCCGCAGCCGAGGCCGGCGAAATTCAGGCGGTGACGGGGTTCGGCCCGAAAACCGAGCAGAACATCTTGGGTGGCATCGACTTCGCCAAGCAGGCCCGCACGCGCACGCTGTTGGGCGAGGCTCGCCCGCTGGGCGAATCACTCCGCGAGTATCTCACCGAGAGCGAGGCCGTCGAGACCGCCGAACTCGCGGGGTCGAACCGCCGCTGGTGCGAGACCATCGGCGACGTGGACGTGCTGGCCGCAAGCGACGACGGTGAGGCGGTTGTCGACGCGTTCCTCGACTGGGAGGACGGCACAGACACCATCGAAGCCGGGAGTACCAAAGCCAGCGTCAGAACAGGGTCGGGAATTCGGGTTGACCTCCGAGTCGTCGACCCCGCCGAGTTCGGCGCGGCGCTGCAGTACTTCACGGGGAGTCGCGACCACAACATCCGACTCCGAAATCGCGCAATCGACCGCGACCTGAAGATGAACGAGTACGGACTGTTCGACATCTCGACCGTCGATGACCCCGACTCGGGCCAACGTGTCGGCGAGCGCGTCGCGGGCGAGACTGAGGCGGGTATGTACGAGAAGCTCGACCTGCCCCTCATCCCGCCGGAACTTCGTGAGGACGCCGGCGAAGTCGCGGCCGCTGCAGACGGCGACCTCCCCGACCTGCTCGAGGAGGAGGAGATTCAGGGTGACCTCCACACCCATTCGGAGTGGTCCGACGGCGACGCACCTATCGAGGAGATGGCCCTCGGCGCGGTCGAGGCTGGCCACGACTATCTCGCGCTCACTGATCACGCAGCGGGTCCAGGCGTGTTTGGGAACACAGGCCTCTCTCCAGATGAACTTCGGGAGCAACAGGAGGCAGTTGAGGCGGTTCGAGAGACACTCGCCGACGACGGCCAGGACCTCACACTTCTCCACGGCGTCGAGACCAACATCACCGCCGACGGGGAGCTCTCCACGCCAGATGACCTGCTCGAAGAACTCGATGTCGTTGTCGCGTCGCCCCACGCCGCACTCGGACAGGACCGCGAGACGGCGACTGACCGGCTCGTCGCCGCCATCAAGCATCCGGAGACGGATATTCTCGGCCACCCGAACCGGCCGCCTGCTCAATCAACGCCCCGGGCTCTCTCCGGATTTCGAACGGCTGGCCGAGGCGGCCGCAGAGTCGGGAACCGCACTCGAACTCAACGCCAACCCCAACCGGCTGGACCTCTCTTCGGACGCGGTCCGCATCGCCGTCGAGGCGGCTGCAACCGTCGCTATCAACACCGACGCGCATCGCCCGGGTGCCTTCTCCGAACGACGATTTGGCGTCCATACTGCCCGCCGGGGATGGGCCGAGACTGGGGACGTGCTCACGGCTCAACCCATCGAGGCCGTCCGTTCATTCCTGGACGGGTGAGCGCGCGCCGTTTCTGTATCCGCTCCGGGAATATGGTGTTGTTCTGCCTGGGCTCGAAGCGAGCAACTGCTGAAGAAAACGAGGCGTCGAACTGATCACTTGGTCCGCGGGGTGTAGTCGTCGCAGGCCTCCATGTCGTCCATGACCTCGTCGTGGGCGCCGCAGTAGGGCTGCATCCCACGTTCGGACTGGATGTAGTCGAAGTGGACACAGGAGCCACAGTAGCTGTCCCGGTCGGGGCCGCTGTTGGCTCGGTTCTGGGGGGCCTTCCCGCTCGGCTCCCAGTCGTCGTCACGCCGGGCGCTGTTGCCCGGTTGTGGTCGTGATTTGGCCGACGGCTGCACGCTGTCGACCTTCCCTGACTGCACGCCCTCTGGCTCGTTGGGTTCGTCGGGACTGCCGTTTCCGCTGCTCGGACTCGGGTCCGCTGGGCCGCGGTGCGTGGGTGGCCCACTTGGCGAGCTTGGGCCGCTTGGCGTGTTGGGTTGGGGAGGTGAACTGGATTCGGAATTTCCGGCACCCTGCACCAGCACATCGTCGCTGACATCGGTGAGTGTGCTGCTGGAGGACCCGCCGTCGCTGACGGCGCCGCGTTCGTCGTTCTGGAAGACGCTGCTCCCGTCGTCGGTATCGGCGCTCCGTGCACCTGGCCGGTCCGGGGCTTCGACGTCCTCCGCCGGGTCGCCCAACACGCCCATGCTGCCCGAGAATTTCGAGAGTTCAGATTTGGGCACTTCGATGACGCGTGTTTCGCCCTGGGCGCTCACCTCGACCCGAGCGGTGCCGCCGGGGTTGTTGCGTGCTTTGAAGTTCGCGATCCCGGTGAACAGACACCAGAGCGTCGCCCCGGCTCCGATGAAGTAAATCAGGGCGACTGGGAGCGTCAGCAGCGACTGGGTCGGTCCGAGACAGTTCGTCCCCGACCACTGGCAGGGGTACGCGTACGCGAACAACGCCACACCCAGAAGTGAGAGGGCGGCGCCGATGCCGGCGGCCACCTGCGTGGTCCGGCTGGAGGGTAGGATGGAGAAGATGCCGAGGAACACGGCTGGAACGCCGATTCCGGCGAGGATGCCCGCTAACTGACGGGCCTCCGTTAGCGAGTCGATGAGGCCGGTCGTGGCGACGACGATGCTCACCACGACCAGGAGCACGCCGAAGCCGAACAGGCCCAGCCCCGCGTACAGTCGGCGGAGGCTCGTATGAAACTCCGCGTCAGGTGTATACACCTCCGAGAGACTGGTCATAGTGTATAGATTGAGGCCCTACCATCAAAAAACGTACGCAAGACACCTATCAAATATCCTTCACCTTTGGGCGGGGGCAGGGGCGGCATCGAAAGGATTACCGTGGCCACGGCTCTCCGTCCGGGTATGAGCGACGACGAGAGCGAGGCCGAGGAGGAGCCGGCAGTCGAGCTCGGAACGGGCGCCGCCGTCGAGGGTGCGCCGCTTTCCCGCGTGGCCTCCCGGCTCACGTGGCCCCAGGAACGGAGCCGCATCGTCGAGAAGGAGGGCGACGCGACCATCAGAACGCCGGAGGGACCCCAAACCCTCTCTGAAGTTCTCGAGGAGACGGGCGTGAGCTACTTCGACTCCCGCCGCGAGTTCACCAGGGCTGTCGAAGCAGTCGTCGGCCGCGGCCCGGTCCAGACCGATTGAGCTGCGTTCTCGCCGTTAGAACTCCAGCAGACTCGACTGGAGTCCCGAGTGCATCGTCGACTTCCGACGGAGTTGCCCGGCCGAGACCGGCAGGTGCTGTGAGACGTTTTTCACGGCGGCACCGAAGCTCTCGGCGGTGCCGTGCTCCCCCTCGAAGGCGTGCCGAACCGCCTCACGGACCTGCCAGACACCGACGGGTCCCCAGTAATCGTCGGAGACGTGCCGGAGTACCAACGCCTTGCCCTGGCGGCCGATTTCCGAGAACTGTTCGAGAACACCCAGTCGCGCAGCGTAGTAGGCGCCCGCGGTCTCTTCGACGTAGCCCGTCCGGCCGTCGAACCCCTCGTGGGCACTCCCGAGGTAGGTACCGGCGGTCGGGTCCGGGTTCCAGATACTGCCAGGGGCTTTCATCTCGACCAGTTCGTACTCCCACTTCCCCGGGGCCAGAATCACCCAGAAGGAGTTGCCGAGATACTCGTTGTGCCAGACCTGGACGTTGTCGATGCTCTGGGTGCCGCGAAGCGTCCCACGCAGATACTTGCCGACCGTGTCGTCGACGGCCGTGATGGACCAGCGAGTCGGGACCAGTTTCCGGTTTTTCGCCTGCCCCAGCGCGCCCGCCGAGAGAATGGTGTTGATGTCGTAGACGTCGAACCCGCGGCGGTAGAGATAGTTCATCGCGCCCTGGGCCTGCCAGTCGTCGTCTTCGAGCGTCTTCTCGACGACACGCGGGACGTGGGGGTTCTCGGTCAGGTCCGCGGTTTCGGCCGTCGCTCGGGGGCCAACCGGTGTCGCCACGTCGTCGCGGGAGACGTCGTAGCCGATGTCGGGTTTGCCGTCGAGACCGACCTCGACGCTCACGGGCCGGTCGGCGATGGCGATTTCGCGCTGGACGCCGGTGAAGCCGTCCCAGGCGTCGTGCACGTCGACATCGACACCAGTCCGATTCGAGTTGAGCAAACTGGTCCGCCGCTCGAACACGTCCGAAATTTGGACGCCCTCCTCGTACCACTGGGCGCTCGTTTCGAACTGTTCGGCCTGCTCCTCGTGGCCCACGGGTGAGAGAATTCCCGTCGAGACGCTGGGGTAGTTCGTCCGCCCGACGAAGATAGAGGGGGAGACGCTACCGACGAGTGAGTCGCCGCTGACCTGCGCGTCGAACCGACTCTCGAACTGTTCGAGGTGGTCGAGTATCTCGTAGTTCTTCTCTTCAGCGAGGCGCCGTCGCTCGGCCGCCTCGTCCACCTCGTACTCCAGATACTCGTCCAGCCGCATTCGTGCAAACTGGGGGCTACACCGGCTTGAACGTTCCGCGCACCCCGTCGCCGTCGCGGGACCGACTGCCCTCACTGGAGTTATGCTGTCAGAGCGCCCTGCTTCTACCCAGATGGCCATCTCACTCTCGGGAGCGACGCTGGCCGCGCTGGTGGCGGTGCTGTTCGTCGCGGGCGCCACGAACGGCCTCGCGGGGTTCGGGTTCGCACTCGTGGGGACGATGAGCCTCGCGACGGCGGTGGCGCCGTCGACAGCGGTGGTGTTCATGATTCTCCCTCTCGTCGCGGTGAATCTCTCGCTGGTCGCCGACCTCACGACCTCGGAGCTACGCACCTGTGGGCGGCGGTTCGGTGTCCTTGTCGGGGCCGCACTCGTTGGGACCGTCGTCGGAATGTTTGTTCTCGAAAGCATCCCGACGGCGCCGCTCAGAGTTGGCCTCGGCCTCCTGACCCTCGGCTTCGTCGCCACGACCCAACGCGTGGTGGCGATACCGGACCTCCCCGCCGCGATTGGTGACCGGACCGAGTCCACAGTCGGGATGCTGGGAGTCGGTGCCGTCGGTGGGGTGCTGTTCGGCGCCACGAACGTCGGCGTCCAACTGATTGCCTACCTCAAACGGTTCGACCTCTCTCACGGGGTGTTCGTCGGCGTCGCCGCGATGCTGTTCCTCGGAATCAACGGCGCTCGCGTCGTCATCGCTGGATTTCTGGGACTCTACCCGGACCTCACGGTGGTGGTTGCGTCTCTCGGTGCCTGCATTCCGGCGGTTTTGGGTGTCATCGCGGGCAAACGACTGCGCGCCGTCATCAGCCAGCGCGCCCGGCGAGTGGCAGTGCTGGCGTTACTCACGGGTATCGGCGTTCGCCTCTTCGGTGGTGGATTGGGGCTCTTCTGAGCAGCATCTTGGCCAGGACCACCCACCGCGGCTCACGATATCCGAACGAACGGGCTTAGGGGGCGGACCGCAAACCGCAGAGTATGCCGACTATTTCGGTCGACCCTGCCACCGCCCGCGACCGTCTCGAAGAGGCCGGCGTCGAGGTCCTCCCAGGAAACACCGATCACGAGCGCTGGCGGGCCGAACGCGGCGACGCCGTCGCCGTCGCCTACGCAGACAAGGTCGTCGTCCAGGGTGCGAAGCCGGCCGACTTGAGCCTCATCATCCAGGACGGCGGCGGCCGCGCACACGTCTACTTTGACGGCGGGAGCCGTGGCAACCCTGGCCCGGCAGCCGTTGGCTGGGTCATCGTCTCCGGCGACGGTATCCTCGCCGAAGGCGGGGAGACCATCGGACGCGCGACGAACAATCAGGCCGAGTACGCCGCGCTCATTCGGGTGCTGGAGGCCGCAGGCGACCTCGGCATCGAGGAACTGGACATCCGCGGCGATTCGCAACTGATCGTTAAACAGGTCCGGGGCGAGTGGGACACCAACGACCCGGAACTCAAACAGAAGCGGGTCGAAGCCCGAGAGCTGCTGATAGGGTTCGACCGGTGGGATATCGAGCACGTTCCGCGGGAGATAAACGAACGCGCCGACGAGTTAGCGGACGAGGCATTCGATGACGCGTGAGGACATTACTGAACGAGCCGAGGAAATCCGCAAACAGATCGTCGCCGACCAAGCAGCGGCCGACGATTCAGAGGAACGCATTCCCGACATCCCGGAAGATGCGGTCGACGAGGCAGAACGGCTGACCCGCCTCGCCCGCGCTGCCGAGGAACACGAGGGGGAGACAGACGCCGGGTTCGGGGACGACGCGCTCGCCGAAGCTGAAGCCTACCGCGAGCAGCGAGAGGCACTCGTCGCCGATCACGATTACCAGAGCCGCATTCGGGCGGAGGACGACACGCTGGTGCTCTACCCCGAAGAGTGGCTCGAGGACGGTGTCGTCCAGTTCGACAGAATCGAAGAGACTGAGCGCGCTGTCGAACTCCAGCTCTCGGGTGCCGGCGACCCCGAGCGGTGGCAGGAGATTGCTGACTACAACGTGTCGCTCGCGGATACCGTCGCTGAGGAGTACGGCGACGCGCACGGCGCCAACGCGAGCGCGTTCGCAACGTTCGTCAGTAACCACTACGCGAAGAACGTTGAGCGCGTCACGCCCGACGAAGTCCAGGTGTTCCTGACCGAGTACTACCCGCGCAACGCGTGGCCCTCTGAGGCGCAAGCGTCGCTCGTCGAGGAGTCAATCCAAAAGATGTTCGCCGTCGCCGAAGACAACTCGTAACCGGATTAGAGCTGGTCGCCGACGATTGCTCGCAGTTCGTCCGCGCGGCTCTCGTCCGTGACGTACCGCGAGAGCGTCCACTCGAGCTGGTCGAGGACGGCCTTGTGGCCCTCGTCGGTCAGCGCGTACTGGTTGGTTCGCTTGTCCAGTTCGCTCTTCTCGACGAGGTCGAGTTCGACCAGGTCGTCGAGGTTGGGGTAGAGCCGGCCGTGGTTGACTTCGGTCCCGTAGTACTCTTCGAGCTCACGCTTGATGGCGAGCCCGTACATCGCCTCCTCGGAGAGGATGACGAGGATATTCTGCTGGAACGCTGTCAGGTCCCGTGCGATACCCGTATCGTTGCTGACTGCTTCTGCCTCTGACATTGTTGGAGTCGGCACCAGCCATCCACCCCCCCTGTCGCGGCGTGACCCGTTCGGCCACGTACCACCGACGGCTTCGGTGGCCCCTTCTCGCGACACGTATGTTTGAGGTGTTCGTGTAGTGCTCGTACAACCTTATAGGATTCCAACCATGAAAGGGTTTTCGCTCGGACAGGTATATCCCGAAAGGTCTATGGCCCGCTTACTGGAACATTCGAGGGCATGACGAATCTCTGGGAAGACCTCGAGACGGGCCCGAATGCCCCCGAGGAAATTTACGCTGTCGTTGAGTGTCTGAAGGGCGAGCGCAACAAGTACGAGTACGAGAAGGACATCCCCGGTGTCGTCCTGGACCGCGTACTCCACTCCAACGTCCACTACCCCTCGGACTACGGCTTCATCCCGCAGTCCTACTACGACGACGAGGACCCCTTCGACGTGCTGGTGCTCGTTGAGGACGCCACCTTCCCCGGCTGCGTCATCGAGGCCCGTCCGGTCGCCCTGATGCGGATGGACGACGACGGCGAGAAAGACGACAAGGTCATCGCCGTTCCCTCCGAGGACCCTCGCTACGACCACATTCAAGACCTCGAGGACATCCCGCAGCAACAAGTCGACGAGATTGACGAGTTCTTCTCGACGTATAAGAACCTCGAGGAGGGCAAGGAGGTCACGACGCTGGGTTGGGAGGACAAGGCCAGCGCCCACGAGGCCATCGAGCACGCACAGGAGCTGTTCGACGAAGAGTTCAACTAAGCCGCTACCGCAGTTCTCGTCCGCGCCCGCCTGGCACACTCCGGGCTATCGGCGACGGCGACCAATACCTCACAGTTCTCCCCCGGCCCGCTGCAATACCCTAGAGGCATGAATATACCCGAGAGGAATGCCGTGCCGCCTGTCCATACGTTATGGGTATGGGTACTGTCTTACGGCCGAGCGCCCTTCTGAGATACACGATGGCAGCAACAAACCACTCCGTCGGTATTGCGCACGTGACCGTGATCCCGACCAACGCGGCAACGGTCGCGGAGGAGGCCGACGATGCGGGTGCGGGTGACGAGGCGTAAGCCTCAGCGATTCTCGATGACTTCGCCGACGCGCTCGAGACCCTCCACGAGTTCGTCTGTCGGGAGGCCGAAGCCGATGCGGAAGCGGTCTTCGTAGGGGCCGAACAGGTGCCCAGGCGCGAGCACTACTGAGGCGTCCTCGGCGACGACGCGGCAGAACTCCTCGGCGTCTTCGAACCCCTCCGGAACGGTCACGAATCCGTTGACGCCCACCGGGTCCGGCCAGTCGAGCCCGTGCTCATCGAGCCACTCCTTGACGATGTCGTGGTGTTTTGCGGCGAGCGCACGGTTCTCGTTCAGGATGTCGGCTTCCTGCGAGCCGAGCGCCTGTTTGGCGATGTGTTGGCCGAATAGTGTCGGCGAGATGGTCGTGTAATCTTTCCAGTTCCACGCCCGCTCGATTACCTCCTCGTCACCGACGACCCAGCCGAACCGGAGCCCGGCGAGGCCGTACGCTTTCGTGAGACTGGTGGTGGAGATGCCGTACTCCCCGAGGCTCGCTACCGGCTCGATTGGTTCCTCGGCGAGCAGGCGGTAGACTTCGTCACAGAGCAGATACGCGTCGTTTTCGGCGGCGATGTCGTACAGTTCCTCCACGGCCTCCTGGTCGTGGTAGCGCCCGGTGGGGTTGTTGGGATTGTTGAGCACGACGACAGCAGTGTCATCGCGTACGGCTTCTTCGATAGCGTCCACGTCGAGGCTCCAGGCCTCCCGGTCCAGCGGAACGCGCGTCACCTCGCCGAAGGCTTCCGGGACGGCGTGCAGTGCTTGATAGGTGGGGGTGACCACCACGGCGTGGTTCCCGTGGTCAGAGCCCAGCAGCGAGAGGAACGTGAGGAAGTTCGCCTCCTGCGTCCCGACAGTAAAGAGCACTTCGTCGGCGCTTCGGCCGTATCGCTCGCCCACGTCGGCGCGGAACTCGGGGTCGCCGTTGGTGGGGATGACGTAACCCAGTTTCCCGGGGTCGAGATCGAAGCGATCGGCCGGCAGCGACCGGATGCCGCTCTCTGCAAGCATGATGTCGGCCTCGTGTTCGTACTCCGCGAACCAGCGTTCGAGACCGAACGGTGAAACGTCCATAGAAGAGCCTTGGGTGCCCCCCGCAAAACTGCAGCGGTGCCGGGGAAGCGTGCACCCACTTTGTGGTGGCTACTTGTCGCGGCGGTTTCGCATGTTCTGCCGCGTGAACTGTGGCTTGGCCCCCAGTCCCGCTCGGCGGCGCTTGAACGCTCGGTAGAGCATGAACGCGACCGCCCCGGTCACCGCGAGGATGGTGGCGGCGATGCGGGGGTCGCTCCCGAAGGAGTAGACGATGGAAGTCGACAGCACGCCGACGGCGACGAAGATACCGAGGATGAGTCGTCGCGCGAATCGCCGGAGGACGTCGTCGTCGTCCTCGATATTGACGTTGACCGTGAGATTCTCGGCGTTCAGGCGGTCCAGGGTGGTATCGAGTTTCGGTGGCACTGTCACGAGCGCGCTCGCTGTGTCCTGGACCTGCTGGGCGGCACCCTCCGCAACGCGCCGAACCGTCTCCTCGCGGTAGCCCTGCTCGGTCAGGTACTCCGTTGCGACGCTGATGAAGTCGAAATCGGGGTCCAGGGTCACACAGACCCCTTCCACGACCGTGGCCACCCGAAGCACCAACGCGAGGTTTCTGGGCAGTCGGAGTGGGAACTCGTAGATCGTCCCCTCGACCTGCTCGATAATCTGCTGGACGCGGTACTGCTCGATATCCTCGCCGCGGGCGTCCTCGATGGCCAGTTCCATCACCTGACCCATCACCTGTCGGTCGGCGGTGGGCGAGAGCGTCCCCATTTCGACCAGCGCGTCGAGAATGGCTTCGGTGTTCTGCTCGGCGACGGCGGCGTAGAAGTCGACAATCTTCTCTTGGATGTAGGGATCGACCCGGCCGCTCATGCCGAAGTCGTAGAAGATGATGGAGCCGTCCTCTGCGACAGCGAGGTTACCGGGGTGGGGGTCGGCGTGGAACGTGCCGTCCTCGATAATCATCTTCAGGTAGATGCGCTGGAGCTTTTTCGCCAACTCCGTCCGGTCGACGCCCTTCGCGTCGAGTTCGTCGANGTTGTTGATCTTCGTTCCCGGGAGATACTCCATCGCGAGGACTGCTTTGCTCGACGCGTCAGGGTGGGCTCGCGGGATGCGGATGCTGTTGTCCGCCTCGAAGTTGGCACGGATCTCGGCAAGCATCGCCCGCTCGCGCTCGTAATCCATCTCCTCGCGCATCGTCTTGGCGAACTCTTCGGCCAAGTTCGACAGCGAGAACGACCGCGCGTCGCCGATGAAAAAGACGATGAGCGGGAGCGACCACCGGATGACACGCAGGTCGGCGTTGACCAGCGAGACGATACCGGGCCGGCGAACTTTCACGGCCACCTGTTCACCGTTGTATTCTGCGCGGTACACCTGCCCCAGGCTGGCGCCGCTGATGGCTTCGGTGTCAAAATCGTCGAACGTTTCGTCGACCGGGCCGAGTTCGTTTTCAAGCACTTCTTTCGCGTCCTCCCAGTCAGCGGGCGGCACGTCGTCCTGCAGACTGGCGAGCACATCAATATACTGCGGCGGGAGCACGTCTGGCCGGGTCGAGAGCAGTTGGCCCAGTTTGATGAACGTCGGGCCGAGCGTCAGCAGCGTTTCGAGCAGCACCTCGGCTCGGTGGACCCGTGTCTCCGGGTCCACAGTCCGACTCCGGCCGAACAGAATGAACCGTCGCCGGTCACGCGTCCAGGCGAGAATCAGCGGCAGGAACCCCTTCATGACGACGAGGAACCGCCAGTAGGCGCGGAGCTGAACCAGCGGGAATCACGCCTCCACGGGTGGCGCGGTTCGTTCCGAGCATCGCGGGTGGCCGTCGACGGCACCCATTAGCTGTCGTCGATGGGGATCTCTTTCCCCGGCCCGGCAGCGCGTTTCGTAATCGTGACCGTGAGCACGCCGCGTTCCATCGTGGCCTCGGCTTCGTCGACAGCGTCGGGCGGGAGCGGAATCTCGGCGTCGAGGAAGAGCGGGCGGTCCTCCCGAACGTACTGATACGCGTCGGGGAACCCCTTCTCCCGGCGGGCTTCGATGTGGAGGCGGCCGCCTTCGGTCCGGAGCTCCGTCGTCTCGCTGGTCGCCCCCGGCAGGTCGATGACGAGGCGGTACGCATCGTCGCTCTCCAGCAGGTCAGCGAACACCGCGTCGGGGAGTTCCCGGAGCGCGTTGCGAAGTGAGTCCATACCCACAAACACGGGCGCAGGGTCGAAAAACCCCGCGGTGGTGGCAGCGGGACGACGGAAAACTGAGCAGTGGTGTGGCGTGGCTTCGGTGAATTGCCTCGGGGTCAAGCCCCGAGGCTTCCCGTGGGTTAGTCGGACACTCCCACGACACCATCGGCTTGATGGCCTGTAGCGGTGTCATGGGTCACGGTCGGCTGATTCACACAGCCCGATGCCTGCCGTCGCAGTTTCCGAATGTTCGGTAACGTCTTGAGAGCAGGCACATTTCGATTCAGCGACTCCAACNCTTTCTTCGCAATATTCACTGCCGCGTTCCGGTCAGCGTGGTCTTGTCGACCACACGCGTTGCATTTGAACCGTTTCTTCCGGCGATTCAATCGAGCCGTATGCTCACACTCAGTAAAAGAACACGCTTGACTGGTGTGAGCCGGGTCAATCTCCTCGCTCGGAATCCCCTCGAACGCCGCTTTGTACGCGACGAACGAACGAAGTTTGTGAAACGGCAACGAGTGCAACCGACGATTCATCCGAGTGCCGTAATCAATCGAATCTCGCATATGCTTGAGGTCTTCAAACACAACGAGCGGCGACTCGAATTGCTGAACCCATTCCACGATTCGTCGGGAGACTTGGTGGAGTTGGTCGTGAACGTATCGCTCTTCCTTGTTCTCGAACACGCGGTCGAACGCTGTCTGCCCCACATTCTGCATTCGCTTTCGCATCGTGAAGTACCGATGCCGCTCTTGCTTGATTTCAGGGTAGTCGATGACCACCGAATCAACAAAGTAGTCTTCACAAAGGGCGGCAAGAGCCACACAGTCCTCGTTAATATCCACTCCCACGACGGTTTGAGTATCGTGTTTGTCTGGGACTGTTGCTTCGAGGTGGGTGACGTTGACGTGCAGTTCGTGGTTGCCGTTACGAACTATCGCTTCAGCAGTCCCTACACGCCACTCGTCGCTTTCGAGTGCTTGTTCGAGAAGTTCGACGTTATCTGGTGAGCCACGAAGTGTGCCGTTCACCGGGTTGTACGGTTTGGCACTGATGCGGTAGTGTATCTCGTCGTCTTCGAGCGTGAGGTTGTAGCCTTCGGTGAAGTTCATTCTCAACGGGTACGGCCCCGTCTTCCCGTGACTGGGTGTGTTGTAGTTGTCGCGGTCGTAGGATTGTTGCAGTGCTTCAAGCGACTTGGCGACGATTCGTTGCGTAGTGTTCTTCACGAGGTTTGCCTCGTCTTCGAGACGGGGCGAGATGTCGTCCCAGTCCATTCCGTTCGTGGCTAATTGGATGGTCTGGTTGTACACCCATCGGGCTTCGTGGTACGCTTCTGAGAGCAGTCGCTCGTCGTCGGATTGGAGTTGGAAGATTAATGTCTTCGTGAGCGACTTCTCCATACTGTATTCGACGGACTGTGGTGTTGTAAATGTATGGACTAGCGTTGATAGGTTAGGAGTTGTCGGCATTCACCCTCGGGGTCAAGCCCCGAGGCACTCTGCCTTGATTTCTGTAGACTCGACTGCGTCACGGGCTCAGTTGTCGTGACAATGAGCTCACGATAGTCTCCGTTGCGACGGCACGGAGGCCGGCCGCGGTCGCGTGCCGTGGTCGGTTACACACGACCACGGCGTAGTCTCCATCGCGACGGCACGGAGGCCGTCCCCGGTCGTGTGCCGTGGTCGGTTACGACGTCGACGGTGTCATCTCGATATCCAGCGCCTTCTGGATAATCTGGGTGAACGCCATCGAGCAGAGGAAGTACCAGACAATCCAGACCTGGATGGGGCCGAGTACCCCCTGTGTCCACGCGGCCTCGCCCACGAGCGGGAGCACGACGTTCGAGAGCTCGCCGTGGCCGTCGGCGCCGCGCAGGCCAATCTTCCAGTACATCCAGAGGAAGGCGGGGATGGTGAGGAACATAATCCACGCCATCGGGCGGAACTGCTCTTTGAACATGCCGAGTTGGTCGCCCATCGCGTCCATCTGTTCGTCCTGGATAGCCTGCATCGCCTCGTCGTCGCCGCGCTCCTTGGCTTCTTTGCGGCGCTCCTGGATGTCTTTCATCCGGTCCTGGTACATCCCCATCTTCTCCATGTCCATCAGCATGCCACGCAGGACCGTGGAGTAGAGCCCGGTCGCCACTGCGATGAGCATCACGACGGCGTAGAACGGCAACACGTCGAGCAGTGGGCCGAGCACGATGTCGACCGCACCGCCGACGATGTTACGCACTGGGGCGTAGGAGTAACCGACGAAGAAGCCGAGCGTCCCCAGCCCTGCCATCTTGTCCCACTTGGACCAGCTGGTTCCTTCCACGTCGTCGACCTCGGTGGACGAGGCGGTAAGGTCCGATTCGCTGGACAGCCCCTCGCGGGTGGCCTCGGGGTCGGCGAGTTCGAAGCCGTCCTCCCCCTCGACGAGTATCTCCTGCTCGATGAGGCGGCCCCACTGGCCGCTCTCGATGTCGCCTTTCACGTCTGTCCAGGCGACTTCCCCGTTCTCCGCACGGTCGAGCACCGTCTCGACCGCATCGCGCATCGACCCGTCCTCAGAAACCAGGTCGCGCACGCGCTCCTCTATCCGTGCCATTGGCGTCTCTTAGCCGTCCCGGGTTATGAACCTTTTACTTGGCCGTAAGCGCTGTTCGAGCTATCTCCGTCGAAAAATCGACCTCTCGGCTTACGCGTCGAGGGCGTCGGTGAGGCGCTCGAAGACCTCCTCCGGGCTCCCTTCGCCGTCGACCTCGACGAGCTCGCCCGTCTCGCGGTACTGCTCGATGACGGGCTCGGTGTTTTCCGTGTACACTTCGAGGCGGTCGCGCACGACGTCCTCCTCGTCGTCGTCACGCTGGATGAGGCGCTCGCGCACGTCCTCGTCGTCGGGCATGTTGAACTCGACGTGGTAGTTGTCGCCGGTCTCGGGGTCGACCCGGCGGCCGGTCAGCCGGTCGACGAGCACGTCACGGTCCACGTCGAGGAAGAAGACGTAGTCGAGATCGGTGGCGTCATCGAGGAACTCCACCTGTTCGAGGTTCCGCGGGTAGCCATCCAGGACGTAGCCGTCGGCGTCCGCCAGCGCGGCCGCGAGAACTTCGTTCACGACCTCGTCGGGGACGAGATCGCCGGCCTCCATGAAGCTGCGTGGCGTGCCGTACTCCGTCTCTATGTCCTTGTTCGCCCGGAGCGCGTCGCCCGTCGAGACGTGGTCGAGGTCGTGTGCCTCGCAGAGTTTCTTCGACTGCGTCCCCTTGCCAGCGCCCGGCGGTCCGAGCAGCAGGATGTGGTAATCGGCCATATCGGTATCGTCCAGCCCCGTGCATAAATGTTTGAAGAATGCGGATGGCGGTCGGGACTGATTAGTCGGGGGCGGACCCAGACCGAGTATGACCCGCTTCGACGCCGACACGCCGACTGACCGCCGGAAGCTGTTCGCCGACGCCGTCACCGCCCACCGCACCCGCGGCAGCGCCTTTCTCACTATCGAGGCTGAATCCGCCGACGAACTTTCCTTCGGCGAGAGCGAGGAGGCTGCGGATGACGACGAAGCCGAGGAGAAACCGGACCCGTGGCTCCAGTTCGCGGAGAAGACGTTCAATCTCGACGTGACTGACGAAGAACACGACCGACTGAACGCGCTGGTCGACGACTATCCGGAGTTCCGCGTCGATGCGCTGGACTCCCCCGATGCTGCAGAGGGGACGAACGTCCGCATCACCGCTCGATCGGATGCGAACCGACTGTCGGATTTCGCCGACCGGGTGTTCACCGAGATTTACGAGCGCGATGAAAGCTACCGCGCGTGGGTCGTCCAGGTCTAGGCCCAGGTAGCGTCGGGTCGGGAACTGTACTCGAGTCGCGTCAAGCCGAACAGTATCGTCAGCCCCCAGGCCAGCGGGTGGTCGGTCCGGGCTTTCACGTCGAGCATGTCCCACAGCGTCAGGAAAACCGAGATGAGATGCGGCAGAACGGCTAGCACCAACGCCTCGCTCCCGACCGGAACTGGTCAAACTGGAGCAGAACCGCGAGACGAGTCGCATGCGGAGCTATCGCAGGAAGCGAGTAACGGGGCAGAGTATATTGGAAAATTCACCTTTCGGCCCGCACTACCGCTGCCACTGGCGCCGGCTCAGATCTGCGTGCATCACGAAATCAGGTTCTTCGCTGGCTTTGACACCCGACGCGGCAGCGTCGCTGACCCATTCGACTGCTTCGGGTATCAGCACTCGGGTGCGNTCCGCTCCAGCNTCGGCAGCGTCACGGGCGACTGCTTTGAGGAGTCGCTCACCCGCGCCGTGGTCGGCCCACGTTGCGACGCCGTACTCCGCCCACGTCTCCGCTTCACCCTCGTCGTTCTCGCGGTCGTAGCTCCGTGTCCGNTAGGCGAANCCCCGGACCCCGCTCTCACCGCCANCACCCCGGACGGGAACGTCGCTGGTGACGACCTGCAGGCGGTCGTCGGCCGCCGCCCGTCTGAGTTCCCCGCGAGTCAGCTCCGAGAGGGCCCAGCTCTCCTCGCAGTCGAGGGTCAGCCCCGAGAGCGCCTCGCGGGCGTCGGCGCGCTGCCAGAATCCCCAGGCTGCATCTGCTCGCTGTGTAGCAGCGGCGTTTGCGAGCGCTGGAACGTCAGTACTGGTCGGGCCCTCCGGGTCTGGCTCTGGGTGGACCCAGCGGAACTCCGTCCCAGGCCCGAACCCGGAGGCTCGCGAGCCAGCTAACCCGGCTGTGTTCCAGGAGAACACCATGTTTCGGGCAACGGTACAGCCCCGCGCCCAGAGCCAGTAGAACGCGGCGTCGTTCAGCGCCACGGAGAGCCCACGGCCGCGGTAGTCGGGGTGCACCCGCATCGCCTGCAGCCAGCCTTCGTGATCAGAGAGTGTGACCCCCTGACAGAGGCCGACAGCAGCGCCGTCGTCTGGCAGGTCGGCAGCGTCGACGACACCGTCCTCGGCAGCTTCGACCGTTTCGGGCGCCGGAGGCTCGGCTTCGGTGTCGACGACGACGAACGTTCGCTGGCGCTCGCCCTCGTCGTCCATCCAACTCGGGAACGCGCTCGGGACGTAGTCACTCCCCTCGCCCCAGGTGTCGGCGGTGAAGGACGCGATTGCAGGATAATCTCCACGCGTCGCCAGGCGAACCGTCAGCGCCGAGTCGGCGATGAACTCGGGGGCGTCTGCAGCACCCGCCCAGTCCGCCTCGCCGTCGTCGCTCATGTCCAGGGCTGGGACTCCTCGGTCAGTTCGCCCGCGAGGTCCCGGCCCATCGCGTCGCCGGGTTTCGCGGTGTTTTCGAGCGCCCACATCAGCTTGGTTTTCGCCGTTCCGGGGAGGGTGTCGCCACACTCTACGACGCCGGCGTCGAGCAGGTCCCGGCCGGTATCGTAGACGCGGTCACAGACCCGCCCCTCGATGCACTGGGAGGTCATCCCGACCACGGTGCCGTCCTCGACCAGTTCTGCCAGCCGCGGAATCAGGTCCGTGTGGACGTGGCCGAGGCCTGTCCCTTCTACGATAATGCCCGCCTTCCCGTCGAGGTAGTCCCAGGCTGCGGGGTCCATCCCGGGCGTTGGCTTGACCAGTTCGACCGCCGTCTCGATATCACCGTTGAGCGAGAGGGTTGCCTCGCTGCGGGCCCGGTAGTCGTCGTCGAACGTGACGCCGCTCCCGTCGTCGCTGCCGTCCTTGGCCGTCTCATAGTCGACGCGACCCATCGGCGCGGCGCCGACTGTCTCGAAGGCGTCGCGGCGTGAGGTGTGGTTCTTCCGGACGCGCGTGCCGCGGTGGAGCGCACACCAGTCGTCGGAGGGGCTGCCGTGCATGCAGACCATCAGTTCGGCGGCGTCGGACTTCGCAGCCTCGACGGAGCAGATCGCGTTCATTACGTTGTCCGAGGAGGGGCGGTCGGCGGAGCGCTGGCTCCCGGTGAAGACAATTGGGACCGGGGTATCCAGCATGAACGAGAGCATCGCCGCGGAGTACTGCATCGTGTCCGTGCCGTGCATCACGACGACGCCGTCTGCGCCCGCCTCGATTTCCTCTTTGACAGCGTGGGCGAGTTCCTGCCAGATGCTCGGCGTCATGTTCTCCGAGAGAATGTCGGCGACGACGCGGCCGCGGTAGTTCGCCCGGCCCGCGAGTTCGGGAACGGCCCGGAGTACGTCTTCGGCGTCGAACTGTGCGGTGACGGCGCCGGTGCGATAGTCGACGGTCGAGGCGATGGTGCCGCCGGTCGAGATGAGCGCGACCGTGGGCAGGTCGTCGTCGAACTCGATTTCGGAGCGGTCGCTCCCCTCCTCGCCCTCGTCGATGTCGTACACGTCGGACTCGAGGACATCCACATCGGCCTCTGCACGGTCGATTCCGACGTTGTAGCCGCCGTCGAGTTTGAGCACGAGATGGTCGGCATCGCTGGTGGGCATTAACACGCCCTCGTCGATGAGGTCCGCGTGCTCGACGCGAACGCGGTCTCCTGGGTTCATACGCCGAAGTTGCCCGCCGCCGGACTTGAAACTGCCCTCTCCGGGGCGGGGCTGGCACAAGAGCCATGCCGACGCGCCCCCCAGAACGAGCCATGAGCCGGTCGGTCGAACAGCAACTCGAACAGGACGTCGACCCGGAAGGGACCGACGCGTCAACGACTGCGGCCAGCGAGTCTACTGAGCCGAGCGAGTCAAGCGGGCGGTTTGCGGGCGTAAAGCGCCGCACCGGCCGCGTCTTCGCCCCGCGCTCGTTCATGTTTGCGCTGCTCGCGATCGTCATCGGCATCGTCGCGGGTGGGTTCATCGGCGGCCTGATTCCGTTCTTGGGAACGCTCGGTCGGCTAGTCGGCGTCTTCGCCGGAACGTTCGTTCTCGGCCTCGTGCGCTCGCGCCGGCAGTATCTCGAGGTGGCGCTGGCGGGTGCGGTGGCGGCGACGCTGGTCGTGCTCTCTTCGACGCTGAGTGGCGCGTTCCTCCCGGTTGGTGTGGAGGTGCTCCAACAGTACGGCATCGCCCTCGCAGGTCTCGGCGCCGGGAGTGGCGCAGCGGCCGCGCTGCTCGGTTACTACTTCGGCCGAGACCTGCGTGCCGGCCTGACGAAATCCGTGTAGGTCGGTTCGGAGAGCTCTCGCCGACGCTACGCGAGCGCCCACTCGCCGGCCTCGTCGACCTCCCGAACGAGCCCACGCTCGGCCAGTCGGTGCAGCGCCTCCTCGGCGGCGCCGGGGTCGGCTTTCACCTCTTCGGCGACGCTCCTGACGGCGCCGTCGGTCGTAGCGACCGCAGAGAGCACCGCCGCATAGAACCGCGAGTCCGCTTCCGCGCCGATGTGGCTGTTGAGACGGTCGAGCACCTCGTTAAGTCGGCCGTCGACCCAGCGCTGGGCCAGCGAAAGTTCGTTTTCCAGCGACTCCAGCCTGTCGTACTCCTTCGCGAGCCCTTCTAAGTCATCACCCTCGGCGTCCCCGGCTTCGAGTTCGAGGTCGAGATGGGGACACCGGCCACTCATGTCGAGGCTTCGGCTGGCCGGGTAGGCGCTTTTGGTGCCGAAGCTGTGTGGCGAGAGGCTCACCTCCAGCCGGACCGAGCGAGCGATGTGGAAGTATTTCCGGCGTTGGTCGTCGGTGTGGCTCTCGACGAGCCCCGCCTTCTCTAGCTTCCGGAGGTGGTCGATGACCGCCTTCGGGCTCACGCCGAGGTACTCGCTGATCTCCGTGACATAACAGGACTTGTGGGAGAGCAACCGCAGGATACGCCGACGGTTCTCGTTGCCCAGGAGGTTCAGCAGTACCGCGGAGTCCATACCCCAGCTTAGCTGTTGGCAGCAAAAAGGCTGTCTCACTCGGGGTATTCACTTCAGGTGAACGTTGTTTTGAGGGAGGCGGCTCCTGTGGTGCGTTCAGCGCGCCTCACCGGGGTCGGGCTGCGCCTCGGAATCCCGAACGTCGTTGAGTCGCGGTAGCAGTCGCCACGCCGCGGCCATCGCCACCACTGTGAGCAGCGTCGTCGCCACGGCGAGGGTGAGTCCCGGCTCGTAGCGCACGGGCGGGTAGTAGCCGAAGCCGTAGTCGAACACGTCACTGGCGACGAGGAAGACGGCCGTCAGCCCCAGCGCACCGCGCGTCGTCGCGCCGTAGACCGGAATCAGGAGCGCAGCGGCGACGAACCCCAGATGGGTGAGAAGAATGCCCCAGTAGCTGTAGAGCGCGTCGAGGCCGAAGCCGAAGTAGAGTTCGGGGTGCAGATTCAGCGCGAGGAACGTCCAGAGCCCGTACTTGACGAGGCTCGCAAACGCGAGCGTGTGGAGGTACGCGAGCGGGCGGTTCACCGGCGCCTCAGCCACCTTCTCGCCTAAATGCGGCAGCAACGTCGCCAACGAGAGCGCAAAGAAAGCCATCGCCGTCGGCGAATCGCCGTAGAGCGGCCAGAGGAACGTCGGCACCGCGGGTATCGTCTCGACGTAGTAGCGAACCCCGACGAGGAAGCCAACTGCGTCGGCGAACAGCAGCCAGATCAGACTGGGCGCGTTCCCGAGGTAGTACTCCGCGAGGCGGTGGGGAACGAGGTCCTCGGCGTCCATGCCCGTTGCTCGGCTGGCGGCGGGAAAAGCCCCGCCATCCACGTTACCGCGACCCCAACCCCTAACCCCCGTCTCGCCATTCCTTCTCTCACATGTACCGACGTGACCTGCGGGACACCAGCCACGACGGCCTGTTGGCCGACATGGCGATGGCGGACCTCGCTGTGCAGGCGGCCCCCTCGCCCACGGACGGCCGCATCGCTTACGCACAGAACCGCGAGGACCAGACCGACCTCTGGCTCCACGACGGGGGCAGTGACCAACGACTCACCAGCGAGGGTGTCATGGCGATGCGCTACGGTCGCGGCGACCAGCAGTGGCTCTCGTGGGCGCCCGACGGCAGCGCCGTCGCCTTTCTCTCGGCTTCCGGCACGCTCTCCACAGTCGACACGGAGACTGGCGAGGTCGAAGAACGTACCCACCACGACGGCCCCGATATCGGCCTCGCATGGGGCGAGCACAGCATCGCCTTGGTCACCAACGCCATCTCCCGGGCTGCCCTGACGCTCGTCGACCTCGAGACCGGAAGCCTGCAGGTGCTGGCCGACGACGACCACCTATACAGTGACCCGCGCTGGGGCGACGACGGTCTCTACGCCGTCCGCGCGCGCCACCGCGACCTTTTCGATTACGAGTCCGCGCTGGTCCGCGTCCCGCTCGAAGACGGCCATCTCACCGGCGAGGTGGAGACCCTGTTCCACGAAGACGGCGTCCGTGTGCAGAACCCTCGACCACACTCCCACGGTGACGGCGTCGCGTTCGTCCACGACGCGACTGGCTTCGACGAACTCTACTACGCCGATGGCCCCGCCGTTGAGGCGGCTGCAGGTGCACAGACCTCGGTCCAGACCCAGACGGTCCACGCCGAGGCGGAGACAGAAACCGCCGACCCCGCGTGGCACCCTGACGGCGACCGGTTGGCCGCAACGGCGACCCACCAGGGCCGAGTGAACGTCCGCGTCGTCACACTCGACGGCGATGTCGAGGAACGTTCCGAGGGCGACGAGAAACACAGCGCGCCGTTCTGGCTCGACGGCGAGGTGCACTCCGTTCGTGGGACCCCCACGCAGCCACCGCAGGTCTGGAACGCCAGCGCCGGCGAGGCGGCTGTTTCCTCCGGTTCGGTCGGCTTCGAGGAGCGACTTGCCGAGCCAACGGAGTTCACCTTCGAGCAGGGCGACCACGAAATTCACACGGTCGTCTACCCACCGGTCGGTGGGTTCCCGGAGGAGGCTGATTCGGTCCCGCTGCTCGTCCACCCTCACGGTGGCCCGACGGCGTTCGACGACTTCGGCTGGGACTACCGCTCGCAGTATTTCGCTGCGCTGGGCTACGCGGTGGCGATGCCGAACTACCGCGGTTCGGACGGCTACGGCCGCGACCACCGCAACGCCAACGACGACGACTGGGGCGGCGGCGACCTTGACGACGTGATCGACGCCGCGGACGCGACGGCAGACGCCTTCGACGCGGTCGACGGGAGTCGTGCGGGCATCTTCGGCGGCTCCGGCGGCGGGCTGATGACGGTGAACGCGCTCGGGAACTCGGAGCGCTTCGACGCCGGCGCAGCGTTCTACGGCGTCTACGACTACGAGACGTTCATCGACGACACCGACGACATCGGCTGGCAACTGATGAAGCGCGAACTGGGCGACCTCTCGACTGACTTGGAGAACTACCGCGAGGCCAGCCCCATTCGCCACGTCCCGGATATCGAGGACCCCGTGCTCGTGCTCCACGGCGAGGAGGACGCGCGAGTCCCAATGTCCCAGTCCGAACAGCTCTGTGAGGAACTCGAAAAACACGGGAAGCGCCACGAACTCCAGCGCTACGAGGGCGAGCCACACGGCTTCAGCCAGCGGGGCAACGTGCTCGACGCCTACACCCGCTGTGCGGACCTGTTCGCGAAATATCTGGGTATCGACCCCGACGACGGCAGCAGCCACCCGCACCCCCCGCGGGAGTAAAGCCCGCGGGGCGTTTGTCTGCCGAGCGGTTCGACGTCGCTCAGAACTCCGCGAGACTTACCCAGTCGATGCCAGTGAGGACGAACCAGACCATCCAGATGGTGAACCCCACCAGTGCGGCGAGGTAGTACGCCTCGCGCGTCCCGACGAATGCGGCGGCGACGAACACCGCGACCAGTCCGAGCAGGGCGGCGGCGTTCCGGCGCCAATCAGAGAGCGCAGCCAGTAGCGCGGTTCGGCCGGTGTGTTGGGTCATACATCCGGGTTGGGACCGGCGAAGTATCTATTTACTCCCCCAGTAATGGTGGCCTATGACCGAACGACACGACGTGACAGTGGTCGGCGGCGGCCTCGCGGGCCTCGCCGCAGCGCGCGCCCTCCGAGACGACGGCCACGACGCCGTTGTTCTTGAGGCCCGGGACCGAGTCGGCGGGAAGACAGCCTCAGAGCATACGACGTACGGCGACGTGGTGGAACTCGGTGGGCAGTGGGTCGGTGCCGACCAGAACCGTGTGCGCTCACTACTCGACGAGTTCGATATCGACACCCGCTCGCAGTACGACGAGGGCACGGTAATCGGCCGGATCGGAGACGACCGCACCGTCGCGGACAGCTACGACGAGCTCCTTCGATCGATTCCCGAGACGGCCGAAGCAGAGCTGTTCGCGGCCCTCGAGGAGATCGAACGCTGTGTCGAGCAGGTTCCCCGAGATGCGCCACAGGAGGCCCCTGAAGCAGAGACGTGGGACGACCTGACCCTGCAGTCGTGGATTGAGGACCGGTTCGAGACGTCCGAGGCACGAGCCACCTTCGAGCGGATGATTCCCGGCATCTACACCGCCGATCCGGGCGAAATCTCGTTCCTCTTTTTCTGTTACTACGCTCGCACTGCCGGCGGTTTCGATATGGTTGCGGGGCTGAACCACGAATCCGACTCGCACGCGGATGTTGTCGTCGACGTGCAATCCATCGCGGAGTCACTGGCCGCGGACCTGGGGGACGCCGTCCGCCTTGAGCGCCCAGCCCGGCGAATCGAACAGGACGACGACGGGGTGACGGTCCACACTTCCGACGAAGCGTATCGAGCTGAGTACGTCGTCGTCGCCTTGCCGCCGAACCTCGCGGGCCGGCTGACGTACGACCCGCCGATGCCGCCGGGTCGGGACGAACTGACCCAGCGGATGCCCAACGGTGCGGTCATCAAGTGTCTCCTCCGCTACGAGACACCGTTCTGGCGCGAGGCAGGGCTCTCTGGCTTCGTCGAGGACGACGCTGGCCCCGCCCACTACTACTTCGATGACGGCGTTCCCGACGGCGAGACTGGCCGCCTCGTCGGTTTCATCTGTGGTGACCAGGCGCGGGTCTGGGCGGAGCGCGGGCGCGATGAGCGGCTGGCTGCGCTCACTGACCAACTGGTCTCGGTGGTCGACGACGAGCGCTTTGTGACCCCCGCAGACTACATCGAACANGTCTGGCCAGGCGAGGAGTACTCTCGTGGGGCCTACCACGGCTACCCGACGCCCGGGACGATTACGGCCTGCTGGGAGCATCTCCGGGAGCCCGTGGGGCGCATCCACTGGGCCGGCTCGGAGACGGCGACGAAATGGTACGGCCACATGGACGGCGCCGTGCGCTCGGGCGAACGCGCAGCCGCCGAGATTCGCGAGCGAGTAGCGTAGCTCCGCCCTCAGGCCGCTTCGTCGATGGCCGCCTGCACTCGGGGGAGCATCTTGTCTGTGCGGTTGTTGAGGAACGTTTCGAGCTTCGGCGGGANCTTGTCACTCCGCTCGACGGTAGCTTGAATCGAGAGAAGCCGTTCCCGGAGCCGCTCCAGCCGGTCGTTGGCCTGGACGCCGGTTCCGGACCGGGCCTTCTCTCTGGCCGCGACGGCGACGAGCAGGGAGGCGTCGATGGCCCGGAGCACGCCGATGAAGCCCCTCCCTCCCGTGTTACTCGAGGTGGCGGTGCCGTCCTCGTCTTTGTCCTTCTCCTGCTCTCGGTTGTCAGTCTCCGTTGCTGTCGCTGTCGTTCCGTCACCAGTCGCCGTTGCAGTTTCGGTGTCCCGGAGTTCGGTCTCGGTCACCGTCGGCTCCGAGACCGTGGGAGTGGCGTCGGCATCGCGCGTCGCCTCAGTTACCGTCGCGGTGAGGTTCGATTCTGTCTCTGTGTCCAGAACAGTGTCGACGGTGTCAGCTACACCCTGGACTGCGTCCCCCGCGTTCTCTTTGGCCGCGGCGACTGCGTTGTTCACCACGGTGTCGGTCACGTCCTGCCCCGTCGGCACGTCGTCGATCCCATTGGGAGTGCCGTCCTCGAACACCGCCGCCTGCGCCTGCGTCTCGACGAGGAAGCGCAGCAGATAGTCTGAAAGCGCTGCTTTCCCGGTTTCGACGGCATCCAATCCCAGCGTCTTGTCGTCAGCGTTCGGGTTCACCCGGCGGGCACCGCGCTGGCCGTTCGCGTCGCGCACATCTGCGGTGTAGGCGCCGTCACGGTGGGCGTAGATGCCGAAGGTCCCCTCGGGACCGGGAGGCCGGGCGTCGTAGAGCGGGCCGGCGAAGTCGTCCTCCAGTGTGAGGGCGTCCAGTGGGGAGCCCTCGCTGGTCTCGCCCTCGATTTTCACGGCGTCTTCGTTGGGGGCCATCGGGACCGCACCGTCGACGCCGACGCGGGTGTCGCTCTGACCGTCGACAGTCAGGGCCTGACTGTAGGGTGCCATCCCCGCCCCGTTGACGGTGAAGCGGTGCTCGCCCGCCGGTGGATTCTGGATGGCGATGACGCCGCCGAAGGATGGTACTGCCTCGGGTTCGCTCTCGAGGAGGGCGATGGTCTCGACGTTCGGCGCCAACAGTGCAACCCCGTTGGAGCCGGGGGCCTCGTCGGTGTCGGCCGCTTCCCGGACTGCGCCGAGAATTTGACTGAATCCGCCGCCCTCGTCGATGGCCTCGTAGCGATCCGCCAACGCCGCGCGGTGCTGTGGGTCGCTGATGTCGGCGGTCGGCGCCGTGAACCGCTCTTGTACCCACGGGACGCCCGGGGTCGAGAGGTGTTTCGAGAAGGCGTCCTCGGCGAACTCCGGGACCCGGAAGCTGAAACTCAGCGTGGGTCCGGTGAAGCCGTCGATATGCCTCACGTNGTCGATGTGGTGCAGTTCGTAGCGCACATCCCCCTCCTCGTCGGCGCGGATCTCCGGCACGAACGAGTAGTCACCCTCTCGTTTGGGGATGCTCTCGGGGGGACTCGCCAGCTCCTCGTAGGACTGGAAGGTGATGTCGTCGGGCAGGAGATCGTCGGGACGGAGGTTCGGCAGTTGCTCGTGCTCCGAGAGGGGTTCGCCGTCGAGTTCGGGGATGGCGAAGGGAAGATTCAGCCCTTCGTCCCGAGGGAGCCCGTACGCGAGCGGGAGCGAGGACTGGCCCAGAGATAACTTCCACAGGGTTGTTGCTGATGTCGGCTGCGAGGGTGCCCAGACTCGTGCGCTGGAATGTCGAGGGCTCGGCGTTCACCCCGAGCGTGCTGGAGTGTGAGCCGACTTCGCTGATGATGCCCGCACGGTCTTGCGGCGGGTCGAGATACTCGTTGTTCGGGACGGTTCTGGAGTGGGCGGAGGCGACGAAGAGGACGGGAGTCCCGGTTTCGTTTGTGTCCGTAGCCGTCGAACTGGCGGTTGCTGTTTCGGTGGCCTTCGCGCTCTCAGCCGTCCCAGCAGCGCTGACCGACAGGTCGACGAAGACGTGCAGCACTTCCCAGTCGTGCCAGTGGAAGTTGGTCGTGAACTGATCGAACACCGAGTAGAACCAGTACTGGACACAGACCAACGGCGAGTCGGGATACTGGAGCACCTGGTAAAACGTCGCTGGGTTCGGGGGGCTCCCCTGCTCCCGCATGGCGGCAGTGTAGCCGTCGAGCGCATCGAACCCGGTGACGACCGTGTCGCCGTCTTGCTCACTCGTGTAGGGTCGGGGGTCGGTCGAGAACCACCGCTCGCGCTCACTGAAGTAGAGTGTTGGCGCGTAGGACTCTGTGAGCCGGCGTGACGTTTCGTCGTCTTCGACTGCCTCCGCCGCGGGCTCCGGGCCGCCGTCGAGGAGGTAGCTCCCGCCGGCGACGGCGCCGGCACTGCCGGCCAGGAAGGCGAGCAGGCGACGGCGACTCAGGTCCGGGAGGCTCTGGAGGTCCATCGTCACGGGGCTGCTTGTGACCGTTTACCTGACGAGGCAGTATGTGTCTGTCGGCCTGCGGGGGCCTGACCGAAGCCGTGATACGGGCGCCACACCACCCGATAGCCATGGACGCTGCGCTCGTAATTCTCGACGGCTGGGGGCTCGCACCCCCCGACCAGTCCGGCCGTGACGCGGTCGGTGCCGCGGCGACGCCGAACTTCGACCGACTGCGCGAGGCGGGGGCGTTCGGAACGATGACCGCCCACGGTCGCCGTGTCGGCCTTCCTGAGGGACAGATGGGCAACAGCGAGGTCGGCCACCAGAACCTCGGCGCTGGTCGAGTGGTCGCCCAGCCCTACACCCGTATCAACGACGCTGTCGAAGACGGCTCGCTAGCGGAACTTCCAGCAATAACCAACGCGTTGGACCACGCCGCCGAGAACGAGGGCCGGATTCACTTCTTCGGCCTCGTCAGCGACGGCGGGGTCCACTCCGACCAGACCCACCTCCACGCCCTCATCGAACTCGCTGCCGAACGAGACGTGGAGGCCGTCACCCACGCGTTCACGGATGGCCGGGACACACCCCCGGAGAGTGGTGCCGGCTATCTTGAGCTGCTCGAAACTGTCGTCGAGCGGGCCGGAACGGGTGATATCTCGACCGTAACCGGCCGCTACTACGCGATGGATCGGGACCACAACTGGGAGCGGACTCACAAGACGTACGAGGCTATCGTAAACCGTGAGGTGCGATATGAAACTGACAACGCGGTGGCTGCGGTCGAAGAGAGCTACGCTCGCGGGGAGAGCGACGAGTTCGTCGAACCGACGTTGGTTGCCGACGCGCCCACGCTCCAAAACGGCGATAGCGCGTTCGCGTTCAACTTCCGGGCCGACCGCACCCGGCAGCTCTGTCGGCTCCTTGCCGGTCTGCACGCCGAGGATTGGCCGTTCAGCCTCGAGCAGCCAGAGATTCACCTGGCGACGATGACTCGCTACGAGGAAAGCTACCCGTTCCCTGTCGCCTTCCCGCCGAAGGACCCCGAGAACACCGTCGGGGAGCTGCTCGCTGAGGCCGGTCACACACAGCTCCGGGTCGCCGAGAGCGAGAAAGCGCCACACGTGACCTACTTCTTCAGCGGCGGTCGGGAGGACCCATTCCCAGGTGAGGCGCGCCGCATCGTTGCCTCACCGGACGTGGCGACCTACGACCTCCAGCCCGAGATGTCCGCCAGCGAGCTGACCGACGCCGTCGTTGCTGCCCTCGCTGACGACGAGCGGAACCCCGACGCACTCGTGCTGAACTACGCCAACCCGGATATGGTGGGCCACACCGGCGATTTCGACGCCGCTGTCGAGGCAGTCGAAGCAGTGGACGCACAACTCGGCCGCCTCGCGGCGGCGCTCGAAGATGCGGGGAGTCACCTGCTCGTCACTGCGGATCACGGCAACGCCGACGACATGGGAACCGTGGAATCGCCCCACACCGCACACACCTTCAACCCGGTTCCGCTGATTTACCGGTCGCCAGTCGGCGACGACGGCGGCTACTCTGTTCGGGAGGGCGGGTCGCTGCCCGACGTGGCGCCGACACTGCTCTCGCTGTTGGGGATGGAGCAGCCAGCCGTGATGACGGGTGAGACGCTGTTGGAGTGACGTGATTCAGGTCTGGAAGGCGAAGCTACCGAAGGAATCGATTTCTGCGGGGATGCGGATCAGCGTTGCCTCGCTTTCCTTTGGGGACCCCTCGTCGTTGGTGCAGTCGTCGGGGCGGTCGTCGGTATCGTACTGGAGGAAGATACTGTTGCACTGCACATCGCCACAGCTCGTTGTTCCCCACTGCAGCTTGGCGAGACGGCGGGTCCGGCAGCTCTGGATGGCGTACTGATGGCAGAAGACCGTCGCCGTCGAGAGGTCGGTCGCTGCGAGGAACTCCTTCGCCTGTTCGACATCTTCAGTCCCGAAGCGAAACGCGAGTGCTTCTCGTTCGGCCGGGTTCCTGATCAGCCAGTGTTCACTTGCTCCGATGGAGGGGGGCGTCTCGGTGGGCCATCCGACCGTCTCTGCTGTCGAACCGAGTGCAGGAACGCCGTCAGTGTTTCGAATGGTGACGGACTCGGGCTCCTCAACGGTTCGGCTGTAGGTGGGCTCGGCCGCCGTCGGTGACGATGTCTCGCTGTTGGCCCCACCACAGCCTGCGAGACCAAGCAACCCTGCGGCAGACAGTCGAAGCGCCTCGCGGCGGGTCGAAGGCATACCTATCCACGGACTGCTCTGGGCAAAATCAATCTTTTGGGAGCCAACACTACTGGGCCGGCCCGAACCAATTGGCGTTCGCCTGTCGGTAGACGGGCCCCGCGAGCAACAGCACCGCGACGACCGCCGACGCCGCGGCTAACTGAAGGCTCACCACCGCACCGAGCCCCTCCGCGACCACCGTCTCGATGGATTCGCCGGCGACGACGCCAGCGAACGCCCACGGAAGCTCTCCGAGGGCAGTTCCGACGACGAACGCGCGCAGTGGGACACCCGAGAGCCCGGCGCCCGCAGACACCACGTCTGATGGGGCAGGAATCAGCCGGCTGATGACGACGCTCCGGAGGTCGCCAGCCACGTCGACGGCACGAGCGCCTGCCGTCGCCAGGCGACCACCGCCGGCTGAGCGTTGGGCGAGCAGGAAGGGCGGGACGCTGGTGAGCACTATCAGCGCCAGCGCGAACGGTAGCCCACGTACTCCCCAGCCATAGCCGACAACGACGGCCAACAGTGTGGTCGGCCACGCGAGGAGCGGCCGGACGAGCGCCAGTGTGAGGAGAATGGCGACGAACCGAACGGGGTCGGCGGCGAGCCAGTCAAGGCGGGCAAGTAGCCACGCCGGCGAGGTGAGCAGCGTGCTTGTGACGAGGACCAGCAGGAGTCCGAGCCCCAGAACGAAGCGGGTTCGTCGCTGCATGGATGGACCACTCGGTGGAGGTGAATGGGGTTTGTGGTCCCTGCCGGCGTGGCGTTGGGCCGCGGGAGCAGGCTCGAACATGGACCGAGAGACACACAAGTGCTCGCGCCCGAGCCTCGCCAATGAGTGATATCGACGTGGAGGCGGTCGACTCGGTGGACGAGGAAGACGTCGACGGACACGCTGACGAACACGGCGACGATCACGGTGGCGAGGGGGAACCAGTTCCCGTCGAAGGGATTGACTCCGCGGAAACAGCGCTCCCTGTCGGGGTTGACGCACCCGACTATGTCCTCTACGGCGGGAAGGGCGGCGTGGGAAAGACCACGTGCGCAGCGGCGACCGCGCTCGCCTCGGCGGCCGACGGCACCCGGACGCTCGTCGTCTCGACGGACCCCGCCCACTCGCTTTCGGATACGCTGGGCGTCGACGTCCCGGCTCACCCCGGTCGGCTCCGGGAGGATATCCCGCTCTGGGGCGTCGAAATCGACCCCGACGCCGCGATGGAGGAGGGCTTCTTCGCCGCCCANCAGGGCGAGGGCCCNATGGGTGACCTCGCGGGAATGCTCGGCGGTGAGGAGGGGATGGGAATGGAGTCGCTGCTCGGTGGCACGATGCCGGGCGCTGACGAGGCGGCGGCGATGCAGAAGCTCATCGAGCATATGGACGACCCGCGGTTCGACCGGGTGGTCGTCGACACCGCACCGACGGGCCACACGCTGCGGCTGCTCCAGCTTCCAGAGATGCTCGACACGATGGTCGGCCGGATGGTGAAGCTCCGGCAGCGCTTCTCCGGGATGATGGACGGCGTGAAGGGGATGTTCGGTGGCGGCAGCGGCGACGAGGAGCCCGGCTCTGCGGATTTAGAGAAAATGAAACGGCGTATCGAACGCCTGCGGGCGATTCTTCGAGACCCGAATCAAACGGATTTCCGGGTGGTGATGGTTCCCGAGACGATGAGCGTCGTGGAGTCCGAGCGGCTTGTCGAGCGTCTGACGGAGTTTGCGGTGCCCGTAAACACGCTCGTTATCAATCGTGTGATGGAGGACCCCGCCGAGGTTGCGGATTTGGTGGGTGTCGACGACGAGTGGCTGGCGACGCCGAACCTCGAAGACTGTGAATTCTGCCAGCGGCGATGGCAGGTCCAGCAGGACGCCCTCTCCCGGGCGACAGATCTGTTCGGGACCCGCGACGTGAAGCGCGTCCCGCTGCTCGCGGAGGACGTCCGTGGCGAGGCGGCGCTGCGGGTCGTCGCCGCCTGCCTGGATTAGGCNCNCCGACAGCCGGACACAGCCGCCAAACGTTTTCCTTCCCACGGCGCCTGGGTCCGATAATGTCTACAACCATCGACACGCCTGCGGAGGATCAGCTCTGTGCGTACTGTGACTCACGTATCTTCTCCCACGAGCCCATCTGTGTCCGAGACTGTACGGATGACTGTGGCTCGCCATCGTATTTCTGTAACCACGCCTGCCTCTCGATGTACATCGAGGAGAACGAACTCACGACGGGTGACGCCTGTGAGTGGTCGCCCTGACTCGGCCCTTCAGGTGAGCCGAGGAACTCAGAGCAACCGCTTTCGCACCAGCCGAATCGCGGCGTCCTGCAGCGACGCCGGGAGATAGCGCGCTTTCACTATCAGCTCCGCCACGGTCCCAACGGGAATTCGAGCCGGTGGGTCGGTGAGGTTGGCGGCGTCGAGGATGTCGGTTGCAACATGCTCAGGTTCGACGGAGCCGGGCCCGTCGCCGCCGATTGCTTCAGAGTCCTCGAACGCCTTCCAGAACCACTCGTAGGCGCCTGTGCGGTCGGCTTGCTCTTCCTCGGACTCGTCGCTGGCGCGGTCGCTGAACCCTGTCCGCACCGGTCCGGGTTCGATGAGCACGGCGTCGATACCGTGGCCTTCGACCTCCTGGCGGAGGGCGTCAGTCATCGCCTCGAGTGCGAACTTCGAGCCGCAGTAGGCGCCGCCGCCAGCGAAGGAAATCCGGCCGGCGACTGAGGAGAGATTGATGACGGTTCCCTCACCCGCCTCGCGCATATGCGGGAGCACCGCGCGAGTGAGTCGGTGCGGGCCATAGACGTTGACGTCGAACTGCGTTTCCACCTTGTCGACGGGCAGTTCTTCGATGGGGCCGAACTGGCCGTAGCCCGCGTTGTTGACGAGGCAGTCGATTCGGTCCTCGGTCCGGATGATTCGGTTGACGACGTTGCGGATGTCGCTTTTCTCGGTCACGTCGAGTGTGTCGGTCGTACAGCGGCCGTGCTCCTCGAGGTCGGCGATATCCTCGGGGTCGCGCGCGGTGGCGTACACCTGCCAGCCGTCGGCGAGGAACGCCTCGGCCGTCGCGTGGCCGATACCTGAGGAGCAGCCAGTGATCAGAACCGTCTCCGGTCGCATACCCTAACGAAAACCCCGGGCATGGTTAAGTGTAGGCGAACTCGGATTGCGTTCGAGCGCCGACTCAGCGGTCGGCGGCTTTCAGGTCGTCGGCCAGCCCGTCAGCCAGTCGTGTCGGCTCGGGGAGTTTGTAGCCCGCACAGAGTGCCTCGACCAGTCCGACGGTCGCCTCGGCGCTCACGCGATGCCCCGGCGAGACGTAGAGGGGGTTGATGGACTGGCTGCGGTCCCACTGGCGGGACTGATAGGCATGACCGAGAATCGTTCCCTCGGGCGCCTCGACACTGTTGTCGGCTCGAATCGGCGTGGACCAGCCTTCCGCCCGGCCCTCTGTCGGCGCGTCGGGCGTCCCGCAGAGCAGGCTCTTGGCCACGCCGACGCTCGGCAGGTCGAGCATGACCCCGATGTGGGTCGCGATACCGGCCTGCCGGAAGTGGATGCGGCCAGAGCCGTCGAACACCGCGAGGTCGGGTTCGACGGTCAGCTCCTCGAACGCAGCGAGGATGGGGGTGCCCTCGCGAAACGCGAGCAGGCCCGGGATGTAGGGAATATCCAGCGGCGTGACGGCGTGGGCGCGCTCGACGACGGCGCCATCCTGTATCGCCACGATGGCCGAGACTGCTCGTTCATCGAGGAACGCCTGGTCGACGCCGACGACGATTGGGGAATCTGTCTGTTCGGGTTCGGCTTCCGTCTCGACTGGGCCGTCGACGGCGACGGCAGCCGGGTCAAAGTCGAACTCGTCAGTAAAGACGGCCCGCTCGGCGAGTTTGCGCTGGAGTTCTTCCATCGCCTCGCGCGAGAGGCTGGGGTCCGGACGGAACTCCGGAGTGGCGAGTCTCACGGGTCAGAAGCGACCGCGGCCGCCACCACCGCCGCCGCGGCCGCCGAACTGGAGTTGCTCGGGGGCGCGGGTGTCCCCCTTGATGTACTGACCGTAGGCGAGACCGATTGCGAGCCCAGCGAGGTGCGCCCAGTGGGCAACGTTGCCGCCGCCGCCCACCTGTCCCGCGCCGACCAGGACGCTGTAGGCCGCGAAGCCGAAAGTGAGTACCCAGAGCGGCATCGGGATGAAGAAGTAGAGATAGACTCGCAGTCCGGGGTTCAGAACCGTGAGGACGCCCATGATGGCGAGGAGGGCGCCACTGGCGCCGACGACGCCGCCCACGGTTGCGCCCATCCCGATACTGATCCCGATCTGGGCGAGGCCGGCCAACGCGCCCGAAATCAGGAAGAGGCCGGCGTAGCGTTTCGAGCCCAGCCGACGCTCGACCGGTGGTCCGAAGAAGTAGAGCCCGATGCTGTTGACTGCGATGTGTGTGAAGCCGCCGTGTGCGAACACCGAGGTGAACCAGGTCCAGACGTACTCGGGGTTGGAGATAGTGAGCACGAAGATATCCCGGGAGAGCGCCTGGGAGACGAACGTCCCGACGAGCACCTGCAGCGCGAACGTCACCCACATCAGCCCGAGGAAGACGTAGGTCGCGTTGCCCTGGAAGTAGCGTCGCCAGAGCGACCGAGCTTGGCTGCTCGTCGCCTCGCGGGCTTGCGTGCTCCGGCCGCTCGTACTCGGCCCCCCAGATGAGAAGACGCCTTCGGGGTCGTCCCACTCGTTCAACCCCGGGCAGTCATGGTTCTCGGGAAGCCGGTGCTCGGAACAGAACGTCCGGCCACACCGCCGACACTGGTACGGCAAGTTCTCGTACTCGCCGCACTCGTCACAGGTCGCCATTGAGCACCGCTAATCGGCGACGGCTAATAGGTCTGGGGCTCTCGGTATCTGGAAACGAAGTGTGAGCGAGCGGCAGGCGGCCTACTGGTACTCGGTGATGGTCAGGGTGTAGCTTCCCGAGCCGGAGTAGGAGTCCACGTCGATCTGCATATCGGTGGAGTCGTCCGGGGCGTCGATCGTGATCTGCTCCTGACTGTCCATGGAGTAGGAGCCGTAGTCGTAGTTGCTCGGGCTAGCGTTCTGGGTTGTCCCCGTGTTGACGTAGAGGTCGAAGTCGGCATCAGCGGGTCCGTCGAGTTCGACGACGACCTGCGAGGGATTGGAGTAGGTCCACGCCCACGTGTAGTCGTCGTAGTCAGCGTNGCTGGAGAGCGTGCCGTCGACCGATCCAGTCGTCGTGTCGCCGCTGCCACCGTCGCCGCCCCCGTCACCGGAGGGGTCGGTGGTGACTGCGGCGTAAGCGTCGGCCTGCCCGCTTCCCTGCTCGTCGCTGGAGAGGCCGATGTCTGCAGCGGTGTTCTTGAGGTGACTCCGGAGTTCGTTGTTTGCGAGGCTCCACTTCGCGAGCGTGAGCCCGGCGACACCGGAGGTGACCGGGGTCGCCATCGAGGTGCCCGAAAGCTGCTCGTAGCCGCCGCGGGTTTCGGTGGTCGTCGAGAGCACGTCGACGCCGGGCGCACACAGTTCGACACCGTCACCGTACTGCGAGAAGGAGGCCAGTTGCTCGTTGCTGTCGACCGCGGAGATGGCCATACACTCGCTGTAGGCGGCGGGGTAGGAGACGCCTCGGGTGCCGTCGTTCCCTGCGGCACAGATGACGAGCGAACCGTTGCTCTGGGCGTAGCCCACCGCGTTCTTCATCGTGCTGGTGTAGCCACCGCCGCCGAGGCTCATGTTGATGATGTCGGCGCCCTGGTCGGCGGCCCACTCGACCGCGTCGGCGATGTCTGCGGTCGATCCGGAGCCGTTCTCGTCGAGCGCGCGGCCGTTGATGAGTGAGGAGTTCCCCTGCCCAGCGACGCCCGTGCCGTTGTCGACCACTGCGGCCGCACAGCCCGAGACGTGCGTGCCGTGGTACTCCTCCTGTGGCACGTCCGGATACGGGTCCGAGTCGCTGTCGACGAAATCCCTGCCAGGGTCGGCCTCGTAGTTGCCCTGCAGATCCGGATGGTCGTACTGTGCGCCCGTGTCGACGACGGCGATGGTGACCGACGAATCACCGAGCGTCCTGTCCCAAGCCTGGTCGGCGTTGACCTGCTGCGGGGCGTACTGGTCGCTGAACTGCGGGTCGCTCGGACTGACCTGCGTTTCGAACGTTGCGTTCTCCTCGGCGTACTTGATGTGGTCCTTCTCCGTAACGGCCGCCATGAAGTTTTTCCGTGCTGTCTCGTCGGCCGTGCTCGGGAATTTGACCGCGACGTAGCGCAGCGTCTCGTTCGTGTGGACGACTTCTGCGTTGCCAGGCACGTACTGCGCGACGGTGCTCCCGATATCGTCGGCAGTCGCGGAGACGCCAACCAACACCTCGCCCTCTTTGGCGCCGGGGGTGCGCCCCGGCGTCGCACTCACCGTGGTCCCCATGGCGGCGGTCGCACCCGCCACACCCACTGCTTTCAGCACTGTCCGACGGCCAACTGCCCGGTCTGAACCATCTTCTGGCATGGTGTGGATTCACAACNGTATCACTACGACTTAATTTTTGGGTTGTAACCATAAGATAACTCAATACTTCTTCTCTATTGATATTGGAAACTATTCAAAACGGGTGATTCGTGGTCGAACGGGTGGTCCCGGAACCCCTTTGAACGGGGGCCGATTGGCTCGCACATGGATTTCCTCCGGCGACTGGTCCGCGGTCGGCGCGACGGCGTCGCCCTCTTCGTCGACGGGCCAAACGTGTTGCGCGAGGAGTTCGACGTGGACTTAGACGACGTGCGCGCGGCCGCGGCGGCCTCCGGCAGGGTTGTCGCCGCCCGCCTCTACCTCAACGAAGATGCGCCGCCAGCACTCGTGCGGGCCGCCGAGGCCCACGGCTACGAGGTCATCACCACCAGCGGCGACGTGGACGTGAAACTCGCCGTTGACGTGGCCGAGTTCGTGCTGCGAAACCGGGTCGCCACCGTGGCCATCGCCTCCAGAGACACCGACTTCAAGCCGAGTCTGGAACTGGCCAGCCGCGAAGGCGTCCGCACGCTTGCCATCGCGCCGGGGAGCTACGGTCGCTCGGACGCGCTGCGCACCACCGCCGACGAGAGCGTCACCCTCGGCGAGTAGCGACACGCCTTTCTCACCCGGCCGCCGAGCACTGCTCGTGACAGAGAGCGCCCAGCGCCGCCTCGCCCGCCGAATCGCCGGTGAGGTGGCACTCTCCGACGACCCCGGCGCGACCCTCCGCAAGTGGCGCACCGACTTCGACGTCTCCCAGACCGTACTCGCCGACGAGCTCGGGGTTTCCTCGTCGGTGGTCTCGGACTACGAGAGCGGCCGCCGGGAGAACCCCGGAATCGCCGTCGTTCAGCGGTTCGTCGATGGGTTGCTCGCTATCGACGCCGAACGCGGCGGCGCCCATATCCGCCAGTACGCTCGGGTGGTCTCGGCGGGATTCGAGAGCGATATCGTGCTCGACCTCCGTGAGTACAGCCAGGCGATACCCCTCGAACGGTTCTACGAGGCCGCCGGCGCGACCGAACTTGTACCCGGCGGCGCCGACCACGTCAACGGGCACACCGTCATCAACAGCATCGAGGCCATCACCCGGCTCTCCAGTGAGGAGTTCTACCGGCTCTATGGTGAGAGCACCGACCGTGCGCTGGTGTTCACCGAAGTCACTCGCGGCGAGTCGCCGCTGGTGGCGCTGCGGGTGCTCACCCCGACCCCGAACGCGGTGGTGCTCCACGGCATCGACCCCGAGAACGTCTGGGAGCACGCACCAGCACTCGCCAAACGCGACGGCTTCTCACTCGCTGCCTCGACCAAGCCCGTGGACGAGCTACTCGCGGACCTCCGAATGCTCCCGTGAGTACCATCAGTGGTGCTCGGTTGGGGCGGCACGCGAGTCATGCTGTGCCACGCCGCCCCGCGGAAACGGGGGTTTAAACAGCCACACAGTCATCTTCTGTACATGAGCCAGCGTTCCGAACGCGTGCCGCTGCCGTGTCCTTCCTGTTCGCCAACGGAGGGGACGGTCCACGAGATTCTGAAGCCGGGTGGGCAGACCACCGTCCGCTGTACTGAGTGTGGCCACGTCCACAAGGAGAAAATCGAGATGCCCGACGAGGTGACCATCGACGTGGTGGTCTCCCAGGACGGCGACTCCTATAAGGCCACCCTCGACGCCGCCGCCGAGGAGGAAATCAAAGAGGGCGACGAGTTCGTCGTCGAGACCGAGCAGGCCATCCAGCAGGTCCGAGTCACCAGCATCGAGGTCGGGCCCGAGCGCCGCACCGACCAGGCCGAGATGAGCGAGGTCGAGACGGTCTGGAGCCGGGTCGTCGACAACGTCGGCGTCAACGTCACCATCCACCCCAAGGACGGTGACGGCCGCAACGAACAGTCCCGCAGCATCAAGGCGTTTGTCCCGGGCGACTTCGAGTTCACTGTCGGCGACGTCTGTGAGTTCGGTGACGACGAGTTCGAGGTCGACAGCGTCCAACTTCGCGACGAGATCGCCGAGGACTACCGGCATAAGAAACTCGACCACGAGGGCGACACGGCGTTCGCGATGGACATCAAGCGGGTCTTCGGCCGCGACACGAAGACGACGGCCTGGTCCGCCTGGTAACACCGGAGCGGAATTTCTTTTCGCGGCCCGAGACTGACACCGTCGTCGTCGACGGTAGCCACCGCTTCGAAGCTGCATTTGTTCCCACCCCAGAGTGGGGCCGATGCCTCGAACGCGGTCTCGGCTGCATTGCCGGTGTCGAGCAGCGTTGCGTGATAGCGCACAGTCGCGCCGTAGGGAACGTCGACGGCCAGCTCCAGCTGACGACGCTCGCCGGGGTCGAGGCCGAGTTCGCGGTCCATCTGCTCGACCCCCTTCACGTCGACGCGGAACCTGACGGTCACCGCTTCCTCGAGTTCGTTTCGGAGCGCGACGCGGAGGGAGGACCACCCCGTGATACGGGCCAGACACCCCGATAGGAAACGATGGCGCCGAGCCCTGCCGCGCGGAGCAGACTGCGTCGGTTCATGCTCGCAACTCACTCCCAGAATAGGTTTTGTGTGGACTACTCTCGCCCCAATACTTTCCGCACACACGAGGGCCCAAACGGCCCAAGCTCGCCGCTCTGGAACTGGACGAAGTGCCCCGTTGAGATGCTCGCACCGCAGCGTCGGCAGGTGAACGCCCCCTTCTTCTGAACAACCTGGCTCTCGAACCGGACGAACGTCCCGCCCGTGCGGGTGCGGAGGCGCCCGTCCTCGCGCTCGATGAGCCCGCGCTTCTCGGCATCGTCGAGAATTTCTCGGGTGAGCGAGGGGCTGGTGGTGACGGCCTCCAGCCGGTCGATGATCTCGGCCAGACTCAACTCCTCGTCCTCAATGTGGGCGAGCAGTTCGAGGGCAAGTTCCTTCTTCGCCTCGCGGTCGGACACGCAGGCGGCTTCGGCGGCGGTGGGCTTGAGCGTTGTGCGACGCCACAACCTGGGAGGGGAACTGATGCGTGTCTTACTCCGACCCGAGTGACCCTCCACGTGAGTACGGGGTCAGTGTCCCCCGGCGGGGCAAGGCTGTGAGTCTTCGACCGGACGCCGAGCCATCCCGCTCAGGTCAACCCGATGGACAAATCCGAACGCCCCTCGGGGGGCACAGACATAGGTCAAAGGACTATTTGTTCTACAATCGGTTTAATGCATTCTGAATTGTAATGTATCAACATGCACCGCAGGACCATGCTCTCGACGCTGGGTTTCTCGCTATTCGGAGGCTGTATCGGAAGTTTCCCACAGCTCACCGAGGAGTACACTGCAACGAGCGTTGCCGAAGTCCGAGCGGACGAGGTTCCTGAGAGTGAAGACGTAGCCCTTGGACTGGAACTCGAACGGAACTTCTCGGAGTCGATGCCAGCGCGGTTGTCCATCAGGTTCACCAACACGTCGGGCCGGAAGCGTACGTTCGAGTTCGGCGGAACCCCGCCGTTCAGTTCGTTTCACGGAACGGTGGTCGGTGGGAACGCACAGATGATTCTCGTTCCTGACGATTACGAGTACGTTGGTATCGTCAGCTACGACGGTGGCGCAGTCGAAACTGTTGTTCCGTCCCAGCCGATTGGGGGCTGTTGGAAAGCGAAAAACCGAATCATCGGAAACGACATACTGGTCGACCGAGAGCTGAATCCCGGTGAGTCGATTCGAATGACGTATACGGTGTTAGCCCACCACGAGAACGACTCCTGTCTCGAATCGGGAGAGTACCGTTTCGTCAGTGAAACCTATTTCTCCGACGGTAGCCAGTGGGGGTTGACAGTCACCGTCGAAAAATCGGAANATGGGACGGAAAGCCCGAGTTAGATACCGAATTCAATNCCGTGGACGTTGTGAATCCGGTATGCCGCACAGCCGATTGATTCGCCGCCGTAGTGCGGCATGATGATGGATGCCTTCGTCTCGCCGTTGAACGTGAACTCTTTGTAATGCGGCGAGCCGGAATCGCCTGGGTCGGTCGGCGTCGAAGTCTTCACGTTCTCGTAGCTGACGCTCTCGAACCTCGACGTGGACTACCTGATACCGAAGCGAGTGAACAGCCCCGAAAAGAGGGCGCTGGATACGATGAAGAGCGTGAGAGAATGCGTCGCCGTAGAGGAGAGCCGAGTCCATGCCGAAGGTGGTTCACATGCTATGCGCTTCCTCTACGTCCCGTCAACCAGTGGACGCGGAACGGTGGTGTTCACGACGAACGTGAACGTCGGCCCGGAGGAGGCCGAAGTGTTCTGTCGCAGGTATCGGTCCCGCTGGCAGATCGAGAGTGAANACAAGTCGATCACACACGAGTTCTTGGCGAAGACCTCTTCGAAGGACTACCGGGTTCGGCTGTTCTACTTCGTGTTCGCGGCGCTGCTGCACAGTATTTGGCGCCTCACGGACTTCCTGTTGAAAGCCAACCTCGACGATGAGTTCGAGCGTTCGCCTCTGATCACGGCGGGGGAGACGACAGAGTTAGTCGCTTCCGAGTTGGTACCGTTCGACTAAATCGGCCCAGAACGGGCCCCTTCATGCGACTCTTGAGTGGCGACGCTTGTTTGACCGGCGATTCTACGGTGTTTCTGGACGGCTCTTGAAGCACGGCGAACGCGGCGACTTCTCAGTCCGATAGCTGTGGCGGTCTTGGTCGGTGAATTGGGCTAAAACCCACGCAGTATCGGCCATCCTCCGAAACTCTGTGCGACGCAGTTGTGACGATTCGATATTGCGGTATAGGATTTATTTGGGGTGGATCCATGGCTGCTGGAGCGTGGTGCAGTCGGAGAAACAACGACGGCCGGCAGATAGCTAGGCGAAGAACTCAACTAGTCGGTCGGCTGCCTCGTCGACGCGCGGGGTAACGAGTGCGAAGCGGAGCCAGTCGTCGTACGCTGTCCCGAACCCGTCACCGGGCATGCCGGCGACACCCGCTTCGTCGATGAGTCGCTCGACGTTCTCCATCGTTCCGGGGTAGCCGTCGAACTTCGCCATCACGTAGAACGCGCCGTCGGGCCGGGTGTACTCCGCGCCCGCGGCGTCCAGGGCATCGGTGAACGTGTCCACGCGGTCGCGAACCAGGTCGCGGGCGGCTTCGTAGTACGCAGCATCGGCTCCCTGCAACCCTTTGAGGACGGCGTACTGTCCGGGCCGGGTGGTGGCGACGTTGACGAGCATATGGCGAGCTTTCGCCTGCTCGGCGAATCGTTCGGGGAAGATGCCGTAGCCGACACGGAACCCCGTGATGGCGAGGGATTTCGAGAACCCCGAGGTGACGATGCGGTTTTCGGAGTCAATCGAAAGCGCGGACTCGAACGTCCCCGAGAGGTCGAAGTGGTCGTACACCTCGTCGACGAGTGCCAGCGCATCGTGCGCCTCACAGAGTTCGATAATCTCGCGGACTTTCTCGTGATCGTAGACGGCGCCAGTAGGATTGTTTGGCGTCGTGAGAACCACTAAGGCTGTTTCCTCGGAGATGGCGTCGCGGTAGGCCGCCACGTCCAAGCTACCGTCGCGGTTAGCCGGGACGAACGTCGGGGTGGCGCCCATCATCCGGGTCTTGCCTGGGTAGTAGGGATAGACGGGATCGCTTAGTAGGACCTCGTCGCCAGCGCCCCGTTCGAGCGCTGCGCCCATGCCGAGGTAGTTGGCCTCGCCGGTGCCGTTGGTGACGACGATGCGGTCCGGGTCGACCCCGCGGCGTTTGCCGATTTCGGCTTTGAGTTCGGCAGTGCCGTCACTCGGCGGATACTGAAACTCGTCACTGTCGAACGTTGAATACGCCGCGAGCCCGTCCCGCAGGGCCTGTGGGGGCTCCCAGTCAGGGTTGCCACTCACCATGTCGATGACGTCCTCATGGGCGGCCGCGTCGACGTAGCCCATCACGTGAAAGAACTTCGGTTCCTCGTACTCCATAACTCAGGGTGTGGCTGCCCGACTATGCCGCTTTCGGGTAGGGGCGTACTTCGCCGGTGTTCCGACACTCTCTTTCCGGCACCGAGAACCGACGGAGAAAACGGACTGCCTCAGTTCCGAACCAGGCTCGCACCGTCGAACTCGGTCCGACTGAAATCGAGTTCCATCAGGTCGAGGATCGACGGCGCGATATCGAGCAGGTCGCTGTCCTCGATATCCGCGTCTGGAGTGTCGACAAACAGCGAGGCGTTGTCGAAGCTGTGCATCCCGTTCCGGGGGCTATCCGTGAACACATCCCCGTGGTCCGTGAACCCGGCCTTGAGGTCGAACCCGTCGTTCGGGATGGCCACCAGGTCCGGCGCGATATCGTCGTGGTCGCCGCGGAACGCCTTCTCCTTCTCGACGACGCGAGCACAGACCTTCTTGCCGTCCGGGCCTTCGAGCGCCTCGAGCTGGGCTTTGAGCTCGCTGCGGACTGTCTCGTACTTCTCCTCCGGGACGCTCCCGCGGGGTTCTCGCCCCTCGAGATTGATGTAGAACCGGCCCGGAATCAGGGAGTACGCCCGCGTTTCGTCGGCGATGTCGCCAAGTTCCTCGTGCCCTTCGTCCTGGTACGAGAGCCACCCCTCCTGCTCCAGCCAGGCGTTGAAGTGGACTTCGTAGTCGAGGGATGTGAAGCCGTGATCTGAGGCGACAACGAGCGTCACGTCGTCGGCCAGTGAGTTACGAATCTTCCCGATATACTCATCCAGCTTGCGGTAGAACTCCATGAACGCCTCCTTGTTCGGGCCGTCGCGGGCGTAATCCTTGAAGAGGAAGTGGTTCACTCGGTCGGTGGTCATGAAGACGCCGAAAAAGAGGTCCCAGTCGTCCTGCTCAAGGTAGTGGTCGAACGCCTCGTAGCGCTTCTCGAGGGTCTTGTGGGCATCGGCCATGAACGGCGACTTGTCCTCGTCGTGACCTTGCTTCACGTCGGTGTCGATTTTGTAGTCGATCGAGTCCAGATACTCGCGGAGTTCGTCGGGGTAGGCGGCCTTCTCGACACTGGGTGAGAGGAAGCCCGAAACCATCCGCTGGACGTTACGCTGGGGCGGGAACGTCACGGGGACGTTCATCACCGTCGCGTCGCGGCCGTCGGTGGCGACGCGGTCCCAGAGTCGGGTGGCCTGGACGTCACGGCCCATCGGGACGTACGTGTCGTAGGTCCCGATTTCGCGGTCCTGGAAGCCGTAAACACCGGTCTCTCCGGGATTGACGCCGGTCGTGAGGGCTGGCCAGCATGCGCTCGACTCCGGCGGCACGATGCTGTCGATGGGGCCCGCACTCCCCTCCTCGGCGAGGGTCGCGAAGTTGGGGAACTCGTCGGGGTGGTCGTCAAGCAGACTAAATGGCACACCGTCGATACCGAGGAAAACGACTCTGGGGGCGCTATCGCCCTTGAGTCGGTCGAACAGTCCCATGCCGTCACCTACCGGCGAGTGGGTAAAGAAGCTTCCCTCTGTGAGCCACCCAACGGGGCACTCCCTTGGGCCCAGAAGATTTACGTATTGGTACGACATAGCACACCATGTATGGCGACGACAGAGCGCTCCACGGACGAGCTGTTCGATGAGTTCCTCGAGGACCGCGGTCACGAGACCGAACCGGCGACCTGGGACGAGTCGTATAACAAGAAACAGTGTCCAGACTGCGGTGGGCTTCACGAGTCCCCGGCATCGGAGTGTTCGGTCTGCGGCTGGCGACCGTAGAGACGACCCCACGACTGCGCTGCCTTTCTGACCGCTCTCCGCTGACTCCGCGATCACTCGCCCAACCCACTTTCCTTATGGGTGATGGGGCCCTGTAACGGGTAATGACCGAGACGGACCCCCACGTCACCCGCCTGTTCGGTGGCCCTGGTAGCGGGAAGACGACCGCCCTGCTCGACCGGGTGGAAGAACTAATCGAGGAACCCGATGTGAGTGTTCGGGATATTCTCGTGGTTTCCTACACCCGCGCGGCGGCGGCCGAGATCCGCGAACGGCTGGCCGAACGCATCGACACCACCCCCCGAGCGCTGCAGGGGAACGTCGCGACGATGCACGCGAAAGCTTACGAACTGCTCGACCTCTCCCGCGGCGACGTGGTCGGCGAGAGCGACAAGGAGGAGTTCTGTGACCAGTTCGGCATCGAGTACGAGGACGAGAAATCCGGCGCCGGCCGCCGCACCGCGCGGTCGACGACGCTGGGCAACAAAGTCATCGCCACCTCCCAGTGGCTCCAGCGCACCAATCGCGAGGTGAGCGACTGGTACGACGTGCCGTTCCAGTGGGACGTCGAAGAGGTCCGCCTGCCGCCGGATATCGACCCGAACGCACAAGAGGGCAACAAGTATACGCCGACGTGGTCCTCGGACGACGAGCGCCTCGACATCCCCGAGGCAATCCGTGGCTGGCGCAACTACAAGGGTGAGGAGGAGATCGTCGGCTTCGCGGACATGCTCGAACGCGTCGCCCAGCGCTCCCTCCAGCCGGGCGTCGACTACCTCATCATCGACGAGTTTCAGGACATCACGACGCTCCAGTCGCGGGTGTACGAGGAGTGGAAACCCCACCTGAAGAAGGCCCTCATCGCCGGCGACGACGACCAGGTCGTTTACGCCTGGCAGGGTGCCGACCCTGACCTGCTGCTCGACGAGGAGGTCGACGAGGACGTGGTACTGCCGAACTCCTATCGGCTCCCCTCTCGGGTGCTGAACGTGGTGAACAAGGAGATTCGCCACATCAAGAAGCGTCAGGAGAAAGACCTCCGCCCCCGGAAGGAAGGTGGGAGCGTCGAAGCGGTGTCCTCGCCATCGATGCTCGACCTCGTCCGGAACGTTCGCAACACCATCCAGGACGAGAACAAGTGTGCGGACGAGGACCGTGAGGGCAGCGTCATGCTGCTGTTCCGGGCGCGCTACCAGATGTTCGACTTCGTCGACGAGTTCATCAAGGAGGGAATCCCCTTCTCCTCGCTCACTGACCAGCGCCTCTGGACCGACCGGCTCACCGACTACGTCCGAGCCATCGAGGCCATCGAAGCCGACGAGCGCATGACGGCGCTTCAGGCGCGCCGGCTGGCGGATATCCTGCAGGATTCGGCCTTCGGTGGCGGCGACCGCGACGACCTCTACGACCTCATCGACGACGTGGAGGATACCCACGCCGAGGACGACCTCGCGGCCATCCCCATCGCCCCGGACGCGGTGGACGACACGGTCCCGTTCATGCCGGAACCAGAGGCGGCCGCAGATATGGCGCGGAAGATCACGTCCTTCCAGCGCAAATCCATCGCGGCGTACTTCGACGGCGACTACGAGGGGATGGACCCCGACCGCGTGCGCGTCGGCACCATCCACTCCGCCAAGGGTCGCGAGGCCGACCACGTCTTCATGGCCACCGACCTCACCGAGAAGGTTGTCGAGCAGATGGCCGCCCAAGCCGCCCAGCAGGGAATCGAGACGCCGGGTGAGGAGGAGTTCACCAAGACCACCAATCCGGTGCCCGTCCTCACCGACAACGAGCGGCGTGTGTTCTACGTCGGGATGTCCCGGGCCCGCGAGCGCCTGGTGCTCATGGAGAATCTGGTCTCTGGGGCGCCGACGCTCCCCATCAGCGTCCTTCTGTTCAACGAACTCCGTGAGGGTGAACCGATGGACCACATCGACGAGGTGCAGGCGGAACTCGAGGCACCCGAACCCGAGCCATGAGCAAGGGGGTGGCACCCGGCGCGCCGTCCGTCGACGCCGACCACCCGCCCGCTCCCGAAACTAACCTCTCGCCGATCGCGAACGCCGTCACCGAGCGCAACGCCGCAGGCTTCGTCGCCGTGGGTGACCGCTTCGACGACGACGTTCGCTACCTCTCNCGATTCGGCGGGCCCGACCGTGAGTACGCCGTCGTCGTCAGTTCTGACCGCGCGGCGCTCACTGCACCGTCCCTCTTTGGCGAGCAGGCGGAACGGGAGTTCGTCGACGCTGCACCTGCCGATGGAGTCGAGCGTGAAGTTCGCACAGAACATCAGAGCGAACCGGCTGGCCTGCGTGCGGTGGCCGCACTCGACGACTACAGCGACACCGGCCAGACGGTTCTCACTCCGGCGAATATCCCGCACGCCGCTGCGCTCTACCTGGAACAGGCCGGCTACGAACTCCAGTCGACCACCGCTGTCGCCGAGGCTCGCGAGCGAAAAACCGAGGCCGAACTCGCCTGTCTTCGGCGCGTTCAAGCAGTTACCTGTCGCGGAATGGCGCGCGCAGAAGCAGTCCTCGCGGCTGCAGGGCCCGTTGGGGATGACCTCCTCTGGGATGGTGAGCCGCTCACTACCGAGCGACTCCGCCGTGAAGTCGACGCCGAGCTCGCCCGGCACGGGGTTCGGAGCGCCGGCAACACCGTTATCGGTGCGGGCCCGACCGCGGCTGATCTCCACTTCACCGGTATCGACCAGATTTCACCAGGCGAAACCGTGTTGCTCGATATCTCACCCAGCGGCCCACACGGCTACTACGGCGACCTGACCCGGACGTTCGGTGTCGAGAGCGAGGGTGGCTGGGAACGGCGTGCGTTCGTCGCGGTCGAGGAAGCCCATCAGGTGGCGCTGGACCACATCGAACCCGGCGTCGAAGCCGGGGGGATCCACGAGGAGACAGCAGCGGAACTCGCCGCGCACGGCTTCCGTGTCGACTCTGGAACCGTTGGGTTCACGCACGGTGTGGGCCACGGCGTGGGCGTCAGTCTCCACGAAGGCCCCTCGCTCACGGGTGAAGCCAGCCTCGAACCCGGCCACGTCATCACGATTGAACCCGGAGTCTACGACCCTTCCCAGGGCGGCGTCCGTATTGAGGATCTCGTGGTCATCACCGAGGCGGGGTACGAGCGACTCGCGAGCTACCCGGTTCGCTTCACACCCAAAGCTGCCGAGTAGGCCCGGATGTTTTCAGGGAGAAGGCGACCACGCCCGTCGTGGTCTGAAACCGGCCGCGGGGTGGTCGAGGCAGGAGTCCGGCGCACCCCTCGTGGTCTCAGTGGTGCGCCGGCTGTTCGCTACCTTCCAGTAGTTCACTCTTGCCCTTGCTCATCGTCCGTGTCGAGCGCGCGGTCGAGCGCCCCGTCGGCGACCTTCCCCGGCAGGTCGCCGGGTGTGGTGAGGTACTGGGGCAACCACACCATCAGCGCAGCGACCATGATGTAGAGGGCGCCGGCGACGGGAGCGCCGCCGATGATCTCTTCGATGCCGTAGATGCCCAGCGGAATCGCGAAGATGAGGCTCCCGGCGAGCGCCAGCGTCTGTCTGATACCGAGGGCCATTAGAGAGTGGTACCGCCCGTGCCCGGATAACCCTCACGCCGTCACGGAACTGAGAGTAAAAACGTTCTTGTGACGCGGCGGCGGAGCCCCGGCTATGTTCACCGGCATCGTCGAGCGGACGGGGGAGTTGGCCGACGTGACCCAAAACGAGGACGGCCGGCGGCTGACTATCGCTGTCGAGGGGCTCGAAGACCTGCATCACGGGCAGTCCATCAACGTGAGCGGCGTCTGTCTCACGGTCGAGGAGTTCGGGGAGGATTGGTTCGAGGTGTTCCTCGCGAGCGAGACGGTCAAGAAGACGTATCTGGGGGAGCTCATCGTGGGTGACCTTGTCAACATCGAGCGCGCGATGCCCGCCGACGGGCGCTTCGACGGCCACGTGGTGCAGGGACACGTCGACACCACCGCAACCGTCGAGGCGGTCGAACAGATCGGCGAGGACTGGCGCTACACATTCTCACTGCCTGCTGGCCTGGCGAAATACATCGTCTCCAAGGGCTCGATTACGGTCGATGGCATCAGCCTCACCGTGGCCGAGCGCCACGACCAGCGCTTCGAGGTGGCGATCATCCCGGCGACGCGGGAGATCACGACACTCTCGGAGAAAGAACCGGGAGACCCGGTTCACCTTGAGGTAGATGTCATGGCAAAATACGTCGAGCAGATGGTGGAGGGCTACCGTTAGTCTGCCTGGCTGGACGTCTCACACGCGCCGTCGGCTGTCGTCGGCTCCGGCAGATTCAGCTGATAGAGATTCTGGCGAGCGTCGGCGAAGTAGACGTCCTCGTCGACAATACCGATTCCTTCGAGCCGTTCGAGGGCGTAGCGGACAGTCCGGGCCGAGAGCATCGACTCCTCGACGATTCCCTTCTGGGTGAGCGGGCCGTTGTATTCGAGTACTTTGAAGACCAGCTTGGCGCTTGGTGGGAGGTCGTCCAGACTCTCCTCATCTGTCTGGGTCATCGTTACGGTTCGAAACACGCCACAGCCATAAACCTTCGTAGAGGTGTGAATCGGCCTACGTGTCGGCCCGGTTGGGGCACAAGCGAACTCCTTTTGTCGCCCCGTCTCGGAGCTACCCCTATGGCTACGGAGAGTTCTCGCGGGCTTTCGGACCACCTCCGCGGGGTAACCGTCACGACCCTCGCCTGTCTCGCGGGCGTCGGGGCGACGATAACCAGCACGACCGTGGTGGGTCTGGAAGCCACTGCGGCAACCAGTGAGCTATCGCTGGTCATCGTCGCGGCGTTCGTCCTCGTTCAGTACCCGGTGCTCTACGCGATCGGCGTCGATGTGTCCGAGTTCGGGGTGAAGGACAACCTCTACGTTTCGTTCATGACGTTCGCACTCTGGTACCTCACCTACGCAGTGCTGCTGTCCACTGAGGTCGCCGCCTGATGTCCAGCGACAGTATCGCGGTCGTCGACCTCGACCGGTGTCAGCCGGACCGCTGTAACTACGAGTGTCAGAACTTCTGCCCGCCCAACCGGACCGGGAAGGAGTGCATCACCCTCCGGGGTGACGCCGCCGAGGAGCTCGGCGGAATCGAAGGCGAACCCGACCAGGTGAAGATCTCCGAGGAGATCTGTCTGGGCGAAAGCTGTGGCATCTGTGTCGAGAAGTGCCCGTTCGACGCGATTGAGATTATCAACCTCCCCTCGGAACTCGAGGAGGAGCCCGTCCACCGATACGGGGAGAACGCCTTCGCACTGTACGGTCTCCCCACCCCCGAACCGGGCAACGTCACGGGGCTGCTCGGCCCGAACGGCATCGGGAAATCCACCGCCGTCCACGCGCTGGCCGGCGAGGTGACGCCAAACCTCGGGAACTTCGACGATGAACCCGACTGGGACGCCGTCCTCGACCGCTACCGCGGCACCCAACTCCAGAACTACCTCGAGAAGCTGCTGGCCGACGAGGTGTCGGTCGCACGCAAACCCCAGTATATCGACCAGATTCCCGACCAGTTCGACGGGGAGGTCAGGGAACTACTCTCAGCGACGGACGAACGGGGCGACCTCGACTACCTCGTCGAAGAGCTCTCCATCAAGCCGGTGATGGAGCAGTCCATCGACTCGGTGTCGGGTGGAGAGCTCCAGCGGGTCGCCCTCGCGGCAACGCTGGCACGGGACGTGGACTTCTACTTCCTCGACGAGATCACCCCCTATCTCGACATCAGCCAGCGGATGACCGCCGCACGGCTCATCCGGGAACTGGCCGACGAGGACCGCTCGATGCTCGTGGTCGAACACGACCTCGCTATCCTCGACCTGCTGGCTGACACGCTCCACGTCACCTATGGGGAGCCAGGGGCCTACGGTGTCGTCACGGACCCGAAATCGGTCCGAAACGGCATCAACGAGTATCTGACGGGCTACCTCAACAACGAAAACATGCGGATTCGGCCCGAGTCCATCACCTTCGAGCAGCACGCGCCGCGCTCCTCGACGAAGGGCCAGCCGCTGGTCGAGTACCCCGACATGTCCAAATCTTACGGCGAAGGAGAGTTCTCCCTCGACGTGGAGGGCGGCACCATCTACGAGTCGGAAGTGCTGGGCGTGGTCGGCCCGAACGGCATCGGGAAATCGACGCTCGCGAAGATGTTCACGGGCGCGCTCACTCCCGACGACGGTGAACTCGACACCGAACTGGAGATCGCCTACAAGCCCCAGTATATCGAAATCGACCAGCCGATGCGGGTCGACGCGTTCCTGGCCTCAATCACCGACGAGTTCGGCTCTTCCTACTGGAACACCGAAATCGCTCAGCCGCTGCAGCTCAGCCGCATCATGGAACAGAACCTCGACGACCTCTCGGGCGGGGAGCGCCAGCGGGTCGCCATCGCAGCCTGCCTCTCGAAGGACGCCGACCTCTACCTGCTGGACGAGCCGTCGGCGCACCTCGACGTCGAACAGCGGGTGCAGGCCACCTCGGCCATCCGCCGCTACACCGAGAACCACGATGCGACGGCGATGGTCATCGACCACGACATCTACATGATCGACCTGTTGTCGGATCGCCTGATGGTGTTCGACGGCGAGCCCGCCCAGCACGGGACCGCCCGTCCGCCCACGGAGATGCGTGCGGGGATGAACGATTTCCTCGGGGACCTCGACATCACCTTCCGGCGGGACGAGCGGACCGGCCGCCCGCGCATCAACAAACCCGACAGCCAGAAGGACCGCGAGCAGAAGCGCAACGGCGAGTACTACTACACGGACTGACGCGGCAGCCGGAACCACCCGGCTATAACCTGCTGCCACCGTACTGTTCGAGCGATGCTTCGGCTTGCCGTCGCCACCCAGCAGGAGACGTTCGAGCGCATCCGCGACCCCCTCGCCGAGCGCGATGTCGAGGTTGTCCCGGTTCGCGCGAGCGAGCGCACGCTCTCACTGTCCGACCCCGACCTCCCGAGCGTCGACGCTGGCCTCGTCTTCCCCTCCCGACTGATGGAGGGAGGTGCCGTCGCCGCTGCGCTGGACGTGCCGTGGGTCAACGACCGCGAAGCTATCCTCACCTCCCGGAACAAGGCAGGCGTCCTCGCTGCGCTCGAGCGGGACGGTCTCCCGGTTCCGGAGACGACGCTGGTCTCGAATCCTGTCGACGATGATGTCGTTGCTGAAGCGGCGGCGGCCCTCCAGGATGGGACCGGCCAGGAGGAGTTTGTGGTCAAACCCAACTCCACCACCCGCGGCGTGGGCGTTGCCCGCGTGGGCGACCCGGACTCACTGCTCGGCGTGACGGACTATCTCGATTTGGTTCACGATTTCCGGGCGACTGGGGACCGCTCGTATCTCTTGCAGGAGTATCTTCCTGAGGCACGTGATTACCGCGCGATGGTGGTCGACGGCGAGTACGCTGGCGCCGTTGAACGACGGCTCCCCGAGGAAGCGACTGCGGCGGGCCGCTGGAAACACAACGTCCACCGCGGCGCCGTCGCCGAAGGCGTCTCTCTCCCGACGGAGGCCCGCGAACTCGCCGAGGACGCGGCTGCGGTACTGGATATCGAGTACGTCGGCGTCGACCTGCTGGAGACCGACAATCGACTGGTCGTCAACGAGACCAACGCCCGGCCGACCGTCGACGACAAAACCAAGTACGAACCGGGCTTTTACGACCGGCTAGTGGGGCTGATTCGGCGGACTGCCCAGAAGGAGTGAGCCAGAACGAGCCGCGAGTTACTCCACGTCGATATCTGCAGAGTCGGTCACCTTCTCGAAGGTGACCTCGAGAATCCCGTTGTTGAACGTGGCCTCGGCGCTGTGCTCGTCGACGCGGGCAGGGAGGCGCACCCGTTCGCGGTACTCGCCAGCCTCGAGGGTGAGCGTCTCGCCGTCACACTGGAGCGAGAGGTCCTCCTTGTCGGCACCCGGGAGGTCTGCGACCAACCGCAGTCGGTCACCCTCGTCGAACGCATCGATGTGGGTGTTGCCCTCGCCGGCGCTATCGCCGGCAGGCCCACCCATCATGCGCTCGATCTCGTCGAAGATATCGCCGAAGGGGTCGTCACGCTCATCCCTACGCATAGACAGTGGTACGCTACAGCGACGCAAAAACCTTCTGTCGGTAGGCGTCACCGAGGAACCACCCGATTCTTGCCGGTGGTTTCCCGCTTCACCGGGACCGGACGGTTGAAGTACTGTTCAACCAAACGAATGCGACGAATGAGTTCCTTCGCCACGCTCGACCGGTTTGCGGAGCGCTTCTCGGAGGCACGCGTCCTCGTCCGACTCGACCTCAACTCCCCCATCGAAGCGGGGACGGTCCAGGATAACCGTCGCTTCGAGCGCCACGCACGCACGGTGTCGGAACTCGCTGAAGCCGGTCACCGCGTCATCTGCTTGGCCCACCAAGGTCGCCCCGGGCGCAACGATTTCGCCCATCTGGAGCAACACGCCAGGATTCTGGAGGGGCATCTCGACTGCCCGGTGGAGTTCGTTGAGGACGTGGACGGTGAGGTGGCGGCTGCGGCCATCGAGGCGGCCGAACCAGGCGACGTGGTGCTGCTCGACAACCTCCGGATGAGCGACGACGAGCTCGCCGACCGAGACCCCGAGGCCCACGCCGAGTCGCCGTTAGTCACCCGACTGGCAGCCGCCGCCGACGCCTACGTCAACGACGCCTACTCCGCGGCCCACCGCTGTCACGCGTCACTCGTCGGCCTCCCGTTCGTCCTCCCGGCCTACGCCGGCCGCGTTATGGAGACGGAGTACGAGGCCAACTCAACCATCGCCAACCGAAGCTTCGACGGGCCGGTGACGATGGTGCTTGGCGGAACCAAAGCCACTGACGTCATCGGCGTGATGGACGCCATCGGCGACAAAGTCGACCGCTTCTGTCTGGGCGGCATCGTCGGCGAACTGTTCCTGCGGGCCGACGGCTACCCCGTCGGCATCGACCTGCGGGGCGAAGGGACCGCCCTATTTGAGGAGCAGTGGGAGCGAAACGAGGAGACCATCCGCGGCATGCTCGCGGACCGGCGCGACCAGATTCGTCTTCCGGTCGACGTAGCCTACGAAGACGAGGCGGGCGAGCGCGCCGAAATTGACGTCGAAAACGTCGAGGAGAAGACCACGCCGTTCCCCGACGTGGGTGGCGGAACGGTCGAGCGCTACACCGAGGAGATTCACGGGAGCGAAGCGGTGTTCGTCAAGGGTTCACTCGGGCTGTTCGAGGACGAGCGCTTCTCCGACGGCACCGTCGGCGTGCTTGAGGCCATCGCAGCCGAGGACTGCTTCTCCGTCGTCGGCGGTGGCGACACCTCCCGGGCTATCGGAATGTACTGGCTGGATGAGGCCTCGTTCTCGCACGTCTCAATCGCTGGCGGCGCCTACATCAAGGCGTTGACGGGCCAGACGCTGGTCGCCGTCGAAGCGCTGGAAGAGAACTACCCCGCGTAAGGAGAACCGCCGCCCGCGTTACCGCTCGAACGCTCGGCCCAACCCCATCCCGATGGTCTCGTTGGTCGTCGCGATGCTCTCGGCTTTGCTCGCCGACCCCGTAATCGCCCGAATCGCGTCGACGTTCTCTGGAACCACGTCGGACTCTTGGTGAATTGCCTGGAAAAGATAGAGGTCCCTGCCCCGCACCGCGATGGATTCGGCCCAGATGCAGTTCTCCCAAATATCGCCACGGGAGCGGCCCGCGTCGAGTGCGAACTCCTTGAGTTTGCCAGCGCCGTCGATGCCGGCCGCCTCGGGCACGAGGAACAGCCGCGACTCCTCAGCAAAGAGCTCTTTCACCGCCTCTGCGTCGGTTTCGCTCTCCAGCGTGACGTTCACCGAGTGCATGTGCATCAGCGTCGTGGGCACCTTCAGCCCCAGCGTGTCGATAGCGATGTCGGGGAAGATGGTCTTCACGTCGGGGCCGTGGTGGCTCGGGAGCGAGACGGGGTCCGGGATGATGTCGTTGATGGGACCGCGGTCGGTCTGTCCGGGGTCGCCGCCGCGACGGACCAGCGTCACACGGGCCTTCTCCACGCCGTACTCCTCGCGGAGCGGCGCGAGCAGGCGCGAGAGCCCGGTCGTATTGCAGGAGACCACACGTACGTGGTCCGCGTCCTCGGCCTGCTCGAAGTTCGCACGGGCGTTGAACGAGGTGTCGGCCACCTCGGCGTCCTCGCCGCCCTGGTAGATAGCCGGGGTGTCGTGGGCCTCGTAGCTTTCCTTGTTTTTGGCGCCAATGCCGCTCGGGGTGGCGTCGACGATGACGTCGACGCTATCGACCAACGCGTCGAGGTCGCCGGCGACGGCCATCCCGGCCTCGTCGAACCGCTCGCGGCGTTCGGGGACTGCCGCATAGAGGTCATACCCCTTGGCGAGGGCGGCTTCAGCCTCGAAGTTCGGTGAGGTCTTTGCGACCCCAACGAGATCCATATCTCGCTGTGCGACAACAGCATCGGCCACGCGCTTTCCGATGGTACCGTATCCGACGACGCCGACCTGAGTCATATCGTCTACAAGTGGGTCCCTTCGCTGTATAATCGTTTCGAGCCACCCACGGGACGGGGTTCTCCTCCTCGAGGTGTCGTTCGATGCTCCTCAGTTCGGCATGACCAGCCAGCTGCAGCAGTTGGCGGGGCGTGGTTGGGCGACCGTTGCGCCCGTTCGAGTGGCAGCTGGGGCGGCAGGCACCCCGATGGAGTCGGGTGGTCGACCGGACAGTGACCTCAAATAACCCGTCGCCTGCTGGCGATTCATGCCAAATCCCGCGATGGGGACAAGCTTCATATCCGGGGTCGTCTAACACAGGCGTTGCTAGCGGGAACGAAAAAAGCGGAGAAAGGGAGTGGTGGTACATTCCTCGTTTCTCCGTCCGACGGCATAAACGTTCCCCCCTCGCCAGTGGCAATGCCGGCCCGGGAACAGCCGTTGGAGCGGGCGCGCGCCCGCCGTCGTTCCGCAATCCAACTATGAAACACACGTCACGATTATCTCACCACGACGGTACGGAGCGGACGCGTTGGTCTCGGGACGGAGACGGGAGCGAACGACGCCGGCCGCGCCAATCCACCAGCCCCAGCCAGCGAGGTCGTCGATGGGCACGCTAACGGTCCGTGACGACGAGACCGAGCGAACCCTCTACACGGGCTGGGAGTCAGATCTGGTCCTTGAGCGGGACGGGACAGGGGTTCCCCGTGTCGTCGTTTCCTCCGACGCACCGTTCGACCCGAATGACGTTCCTGTTCAGGAGGCCAGCGACGATGCACTCGGCCCGGAGCAGACCGATTGGCCCTGGGCGCTGCTGGTCGTGCCGACGGTCTTGGCAATCTTGCTGGGAGCCCTCACTGCCGGTGGGGTGCTCTCCTTAGCTGGACTGGACACACCGCTCGCGTTCACTGCGGCTGCGCTCACCTATCTTGGCGCCGTCTTCGGAACGCTGTTGATCCTCAACGACGCGGCATATCTCAAAAACGCCGACGCGGCCTGGCAGCCGAACCCCTGGCTGTTCGTCGGCGGTGGGGGAGTCGCACTGGTCGGCATCAGCACCCTCCTCGCGCCGAGCCTGTCGATGACGGCGCTCGTTGGGGTCCTGATTACTGCCGTAGCAGCCTCCTCGGTCGTCTCAGGACCGGTGTATCTGCTCTTACGGGACAGATACGCTGGGCTGCCCTGAGTTGGCGCGCTGGAGGGCGCGCTATCCGCTTTTGCGAACCCAGTCCTTGGTCCGCCCCACTGCTCGCCGCCAAAGTGTGACCGTCCGACGCCAACTCTCGGCCACAGCGTAGGCGAGCATGTGCGCGAACTCGAGAACCATCTCGGACTCCTGGGTCGTCGGCGAGGTCCTTGTGGATCTTCTCGGCTCCCTGGATTCGGACTGTGCGTCGTTGGCCGCAGAGCGAGCCCCCTGGCTGTCGGATTGGCTCTTGGCTAGGAGCTGTGGTTTGCCCTCGGATTCGGGCTCTGGCTCTCTGTTGTCGACGCCAGCGTCGCGGAGCGACGCCCTGAGATCTGAGTCGACGGTTTCGAAGGAGGGTGGATCGATATCGTCCAGCCCCGGCGTCGCGCCCGCGTCGAACGTCTCCTTCCGGCGGAACTGGACCTTTCGGACCTTCTCGTCCCAATCTGTGACCAACACCGCCTCCCCGTTGTCCAGCTCCTCGACCTCGTCGGCCCAGTCGCTGTCCAGGAACCGCGAGACGACTTTCGTGTCGTTCTCCCAGGTCAGGCGGTGCCAGCAGAGCCAGTCACACTGGGTGATGAAGTCCTTGTCCACGGCGGCTGGTCGCTGTGAGATGCCACAGAGCCCGAGCCCGCGCTTGCGGCCGCGCTTGGCGACCTGGACCAACAGCTCCGAGAGATCGTCGCTGCCGCCCGACTCCGGGAGGTACTCGTGGACCTCTTCGACCAGGAGGAGGAACGGCTGTTTCGCCCGTTTCTCGCGCACGAACAGCTCGTGGACAACGCCGTGAATCAGCTCGTCGCCCTCCTCGCCGGAGATGTAGCCCGACACGTCCAGCACCACGGGCACGTGCTCCTCGAGGGCGATGCGGGCGATGGCTTCAGCTTGTCCTGGACCGACTTGGACGTCACACTCGTGTCGGCCCCGACGTGTAACACCTCATAGCGTTCCTTCAGCCCGTAGTACTCCCCGTCAGTGTCGACGATGAGCAGGGGAAGGTTCAGCTCGAGGAGCTCCTCACAGAGCACGCTCGCGGTGTTTGATTTGCCGCTGCCGGATTTGCCGGTGACGAACCCCCGGCCCGTCAGCAGTTCCACCACGGGCAGGGTCGTCCCGTCGACACCGACCGTGATCTCTTCCGGCACGTCACTCATTGGGGTGGAGTCCGTCGCAACGGGGCATAAACGCTCGGGTAGTGGGCATCTTTTTGGTCGCCATCGGCCAGTAGTATCCATGAACGGCCTCTCGACCGACCAGTACCTCCGGGTCGCGGGTGTGGTAATCGTCTCGACTGTCGTCCTCACGGCTGTCTTCCTGGGCGTCTTGGCTGTCGTCACGGGGAAGGCACCAGGGCTGGGCGGGCGTGTTCCGGTCTACATGCTGCTGATGGCCGTCGCCTTCGTCATCAGCGTCGTCGGCTTGATCCGATGTGACGTCGGCGGTGGGGTAGTGCTTTCGGCAGCCACTGGGGCGGGTGTCCTCACCTTCTGTATCGGCCTGCTGGCTGGCGAGGGCGTGGTGTTCACAGTCCGGGAGCCATCAGCGGTGTTTGGCTCCGAACTGGTGGTCTACTTCCTGGCGGCGGCGCTCATCGGGACGGGACTCAGCTACTGAACCGTGAACTACTGGCGGGAGTTCACGAACTTCGGGGAGGACGAGACTGAGCAGGGGAGCCTGTGAACTACCCTTCCCTACCGCGCTCGGGGCTACTCGCCCCTCGCTTGTTGAGGACAGAGTCGTCCGAAAATCGGAGATTTTCGGGATCACGAGAATCTTCGATTCTCGAACGACTTCCTGTTT